>FTIF01349095.1_pt1 | contig 21629 bp, 16 predicted proteins | sample 1658001 | NCBI WGS metagenome assembly FTIF01 (sample SAMEA3914789, study PRJEB12502) | metagenome | biome: forest; material: soil | place: Canada | collected 2011-07-03 | depth 0.3 m | reverse complement strand
TACTTTTGGCAACAGCTCCAAAAGTAACCAAAAGAGCCGCCCCGGAGTCTGCGCCCTCTCATCGCGAAAAGAAGAAGCGCGATGAGAGGGTGCCCTGCGCTTCTCGGCCGAGGTGGGCGTTTTAGACAGGCCGTCCCTGGCCTGTCTAAAACGGCTTCGGCATCCATGCCTCGCCCGCGTCTGCGCGCGGCAGTTCCACCTCGGCCTGTGATGCTCGGCGCAGCCAGACGGGGAGGTGAGTCAAAAGCCAAAGCCACAGCAGAAGCCACAGCAAAAGCGCCACTTCTCCACCATCGTCATTCCCGCGAAAGCGGGAATCCAGGGGGCCAAGTGATGCACTCCGCTACCGACCCCTCACAGCGACGAATTTGAGAACGCTTGGTCATGTGCTGTAATTGCCGACTCCAACGAATCAAACCACATGCAACGTTCACCTGGCTCTACTTCCACGAACAATTCAATTATCTGTATGTTCAAGGACGTTAGCTGTTTGTTCTCGATTGGCAAACGAAAAAAGTCAGCGTTCTGAACGCAGAATTGATGGTTGACCAGATTCTCGAAGCAACAATATCGAACAGCTCTGCCTTCAAGGTGTTTCCAAACCAGGATTTGTTTGTATAGCGTTGGGTCGGCCATGACAGGTCTTGATCAACGCTGACAAGTCGGACAATAAAAACTCGATCGCTGCCCCAACACCAGGCGCTTGATCTGCGTCCCGCATACATAGCAAGGCAAGCCTTCGCGGTCGTAAACCCGCAGCTCCTGCTGGAAGTATCCATTGGAGCCATCGATGCCGCGAAAATCGCGCAGCGTGGTGCCGCCGTGTTCGATGGCAACGCGCAGCACATCGAGAATCGCCTTTGTCAGCCTGGCGTATTGCGCACGCGTGACTTTGCCGGCGGGAGTTTTGGGGCGGATGCCAGCGTAGAACAGGGCTTCGGAAGCGTAGATGTTGCCGACGCCGACGACGATGCGGCCATCCATGATGAACAACTTCACGGCGGCACTGCGGCCGCGCGAGCGCTCGAACAGATAATCGCCCGAGAATTCATCCGAGAACGGCTCGGGGCCCATTTCGGCCAGCAGCACGTGGTGTGCATCGGCGGCCGGCCAGGGCAGCACGGCGCCGAATCGCCGTGGGTCGTGGAAGCGCAGCAGCACCTTGCCGGAGAGCAGCAGGTCGACGTGATCGTGTTTCTTCAGCGGGGTGCCCGGATCGAGCACCAGCAGCCGGCCGGTCATGCCCAGGTGCACGATCAGGCGGTCGCCGCCGAGATCGAAGATCAGGTATTTGCCGCGACGCGAGACGCCGCGGATTTTCTTGCCGCGGGCGAATTCGGCGAACTCGGCGGGGATCGGCCAGCGCAGGCGCGAGTCGCGCACGATGACTTCGCGGATGGTGTGGCCGACGACATGCGGCTCGACGCCGCGGCGGATGGTTTCGACTTCTGGAAGCTCGGGCATGGCGGCGAGTTTCCCTTATTTCCGCGGCGGCGGGAATGAGGTCCCCATTTCCCCGCTTACTAAAAAGAAACCCGCCGGAAGGCGGGTTTCAGGATCACGATTTGGTGGGCGTCTTCGGCGGGACCGGCGGCGTGGCCTCGACTTTCTTGTCGGGCGCGGGCACCGTCTGTTCCGTGGCAGGCGGCGCTGGCGGCTCCTGCAGTTTCAACAGCTTGTCGGCATCGCTCTTGGCCAGGTCGTATTGCAGCTTAAGGTCGGCGCGTTCCAGCACGAACTGCGGATCGCGGCCGGCGATGTTGAAGCTGAGGCTGCTGCCGTCCTTGAGCGTAATCACCGCCACCTGCGGATTGGCCGTCGGCTTGGCGTCGGCCGGCATCGCCGCGTTCCACAGCGAACGGGCATTGCTCCAGGTGTCGATGAATCGCTGCAGCTCGTCGCTGCCGGCCTTCGGATCAGCCGGGTCTGCAGTCCAGGACTTGCCGTCGGTGGAGCGGGCCACTTTCAGGCCCGGCACGGTGACGGAAGCGATCTCCGCGCCCAGCGGCAGCAGGCCCTTCCCCACAAGGTCGGAGTAGTCGGCGTCCAGCGCCGAAGCGGGCGGATCGTCGATCAGGCTGATCTTGCCGCCGGTCTCCACATAGCGATGGTAGTTCAGCGGCTCGGTGCCGCCGAAGTCCACCCTGGTGTCGTTCAAGCTCAGGCTGAAGCCCGGCGGATCGAGCCCGAGATCGGCCAGTTTCTTCACGTCCTTCGGATCGATGCTGGACTTGGTCTCCGCCGTCGCCACGTTGAGCAGCGAATTCAGCTCATACGGATCGGCGGCCACCTGCACCGGCGCAGTCAGCGCCCAGCGGCCGTCCTTCTTCTCCAGCACGATGTCCGCCGCGTTCGGGTGGTGCAGCGTCAGCTTGCCGATCGCCGCCACTTTCAGCGCGGTCAGCGGCGTGCCCTTGGGCTGCTCTTTCTTCTGGCCGAAATACAGGGCCCCGGCCAGCACCAGCACGACGGCCATCAGAATCAGATTGAGTCTTGCCTGCTTCACAGCGGTCTCCGCGATTCGTTCCGCTTACTCACTTGCGGCGCCGGCGCAGCCAGCGGGTGAGGCCGTAGCCGAGCAGCAGGATCGGCAGGATCAGGGTGTAGCCCACCGCCACCAGCCAGGTGGCCCAGCCCGGCAGGTAGAGCGAGGTATCCGGCGCCTTGGGAATGTCGATATTGAGCAGCGAGTCGCGCGAGGCCAGCCACTGGATCAGGTTCAGGCCCAGCTGTTTGTTGCCGAGCTGGCCCAGGTTGGCATCGGCGAGGAAGTCGGAATCGCCGACCACGGCCACACGCTGCACCCGCGCTGCCGGCTTGTCGGCTTCGGGCTTGGCCAGGGGCGTTGCCGCAGGAGCTTCCGCCGCTGCGGCAGGCGCCGGACGCGACATGGTCAGGCCGATGGTCAGCGGCCCGATCTTGTCGCCGGATTTCTCGTCGAAGGTGATCGGGCCGGACATCGGGCCGGTCTCCAGCCAGGAGCGCTCGCTGGTCTGCAGCAGCGGCAGCACTTCCCAGCCGGCGGCGCGCACGGCGTTCTGGTCGTAGCTCAGCGGACGCACCAGCGGGAAGGCGGTGACGTCGACGAAATCGCGCGTCACCGGATTCGGCGGGTAATCGGTAGCCAGGTACACCGCCGGGCTGCCGGTGCCCAGCTCCTTGTAATCCGGGAACACGGCAAAGCCGTTTTCCCAGGTGATGCCCAGGGTCTTGCCCACGGCTTCGAGGCCGGCGGGCTGTGCCGGATCGTTCAACCACAACAGGTTGCCGCCCTGCTTGACGTAGTCGTCGATGATCTTGATCTCGCCGTCGAGCAGCTTCTGCGTCGGGCTGGCGACGACCAGCACCGAGGTGTTGTCCGGAACCTTGGGAGTCTTCACCAGGTTCAGGCCCTGCACCTTGAGGCCCTTCTCGCGCAGCGCCTGCGCCAGCTGCACGTAGCCGTTCTGCGAGGCGCCTTCTTCTTCGCTGCTGCTCGGGTTGAGCGTGCGCTCGCCGTGGCCTTCGAGGAACACCACGTAATGCTCGCCCGAATCCATCAGGCGCTGCAGCGCGCCGGTGACGATGGACTCCGACAGCACGCGCAGCGCTTCGCGGCGGCCCTGGTACTCCACCACCACCTCGCCCGGCTGATCGATCTTGTATTCCTTGACCTTGGCCGGGTCCTTGGAGGGATCGACGAATTCGACTTCGATGTTGGGCTTGACCCGCTTGTAGCGGGCGATCCACATGTCGATATCGCGGCGGGCATCGGAGTCAGGGTAGAGGAAACCGGTGAACTTGATCGGGTCCGGCATCTGCTTCAGCAGCTTCTGGCTGGCGGGCGTCAGCGTGTTGCGGCCGCCGGCGGTCCAGTCCGCTTCCAGCTTGTAGCGCACCGAGAGGAAGCCGAGCAGGCCGATGACCACGGCGATGAGCAGGCCGTTGATCAGTTGTTGCAGCAGTTTGGAGTTCTTGGAATTCATAGGGCTTTGATGGATGCGTCAATCGAAGCGCGGCCGGCGGTGCCGGCCGCGCAGCGTTTCGCTTTAGTTGCGCTCGATATCCAGCCGCAGCACGGCCAGCCACAGGAAAAACACGGTGAACAGGATGTAGTAGACGACATCCGCCGTGTTGAAAATGCCTCGCCGCAGGCTCTCGAAATGCCCGATCAGCGACAGGTAACCGAACACCTGGGCGAACGGGATCTGCTGGTTGGCGACGATCTGGATCAGCCACACCAGCAGCAGCAGGCCGAAGCTCAGCACTGCGGCGATGGTCGGCTCGCGCGTCAGCGTCGAGACGAACAGGCCGGCCGCGCCGAACGCCAGCATCATCAGGAACAGGCCAAGCAGGCCGGCGGCGATGAAGCCCAGGTCCAGATGCGTGCCGGAGAGCAGGGTCAGCGGCATGATCGCCAGCAGCGCCAGGGTCGCCAGCATGAACGCCACCAGGCCGAGGAACTTGCCCAGCACGATCTCGGTGAGCGAGGCCGGCGCGGAGAACAGCAGGGTAATGCTGCCGTTCTTGCGCTCTTCGGCAAACAGCCGCATGGTCATCAGCGGCATCACCAGCAGCAGCAGCACCGTGGCGAAGCCGAAAACGCCGCCGCCGATGTAGTCCGCCACGCCCTGGTACTGGTCCGCGACCTGCGCGTTCTGCGCATAGCCGAACAGCATGGTAGCGAAGATGAAGCCGAGGATCAGCTGCAGCACGAACAGCACGCTCCAGGCCAGCGGCGAAACAAAGATGCGGCGCGCTTCGACGCGCGCGATGGTCAGGACGGTGCTCATCACAGCACCGCGAGCAGCGTGGAGGGGCCCCGTGTGCAGCACGGGGATCCTAGCGTCGCGAGTCGGTGCCGACATGAAAGCATTTCGTCTCGTTCAAGAATTGTCACGGTCGGATTCATGCCGCTTCCTTCTGGGTTTCGTGCACGGTGATGTCGCCGGAAGTGAGCTCGACGAACACCTCCTCCAAAGTCTTCGACTGCGAGCGCAGCTCGAACAGGCCCCAGCCGTTCTTCGCCGCCGTCTCGGCCAGCGCCTCGCGCGGGTCGGCGCCCTTGTCGACGCCGAGGCGGAACAGGCCGCTGTCGAGCGCTTCGGCGCGGTTCACGCCGGGCAGGCTTTTGAGTGTTTCGATCGAAGGCGGCTTGCGCAGGCCGGCGATGACGCTCTCGACGTGGTGCTGCGCGGTGTTGTCGATCGATTCCGAGTACACCGAGCGGCCCTTGTTGATGATCATCACCCGGCTGCACACCGCCTGGATCTCCGGCAGGATGTGGCTGGACAGGATCACGCTGTGGCTTTCGCCGAGCTGCTTGATCAGGGCGCGGATCTCGCGGATCTGGATCGGGTCCAGGCCCACGGTGGGCTCGTCGAGGATGATCACCGGCGGCCGGTGGATGATGGCCTGGGCCAGCCCCACGCGCTGCTGGTAACCCTTCGACAGGTTGTGGATCAGCCGCTCCGCCACGTCGGTCAGGCCGCAGGCCTGCTTCGAGCGTGTCACCGCGGCTTCGCGCTGCGCGCCCGGAATGCCGTGCAGCCCGGCGCAGAAGCGCAGGTACTCGTCCACCGTCAGCTCGGGATACAGCGGCGGCTGCTCCGGCAGGTAGCCGAGGCTGGACTTGGCCGCCCGGGCGTCCTGTGCCAGATCGATGCCGTTGATCCTGATCTCGCCGCCGCTGGGCGCGAGACAGCCGGCCAGCATCTTCATGGTGGTGGACTTACCGGCGCCGTTGGGGCCGAGCAGACCGAGGATTTCACCCTTGCGCAGGGTCAGGTTGAGGCCGCTTACCGCCATCGTCGCGCCGTAGCGCCGCGACAGCTCACGCGCCTCGATGAGGATCTGGTTTTCCATGGATGGGATGGTTTGCTTGTCTTTTGGAGATGAGGCGCGCCTGTGACCGGCCGCGCCGGCCCGGAGTTCCCCGGGCGCGCAACACTATAAAGCAGTGGCTAGTGGTTAGTGACTAGGGGCTAGTAAAGGCAGGCCCGCCGCCGCCCATCCCGCTTTGGCTTTTACTAGTCACGAATCACTGGCCACTAATCACGTCTTCATCACGAAAGATTGATGTAAGGATCCGCCGCCCCCGGCGGCCGGCGGCGATAACGCTTGTAACTCCACCAATACTGCTCCGGCAGGCGCATGACGCAGCCTTCCACGCCCTGGTTCAGCGCCGTCGGGCTCAACTCGGGGTCGTCGATGCCGGCCGGCGCGCGTTCCAGGTGGAAGCGGAAGCCGCGGCCCCAGGACAAGCGCTCGGCGGTGATGAACCAGACCGGCGCGCCGCCGCGGGCAGCCAGCTTGCCGACCAGGTCCATGGTGTTGGCGGGAATGCCGAACAGCGGCGCGAAGCGGGTGCCGGACTCCTCCGGCGGATCGTGGTCCGGCAGGATGCCGACCAGCTCGCCGCGCTTCAGCGCCCCCAGCAGGGCCTTGACCCCGCCGCCGGTGGTCGGCACTGGTTTCACTTCGGGCAGGCGGCTGCGGCCCTGCAGGATCACCGCGTCGGAAACGCCTTTCTGCGGCTTGTACAGCACCGTGATCGGGCCGGCCTGGGAGCAGAAGAAGCTGGCGATCTCCCAGGCGCCGAGATGCGGCGTCAGCATGATCGCGCCCTTGCCGCCGGCCACTGCGGTGCGCAGGATGCGCAATGCGGCTTCGTCGCCGATCCAGCGCCGCAGCCGCCGCTCCGGGCCGAACCAGATCGCCGGCGCCTCGCATACCGCCTTGCCGCTCTCGATCAGGCTGCGCAGGGCAATGCGCTCGCGCTCCGCCGGCGAGCGCTCCGGCAGGCACAATTCCAGATGACGCCGGGTGACGGCGCGGAAGCCGTTGGGCAGCAGCCACAGCAGGCTGCCCAGCAGCCAGCCGAGGCCGTGCAGCAGGGGCAAGGGCGCCTGGCCGAGGACGATCAGCGTCCAGCGCAGTAAAGTTTGCATCCGTCGATTATCAGGGGCATACCGGTGATAGGGCTACTGCAAAGGGTGCGGCGGGCTGCGGTGGAAGTCGCGGGCGAGACCGTCGCCAGCATCGGCCCGGGCCTGCTAGTGCTGGTCGGAGTGCAGCGCGGCGACGGTGAGGCCCAGGGCCAGCGCCTGCTCGAACGCCTACTCGGTTATCGCGTCTTCCCCGATGCGGAAGGCCGCATGAACCTGAGCCTGCGTGACACCAAGGGTGGCCTGTTGCTGGTGCCGCAGTTCACCCTGGCGGCGGATACGGCCAAGGGCAGCCGCGCCGGCTTCACCACGGCGGCAGAGCCGGCCCAGGCAAAAATCCTGTTCGAAGCCCTGCTGGCGCAGGCCCGGCGCGAGTGGCCGGGCACCGGCAGCGGCGTATTCGGGGCCGATATGCAGGTCAGCCTGGTCAACGACGGGCCGGTGACGTTCTGGCTGGAAGTCGGCGCCTAGAGGCCCTGATCGCCTGCTGGTCCGGGCCTTGCTTAGACAAGCCGCAGCACTTTCGCGCATTATTTAGCCATCAGCGCGGCCAAGCCGCCCCTCACAGAACGATTCTCCATGACCGCCACTACTCAGTCCGCCGAGCGGATGCCGCCCGGCATTCCGTTCATCATTGCCAACGAGCTGGCCGAGCGCTTCTGCTACTACGGCATCAACTCCATCCTCACCGTCTACATGGTGCAGCACCTGCACTTCGGCGATGCCAAGGCCACCATCTGGCAGTCGCTGTTCAAGTTCGGCGCCTATTTCTTCCCGTTCTTCGCCGCCATCCTGGCGGATGTGTTCTGGGGCAAGTTCAAGACCATCATGTTCCTGGCGCTGTTCTATTGCGCCGGCTGCGCCGTGGTGGCGCTGGTCAGCGGCCCGAACGCGCTGGTGGCGGGCCTGTTCCTGACCGCATTCGGTACCGGCATCAAGTCCTGCGTCTCGACCAATGTCGGCGACCAGTTCACCAACAAGAACCAGCACCTGATCTCCAAGGCCTTCAGCTACTTCTATTTCGCGATCAACCTGGGTTCCTCCATCTCCATCTACATGTGCCCGCTGTGGCTGCAGAACTACGGTCCCAAGGTGGCCTTCGGCATTCCCGCCCTGATGATGCTGCTGGCCACGGGGGTGTTCTGGGCCGGCCGCAAGCGCTTCACCGTCATCCCGCCGGCGATGAAGCAGCGCCAGAACCAGGGCGCACTGACCTTCGCGCTGTGTTTCACGCCGGTGCTGGCCCTCACCATGTGGGCCTACTACGCCGCCAACAGCACCGCCGTTGCCGTGCTGGTGCTGCTGTCGCAGATGGCCCTGGTGATCTGGCTGTGCCTGAAAACCGGCCTGCGCAAGGCCCTGCCGCCGGAGCTGATCGGCTGGCTGGAGCAGTGCTTCACCGGCGATGCCCTCAAGCTGGTGCTGAAGCTGGCCTTCATCTACTACATCTTCATCGCCGTCTTCTGGTCGCTGTGGGAGCAGTCCAATGGCCAGACCTGGACCCTGCAGGCCACCTCGGACCTGATGGACAAGCACCTGTTCTCGTTCCTGCAGGGCGTGCCGGTGCTGGGTGCGCTCGCCGGCTACGAAATGCTGCCGGCGCAGTTTACGGTGGTGAACGGCCTGTTCATCCTGCTGATGATTCCGATCTTTACCTTCGGCGTCTTTCCGCTGTGGCAGCGCCTGTTCAGGATCACGGCGCTGCGCAAGATCTGCGTCGGCCTGTTCGTCATCGCCGCCTCCTTCGGCATCATCGCCTGGATCGAAAACCAGATCGTCCACGGCCACAGCGTCAACGCCTGGTGGCAGATCCTGGCCTACGGCGTGCTCAGTGCCTCCGAAGTGCTGATCTCCATCACTGCGCTGGAGTTCGCCTACAGCCAGGCGCCGCTGAAGATGAAGAGCTTCATGATGGCCGCGATGTACCTGTTCTCGGTCAGCGTCGGCCAGGCCTTCACCGTCGAGGTCAACACCCGCATGATCAAGCCGCTCGAGGCGATCGCGGTGCAGTCCGGCGCCGAGACCTGGGTTTCGCTGCGCGACGTCTCCGGCATGATCACCGGCCAGAAGATCGATCTCAGCGGCGACACCGGCCTGAGCATGACCGGCGACGACGGCAAGCCGACCGAAATGGCTGGCACCTTCCTCATTTCCGAGATCGACAGCGCCGGCAACCGCGTCAAGCTGATGGACGTGATCCACCGCCAGCCCCTGCCCAGCAGCGGCGAGTTCAAACCCGCCACCGGCAAGGTTTCCACCTACCGCCTGGTCGGCGCCATGTACTTCCTGTTCTTCGCCGGAGCCGCCGCCCTGGCCGGTTTCATCTTCATTTTCGTTACCGGCCTGTATCGTGAGAAAATCCACGTACGGCAGGACGATACTGTCGCCGGCGAGGCGGCCTAGGGCCGCCGCAAGCGGTGCCTGACAGCGAGAGTGCAGTGAGCGAAACAGTGATTCATCCGATGACGCAGCCGGGCCAGGTCCCGGCGGCGTCAGCGCACCCGGCGCAGGCCCCGGCTCATGGCAAGGAACGGGGCGAGGCCAACAAGCTGGTCAAGCGCCTGCGCCGCCAGGTCGGCCAGGCGATCCAGGATTACGCCATGATCCGCGCCGGCGACAAGGTGATGGTATGCCTGTCCGGCGGCAAGGATTCCTACACCATGCTGGATATCCTGCTGCTGCTGCGGGAGGCGGCGCCGGTGCCGTTCGAGCTGGTGGCGGTGAACCTGGATCAGAAGCAGCCGGACTTCCCCGAGCATGTGCTGCCGGATTACCTTAAGGCACGCGGCGTGCCGTACCACATCATCGAGCAGGACACCTACTCGGTGGTGAAGCGCGTCATCCCCGAAGGCAAGACCATGTGCAGCCTGTGCTCGCGGCTGCGGCGCGGCGCCTTGTACTCCTACGCTGCGGAAAACGGCTTCAACAAGATCGCGCTGGGCCATCACCGCGACGACATCGTCGCCACCTTCTTTCTCAACATGTTCCACGGCTCCAAGCTCAAGGCGATGCCGCCTAAGCTGCGCAGCGACGACGGCCGCAACATCGTCATCCGGCCGCTGGCCTATGTCCGCGAGCAGGACATCGTCGCCTACGCCGCCATGCGCCAGTTCCCCATCATCCCCTGCAATCTGTGCGGCTCGCAGGAGCAGCTGCAGCGCAAGCAGATCCGCCGCATGCTGGACGAGTGGGAGAAGCAGAGCCCGGGCCGCATCGAGAACATTTTCGGCGCGCTGCAGAACGTGGCGCCGTCGCAGTTGGCCGATGCGCAGCTGTTCGATTTCGGCGCGCTCGACGGCGGCGGCGAGGCCGGCGGCTGGCTGATGCAGAACAAGCACGAAGAATAGAATAGCGCCCGCCCTAACCAGGGATTGCCCAACGATTACCAGGTTCCCTCGCGGGAGCCGGAGACCCCCATGAGTCGCCGCGGTTTGCAGCTGTTGTTCCTGCTGGTCTGTTCCGTCTTCGCCGCCGGCAGCGCCGCCGCGGACGCCGATGCGCCGTTCCTGTGGCAGGTGCAGGGGCCCAAGGCCACCCACTACCTGCTCGGCTCGGTGCACCTGCTGCCGGAGAGCGCGGATGAACTGCCGGCCGGCATCCAGGATGCCTATGACGCGGCCGACGGCGTGGTGTTCGAGACCGATATCGGCGCCATCGGGCAGCCGCAGGTGCAGATCGCCATGCTGGCCGCGGCCCGCTCGCAGCAGGGCCTGAAGGCCGAGATTGGCGACAGGATGTACGCGCAGCTGGTCAAGCACAGTGCGCGGATCGGCATGCCGGTCTCGGCCTGCGATCCGTTCCGCCCCTGGTTCTGCGCCATGACCATCGAGGTGTTCAGCTACCGCAAGGCCGGCTTCAACGGCGACAACGGCATCGACAAGCAGATCTACGGCTGGGCCCGCCAGGACGGCAAGGGCGTGCGCTGGCTGGAGCCGCCCGCGGCGCATATCGGCCTGTTCACCGGCATGGGCGATGCGCTGTCGCGCGAATTCCTGGCTTCGGCCATGGACGAAAGCGGCGGCGATGCCGGCGACGATCCTGCCGAGCTGCTGCGCGCCTGGAAGGAGAACGACGTCGGCGCCATCGAGACGCTCGACAAGCAGCTCAAGGTCGGCTATCCCGGGGTCTACCAGCGCCTGCTGTCCGATCGCAACCGCAGCTGGATGCCGCAGCTGAAGCGGCTGCTGGATGGCGGCGAGCCGCAGCTGATCGTGGTCGGCGCCGCCCACTTGGTCGGGCCGGACGGCCTCATCACCCAGCTGCGCGCGCGCGGCTACAAGGTGCTGCCCTACATCGCCATCGAGTCGCAGCTGGTGACGATGAGCCGGCAGCCGCTGGTGAAGACCGCGATGCATTAAAGGGCGAGAGCCGATCGTAGATCGGTTCGGGCCTGTCCCGAGTAGCCCGCTCTGCGGGCATATCGAGGGAGGCGCGCAAGCGCCCGGAACCGACAGAGCGGCGAAGCCTGCCGGCTCCGCTGCGCTCAAGCCAACTTACGAAGCGCATCGGGAAACCGCTGCCCTCACGTATCATTCAAGTGCATGATCCGCACCCGCCTGCTCCTGCTCTGCTGTGCCCTGTGCGTGAGCGCCCCCGCGCTCGCCGGCATCGACGTGCGCGTGCGCGGCCTCGGCTCCGACGAGGAGGACAACGCCTACGCCCAGATCCGCATCCTCGACTACGCCAAGGGCATCGACGCCGGCAAGGGCCCGGACAAGCCCCAGTACGATCCGACCGAGGTGGAGCGCCTGGCCAAGCAGGGCGAAGAGGACATCCGCAAGGCGCTGCAGCCGTTCGGCTGGTACAACCCGGTGATCAGCTCGAAGCTGGAGGGCGAATCGCCGGACTGGACCGTCACCTACCAGGTCGACGCCGGGCCGGAAACCGATATTTCCAAGATCGAGATCCTCATCACCGGCGACGGCAAGGACTATGCGCCGCTGCAGAAGATCGTCGCCAGGCCGCGCCTGAAGATCGGCGAGCGCCTCAGGCACGAGGACTACGAAACCCTCAAGAACCGCCTGATGCAGACCGCCAACAGCGGCGGCTACCTCGACGCCCTGTTCAGCCGCCGCGAGCTGCGCGTCGACGTCGACAACAACAGCGCCGAGCTGCTGCTGACCCTCGATACCGGTCCCCGCTGGTACTTCGGCGAGGTCACCATCGAGCAGGACGGCCGGCTCAAGGACAAGCTGCTGCGCCGCTACGTCAAGATCGTCCCCGGCGAGCCCTTCGACTCGGCCCAGGTGCTGAACACCCAGTTCGCCCTGACCGATCTGGATTACTTCAAGCTGGTCGAGATGGAGCCGCAGAAGAGCAAGGCCGGCGCCGACCGGCACATCCCGGTGCTGATCCACACCACTTCCAAGCCGCCGCGGGTCTACAAGTTCGGCGTCGGCTACGGCACCGATACCGGCCCGCGCGCGCTGGCCGGCATCGAGTTCCGCCGCCTCAACGATGAAGGCCACAAGCTGCGCATCACCCTGCAGCCTTCGCAGAACATCAGCACCGCCATCGCCGAGTACCGCATCCCCTTCGGCCACACGCCCGGAGATTCCATCAGCTTCACCACCCAGGGCCTGAAGCAGGATTTCCAGGGTGTGCATGAAAACCTGTGGTCGCTCGGCACCGCCTACAACGAGCAGGACGGCGCCTGGCAGAAGCGCTACTACCTGGTCTATGCCAACGACCAGTACAACCTGCAGGACGAGATCGGCAACACCAGCAAGCTGCTCACCCCCGGCGTTTCGTACAGCCGCACCCAGGTCAACGATCCGATCTTCCCGCGGCGCGGCTGGTTTGCCTTCTTCGATCTGCACGGCGGCAGCAGCAAGCTGCTCTCTGACACCGATTTCATCGAAGGCCTGGTGCGGCTGCGCGGCGTCTACCCGCTGGCCCCCAAGGTGCGCCTGCTGGGGCGGATCGAGGAAGGCGCGGTGTTCGTGTCCGGCTTCGACAACCTGCCACCGTCGCAGCGCTTCTTCGCCGGCGGCGACGAGAGCGTGCGCGGCTACAGCTATCACTCGCTGGCCCCGCACGACCCGCAGGGCAACCTGATCGGCGGCCGCTACCTCACCACCGGCAGCGTCGAGCTCAACTGGGACGTCTACAAGAGTTACGGCCTGGCCCTGTTCGGCGACGCCGGCGGCGCCGACGATGTGCCCGAGGTCAAGCTGCACTACGGCGCCGGCATCGGTTTCCGCTACCGCCTGCCGTTCGGCGCCGTGGCCATCGACCTGGCGCATCCCTTCGACCCCGGCGCCGAAGTGGTGCGCCTGCACATCGGCGTGAGGGTGGGACTGTGAAGCGCCGCATTCTGCTGTGGAGCGCGGCGGCGTTGCTCGCGCTGCTGGCCCTGCTCGGCGGCGGCACCTGGTGGATGCTGCACAGCGACGGCGGCCTGCGCCAGCTTGCCGCGCTGGCCAACCGTCTCAGCGGCGGCACGCTGCGCCTGGGCACCACCCAGGGCCGCCTGCTCGGCGAATTCGTCATCAAGGACATTCACTTCCAGAGTGCGGACGGCACCCGCATCGATGTCGAGCGCCTGCATCTGCGCCTGGTGCCGCGCGAACTGCTGTCGTATCGCCTGCATCTGGAAGTGGCCGAGGTGCAGGGCCTGCAGGTCTCGCTGCCGCCGCCGCACCAGACCGCGCCGAGCGGCGAGACGAACCTGCCGAGCCGCCTGCCGTTCGATCTGGTCGTCGATGCGCTGTCGCTGAGCGATTTCCAGTTGCACCAGGTGGGCGAGACGGAGCCGTTCCGCATCGCCAGCGCCGCGCTCAAGGGCAGCTGGATCGCCGAGGACATCGACGTCGCACGGCTCAGCGCCGAACTGGCGCAGACCGGTCCGCTGCTGCTCAGCGCCAAGGCCCGCATGTCCGGCGACCGCATCGTCTTCAGCGCGCTCGATCTCAAGGGCCCGGGTGAAGTCGAAGGCAGCGGCACCTTCGCTTTCGGCAAGTCCGCCAACGATCTCAAGCTGAGCTGGAAGGACCTGCGCTGGCCGCTGGATGGGGATGCCGCCGACCGCCTGCTGGCCGGAGTGAATGGCGAGGCCAAACTCAGCGGGCCGCTGGACCGCTACCACGTCGAACTGAGCAGCGCCGCAGTGCTGCGCAAGCTGCCGATCCAGCTTGCTGCGAAAGGTGACGGCGACCTGCAGCAGATCCAGATCGCCGACCTGGGCCTGACGGCCGACAAGGGCTCGGCTCATGTGCAGGGCAAGTTGGCCTGGGCGCCGCTGCTGCGCGCCGACTTGAAAGGCACCATTGCGCAGCTCGATCCGGCCCTGTTTGCGGCGGACTGGAAAGGCCAGATCAACGGCAGCTTCAACACGCAAACCACAGTACAGAACGGCCAGCCCGACATCGTCTTTACGGCGAACATCGACAAGTCGCAGTTGCGCGGCTATCCGCTGAGCCTGTCGGCGCAGGGCGATACCGACACACGCAGCGTGCGGCTCAAGCAGTTTCTGTTGCAATCCGGCAAGGGCAGCCTCTCCGCCACCGGCGTGGTCGGCTGGGAGCCGGCCCTGCGCGCCGATCTCAAGGCGCAGCTGAGCAACTTCGATCCGGCACAGTTCGTCGCGGGTTTCTCCGGCTCGATCAACGGCAGCATCGTCACGCAGACGACGGGCACCAAGGGCAAGCCGGACATCGCCCTGGCGGTGACCGTCGACCATTCGCAGCTGCGCGGCCATGCGCTGACGGTGGACGCCAATGCAAGCCTCAGCGGTGAGACCGTGGTGGTGCAGAAACTGGCCCTGGTCTCCGGCTCCACCCGCGTCGAAGCCAGCGGCCAGGCGACGCCGCCGTTCGACCTGAAGGGCAAGGTCGACAGCCCCGACCTGGGCGAGCTGGCGCCGCAGGTGGGCGGCCATGCCGCTTTCGACTTCACCCTGCAAGGCCCGCTGGACAGCCCGCACTTGGTCAGCAAGGGCACGGGACAAAGCCTGCACTATCTCGCCTACCGCATCGCCAAGCTGGACTGGGATGCGGACGTCGATCCGGCCAAGCCTTCGCACCTCAGTGTGAATGTCGGCGAGGCCACGGCCGGCATCCTCATCCACAGCGCCAAGCTCAGCCTCACCGGGCAGGAAACCTATCACCACGCCCAGCTCGACGTGGTGAGCGAGCGCGGCGATGCCAGCCTGGCGGTGGATGGCGGCTACGACCGGCGCAAGATCGAGTGGGGCGGCCAGGTCAGCTCCGGCCGCCTGGCGCCCACCGACCTGCCGCCGTGGACACTGGAGAAGGCCGCTGGCCTGCTGCTCGGCTCGAAGCGGCAGAGCCTGGAGCCGACCTGCTTCTCCGGCGGCGCCGGCCGCGCCTGCCTGCGGCTGGAGCAGAACGTCACCGCCGCCGGCCTGCGCCTGTCGCTGGATATCGACAAGCTGCTGCTCGCCGCCTTCAAGCCGCTGCTGCCGCAGCACTACGACATCTCCGGCGAGATCAACGGCAGCGCCAATATCGAGATCGCCAACGGCGACGTCGCCGCGATGAACGCGGACCTGCGCACCGAGGGCATTCATCTCCAGGCGCCGAAGGCGCCGGCAGTGGAGATCCAGGCCAGCACGCTCAAGGCCGACGACCAGGGCGGCACCCTGCATGCGCTGCTCGACCTGCACATGCAGCAGGGCGCCATCGGCGCCGACGTCACCGCCGCGCCCGGCGCCGACTTCCAGGCGCGGCCGCTCAGCGGCCATGTGCAGACCACCATTCCGGACCTGGGCTTCGTGCAGTCCTTCGTGCCCGACCTGCAGGCGGTCACCGGCTCCATCACCGGCACGCTGGACTTCAGCGGCACTATCGGCCTGCCGCGGCTGCAAGGCCAGATCGTCCTGGCCGACGGCCACGCCAAGGTGCCGCGCGCCGGCATCGAGCTGCAGCAGGTGCAGCTGCGCCTGACCGGCAAGGGCGAGGGCCCGCTGGCCATCGACGGCTCGCTGCAGTCCGGCGGCGGCAACCTCGCCATCAGCGGCACGCTCGATCCTTCGGTGGCGCCGCCGCGCGCCGACCTCAAGGTCGAAGGCCAGAACTTCCAGGCCATGGCCACGCCCGATGCGCGCATCTGGGTCACGCCCGAGCTGCACCTGCTCAGCGATGCCGACGGCATGCACCTGGAAGGCACCCTGACCGTGCCCAAGGCCGAGATCACGCCGCAGGGCCTGGGCAACAACGGCGTGGCGATCAGCGAGGACCAGATCATCGTCGGCAACGAGCCCACCGCCGAAGACAAGCCGCTGAAGTTCTACAGCACGGTCACCATGACGCTGGGCGACGCGGTGAACTTCAAGGGCTTCGGCCTCACCACCCGCCTCGAAGGCGGCGTCACCGTGAGCGAGGAGCCGCAGCGCGTCGCCACCGGCAACGGCGAGCTGCGCCTGGTCGAAGGCCGCTACCAGGCCTACGGCCAGGACCTGACCATCGAGACCGGCCGCCTGATCTTCGACGGCGGCGCCGTCACCAAGCCGGCGGTGGACTTGTATGCGACGCGTCATCCTCAGGCCGACATCACCGTCGGCGTGCGCGTGCGCGGCACCCTCGACAAGCCGCTGCTGACGCTACAGTCCGAGCCGGGCATGCCGCGCGAGCAGCAGCTGTCCTGGCTGGTGCTGGGCCGCTCGCTCGACCAGAGCTCGTCCAGCGACCGCAGCGCCGTGTCGCAGGCGGCGCTGTCGCTGGGCCTGTCCGGTGGCGACTACTTCGCGCAGAAGATCGGCAAAACTGTCGGCCTCGATCTGATCTCGGTCGGCCAGGGCCCGATCAGCGATTCCAGCGTGGCTGCCAACGCCACCAACATCCAGGGCTCGCAGGCGGCGCAGAACGCCGGCACCAGCACCGCCTACACCTCGCAGGCGGCGCAGCTGACCCTGGGCAAGTACCTCACGCCGAAACTGTTCATCAGCTACGGTGTCAGCCTGTTCCAGCCCGGCCAGACCTTCCGCCTGCTCTACGACCTCGGCCACGGCTTCAAGCTGCAGACGGAATCGGGCGTGGCCAGCGGCGGGGATCTGATCTATACCTTCGAGCGCGGCAAGTGATGAAGATAGTGGCCAGCGATTAGTGGCTAGTGGTCAGCGAACGGCAAGGGCGGAAGCCAGGACGCTTGTACTAGCCACTAATCACTAGCCACTGGCCACTGCTTCACCCCAGAACCCGTAGGGTGGGTGGAGCGAAGCGCAACCCACCGTTGCCGGCGCAGCGGTGGGTTACGCCGCTGCGCGGCTCCACCCACCCTACGGTGAGCTGCCCCCATCCATTTGATTTTGTAGGTCGGATCAAGCGAAGCGGATCCGACAGCGCATTAGCCGATCTTGCATGTCGGTTCCGGGCGCGATGCGCCCTTGAACCGACCTACCGTCGAGCGCTCAAACCGCCTCCACCACCGGCGTCCACCGCTGCGCACGCCGCGCCATGCGCTGCTCCAGCGTCTCGCTCTCATAGGCTCCCACCGGCGCCTCCAGCGTCAGCGCCTGATCCAGCACGAAGCAGTTGGCATTGAGCGTCGCATAAGCTTTGCCCTCGATCTCCGTCGCCGCCGCGATGAATACACCGCATTCCCGGCACAGCAGGAAGTCGGCGCTGTTCAAGCCGAAGCGATAACGCTGCAGTGCGGCCGGCGCGGCGATGTCGAAGCGCACCGAGCCGGCCGGGTCGGAAAAATAGCGTGCCGCATGGGCGCGGCAAAAGCTGCAGCTACAGCGGCGCAAGGCCATCGCCTGCGGCTCCACGCGGGTATTGAAGCGGAAACCGATGCTGCCGCAATGGCAGCGGCCGTGAATGGTGCGGCTACTTCCGCTCACGCCAGCCGCGCCCGCAGCCAGGTCGAAATCTCCACGATTTCCTCTGCGCACACCTGGTGCTGCATCGGGTAATCGCGCCACTCCACCTGGCAGCCGAGCTGGCGCAGGCCGTCGCGGCTGGTGCTGCCCAGGGCCAGCGGCAGCACCGGGTCGTAGAGGCCGTGGCACATCAGGATCGGCGTGGCGCGGCCGGCCGCGGTGAGTTCGGCGAAGATGTGAGTGTGCAGCGGCAGGTAGGTGGATAGCGCCAGGATGCCGGCCAGGGGCTGGGTCTGGCGCAGGCCGGCGTGCAGCGCGATGGCGCCGCCCTGCGAAAAGCCGGCCAGCACGATGCGCCCGAGCGGCACGCCTGCCGCCACTTCGCGGTCGATGATGCCCTGCACGATCGCGGCCGAGGCGCGGATGCCGGCCTCGTCCTGCTGGTCGCTGCGGGTCAGGCTGACGATGTCGTACCAGCCGCGCATGCGCATGCCGCCGTTGATGGTGATCGGCCGCACCGGCGCGTGCGGGAAGATGAAGCGCGCCGCGATCGTCGCGGGCAGGCGCAGTTCCGGCACCAGCGGCACGAAGTCCTTGCCGTCGGCGCCCAGGCCGTGCAGCCAGATCACCGCGGCGTTGGCCGGGCCGTCCGGTTCCAGCTGTACCGCTTCGGGGGATTCGCTGACTTTCATGGGGTCCGTGTCGATGTCATGGGGCGATTGTGCCGAGGCCGCTGCTTCCGGGGCAACCGCTGTTAAACTGCGGCACGGGCTTTCCCGGGCTCACCCTCCCACCGGAACGAGACGATGAAACGCTGCATCCTCTGCCTGGCCGCGCTGTCGCTGGCCGCTTGCGGCGCCTCTGGCCCGCTGTACCTGCCGGGCCAGGACCCGCATAAAACCGGCCTGCACAAGAAGGAACAGCGCAAGAACGACGCCACCCCGGCCGCGCCGGTGGAAACGCCGCCTGACGCCACGGAGCAGCCCGCCGCGCCCGCGACCCAGTCCGAAGCCGCACCCACGCCCGCACCAGACTCCGGGTCAAACCCGCCCCCTGCGACGCCGCAACCGTAAATGGATCACTTCAACTATAAAAACGGCGAACTCCACGCCGAAGACGTGCCGCTGTCGGCCATCGCCGCCAAATACGGCACGCCCACCTATGTCTACTCGCGCGCCACGCTGAGCCGTCATTACCAGGCCTTCGACGAGGCCCTGGCCGGCATCGACCACCGTATCTGCTATGCGGTGAAGGCCAACTCCACCCTGGCGGTGCTGCAGGTGCTGGCGCGGCTCGGCGCCGGTTTCGACATCGTCTCCGGCGGCGAGCTGGAGCGGGTGCTGCGCGCCGGCGGCGATCCCGCCAAGGTGGTCTTCTCCGGCGTCGGCAAGAGTGCCGCCGAGATCACCCAGGCGCTGGAAGCCGGCCCGGATCACCGCGGCATCTTCTGCTTCAACGTCGAGTCCGAGTCCGAGCTGCTGCGCCTGAGCCAGATCGCGGCGCGGCGCGGGCAGCAGGCGCGCATCGCCCTGCGCGTTAACCCGGACGTCGATGCGCGGACTCATCCCTACATCTCCACCGGCCTCAAGGAAAACAAGTTCGGCGTCGACATCGCCGAGGCCGAGCGGCTCTATGTGCTGGCGCAGGGCCTGCCCGGCATCGAAGTGCACGGCGTGGCCTGCCACATCGGCTCGCAGCTGCTGGAGCTGTCGCCCTTCCTCGATGCGCTGGACCGCGTGCTGGCCCTGGTCGACCGCCTCGCCGCACGCGGCATCCGCCTGCAGCATATCGATGTCGGCGGCGGCCTCGGCGTGCGCTACCGCGACGAGACCCCGCCCGAGCCGGCGGAGTGGGCACAGGCCTTGCTCCCCAAGCTGCGGGACCGCGGCCTCACCGTGATGACCGAGCCGGGCCGCGCCATCGCCGGCAATGCCGGCATCCTGCTGACCCGGGTCGAGCTGCTCAAGCCGACCGCGCACAAGAACTTCGCGGTGATCGACGCGGCCATGAACGACCTGATCCGCCCCTCCTTCTACGACGCCTGGCACGAGGTGCTGCCGGTGCGCGAGGGCAGCACAGCGCAGCCGCAGCAGTGGGACCTGGTCGGCCCGGTCTGCGAAAGCGGCGACTGGCTGGCGCGCGACCGCACGCTGGCGCTGGCCGAGGACGACCTGCTGGCGTTCCGCACCACCGGCGCCTACGGCTTCACCATGAGCTCCAACTACAACTCGCGGCCGCGCGCAGCCGAAGTGCTGGTGGACGCCGCGCGCGTGCACCTGGCGCGCGCGCGCGAAACCATCGACGACCTGATGCGCGGCGAAGAATTGCTCCAGTGAGCGCATCGCCGAGCCATCCGTCCGCCCGCCCGCTGATCCTGATCGACGCATCCGGCTGGCTGTTCCGGGCCTACCACGCGCTGCCGCCGCTGACCACCGCGCGCGGCGAGCACACCGGCGGCGTTCTGGGCATGGCCAATATGCTGCGGCGCCTGCTCAAGGAATACGCGCCGGAAGAAATCGCGGTGGTGTTCGACGCGCCCGGCAAGACCTTCCGCGACGAAATCTACGCCGAGTACAAGGCCAACCGCGACGCCACCCCGGAAGACCTCTCCGCCCAGTTCCCGATGATCGCCGAGCTGGTGCAGGCGATGGGCCTGCCGCTGCTGGCCATCGCCGGCGTCGAAGCCGATGACGTCATCGGCACCCTGGCCAGCCAGGCCGACGCCGCCGGCAAGGACGTGCTGATCGTCACCAGCGACAAGGATCTGGCGCAACTGGTCAACCAGCGCATCAGCCTGCTCGACACCATGAAGAACCGGCGCATGGATCCGGCCGGCGTGGTGGAAAAATTCGGCGTGCCGCCGGAACGCATCATCGATTACCTGACCCTGGTCGGCGACACCAGCGACAACATTCCGGGCGTGCCCCTGGTCGGCCCGAAGACCGCGGCGAAGTGGCTGGGCGAGCACGGCTCGCTCGATGCCATCGTCAACAACGCCGAACAGATCAAGGGCAAGGCCGGCGAGAACCTGCGCGCCTCGCTGCATCAGATCCCGATGGCACGGCAGCTCGCCACCATCCGCTGTGATGTCGAGCTGCCGTTGCGCTTCGACCAGCTGCATCCGGCGCCGCCCGACATCGACAAGCTCGCCGGCCTGTATCGCCGCTTCGAGTTCAGGCGCCTGCTGGAAGAACTGGAAGCTGGTGCTGCATCCTCAGCGCCAGCGGCGCCGGCTGCTGCGGAACAGCCGCTGCTGGTGGCGAGCGCTGCCGCGCCCGATGCCGCCCCGGCCGCCGAGGCGACTGAGGCGTCCGCCGAGCCGGTAGCTGCAGCCGCCGGCGCTGCCGCGCCGCTGCCGGAATCGAAGAAGACCCGCGACGAGCTGGTGGTCGATGAAGCCGCGTTCGCCGCCATGCTGAAGAAGCTGGAAGCGGCCGAGGTGATCTGCCTCGATACCGAAACCGACGCGCTCTCCGCCATGCAGTCCGGCCTGGTCGGCCTGGCCTTCGCAGTGGAGCCGGGCCACGGCTGGTACGTGCCGGTGGCGCACAACTATCTCGGCGCGCCCGAGCAACTGCCGATGCAGGAAGTGCTGACGCGGCTCAAGCCGATCCTGGAAGACCCGCGCAAGCCCAAGCTGGGTCAGCACATCAAGTACGACCTCAACGTGCTGGCGCGCCATGGCATCGAAGTGCAGGGCGTGCGCTACGACACCATGCTGGAAAGCTATGTGCTCGATGCCGCCGGCAACCGCCACGACATGGACACCCTGGCCGACAAGTACCTCGGCCACAGCACCATTCATTTCTCCGATGTCGCCGGCAAGGGCAAGTCGCAGATCACCTTCAACCAGGTCTCGCTCGACGTCGCCTCCGCCTATTCGGCCGAGGATGCCGACATCACCCTGCGCCTGCACCACG
>FTIF01332991.1_pt1 | contig 21704 bp, 15 predicted proteins | sample 1658001 | NCBI WGS metagenome assembly FTIF01 (sample SAMEA3914789, study PRJEB12502) | metagenome | biome: forest; material: soil | place: Canada | collected 2011-07-03 | depth 0.3 m | reverse complement strand
CTGGCGGCGCAGCAGCAGCTGGGCACCGCCAGCGAGCGCAGCGAGCTCAAGGCGCCGTTCGATGGCGTGGTGCTGGACATTCCGGTAGCCCTGGGCGACCGCACTGTCGCCGGCGCGGTGCTGGCGCGGATGGTACCGTCCGACGCGGTGCAGGTGCTGGTCGGCCTGGCGCCGGACGATGCCCGGCGGGTCAAGGTGGGGATGCCGGCGATCCTGCGCCCGGCTGCCAGTGCCGACCTGACGTTCGACGGCCGCGTCAGCCATGTGCAGGCGATGGTCAATGCGCAGTCGCACCTGGTCGACGTCGCGGTGCAGCCGTCGCCGCATTCCGGCCATGGCGGGCTGCTCCCGGCGGAAATGACCCAGGCCCTCATCACCCTGCAAACCGGCACCGCCTGGCTGGCGCCGCGCGCGGCGGTGCTGCATGACGACGCGGGCGCCTATCTGTTCCAGGTGGCGGACGGCCACGCCAAGCGCATCCGCGTCACCACCGGCGCGGAGGACGAGCAGCAGGTGGCGGTGGAAGGCCCGTTCGATCCTGCGCACAAGCTGGTGGTGCTGGGCGTCTACGAACTAGAGGACGGTATGGGCGTACGCGAGGCGGCGCCGGCCGACAAGGAAGCGGGCGACGGCGGCAAGGCGGCGGATAAGGACACGGACGACAAGGCCGATGCTCCCGCCAAGTCCACGCCCACAGCCAAGGACGAGGGCAAGCAATGAGCCTCCTTGCCTGGTTGCGGGAGCATCAGCGCTCGCTGCTGTTCCTATGCGCCCTGCTCGCCGTTGGCGGCGCCGCCACTGTGTTTCGCCTGCCGGTGGCGCTGTTCCCCGACGTGCAGTTTCCACGGGTGGTGGTTTCGTTCGACGCCGGCGATCGCCCCGCCGACCAGATGGTTCTGCAGGTGACGCGGCCGGCGGAAGAAGCGGTGCGCAGGGTCGCGGGGGTTCGCGACGTGCGCTCCGAAACCACACGCGGCAGCGCCGATATTTCGATCACGTTCGACTGGGGCAGCGACATGCGTCGCGCCGCACTGGAGCTCAATGCCGCCCTGTCGCAGGCGCTGCCGGCAATGCCAGCGGGCACCACGCTCGACCTGCGGCGCATGGACCCGACGGTCTTTCCGATCCTTGCCTACAGCATCAACTCCGACAGCGTCTCCCTGCCGCGCCTCACCGACCTGGCCATCTACCAGTTGCGCCCGATCCTCTCCGCCGTGCCCGGCGTGGCTCGGGTGCAGGTGGTGGGCGGCGCGCAGGACGAGTATCACGTCGACGTCGATCCCCTGCGCATGAACGCCTTCGGCGTCAGCCTGCAGGATGTGGTCAAGGCGGTGGGCGCCGCCAACGTGATCAGCGCAGTGGGACGCCTGGAAGAGAACTACAAGCTGTACCTGGTGGTGGAGAACACCCAGCTCGGCGAGGCGCAGAGCATCGGCGACGTGGTGCTGAAGAGCGGCGCCGACGGGCAGGTGCGGGTGCGCGACGTGGCCACGGTGTCCAAGTCCACCACACCGGTGTGGACGCGCGTCACCGCCGACGGCCATGAGGCCGTCCTGTTGCAGATCTACCAGCAGCCGGACGGCAACAGCGTGCAGATCGCCGCCACGGTGAAGAGTCGGCTGGCGGCGCTCGGCGCGCAACTGCCGCCCGGTGTTCATGTCGCCAACTGGTACGACCAATCCGACCTGGTGCAAAGCTCTGCCGGCAGCGTGCGTGACGCCATCCTGATCGGCATCCTGCTGGCGGGCGTGGTGCTGTACGTGTTCCTGCGCAACGCACGCATCATGCTGGTGACCATGATCGTGGTGCCTGCGGTCATCGCCATCACCGTGCTGCTGATGAGCGTGTTCGGCATGAGCTTCAACATCATGACCCTCGGCGGCATCGCGGCGGCCGTGGGGCTGATCATCGACGACATCGTGGTCATGCTCGAGCACCTGTTCCGGCGCATCGAGGAGAATGGCGGACAGGATATGCGGCCGCGCATCGAAGCGGCGGCCCGGGAATTCACCCGGCCGCTGATGGCCTCCAGCGCCTCGACCCTGGTGATCTTCGTGCCCCTGGCCTTCCTCAGCGGCATCACCGGCGCCTTCTTTCTGGCGCTGTCGATGACCATGGTGATCGGCCTGGTGGTGTCGTTCCTGATGACCTGGTTGGTGGTGCCGCTGATCGCCGAGCATTTGTTGCTGCGCAGCACGATGCACCAACGCAACAGCCACACCTTTACGGCCAGATACGAGGCAGTGCTGTCGCGGGCGCTGGCGCGGCCCTGGCTGGTTCTTGTCGGCCTGCTGCCCTTGATCATCATCGGCGGCATTGCCTACACCCGGGTCGGCTCGGGCTTCATGCCGGCCATGGACGAGGGCGGCTTCGTGCTCGACTATCGCGCCTCGCCAGGCACTTCCCTGGCCGAGACCAACCGGCTACTGCTGCAGGTGGAGGACATCCTGCGCGCCAACCCCAACGTTGACACCTACTCGCGCCGCACCGGGCTGCAGCTCGGCGGCGGCCTCACCGAATCGTTCGAGGGCGACTTCTTCGTGCGCCTCAAGGCCAAGGGCCGCGAGCCGATCGAGGATGTCATGACGGAGGTGCGCGGCGAGGTCGAGAAAAAGGTGCCGGGCTTGGAAATCGAGCTGGCGCAGCTGATGGAAGACCTGATCGGTGATCTCATCTCGGTGCCGCAGCCGATCGAGATCAAGCTCTATTCCGACGATGCGGCGCAGCTCGCCGCCACCGCGCGCAAAGTGGCGGCGGCGATCGCCAAGACCAGCGGCGTGGTCGATATCCGCGACGGCATCAACCCGGCCGGCGATGCCATCGAACTGCATGTCGACCGCGCCAAGGCGGCACTGGAAGGGCTCGACGCCGACACCGTCTCCAAGGCGGTCAGCGACGCCCTGGCCGGCGCCGTGGCCACCGAGATACCGGTCGGCCCGAAGATCATCGGCGTGCGCGTATGGCTGCCGACCTCGGCGCGCGATGCGCAGCGCAAGCTGGCCAAGCTGCCGATCACCGCGGCCGACGGCCATCTGGTGCTTCTCGACCGCGTCGCCAGTTTCGAAACGGTCAGCGGCCAGCCGCAGATCACGCGCGAAAACCTCAAGCGCATGGACGCGGTCACCGCCCGCATCAGCGGGCGCGACCTGGGGTCGACCATCGCCGACCTGCAAAAGGCATTGCAGCAGCCGGGACTGATTCCCCACGGCATCTACTTCGAGCTGGGTGGCCTGTACCAGCAGCAGCAGATCGCGTTCCGCGGCCTGATGATCGTGCTGGCCTCGGCCATCGCGCTGGTGTTCCTGTTGCTGCTGTTCCTGTTCGAGAGTTTTGTCACGGCGGCGGTGATCCTAGCGATCCCCCTGCTGTCGCTGTCGGCGGTGTTCATCGGCCTGTGGCTGACCAAAATCGAACTGAATATCTCCGCGATGATGGGCATGACCATGATCGTCGGCCTGGTCACGGAGATCGCGATCTTCTATTTCTCGGAATACGAAGCCGTATCGCGCCATGCTGGCGTTCGGGAGGCCCTGATCCAGACCGGCCACAATCGCGCCAGGCCGATCCTGATGTCGGCGCTGGCGGCGATCCTGACGCTGCTGCCGCTGGCCTTGTCGCTCGGCTCCGGCGCCTCGATGCAGCAACCCCTGGCCATCGCCATCGTGTCGGGAATGATCCTGGCTGTGCCGCTGGTGCTGGTGGTGATGCCGGTGTTGTTCTTCGTCACGCGCGGGCGATCCGCCACCCCATCGGCCTAAGCCGATGGCCCGGTGGCAACGCTCGCCTTGCCGCTTGTTATCGGCAGCGCGCGTCGGGGACGGGCATGTCAGCTGGAATTCAGTTTTCATACAGGCGTCATTCAGAATGACGCTTCAGTATGGAAATATAAGCAGATCGCTGGTCCGGAAAGGAATCGGTGAGCGAGGAGACATGCCGCTACAGTACCCTTGCGGGCGCCAGTCGCCACGCACAACGGCAATCCGTTCCGGCTCGCCGGCGCCATCTTCAATCCATTCCAATTTCGTGGCATGCACTACTGTCCCATGCGAATGACACGTTTGCGCAGATACCTGACTGGCCCAGCGATGGCCTATTCCCTGCTGACCGGTGCCGCGCAAGCGCATGCCGATGCTCAGGCGCAACTTCCCGCGTACCAGCCCGAGCGGCAGGTGTCCGGAACCATACGCAACTTCGGCTTCGGCCTCGGCGGCGTGCTCAAGGAGTGGGAAGACGAGTTTCACAAGGTGCAGCCCGGCGTCCGCTTCGACGACAAGCTGCCCACCAGCGACGCGGCGATCCCGGCGCTGGTGACCGGCGTCGCCGACCTTGCGCCTGACGGGGGTGAGGCGACCCTCACGGAAAATCTGTCTTTCTTCGAGGTGTACGGCTACATGCCTACCGCAGTTACGGTCGCATCGGGGGCCTTCGACGTCGAGGGCAAGTCCAATGGCCCAGTGGTCTTCGTCAGCAAGGACAACCCGATCTCCAGACTCACCCTGCGGCAGCTCGACGGAATCTTCGGCGCAGAGCGCACTGCCGGAATGCGCGGCTTCCAGTGGACGCCCTCCGACGGCCGCGACGAGGCGGCCAGCATCCGCACCTGGGGACAGCTCGGCCTGGCCGGCGAATGGGCCGGCAAGCCGATCCAGACCTATGGCCATGCGCCGTCCGGAACGAGCCGGTTTTTCCAGTGGAAGGTCCTGCACAACGGCGACAAGTGGAACGAGAACTACCGCGAATACGTCGAAACCGGCAGCAAGATGATCGCCGACGAGGACAAGGCGCAGCAGACACTGGGCGCGCAGCACATGCTGCGTGGCGAGCTGGCGCAGAACCGCTACGGCATCGCCTGGACGGTGATGCCGCAGGCCAAGGGCGTGACCGGGCTCAAGATGATCGCGCTGGCGGCGCACGAGGGCGGCCCCTACGTGATGCCCTCGCAGGAGAGCTTCCAGGACCGCAGCTATCCGCTGGTCCGCAACATCTACATCTTCCTCAACCGCAAACCCGGCGCCGCGCTCGACCCGAAGCTGCGCGAGTTCCTGCGCTACGTGCTGAGCCGGGACGGCCAGGAAGTTGTCCGGCGCAACGGCAGCTACCTGCCCCTGCCGGCGGAGACGGCCGGCGAAGAGCTGAGGAAGCTCGACTGATCCGCAGGCGACCAGCCTGACTTTTCCACCCACCGAGGAACCCGTGAAGACACTATCCTTTACCATTCGTGCCGCACTGCTCGGCGGCTGCATGGCGCTGACCGCGCCGGCGCTGCTGGCCGACCCCGCGCCGGCCAAGAACTGGGCCCCGCCCGCGCAGAAGATCTACGCGCAGACCCTGGTGGACGAGGCCATGGCCAAGCACCCCGAGCTGCTCAGCATCACCCTGCACGGCATTCCGCCGGGCCAGCAGGACACCTACACCATGTTCGCCGGCTCCTACCCGGACCGCATCGGCAACCCGGACGATCCCGACGACATCGACGTCAGCAAGAAGGGCATCACCATCCTCGATCCGCGCTGGAAGCGGGTGAACGACAAGGACAAGAAGTTCGTCGTGCTGATGCCGTTGGAGGATGCCAGCCATGACAACATCGGCCTGGTGGTCTATGCATTCAAGAGCCCGCCGAAGCCGACCGGCATGGAAAGGCATTATCTCGACGCGGCCACCAGGCTGCGCGACGGCCTGGCCGGCAAGATCAAGAGTTACGACACGCTGTTCGATCCGGCGCACTGATCGTCGGCTTTGCCTGGAGGACCGGGCCGTCCCAGGCCCGGTCCGCTCCTTCATTTTTCCAGGGCCGGGCTTCGGCAGGACAGCACGCCGCCGCAACCGGCCAACTCCGGAGCCGTCCCGCCATGTTCAAGCACACCATCCGCCTCGGCTTGCTGGCTTTGCTGCCCGCCGCCGCGCCGGTAGACGCCCAGGTACCGTTGAAGATCTACGGCCAGGAACTGGTCGATCGCACGCTCGCCGCGAATCGCGAGCTGCTGGTGGTGGTCATGCGCGCCGCGCCGCCCGCCGCCACCGGCAGCGTCGTCATAGCCTCGAATATCGGACAGATCGGCAGCCCCGCCGGCAAGGGCGAGCTGCAGGCCATCGCCGGCGGCAAGACCGTCTCCGGGATGCTGCCCGGTGGCACCGGCCTCAAGGTCGAGCTGCCCTTGCTCGACGTGGTCGGCGAGACTATCGGGGCACTCACTCTCGAATGGGCCATCCACCCAGGGAACGATACGGCGGCGCTCGCGCGAAAGACCGAGCAAATCCGCGATGGGCTTTCCCGACGCATCCTCAATGCCACGAATCTGTTCGACCAATTCCCATTCGTGCCGGCGGCCACCACCAAGACCAGGGCGCAGAAGCTGGTCGATGAAATCCAGGCCTCCCATCCCGAAGTGGAGGTGCTTGCGCTACGCGGCCGCCTAGGCTCATCCGGGGAGCTGGTCCTGCTCGGCTCCACCTTCGGTCGCCACGGCAAGACTGCGGATCAGGACGACATGAAAGTGCTGGCCGCCACGGCACCGACCACCGGGGTTTATTCCAACGGCAAGCGCTTCGGCATCGACCTGCCCCTGCACGATGGCCAGGGCGCCGCTGTAGGGACCATGAACGTCGGCTACGCCTACCGGGTGGGCGCGGATACACAGGTGCTGGTCGATCAATCCCTGAAGCTGCGCGACGAGTTGCAGATGCGGCTCGGCAGCGGCCCGGGGCTGGATGAGCTGGATCCGTAGAGCCGGATGAGGACTGAAGCCTGTCCGCTTTTTTCAGTCCGATCCGCAACGCAAGAGCCCCTCTCCCCCGACCCCTCTCCCGTAAACGGGAGAGGGAAGTTGGATGGGGCTTTGCTCATTTGACGCTCTCGTCCAGCTTCTTCAGCTGGGCATTGGCCACTTCCGCGGTCAGCGGCAGGTACTTGCCGTCGCGCATGACCTCGGCCTGCCCCTGCCGGCTCAGCACGAAACGCAGGAATTCCAGCACCTTGGGGTCCATCGGCTTGCCCGGCTCGTGGTCGGCGTAGGCGTAGATGCGGTCGTAGAGCGGATACGAGCGGTCATGCAGCGTGTCGATGGTGTATGGCACGAAGGGAGCGCTATCGTTCGCGGCGATAGTCAGCAGCTTCAGGTCCGGGTCGGACGGCTGGCCGCCAAGATTGCTGGTCGGCGCTGCGACGTAAGCGATGCCGTACGGATCCTTGGCCAGATCCTCGCTGAGGCCGCGCTCGAGCTTGCCGGCCTTGGACACGAAGTTGGCGTAGACGCGCAGGCGCTCGTTCCACTTGTCGCTGCCTTTCAGCAGCAGGTCGGATATTTCGATGGCCTGGTGGTAGCGCAGGTTGAGGCCGTAGACATTGACTGGCTTATCGGCCCATTCGCCGGTGAGGCCAAGCTGCCCCCAGGTGCGAATGTTGTCCTCCGGCCCCCGAGCATATTGCGGGCGCCAGCTGGTACCCTCCCAACCGCCGCTGCGCTCGGCGCCGAAGATGCCGTCGAGCTGCTTCATCGTCAGCTTGGCCAGCGGATTGGCCTTATTGACGACGATGCCGTAACCGGGCTGCCAGCCGGGCACGTCGTAGGAACCGGTGGCGATGTCGACCTCCACCGGGTCGCGGTCGGTATAGCGCTGGAACAGCTCCAGTTCGGAGAAGGTGATCTTGCGGCCGATGCCGATGTCGCTGACTCCGAACACCAGGGAGGGAACCGCCGCCAAAGTGGTCTTCATGTGGAAGTCCAGCTTGGCGTCCGGATGGTACTTGCGGAACGCCGCCTCCCAGTACGCACCGAGGTAGCCGTCGGTGATGTAGTTGCTGCCCCACATGCGGATGATGCCGCTCACCTTCTGCTTGGGCTGGTAGTCGGGCAGCCCACCGAGATCCCATTGCTTGGTATAGGCGATCTTGCGGCCCCGTGCCGTCATCATCCTGGCCCGGGCCGCCTGCATGTCCAGCCCTTCGGTGGATTCGTGCGGCTGCGCGGCGGGGGCCGCGCTGTCCTGGGCCAGAGCCGGCAAGGCCCCGCAGAAGATGGCGCAGGCACCGAGCGCTGCGATGGCAAGTTTTCCGATCATGGTTTCACCTGTGGTCCGATGGTTTGTCTACTTGAGCTTTGCGAGTTCCTGCCGGGCGACTTCCGCGGTCAGCGGCAGGTACTTCCCGTCCTTCTCGACCAGTTCCTGGCCCTGCCGGCTGAGCACGAAGCGGATGAATTCCCGCACTTTCGGGTCGGCCCGGTCGCCGGGCTTGACGTCGATCCAGAACGACTGGTCGCCCCACAGCGGATAGCTGCGGCTCTGCAACGTGTCGATGCTGTAGTCCACCGGCGGACTGGCGTTGTCCCTGGACACGGCCAGCACTTTCACACCCTTGGGGAAGCCCTGGTGGAAGCGGATGTAGCCGATGGCATACGGGTCGGCCGCCACTTGGTCGAAGATCTGGTTCGCCTCCAGATAGGTGGTGCCGTCCGGGCGATGATAGTTGGCATAGGTGTGGAGGTCGCCGTTCCACTTGTCGCTGCCCTGCAGCACCTTGTTGGAGAACTCGATCGCGGTGGCGTAGCGCAAGCTGTAGCCGTGGACGCCGATCGACTTGTCGGCCCAGTCGCCGCCGAGGCCGAGCTGCCCCCACTTGCGGATGTCCTGATCGGCGCCACGGCGCATCTCCGGATGCCACTCGGTGCCGGCCCAGCCGCCGTCGCGCAACGATCCGAATACGCGGTCGAGCTGCTTCATCGAGATATGGGTCAGCGGATTGCTGGCGTTGACGATGATCACCAGATTGTTCTGCCAGCCGACGTAGTCGTAGGAGCCGGTGAACACTGAGATCCCGGTCGGCGCGTAGCCCTTGAGGCGCAGGTTCGACAGGTTGTCGTAGAAGCCAGGCTCGTGGTTGATGCCGATGTCCGCCAAGTCGAAGTACAGGCGCGGGATCGCGATCGCCGCGGTCGGCAGGTAGTAGTCGATCTTGATGCCGGGCTGGAATTTCTCGAACGCCTCCTTCCACATACTGCCCAGGGGCGAATCGCCGACGTAGTTGTTGCCGGCGATGCGCAGGGTCCCGGTCGGCTTTTCTTGCGGGACGTAGTCCGGTAATCCGCTCAGGTCGAACTTGTTGGTATAAGCGGGTTGATTGGCGCGCGCCGTCATGCGCGCCTTGCGTTCCGCCGCGGAGCCGACCGGCAGCTTTCTGGACTCGGTGTTCGGCTGCGATTGCGCCGCGCATTCGGCGTCGCAGCCCGGGGCGGGCTTGTCCTGCTGTGCCATTGCGTTGAGCGCGAGTGCGGCGGCAACCAGTGCCGCGCACAGGATGCCGCGCCTGGTGTTTCCTGTTTTCATCGCTTGTCCTCCAGTTTTTCAAGTTCCGCCGAGGCCAGCGGGGCCAGCATGGGCAGGTAGCCGCCGCCGTCGCGGACCACCGCTTCCTGGCCTTCGCGGCTGAGCACGTAGCGCAGGAATTCCCGCAGCTTGGGATCGACCGTCTGGCCAGGGGCCTGGTTCAAATACATGCTGATCTTGCGGGTCAGCGGGTAGCTGTGATCGAGCACGCTGTCGCGCGAGGGCTCGACGTAGGGGCCTTCCGCGCGAGCCGCCAGCGCCACCGGCCTGACCTCGGGGTTGTGATACAGCAGGCCGGCATAGCCAATGCCCTGGGGATCTTCGGCCAGCGCATCGAGCAGCTTCTGGCCGCCGTCGGGACTGCCGGCCTGGTCGGCGAATTCGCGCATTTCCGGATTCCACAAGCGGCTGGAATCGAACACGGCGTCCTCGAAATATTCGGCGAAGCCCCTGGATACCGACAGCCCGTAGGGGTGGATGGGCTTGTCCTTCCATGCGCCGTCCAGGCCGAGGTCACCCCAGGTGCGCGCGGCCGCTCCGCTCCGGCGATGGCCGGCGCTGAACACGGCATCGAGCTGGGCCAGGCTCAGCTTGCGGATCGGGTTGTCCTTGTGGACGAAGATGACGATGGCATAGCCGTGGTTGCGCACGTCGAAGCTGCCGGTCACCACGTCCACGCCGGTCGGCGGGTAGTGGTAGACCTCCTCGAACGCGGCCACTTCGTTGGGCCAGATTTCGCGGCCCATCAGGGCCAGGTCGCCGACTCCCGTGTACAGCGCGCCGATTGCCGCGGCTGTCCCGCTCAGCCGCGTCTCGAACTGTACCTCGGGGTAGTGCTTGCGGAATCCGGCTTCCCAGCTCCGCGTCAGCGTCTCGATGAAGTCCTGGCGGCCGCCGTACGCACCGTGGCCCCAGATGCGTATGGTGCCGGCCAGGCGCTGCGGCTGCGCCACGTAGGGAGGCGGCAACTCCGCCGTGTCGGCGCGCGCCGTGGCGACCAGGGACAGCAGTGCGGCAAGAACGGCGCAAGACAGGGTACGGTTCATCGGCCGGCTCCGTTCATTCCAGGCGTGACAGCTGCTGCCCCGCGCTGGCCGCGCTCAGCGGGATGTAGGCGCCGTCGCCGGCGACCGCCGCCTGCCCTTCGCTGCTGAGCAGGTAGCGCAGGAATTCCTTGACCGCGGGCGGGATCGGCTTGCCCGGCTCGCGGTTCAGCACCATGGTGACGACGCGGCTCAGCGGATAGCTGCGCTCGGCGATCGTCGCCGCCGTGGGCAATACAAAAGGCCCGTCGCCGGAAGCCGCCAGCGCGAGCATCTTCACACCAGGCGCCGCCTCATTCCCGGCCGGACCGAAGGCGATTCCGGCGGGATCCGCAGCGAGCTCCTGCATCGCCGGGCTGCCGTCGCCCGGCACTTCCTGGTAGCCGGGATTCCACTTGTAGCTGTCCTGCAGCACCGCAGTGCGGACGAAGACCGCCTGAACGCTATCCACCGGCGGACCGTGCACGCGGATCGCCTGGTTCTTCCAGGCGCCGTCCAGGCCGAGCTCACCCCAGCTGCGCAGGTTCCGCCCGCCGCGTTTGTGCTCGGCACCGAGGATTCCGTCGAGCTGCGCCAGGCTCAGCTGCTTCAGGGGATTGTCGCGGTTGACGTACACCGCCAGGGTGGTGCTCGGCCGGCCCGGCTTGAAGCCGGCGTTGGCGATCTCGACGCTGAGCGGCTTGTGCAGGTAGACCCAGGTGAAGGCCATGTCCTCGACTGGCTCGCGCATCTCACGTGCCAGGAACGCCAGGTCCGCTACGCCGTTGTAGACCCCAGCCATGGTCGACTCGGGCCCGTGCAGTGTGGCCAGCACATGAGCCTGGGGCTGGAACTTGCGGAACCCCTCGGCCCAGCGCTGCAGCAGGGCGCCGTCCTCGGGGCTGGCCCAGATCCGGATGTCACCGCTGACCGCCTGCTCCGGCTGATAGGCCGGCAGCGCCGCTGCGGACGACGGCTGGGTGTCGACGGCAGCGGCCGCAGCCACAGCCGAAACGGCGCAGGCCATCAGCATCAGCACAGCATGACTTTTGATTCTCTTCATGAATGTTTCCGGCCTGAAGCGTTTCATATGCGAACCGCCGGCCGCTGCCGCCGTTTCCACCAGATCAGCGGCCCGGAAACGGCCAGCCCCGGCAGCAGCAGCGCGGTCAGGCAGGCCAGCAAGCGGGTCGGCCAGCCGAGCAGTTCGCCGGTGTGGATCTCCCGATTCCACTGGCGGAAGTAGCGTGTGGTCACCGCGGCCGACCGCGAGGTCCGGCGCCACAGCACTTTCCCGCTGTACTGGTCGATCAGCAGATTGGTCCGGCCCAGCGGCGTGCGGTCCTCCGGGTACTTCATCCACACCTTGTATGCAGCGCCTGGGTCGGGCAGCGAAATCCGGGTAGTGCGCGCCCCGGGAACCTCCAGGCGCGCCTGCGCATCCACCTCGTCGAGGCTCAGCGGCGCCGCGTCTGCCGGCGCCGTGGCGCTCTTCAGCACCGGCTCCTCGTCCACGATATGCAGCGCGCGGTTGGCCGCGGGCAGCAACCAGGCTCCCTGCCAGTACACGATGAAGCCGGTGGCGCCGAAGACCAGCAGCGACAGCGAGCAGAAGATGCCGAGGGCGTGGTGCAAGGTGAAGTTGAGCCTCCGTGGCGATCCTCTCCAGTCGACGCGGCACAGCTTGCGCGGCCACCACAGCACCAGCCCGCTCGCGCCCAGCAGCGCCAGCAGCGTCCCCACCAGCATCACCACCGCCTCGCCGCGATCGCCGAGCAGCAGGTTGGTATGGAACTCGTGCACCATCGCGGCGAAGCCGGACCCCTGCCTGATTCCCAGGATCCTGCCCGAATACTGGTCGACGTAGACCGCGGCGGCCGGGCCGTCCTTGCCCGCCGTCACCTGTGCCGCGTAGGCAAGCTGCGGCGTGGACGAATATGGCGACAGGTCCAGGGACTGGATTTGATACGCCGGGAGCGCCGCGCGCACTTCCTCCAGCAGGACTTGCAGCGGAGCGCGGGACGGCCCGGGGCTGACCTGGCTCAGGCTTGGATTGAGCCAGCGGTCGATCGGGTATTCGAACTCGAGGAAGGCGCCGGTCGCTCCGATCAGCAGCAGGAACGGAGCCGCCGCCAGGCCGGCGTACAGATGGACTTGCCGTGCAATGGAACGCAGAGGCGTCATGATCTTGCGGCTTCCTGGCCCGGTGGCTCGCGGCGTCCGATGACCGGCGCTACTCGATCTTCGCCAGCTGTTCGCGGATCACGCTTTCCGGCAGCGGCGTGTAGATTCCGCTCCTGGCGATGATTTCCTGCCCTTCGTGGCTGAGGACGAAGCGCAGGAACTCGCGCACCTTGGGATCCAGCGCGCGACCCGGCGCGCGATTGACGTAGACGAACGCATCGCGGGTCAGCGGATAACTGCGGTTGGCGACGTTGTCGGCGGTCAGCGCGACCGCCGGGCCATCGTCGGTGCTCGAAAGCGGCAGCACCTTAACGTTGGCATAGGCTGCGCACTTGGACCCGTCCGGATTCACGCAGGAGCCGTCGACGTGCATCATGGCGCCGAAGCCGATCGCGTACTTGTCCTTGCTGATGGCCTCGAGCATGCGGTCGCTCTGCACCGCCCGGCCGTCCGCGTCGTCGGTGGCCTCCTTGGTCTCGACGTACTCCATGAAATTCGGGTTCCATTTGGTGGACCAGTGCATCACCTTGCGCTCGAAGTTGATGGCGAATCCGGGGGCGACATAGCCATGGGTATGGATCTCCTTGTTGGCCCATTCCCCCTTCAGGCCGAGCTGTCCCCAGCTGCGGATGTTGCTGTCGGCGCCGCGGGCGTGCTTGGCGGTGAACAACAGGTTGTGGCCGGCATCGGCGCCGATCTCCCAGCCGCCGGAGCGCTCCGAACCGAAGATGCGGTCGAGCTGCTCCACGCTCAGCCTGGCGATGGGATTGTCCTTGTTGACGATGATCGCCATCGGCCACAGGGTGCCGCGCTTCTCGTAGCCGCCGGTGGCGATGGCGATTTCGGTGGGCACGTAACGGAAGGTGTTGTAGAACGGCATCATGTCGGTGATCTTGGCGTCGTCGCCCATCGTCGCCACGTCCGAAGCGCCGGCGTACATCAGGCCGAGGGCGCCTTCGCTGCTGGTCATGAAATTGGTGGAGACCATGGCGTCGGGATGGAATTTTCTGAAGCCCTCGACCAGCAGGTCGACGTTGCCCTTCAGCTCGCTGCCGGCGATGCGCAAGCCGCCGGCAACCTTGAGCTCCGGGTGGTACGGAGGAATCTGCTTGAGATCCGGCTGCTGCGCCTGGGCGCCCGCGGCGAGCAGCATCGCGGCAACGGCGGCGAAACAACGGTGGCGGGCACGGCGCAACATGGTTCCTGCGGTCATTGGATGTCCTGTGAGTTTTGGGGGATACGGCAATCAGCGGCATGCCTGCCGCAAGGGACGGAGACTCAGAATTCGGTCTTCATTGAGGCCTTGAACGTGCGGGGCGCGCCGATGCCGAGCGCGCCTTCCGCGGCGTTGCTCCAATAACGGTCGTCCAGCAGGTTGTTCACGCCGAAGGTGAAGATCGCCTTGCGCCCGTTCAGGCGCGTCGTGTAAGCGCAGTTCAGATCCAGCACCTTGTACGCGTGCAGGCTCGCCTGGTTCTGCGGATTGACGTACTTGTGCGCCGAGTAGCGCACCCCGCCGGTGAACGCCAGCCCCTCGATGAAGTCCGGGCGGTAGGTGCCGAACAGGCTGCCGGCGAGCCGCGGCGTGTTCTCGGGGATGCGCCCATTGATGGTGTTGTCCAGCGGCGCATTCTGCGTCGCGCTGACGAAATACAGCCCGGCGCCGTTGATCGACCAACTGCGATACGGATCGATCTTGACCGAGGTCTCGATGCCCTTGAACGTCGACTGGCCGCTGATCTCGTAGATGTTGGTGACGGCGTCCAGCACCGTATTGGCTTCAGTGAACGTGTAGTAGCCGACGCTTCCGGTCACGCCGTACAGGCGGCTGGTGCGCAACCCGACTTCCTTCTGCGTCGAGGTGGCCGGCGGCAGCACCACCGGATAATTGGCCGCCCCCAGGGGCGCCGCGCCGGTTTCACTCAGCGACTTCATGTAGCTGGCATAGAGCGACACCTGCCGGGTCAGGTCGAAGATGGCGCCGAACGAAGGCGACCAGACATAGGCCTTCCTGACGCTGTCCGATCCGTCCGCCTGGGTGTAGTTGCCGTCGTATTGCAGATAGCGCGCGCCGGCGACCACGTGCACCCGGCCGTAGGCGCTGAGGCCGTCCGAGAAGTAATACCCCAGATCGTTGGTGTTCTGCGGCACGTACTTCAGCGGACCGAATGGCCCCGGCCCGGCCACGACCACCGGGTTGTAGATGTTCTGCTTCATGCTGAACTGCGTGCTGCCGGGGTTGTTGACGTCGCGGGAATTGCGGTTGATGCCGACGGTGAACTCGTTTTCGAAGATGCCGAACGAGGCGTGGTTTTCCAGCTGCGCCTTGATGTAGGTGTTGACGTTGGTGGTCTTCGGCGTTTCCGTGATGGTCAGGGTGCCGTCGCCGGTGGCCAGGTCGTATTTCGACATCTGGCTGAGGATGCGCAGACGATTGACGTCGGAATAGCCGCCCTCGACCAGGCTCGACCAGCCGTCGTTGATCTGGTACCGGCTGCTGAGCAGGACGTTCTGGCCCATGCTGGCGTTCTTCGACCACAGGCCGGAGCGCAGCAGCGTCGGATCGTAACGGTGCAGGGTGGGCAGCGTGACGACGCCATTCACCGCCTTGGGCAGGGCCAGGACCGCCTGCTGCACCACATCCTGGTCAAAGATCTCGTAGTCCAGCTTGAAGCTCAACCGGGCCGACGGATCCCAGTCCATGGTCAGGGCGCCGAGTCCCTTGGCGCCGCCGGAATCCTTGACGAAAGTCTCGACGTGACCGCCGGCCGCGTTGAAGCGCACCCCGAACTGCCCGTGGTCGCCGAAACGGCGGCTGACGTCGATGGCGCCGACGGCCTGGCCGTCCGAGGTGCCCGAAGCCGAGAGCGATTCGTAGGGCTCTACCGTTGGCCGCTTCATGATCAGGCTGACGATGCCGCCCGGGCTGGTGATGCCGTACAGCAGCGCATTGGCGCCCTTCAGGACTTCCACCCGCTCCTTGTCCTCCGGCAGGCCCACGATATTGACCGCGGCGAAGCCGCCGTCCAGTCGATAGCTCGAAGTTGTCAGGAGGTGGACGCCGCGGATGTAAAGGTTGTCCGAAAACGCGCCCGCTTTGGCGTCCGAAGATTCGACGCCGGCGACGTTGCGCAGAGAATCGTAGCTGTTGGTGGCGGCGGGGTCGAACTGGGAGTTCTTGATTACGTTCTTGGTGGCGACACCGCCGAGGTCGCCCGAGTCCGTGGATTTCGACGACCGGGCCGGCGCTCCCTCCGCCGGCGTGACCTGAGCCTGGGCGTCCGGGCTTTCCTGTGCGATGGCAACCTGCGACACGGCCGGACAGCCGGCGAGGACAGCGGATGCCAACAAAGACCTGACTTTCATGGTTCTCCTCGTATATTTGTTTTTTCGGCCTGCCGTTTCAATGACGGTCGGGCAGATGCATCTGTCACGGCCTCACCGTAAACCCCCAGCCTAAAGTGAACCTGAAATCCTCCTGAACAGAGCCTTTCATTCGCTTCGGGGCAGCGCAGGAGGCCGGCCGCGCGCAGGCGTCGGGCACGGCAGACCATCATGTTGCGACGCACCAGGGAGGGACAGCCGCTACCTAGGGACTGCGAGTAGCGGATAGTATCTGGTCGAGGACATAGCCCGAAATGCCATGCGTATACTGCTGATCGAGGACAATCGCGAACTGGCCGATTGGCTCAGCCGCATACTGCACCAGAGCCGGTACACCGTCGACTGCGTGCACGATGGCCAGGATGCGGACGAGATCCTCAAGTCCCAGTCCTACGACGTGGTGATCCTCGACTTGTCGCTGCCGCGCCTCGACGGTGGGGAAGTGCTGACGCGGCTGCGCAAGCGCGACCGCGAGGTTCCTGTGCTGGTCCTTACCGCCAACAATTCCATGGAAGGCCGTATCGGCGAGATGGATCGCGGCGCCGACGACTACATGACCAAGCCGTTCCAGGTGGGCGAGCTCGAAGCACGCATCAGGGCCCTGCTGCGCCGCGCCAACAAGCATCGCGAGCCGCAGCTGCAATGCGGAGCGCTGCAATACGACAGCAACAGCCGCACCTTCCTGATTGGCGTTGAGCCCCTGTCCCTGACACCGCGCGAGCACGCGCTGCTGGAGGCCCTGATCATGAAGATGGGCACCACGGTGCGCAAGCAGGCCCTGGCCAACAGCCTGTTCTCTATGCGCGACGAGGTTTCCTCCGAGGCGATCGAGGTCTACGTGCACCGTCTGCGGAAGAAGCTCGACTCGGCCAAGGTTTCGATCGTCACCCTGCGCGGCCTCGGCTATCTGCTCAAGCAAAGCGATGCAAGCTAGCCTGCGCCGGCAATTGCTGGTCTGGCTGCTGGTGCCCCTGGGAGCGCTGGTGCTGCTGAACACCTGGACCAGCTACCGCAGCGCGCTGTCGGCCGCGTCCTCGGTGCAGGACCGCATGCTGCTCGGCTCGGCGCGCATCATCGCCGAACAGGTCGGCGCGGAGGACGGCGACCTGAAGACCGACATACCACCCGCGGCGCTGGAGCTGTTCCAGTCGGACGTGCCCGATCACGTGTACTTCCGCGTGGCGACCACCGACGGCCTCCTGCTGTCGGGCTTCGCCGACCTGCCGCTCGTTCCGACACCCGCGACCGGCCGGGCCTTGTACTCCGATTCGAGCTATCACGGCGAGCCCGTGCGGATGGTGGCGTTCGCCCAGCCGGTGCTGACGGCCACGCCGCAGGTGACGGTGCTGGTGGAGGTGGCGCAGACGCTGCATGGGCACGCCGCATTTGCCTACCGGCTGCTGAATCATGCGCTGCTCCAGCAGTTTCTCATGCTGTTGTGCGTGATCGCCTTGCTATGGGCTGGACTGCAGCGGGGCCTTGCGCCGGTCCTGCAGCTTCGCGCACGGATGCTGGAACGCCCACCCGGAACCCTGGAGCCGTTGGATGCATCCGGGGTCCCATCCGAGCTTACCTCCCTGGTGGCAGCCATCAACGACTACGTGCGGCGCCTGGACGAGCACATGTCCGCCCACAGCCGCTTCATCGCCAACGCCTCGCACCAGCTGCGCACGCCGCTGACAGTGCTGAACACCCAGGTCAGTGCCGCGCTACGCAGCATCAATGCGCAAAGCCGGGATGAGGCCCTGAGCGCGATACACACCAGCGTCCAGCATGGCATCCGCCTGGTGAATCAATTGCTGAGCCTGTCGGCGGCCGAGGCCGGCGCCCACCGGCCGATCGCCACGTCGGTGGTCGATCTTGCCGCGACGGTGCAGCAGGTGCTCGAGGACCTCGCTCTGCTGGCGCAAGGCAAGTCGATCGATCTCGGTTTCGAGCAGGAAGGCGCTCCGGCGCCGGTGCGCGGTTCCTCGGTAATGCTGCGGGAACTGGTCGCCAACCTGGTGGACAACGCCCTGCGCTACACCCCGGCCGGAGGCCGGGTCACGGCGGTCATCGGCGGCAACGCGGAGTCGGTGGTGTTGCGCGTCGAGGACAACGGCCCGGGCATTCCGCTCGAGGAACGCGAACGCATCTTCGGGCGCTTTTACCGCCTGCACGACGCGCGCTCCGACGGCTCCGGACTGGGCCTGGCGATCGTCCGCGAGATCGCCAACGCCTGCCAGGCCCGGGTCAGCCTACGGGATCCGGCGACGGGCAGCGGCCTGGTGGCGACGGTGGTTTTCCCGGCGCCGCCAAGGCGGCCGGAGACTGGTGCAGCCTAGTTTGCCTGCTGGGCACGCGCCGTCGCGTCCACGAATTCGTTGGTGTAGGTCTTCGACAGGTCGACGTGCTTGACGAGCCTGGGGCTCACGGCGGCGACGGCTTTCAGGACCGTAGGCGGGCCTTCGTCCGGCATTCTGCCATCCGCCAGGAACATGCCTTTGCCCGCGTCAAGCGCCTTGATATAGGCAGTCCTGTCCCCGGCGAAGAATTCTGGCGGGAGGTGTTCCGCGATTTCCTCCGCGCTGTGGTCGTGGATGTAGCGCAGGGTTTTGACGAAGGCGTTGACGAGCTTCTGCACCTGTAGTGGATTGCGGTGGACCCAGGCGGTCTCCATAAACAGGCAGGCCGCCGGATAAGGCCCACCGAAGACCTGCCGCGTGTTCTCTTGCCCGCGCAGGTCCAGCAGGATGGAGGCGGTGCCGCTCTTCAGCAGGCGCGAGACCGTGGGCTCGGTGGTCATGCCGGCGTCGATCCTTCCCTGGCGCATGGCCAGGATGAACTTGTTGCCGGCACCCACCGGGACGGTGGTGAATTCACCGGGCTTGACGCCGCTGGAGACCGCCAGGAACCGGGTGAGCAGTTGGGTGGAGGAGCCCAGTGCCGTCACCCCCAGCCTCTTGCCGCGGAAATCGGCCGGGGACTTGATCTGCCCGGACATCGTCGCCACCACCATTTCGACTTCACCGGGCACGTCGCTGAACTGCACCACCGACTCGGCCTGCATCCCGCGCGCCTGAAGGTCGATGGTGCGATTGTAGAATCCCACCACGCCCTTGACCGCTCCGGCCAGCAGCTGGTCCTCGGCGTACGAATCGGCGATTTCGCTCTGCAGCTCGACCTCGAGGCCCTGCTCCTTGAAATAGCCAAGCCGCTCCGCCAATTTGGCGGGGAGATAGATCTGCTTGCCCACACCGCCGCTGGCCAGAATGATCCTGTCTTCGTCCACCGCGGCTGCGGACAGGCTGAAAAATGCCAGTGCCGCAGCGGCCAGGCCATGCAGAACGCGACTCATTTTTTCTCCGCGGGCCGGAAACTCCGGCAACCGGACCGTGCCAGCCCGTTCAAGCATCACAACAAGATGGCGCACTGTGGCAACAATTTCAATTCCAATCCTACGCCATCCAATCAACGCAAGTAGGGCGAGCACCCTTGGCTGAGGCAGGATTGAGAGAGATCTTGCTGCTCCTGGCCCAGTTGGCCGTCGCTGTATAGCTCAGGCATTCTCAATCACGCTCAAAGCGGGCCACATCCTGCGACGCGCGCGCTGCAAGAGGGCTCATCCGATAGGCGGTAATCCTCTAGAGAATAGGGAGCTCAAAAGCCGACACTCACCAGTGTCAGCTCGGGGCGCACTGAGGAGACATCAGTTTCGCATCCCAAAAGCGGGCATTCGCGATCAGCAGGCATGGCCCGACAGTGCGCGTTCCAGTGACATCAGCGAAAAGTGGCTGACACTGAATTGTTCTAGCAGCTCTATCCCTGCGTTTAATTGCCAGGCCGATTTGTAAGTTTTGGGATACAGAAAAGCGCCGAGCGAAATCGGAAATGCCCGGACTATCCAGAACGAATGACGAGCCGCTCTTGTCGACGACGAAGCCGCACGCCTGTAGAGCAGCGGAAGTCCCTGGACTATTCTATGTTCTGCACCTGAATATCGATTTAAATCCTATCTATCTGTTTTACAAAAATTTTTCAAAGCGCCTATTTATCTGGATACAGCAATGGATACAGCTTTTTTCTGGAACAGTCCGGAACATGGGATCACTTGGTGCAAGCCTATTTGCGTCGTCCAAAGGCGTCCGCCGCTGTTCGTTTTCGTCCGCAACCATTCTACCGCCGCCCCTCGTCGGCATAAGTACGCCTAACGCCACGGCCCTGAGCAGACGATTCCAGCGAATCTGACGGCGCTCAGCAGCCCTCACCAGCGTCGGCTATTTACTCGTGGCGACACTCAAGAGGCAAAGTTCGGCCGATCAGCCTTCAAATCTCACGGCGAGAAAGCGGACGCTCCGTCGCGCTGCCTTTCTACACACCTCACGCTTCAGATTAGCTCCTTTTGCTCCGCAATGCGCAACACAGAGCAACGATTGCTTGCCCCCAGCGCACGCGAGATATTCTTCAGGTGCCATTTGACGGTGTTGAGGGAGACCGACATTCGGTAGGCGATCTGCTGGTTAGTCATCCCATCCTTGACGAATCGCAGCACGACTCTCTGCTTCGACGTGAGTACCGATGCTGGAAACCGACGGCGCTGTAATCCTTCGTTGGAGCTCAGACCTCCAGCGAATGCGCTCTCTACTTGGACGTGCGGAACATTGGTGGAAGCCTTCGGCGCGAGCCGCTTTTTGGGATCTGATAATAGCAGGAGGTCAAGCAACAGAATGTTCGCCAGTTGGATCAGTGCACCAGACTCGGCGAGGATACGGATGCGCTGCGCCGCTCGCGCCTCTTCTCCATTGTTGAGCAATGCGATCGCGTCGTAGATTGGGCACATACGATCGGACTGGTTGAGCCAGCGCAAGAAGGTTATGGCCACGCTCGAATGCGCCTCTTCCGTACAGCCTTCAGGCGTCTGCAAGGTTGAACCGGGATGGCGGCCTTCGTGGGGTTCGGTGCCGCCGAGCACGTACCGTACCGATCCGGCGCAAGCTCTGTTTGTATTCGTGTCCGTTGCCATGGCGACCGCAGTCAACAATCCCTGCGTTTCAGCATGGGCGCATACATATCATTGCCTAAAGCCTCTGCAATATCTTTGGAGAAGCTCGTGCCACATGGTTCGACTTGCATGGCTATTGATCCAAGCACTCTCAGATCAACCGCTGTTCCCGGAACTCTAAACAAATGCTGTTCATTTAAGCTCACGGAATACGTTCGATCTGATGCCGGAAACTGGCGCCTATGGTCGGCCGAACGGCCTTTCCTTGCGACACGAGCTCGAATTTCCAATGTAACCACCAGCTGTCGGCGTGATGCTCGGGGAGACGACGCCACGCTTCTGCGGCCGATTCAAGATTGCCTCTGGACCAGGACTGAGAGCTTCTATTCTTCGGTGGATTGAGATTGTTTTGCATAGAGGCAGCGTTATAAAGGCATCAAACTTGCTGCTGCAGCTGAATATCTCGAGGCTGCGACAATGTCTCCGCGGCAATCGTATGCTTCAGCCAAAGGACATTTTTGCGCTGACTCGCCCAATCCTGAATGTGCGGCTGGTAATATTTCTCGACAAAGTTCCGCTTGATTTTCATTGTTGGCGTAAGAAATCCGTTCGCAACGGACCACTGCTCCTTCACGACGACCAAGAATTCCAGTTGCTCGTGCGGATCGAGCGATGCATTCACGCTGTCCATTAACGCCTTGAGTTCTTCTTCCAGCGCAATTCGATTTGTGTCTTGATCCAGCGCCTGCTTTACTTCAGCGTTGAGCATTACTAGGCCAAATGGTTGCGGCTGACCGGCGCCGGTCACGCAC
>FTIF01349137.1_pt1 | contig 21852 bp, 16 predicted proteins | sample 1658001 | NCBI WGS metagenome assembly FTIF01 (sample SAMEA3914789, study PRJEB12502) | metagenome | biome: forest; material: soil | place: Canada | collected 2011-07-03 | depth 0.3 m | reverse complement strand
AGGCAAGGCGCGAGCGACGATGTGTACTGAATGTACATGAGGAGCGAGCAACGCAGCATGGCGCAAAATGGGGGGCAACCCTACGGGCGGCTTGCCCTTTGATGCAGGGCGGCGTTGCTCGTCGCTCATGTACGTCAAGTACACCGCGCTCCTCGCGCCTTGCCCTGCATCAAAGGGCAAACCGCGGCAGGGCTTGGGATTAAGCAGAGGCTCCCTAGGAACGGCGCATGGTGCCGCCTGCGGCGCCCTGCCACAAGGCGCCGGCAAGGCTCGCCCTGCCTGTGCCGATACGCTTGCAGAGGGCTTTCAGTAGGAGGGACCCAGTGTTTTTCGCGGTGGCGGGTCCCACTCGGCGCAAGGCCGGAACCGGCGCCGAAACCGACCTTGATCGCGCTTGCAATGCGCCCCCTTGTGGATCACTCTAGCGCCCGACCAATATCCATATCTGTCACGCGCGCCGAGCAGCCGACAGCCTTCGGATCGGCTGCTCGGCGTGCGTGCCAATACGCATGAGCTCCGGCCGGAAGCACCGGGTCGGGCTCCTTACCCCGGGAGCGTTTCCATGATCCAGCTGACCATCAATGGCAAGGGCCATTCCTACGACGGCGACCCGTCCATGCCCCTGCTGTGGTTCCTGCGCGATGTCGCCGATCTCACCGGCACCAAGTACGGTTGCGGCATGGCATTGTGCGGCGCCTGCACCGTGCACCTCGACGGCCAGGCCATCCGTTCCTGCGTCACCCCGGTCGCTGCCGCTGTCGGCAAGAAGATCACCACGGTCGAAGCTGTCGGCACCGACAAGGTCGGCCATGCCGTGCAGGCCGCTTGGCAGAAGCTCGATGTGGTGCAGTGCGGCTACTGCCAGTCCGGGCAGATCATGTCCGCCACTGCCCTGCTCAAGTCCAATCACAAGCCCAGCGACGCCGACATCGACGCCGCCATGAGCGGCAACGTCTGCCGCTGCGCCACCTATGTGCGCATCCGCGCGGCGATCCACGAAGCCGCCGGCAGCCTGAGCGCCTGAGGAGACCCGCCATGAACCAGATCTTCCTCGTCAACGAAAGCCGCCGCCGCTTCATCCAGGGCGTCGGAGGGCTGGCCCTGGGCATCTACGTCGGCAACGCCTTCGCCGACAAGGGCGCCGCCGCGCCGGGCAATGGCGGCGCCGAACTGCTGGCGCCGGTCAACTTCGAGCCGAATGCTTTCGTGCGCATCGGCTCGGACAACACCGTCACCGTCATCTCCAAGCACCTGGAAATGGGCCAGGGTACCTTCACCGGCCTCGCCACCCTGCTGGCCGAGGAACTGGACGCCGACTGGAGCCAGGTGAAAGTGGAAGGCGCGCCGGCCGACGTGGCCAAGTACAAGAACCTGATGATGGGCATCCAGCTCACCGGCGGCAGCACCGCCATGGCCAACTCGCACGAGCAGATGCGCAAGGCCGGCGCCGCGGCGCGCGCCATGTTCGTCTCCGCCGCGGCGGACGAATGGAAAGTGCCGGCCAATACCATCACCGTGGTCAACGGCGTGGTGCATGCAAAGTCGGGCCGCAAAGCCACCTTCGGCCAGCTGGCCGAGCACGCGGCGAAGCAGCCGGTGCCGCAGGACGTGGCGCTGAAGGACCCGAAGACCTTCAAGCTGATCGGTCAGCCCAAGCTGCATCGCAAGGACCATATCGACAAGACCAATGGCACCGCGATGTTCACCCAGGACTACAAGGCGCCGGGCATGCTGATCGCGGTGGTGGCGCATCCGCAGCGCTTCGGCGCCGTGCCGAAGAGCGTCGACGCGAGCAAGGCCAAGGCCATCCCCAACGTGGTGGAAGTGGTGCAGTTCGGCGGCAGCGCACATCGCTTCGCTGGCGTCGCCGTGCTGGCGAAAAACACCTGGGCCGCGCGCAGCGGCCGCGATGCGCTGGAGATCGAGTGGGACGAAAGCCAGGCCTTCAAGCTGGGAAGCGCCGAGATCCTGGCGCAGTACAAGGAGATGGCGAAGCAGGACGGCCTGGTGGACCGCAAGGTCGGTGATGTCGCCGCCGCCCTGGCCAAGCCGGCCAAGCTGATCGAGGCCGAGTACGAGACGCCCTACCTGTCGCACTCGGCGATGGAGCCGCTCAACTGCGTGGTCAAGCTCGGCGACGGCACTTGCGAAATCGTCAACGGCGAGCAGATGCACACGCCGGACCAGGGCTCCGTCGCGGCCCTGCTCGGCATCTCGCCGGACCAGGTGTCGATCACCCAGCTCTACGCCGGCGGCAGCTTCGGCCGCCGCGCCAACCCGCAGGCCGACTATGTGCTGGAAGCGGTGGCCATCGCCAAGGCCGCCTGGGACCAGGGCGTCAAGGTGCCGTTGAAGATGGTGTGGACGCGCGAGGAGGACACCCGCGGCGGCTACTATCGCCCGGCCAGTTATCACACTGCCCGCCTGGCGCTGGACGAGGACGGTCAGCTGATCGCCTGGCATCACCACATCGTGACCCAGTCCATCATCAAGGGCACCGCCTTCGAGCCGGCCCTGATCAAGAACGGCATTGACGGCACCTCGATCGAAGGCGTCGCCGACATGGCCTACGAGGTTCCCAACATCAAGGTTGAGTTGAGCACGCCGGACAACATCGGCGTGCCGGTGCAATGGTGGCGTTCGGTGGGTCACTCCTCCAACGCCTTCGTCAAGGAAGGACTGATCGACGAGGCGGCCGTGGCCGCCGGCAAGGACCCTTACGAATACCGCCGCGCCCTGCTGGGCAAGTCGCCGCGCCTCAAGGGCGTGCTGGAGCTGGTGGCGGACAAGGCCGGCTGGAGCAAGCCGCTCGCGCCGGGCGCCGCTGGCGACAAGCGCGGCCGCGGCATCGCCGTGCATGAGTCCTTCAATACCTTCGTCGCCCAGGTCGCCGAAGTCACCATCAAGTCCGACGGCAGCCTCAAGGTCGACCGCGTGGTCTGCGCAGTGGACTGCGGCCTCGCCATCAATCCGGACATCATCGTCGCGCAGATGCAGGGCGGCATCGGCTTCGGCCTGACCGCGGCGCTGCACGGCGCCATCACTCTCGATGGCGGCGTGGTGCAGCAGTCCAATTTCCATCAATACCTGCCGCTGCGCATCAACGAGATGCCGGTAGTGGAAGTGTTCATCGTGCCTTCGGCGGAGAAGCCCACCGGTGTCGGCGAACCCGGCACGCCGCCGATTGCGCCGGCCGTGGTCAACGCCATCGCCGCCGCCACCGGCAAGCGCATCCGCAAGCTGCCGATCGCCGACCAGCTCAGCACATGAGCGAGAGGGTCTGGCGGGATGGCCAGCGGAATGGTGGGGCCGGATGAACACACCACAGGAGTTCGGGGTGCTGCTGGAAGGCTTCAAGCGGCTGGAGAGCCGGGGCTTTGCCGGCGGCGCGGCCTTGGCCACGCTGACGCGCACCTACGGCAGCACCTTCCGACGCGCCGGTGCGCGGATGCTGGTGTGCGGCGACGGCACCATCGTGCGCGGCCTTTCCGGTGGCTGTCCGGAAGCCGACATCATCGCCCGCGCCCATGAGGTCATCGGCAGCGGCACTTCGCGCATCGTGCGCTACGACCGCGAGAACGGGCTCGACGCCCTGATCGAGTTGGGCTGCGGCGGTGAGCTGGAAGTGCTGATCGAGCCGCTGGCGCAGTCTTCCGACCTACGTTTCGTCGATGCAGTGGAACGCTGCATCGGCTCGCGCCTGCCGGGCTTTCTCGCCACCGCATTTGCCCGCAACGGCAGCGTGCTCGGCCCGCGGCCGCAGCGCCTGGTGTGGAGCGGCGAAACCCTGCACGACGAATTCGGCGACGCCGGCTTCGCCGCCGCCGTGATCGAGCATGCCGGCACTGCCCGGGACGGCAAGCGCCCGCATGTGCAGGGCCTGGCTTCGGCGGAAGGCCCGATGGATGTGCTGTTCGAAACCCTGCTGCCGCCTTATGCAATTGTGCTGGTGGGGGTCAATGCCGCCTCGCTGGCGCTGGCGCGCATCGGCCGCGGCCTCGGCTGGGATGTGACCCTGGTGGATCATCGCGACGGCCTGCAGCCTCCCGCCAACCTGATGCCGGGCACCGCCCTGGTCAGCGCACATCCGGGGCAGCTGGCGCAACGCGTCAGCCTCGACAGCCGCAGCTTCGCCGTGGTGATGACGCACAACCTGGAGCGCGACATCGACTACCTGCGCGAGCTGTTGCCCACCCCGCTCGCCTACATCGGCGCCATCGGCTCACGCCAGCGTGCCGGCAAGCTGTTGGCCGGCTGCAACGCCGCGCCGCTGCGGGTGCATGCGCCGGCCGGCCTCGACCTGGGCTCGGAGACACCGGAGGAAATCGCCCTGGCCATCGCCGCCGAGATCCTGGCTGTCACCACCGGCCGTGGCGGCACCTCGCTGAGCGCCAGCGCCGGGCCGATTCACTAATGCCGACGCAGCCATTAGCTGCCGTGCTGCTTGCGGCCGGCTCCGCCAGCCGTTTCGGCAGCCCCAAGCAGTTGGCTGAAATCCACGGCGTGCCCCTGGTGCGGCGTGCGGCCCAGGCCATCCTGGCTTGCCGTGCCGAGCTGATCGTGGTCACCGGCGCCAATGCGGACCTGGTCGGCGCCGCGCTGCGCGGCCTGCCGGTGCGGCTGGCGCACAACCCTTACTGGGATCTGGGCATGGGCGAGTCCATCGCCCGCGGCTTTCGCGAACTGTCGCGCCAGCTGGCGCCGCCGCTGGCCAGCCTGCTGTGCCTGGTGGACCAGCCCATGGTCGGCGCACCGCAGCTGCAACGCCTGATCGACCGGCACCTGGCCAAGCCAAGATGCATCGTCGTCAGCGATCACGGCGAATCGGTGGGGCCGCCCTGCCTGTTCCCGGCGGAGTTCTATGCCGAGCTGACCCAGCTGTCCGGCCCGAAGGGCGCACGCAAGGTGCTCGAAGCGCATCGCGATGCAGTCGTCACGGTGTCGGTGCCGGAAGCAGCCCTGGATATCGACCGGCCGGAGGATCATCTACGGGCCCTGCAAGCGCTGTCGCGTCCCGCCTGATGCGACGGGGCGGGCGCCTGTATCAAGCGGCCGGGTAAGCAATCCCCAGCACTTCGAGCTCCAGATCGCCCGCCGGCCGTTTCCAGGTCGCCACGTCGCCGACTCTCGCACCGCTCAGCGCCTTCGCCAAAGGCGACACCCAGCTCACCAGCCCCTGCTCCGGATCGGCTTCATCCTCGCCGACGATGCGATAGCGCAGTGTCTCGCCGCTATCGACATCGGCCAGCTCCACCGCAGCGCCGAAACCCGCGCGGTCACGCGGCTGTGTGGCGGACGAAATCAACTGTGCGCTGCCGACGCGTGCCGACAGCCAGCGCAACTCACGCTCGATTCGCGCGCGCTCCAGCTCAGCGCCGAAAGCATCCTTGCCCAATGCGGCCAGTTGTTGCTGCATTTCCGTCAGGCGGGCGCGCAGCAACTCCAGACCGCGTGAGGTCACGTAGTTCGGATGCGGACTGAGTGGCAGCTCGCCGAGATCGTCGGCCTGCTCCATGTCCTGCTCTTTGACGAAGGCGCGGCTCATGTTTGTGGTTCCAGCGGCTCCAGAAGTTTCCACGAAAGGTTTTGCAGCAAGGCCGGCCGGGCTGTCAATGTCCGGCCGTTCAAATCAAAACTGGCTCCATTCCCAGGAACTTCAAGCCCCTCCGACTGCCCCAGTACCCTATCCCGTTGCTGCGACCCATGTATTCTGCTCCCATGCGCACACTCCTCCGTTGTGGATTGGCTGCCGTCTGTGTCGGCCTGGCGGCTCAGGCCAATGCCGGCGTCAGCGCCAGCGCCAATGCGACGGCAACGCCGCCTGCCAGTGTCCGCGAGCAACTGGCAGCGAGTTGCCTCGCCGGCTCCGGCCTGCGCATCGGCGGCGGTGAGATCCTGCTGTCTTTCGACAGCGCGGCATACCCGGTGGGCAAGGCGCAGATCTGCGCCTGGACAGCGCGCGCCGCCTTCGCCGTAACCACCTATTTCGGCCGCTTTCCAGTCAGCCAGGTAAATATCGTGATCAAGCCGATGGAGGGCGATCGCGTCAACGGTGGCACAACCTGGGGCAATGCCGACGACGGCAAGCCGCTGATCGTGATCCGCCTCGGCCGTCAGGTCAGCGCGGCCCAGCTCGAAGACGACTGGACCATGACCCACGAGATGGTGCATCTGTCGGTGCCCGCGGTTCCGGAGAACAGTCATTGGCTGGAAGAGGGCATCGCCACTTACGTCGAGCCCATCGCTCGCGTGCAGGCCGGCGAGTTGAGCCCGCAGCGCATCTGGGCCGACATGCTGCACGGCATGCGCAAGGGCCTGCCGGCGGACGGCGATCGCGGCCTCGACAACACGCCCAGCTGGGGCCGCACCTACTGGGGTGGCGCCCTATTCTGCCTGATGGCGGATGTGCGGATCCGCCAGCGCACCGGCAATCGCAAAGGTTTGCAGGATGCCCTACGCGGCGTGCTCGCCGGCGGCGGCAGCATCCGCGTCGACTCGTCGGTCGAGGCCATGCTCGGCCTCGGCGACAAGGCGGTCGGCGTGCCGGTGCTGAGCGAGCTGCATCGTGAAATGGGCGATGCGCCGATGCCCGCTGCCGACGATCTGCAATCCCTGTGGCAACGCCTCGGTGTCTATCCCGACGGCGACAGCGTGCGTTTCGACGAGGCCGCACCGCTCGCTGCCGTGCGCCGCGCCATCACCGCGCGCAGTACGGGATAACTCATAGGCCGGGTCCCGGCATCGCCGGTGCGCGCAAGCCTTCCAGCCAGTAGGTCGCGCTCCACGACTGCTCGCCGATGGTGCGTGTCAGCGTACGGATGATGGTGTCGGCTTCCGGCGGCACCGGCCGCTCGCGCACATCGACCCAGCGGCAGGCCAGTTCGGCGCGCGTGTCGAGCAGCTGCAGGCCGGCGGCGCGCAACTCCCACAGCGTGTTTTCCAGAGCCGCCGCATCGCCGCCCGCATTGAACTTCGCCGTCAGCGCGCGCGCTTCCGCTGGAGTGGGGAAGGGTGGTGACTGCATGGGTGGTGCTCCACGGTGCAAAGGGGTTGGTGGAGATCATCGCAGTTAAGCCGGGCCGTGGAAAATTCAGCACATCGCGCAACGGCTTCGGATTTTCACGAGATTCAGTTCCATTGTCATACCGGCGAAAACCGGTATCCAAGGGTTCGGAGTGCTCGCTATCGTGGCTCTGGATACCGGCTTTCGCCGGTATGACGTATTGATGGCGCGCATATGCGCCGGTCAACCCGCCAGCGCTGCCTGCACCTTCACCGCATTCGGTGACCCTACCGCCCGCAGTTCCTGCGCAAACAAGGCCACCCGCCACTCCTCGATCACCCAGCGCGCCGGATGAAACGGTCCGGGCAAGTTCTGAGAAGCTGTCTGAATTTGCCGGGTCATCTCCAGATCGCGCTGCGGCTTGTGCGGCAACCGGTCCAGACGGATCGACGCAGCCTTCAAATACACCGACACACGCGCCCAGCTGTCCTCCGGAATCTCCGCGATGAAGCCGGGCGCGAACAGGCCCTGCAGTTGCTTGCGCAAGTCGGACGCCGCATCCGGCCATGACTTTGCCGAAGCATCCAGCCGCTTCCTCAGTTCCATCGATGCGCTGAGCCAGCTGCACACCTCTTCCATCCGCGCCGCGGCTTCGCGGCCGAACTCGCCGCGCCGTTCCAGTGCCTGACGGAATGCGGTTTCATCGCGGATCGCGGCCGGATCCCAGTAAGCGTGCGCCGCGCGTTCGGCAACCTGCATGGCCAGCGCTTCGGCGCTGAGGCCGGTCTGCGCCAGCGCGATGCCGAGGCGGCTGCGCGCGGTCCTGGCCAGGTCGCGCAGGCGATCCGCCACCCGCGCCAGCAGCAGCGCCTGCGTGCCGGCTTCGTGCGCCTGCCGCGCCGCCTCGGCGGACTCGAACAGGCGCAGCGCCACCCGGCCTTCATTCACGCTCAGTGCCGGGTAGGCGCGCGCGCCGTCGATCTCCACATGATCCGGCAGCGCGCCGAAATCCCAGTCGAGCACGGTCTCCCGCGTCCAGCGCCGCGCCTCGTCGCTGGACGCGGCGCGGCGGCTCAGCTCACTGCGCGCCGTTCCGCCGTGGCGCTGCTGCAAAGCAGATAGGGTGCTGGCCTCGCCCAGCGGTGCGCCGTTGGCATCCTCCAGCAGCAGGCGCGGCAGCAGATGCGCTTCCAGCTTGCCCGGCGAGAAATCGCCCGGCGCCAGGGTCACGCCATTCATGCTGTGGAAGCGGGCGCAGATCGCCGCCAGCAACTCGCCTGCATCCGGTCCGGTGCTGGCGGCGATGGCGTTGGCGTATTCGGCGGCCGGCGTGCACAGGCGGCGCAGCTGCATCGGCAGGGTGCGGATCAGCCCCTCGATCTTCGCCGGCAGCAGTCCCGGCACCAGCCAGTCGAAGCGCGTCGCCGGCAGGGCGAACAGCTGCGCGATCGGGATGTGGAAGGTAACGCCGTCGTTGTCGCTGCCGGGGTCGTGGGAGTAGCTCAGGCGGACCTTCTGCCCGGCCAGATCGAGATGATCCGGGAACAGGCTCGACACATCGGCGTTGGCGCCGGGCCGCAGCACGTCGGCCTCGCGCATGCGCAGCGTTGCCGCGGCCTTGCCTTCGCCGCCTTTCTGTCCGGCGCCGAGCCGGCGCAGCCAGTTGTTGAGGCCGGCGCTGGTGCAGACCTCGGCGGGGATCAGCGCATCGTAAAAGGCGAAGAACTGGTCCTCGTCCGCCAGCAGATCCGGCCGCCGCAGCCGCGCTTCCTTGTCGCGCACCGTATCGATCAGCGCCAGGTTCTTCTCCAGGAAGACCGGCTGCCGCGGCATGTCGCCGCGCACCAGGGCTTCGCGGATGAAGATGAGGCGCGCCGCCGCCGGCTCGTCCGAACCGTAATGCCGCGCCCGCTTCAGCACCTGCATGCCGAACAGGGTCACCGTTTCCATGGCGGTGACGATGCCGCGCTGCGCATTCCACTCCGGGTTCTGCAGCACGCGCTTGACCAGGTGCGGCGCCACGTCCGCCAGCCACTCCGGGTCGATCGAAGCGTTGACGCGGGCGAACAGCTGGCTGGTCTGCGCCAGCTGCGCGCACATCAGCCAGGGCGGCGCCTTCTTCGCCAGCGTCGAGCCGGGGAAGATGCGGAAGCGCCGCCCGCGCGGGCCGACATATTCCGGTTTCTCCGGCTGCTTCTGCCCGATGTGATCGATCAGGCCGGCCAGCAGCGCCTTGTGCAGGACCGGGTAGAGCGTTTCGAGCGACTGCGGCGTCGGCGGCGCAGCCTTGCTTGCGGCATCAGCAGAGTCTTCTTCGCGGCCTTTCTGGTCCGCTCGTCCTCGCTGTGCCCGCTGCCCATTACCCAGCATGTCGACGATCTGCTTGTAGACCGACTCCCATTCCTCCATCCGCAGATACGAGACGAAATGCTCCTTGCACACCCGGCGCAGCTGCCGGTTGGAGCTGCTATCGCTCCACTCGCGCCATCGCTGCCACAGGTTGAGCAGGGTGTAGAAATCCGATTTCGGGTGTTGCCACTCGGCGTGCTTCGCCCGCGCTGCCGCCTGCGCATCCGGCGGCACCTCGTGCGGGTCCTGCACCGACAGCGCCGCCGCCAGCACCCAGATCTGATCGCGGCAGGGCGTGTCGCGGCCGGCCAGGGCGATGCGGGCGATGCGCGGGTCCAGCGGCAGCCGCCCCAGCTCGCGCCCCAACGGTGTCAACGCGCGATCATCATCGAGTGCGCCCAGCGTCTGCAGCAGGCGGTAGCCCTCCGCCACATGGCGCCCTTCCGGCGCATCCAGCCAGGGGAATTCCTCCACATCGCCCAGGCCGAGCGTCGCCATCTGCAGGATCACCCCGGCCAGGTTGGCACGCAGGATCTCCGGATCGGTGAACAGCGGCCTCCCGATGAAATTTTCCTCTTCGTATAACCGCAGCGCCACACCCGGCCCGACGCGCCCGCAACGCCCTGCGCGCTGGTTGGCGGCGGCCTGCGACACCGGCTCGATCTGCAGCTGCTGCACGCCGAGCCGCGGCGAGAAGCGATTGATGCGCGCGGTGCCGGTGTCCACCACGTAGCGGATGCCCGGCACGGTCACCGAAGTCTCGGCGACGTTGGTAGCCAGCACGATGCGCGTCGCCCCGCGCGAGGAGAACACCCGATCCTGCTTCTCCGCCGGCAAGCGCGAATACAGCGGCAGCACTTCGGCGCGCGGAAAGCGCCCCGGCAGCGAGCGCGCCAGATCGTTGATCTCGCGCTCGCCCGGCAGGAACACCAGGGTGTCGCCGGCCTTGCCATTGCGCCACAGCTCCTCAATGCCGGCGCCGACCTGTCCTTCCAGGTCATCGTCCGGGTCCGGCTCGCGATAGCGCATCTCCACCGGGTAGGCGCGGCCCTCGACGATCAGAATCGGCGCCGGCACCGCCTCCCCGCTCGCAGACGGAGCGGCAAAGTGCCGCGCCAGCTTTTCCGGGTCGAGCGTCGCCGAGGTGATGATCAGCTTCAAGTCCGGCCGCCGCGGCAGCAGCCGCTTCAGCCAGCCCAGCAGGAAGTCGATGTTGAGGCTGCGCTCATGCGCCTCGTCTAGGATGATGGTGTCGTAGGCCAGCAGCTCGCGGTCGCGCTGCAGCTCCGCCAGCAGGATGCCGTCGGTCATCAGCTTGATCAGCGAGCGCTCCGACACGCGCCGGTCGAAGCGCGTCTCGTAGCCGACCAGCTCGCCCACCCTGGTGTTCAGCTCGCTGGCGATGCGGTTGGCCACGCTGCGCGCCGCCAGACGCCGCGGCTGCGTGTGCCCGATCAGCCCGCGCACGCCGCGCCCGAGCTCCAGGCACAGCTTGGGCAGCTGCGTGGTCTTGCCCGAGCCGGTTTCGCCACAGATCACCACCACCTGATGATAGCGGATCGCCTCCAGCAACTCGTCCTTGGCCTGCACCACCGGCAGCTCGGCCGGGTAGGCGATCGAGGCGGGCCGCAGCAGTGCCCGGTTCTCTGCCGCCAGCAGCGACTGCTGCACATCCCGCTCGAAGCGCGCCGTGTCGAATTTCGGGTTGTTGCGCGCGCCGCCCAGCTGGCGGGTCAGGCGTGCTGCGTCGCGCAGCAATAGCTGCGGCCGAACCAGGTCGAACTGGGCTTGAAGGGAAGCGGACTGACTCACGAAACGGACCGGCAAAAGTGGCCGCTATGATACGGCAGCGGGCGGTACCCCCGGAGTTTTGGCGCCTTTCAAACCGGGCCGGGCTAGTCGTCGTAGTCCGAGAAGGTAATCCGCATCGTGGTGCCGTCCTGCACCGCGCCGGCTGGAATGGTGAAGCGGAAATGGAAGCTGGACACCTCTTCGTCCGGCGCCTTGATCTTGCTGGAGTATCCAGAGGCGGCGAGGGTGTTGCCGTTGAGGAAATCGAATTTTAGGTTGACGCGCTTGTCGTGGCCCTTGATGGCGTCGATCCTGCCCTTGACCTGGACTTCCAGGCTGCCGTTATCGAGCAGTTCGCCGCGCATGCGCAGCTCGGAGATGGCGATGCCGTCGCAGCGGTAGTCGAAGAACTGCTGGAACAGTGAGGGATCGGACCAGTTGCCCTTGCCCCACTGGCGGCGGTCGGTCAGCGGGAAGGGGGCCGACAGCACCATCGGCGAATGGAATTCGGTCTGGAACTGGGCCTCGCCCGGCTGCGCCGTGGGCACGCCCTGGGTTGCCTGGATCTGGGCCGACGCGTCCGGCGGCAGCAGGCCGGCGCAGACCGAAACAATTGCGGCCGGGCACAAAACCCCAGCCATGCGGCGACGGAATTTCAGCTTCATTTTCGATAGCCCCAAGCTCGATTCGGCAAACGATGCGGCTCCCCGGCAGCCCTTCCGGACGGGAGATCGACGCTCCCTGTCGCTACACCTCTATATAGATGGTCATTGTTGGGCAGCGGAAACGAAAAATCCACCCGCCGTCCCATAGCGATCCGGCCGCATAGCCAGGGCGATTTTGGGGCGGGGCTCCTGTTGCAGACGCGAAAAGCCGCCGCACGGCTGTCACGCATTCGTCACGAAACCCCATTTTCGCCGGCCCAAACAGCAAACACGCCCGGCTTGTAAACAAACTGTCCGCAAGATTTCACGTTTGTGCCATCTGACCCTCGTAGCATCGCTTAATCGCGCCAATCGCATGGCGTCTTCTACGGTCCGATCCGTCGCAGGTCATCTTGGAAATCGCCCGATATCTGCTCTTAGCCTTTCTGGGGCTGCTGCTCCTCCGAAAAGTTTACACGCGACTTCAACTGTCTCGCGCCAAGCACCCGTCCCTGGGTGGCCACGCCAAGATGTCCCGCCGGCTGGCCCGACTGACCAATTTCTTCGACTATGACGCCGGGCGCTATTTCTCCAGCGACCTCGCACCCGCGGAGATCGCGTCGCGGCGCAAGGCAGGGATGGAGCGGCTGCGCAAACGCGCCGTCGAAACTTCGCCGCTGACCCTGAGCTACAGCCAGTCGCTGGAAAGCGGCATCTCGGACGTGCAGTTCACCAGCCACTACCGGGTGCCGTTCCCCTACCGCAACCTGCTTCCAGTGGAGTTCAAGTTCGGCAGCGTCGTCACCCGCAGCAGCGGCACGCGCCTATGCGACCTGGACGGCAACTGGCGGTATGACATCTCCGGCTCCTACGGCGTCAATGTCTTCGGCTACGACTTCTACAAGGAGTGCCTGCAGGAAGGCTACGCCAAGGTGGCGGAAGTCGGGCCGGTGCTGGGACCCTATTACCCGGTGATCCGCGACAACGTGGCGGCCCTGAAGGAAATCTCCGGCCTCGACGAAGTCTCGTTCCATATGTCGGGCACCGAGGCGGTGATGCAGGCGGTGCGCCTGGCGCGCTACCACACCGGCCGCACCCACTTGGTACGGCTGTGCGGTTCCTACCACGGCTGGTGGGACGGGGTGCAGCCCGGCGTCGGCAACCAGCGCCAGACCAACGATGTCTACACGCTGGCCGACCTCAGCCCCCATACCCTGCATGTCCTCGAAACGCGCAAGGACATCGCCTGTGTCCTGATCAATCCGTTCCAGGCTCTGCACCCGAACTCCGATGCGCCCGGCGATGCCTCCCTGGTCAACAGCGAGCGCCGCACCGCTTTCGACCGCGCCGCCTATACGCAGTGGCTGGGGCGCATTCGCGAAGTCTGCACCCGCCGCGGCATCGTGCTGATCTCCGACGAGGTCTTCGCCGGCTTCCGCCTGGGCTACCGCGGCGCGCAGGAATATTTCAAGTTCCAGGCCGACATGGTCACCTACGGCAAGACGCTCGGCGGCGGCCTGCCGGTGGGCGTGCTGTGCGGCCGCGCTGCGCTGATGAAGCGTTTCAAGGAAGCGCAGCCCGCCAATATCTCGTTCGCGCGCGGCACCTTCAACTCGCATCCGCATGTGATGGCCTGCATGTCGGTGTTCCTGCAGCGTATCCGGCAGCCTGAGTGCCAGGACCTCTACGCGCAGGCCGACGCCTTGTGGAACGCGCGGGTCGCCAACCTCAACCAGGCCTTGAACGCCGCCGGCCTGCCGGTGCGCGTGGCCAATATGCACAGCATCATCACCATCCTCTACAGCGTGCCCTCCCGCTACAACTGGATGCTGCAGTTCTACCTGCGCGCGGAAGGCCTGGAACTGAGCTGGATCGGCAGCGGGCGGATGATCATGAGCCTGAATTATTCCGATGCCGATTTTGCCGAGGTCGCCAGCCGCTTCCAGCGCGCCGCGCAGCAGATGCAGAACGACGGCTGGTGGTGGACGGCGCCGCATCTGAGCAACAAGTGGATCAAGCGGCAAATGCTGAAGGACATGCTGGCTGCGCGTTTTGGCAGGCGGACCAAGCAAGCGGTCCCGTCCAGTCAGCCCGTACCGAGTCTCCGCTAGAGGACGTCCCGACATGATCGAGCTGAATCTGAATCGGCACCGAGAAAGCGCAGTCACCTCCTTCCGCGATCAGTTGCAGATCGACTTCCAGCGTTATCTCACGCAGGAGGCCGTCCGCTTCAATCCGGAGGAATGCCTGCGGATGGACTTCCACTGCCACGACCGCAACAGCGACATTCCGGACGAGCTGTGGGGCCGCATCCTCGGCTTGCCCGAGACCTGGCTGGAAACCCGCGACCTGGTGAAGTGCCTGCAAGGCAACGGCAGCGACGTCATCACCATCACCAATCACAACAACGCGCGCTCCTGCTGGGACCTGCTGGATAAAGGTCATGACGTCCTGGTCGGCACCGAGTTCACCTGCCATTTCCCGGAGTACGAGCTTTACGTCCACGTCCTCACCTACGGCTTCACACCCGAGCAGGAAGTGGTGCTGAACAAGAAGCGGCGCGATATCTACGACTTCCTGAGATACGCCGCCGAGCACGATATTCCGGTGGTGCTGCCGCACCCGCTGTATTTCTACACCCGCAATCCCCACATCCGCCTGGAGCTGTTCGAGAAGTTCGCAGTGCTATTCCAGCGCTTCGAAGTGCTCAACGGCCACCGCGACATCTGGCAGAGCATGCTGGTGCTGAACTGGGCGCGCGGCCTGAGCGAGGAAAAGCTGGTGCGCTACAGCCACAAGCACAAGCTCAACCCGGCCGATTTTGGCGTCAGCCTGCGCTCGCCCAAGGTGCTCAGCGGCGGTTCGGACGATCACATGGGCCTCTCCGCCGGCCAGTGCGGCTCCTCCCTGTTCGTGCCGAACCTGTCGCAGCGGCGCAAGACCACGCCGCTGTCGCAGCTGGCGCTGGAGGCCATCCGCGCCGACCGCATTGCGCCCTACGGCCATGTCGGCGAGAACCAGAAGCTCAGCCTGGCGCTGCTGGATTATTTCGCCCAGATCGCCACCCGCATGGAAGATCCGGGCCTGCTGCGCCTGATGCTGCACCGTGGCGAGACCAACGACAAGCTGGCCTGCTTCGCCATCGCCAATGTCATGCTGGAGCTGAAGAAGCACAAGAACACGCAACGCTTCGTTGGCTTCGTTCACGACGCACTGCACGGCACCAAGCCGGGCTGGAAGCTGCGCTGGGGTGTTTCGGCCGACTACCGATTCTGCGTCAAGCACCTCGAAACCATTGCCGAGAGCCACGACAAGCCGCCGGAGCAGGCCAGGGAGATGGTGAACGAGGCCATCTCGGCCCTGTTCAACGGGCTCACTCACCTCATCGCCGGCCGCTTGGGCAAGTACGCCGCCAAATATTCGGAAGTGCCGCTGGACGAGTTCTCCACCGAGACGCTGATCCGCAAATTCGAGATCCCCACGCAGATCAGGGGGCTTGCCTTCGGCAAGGCGCCGCGCGACAAGAAGAACATCACCGGCGTCAATTTCGGCGAGCTGGTGGATCAGCTGTCGTTCCCGCTGATCATGGCCGGGGTCCTGGCCGGTTCCCAGGTCGCCAGCGCGCGCGTGCTGTACGAGAACCGGGCGTTCCTGGACGATTTTGCGGAGCATATCGGCAGCAATCAGCACCCCAAGCGCGCGCTGTATCTGACCGATACCCTGCGCGACAAGAATGGCGTTTCCAGCTCGCTTTCCGCCAAGCTGGCCGAGATCCAGCGCCGGGATTACCCGGTCGACTTCCTCATCTGCCATTCCGATGCCGCGCCGGAGCCGCACCTGCACGTGGTCCGTCCGATCACCCAGATCACCTTCCCCAAATTCGGTGAGCAGCAGCTGCGCATTCCCGACGTGCTCGAGATCGCCCGCATCTTCTACAGCGGCGGCTACGATCGCGTGATCTGCTCCACCGAAGGCCCGATGGTGCTGGTCGCGCTGTTCCTCAAGTACATGTTCAATGTGCCGGCCTTCTTCTTCATGCACACGGACTGGCTCGACTTCGTCAAGCACACCACCAATCTGGACCATCACGAGCGCGACCGTATCCGCCGCCTGCTGCGCGCGCTCTACCACCAATTCCAGGGCGTGTTCGTGCTCAATACCGATCACCGCAAGTGGCTCACCGGCAGCCAGATCGGCCTGCCGGAAGAGTCGGTCCACCTCACCGGGCACCACGTCGAGCCGTCGCGGCGCAACGTCGTCCCGGTGCAGAAGTCCGAGCTGATCCCCGGGGCCACCGCCGCCACGCCGGTGCTGTTCATGGCCGGCCGTCTGAGCAAGGAAAAAGGCGTGCTGGAACTGCCGCAAATCTATGCCGCCGCCAGGCAGCAGATTCCGGATCTGCAACTGGTCATCGCCGGCTCCGGCCCTGCCGAAGCCGAGTTGCGCGCGGCTCTGCCCGAAGCCGTCTTCCTGGGCTGGGTCGGCCGCGAGCGTATCGAGCAGATCTACGCGGGCCTGGACCTGTTTGTCTTCCCCTCGCAGTTCGACACCTTCGGCAACGTCATCCTCGAAGCCTTCTCGCACGGTATGCCGGTGCTGGCCTACAACTGCAAGGGCCCCAAGGACATCATCCAGAACGGCCGCAACGGCTACCTGGTCGACACCATCGAGGAAATGTCCGGGCGCATCGTGCAGCACTTCAACGAACGCGAGCGCCATGCCGCGATGCGGCGCGACGCCCATCTGCGCGTCGCGGACTACCAGGCCGAGCCGATCATGCGCCGGTTCCTCGGCGACATGGGCTTGCCGATCGCCGAACCTGAAGTGGAACAGCGCTCCGCCGCTTGAACCATGGCTACCGCACTACGACATCTCAGCCAGCAGGAGCAGATCAACTTCCTGCTCACCAACCGGGTGCCGCGCCGCGCGCTGACGCAGTTCATGGGCTGGTACAGCCGCATCGAGAGCCCCGCGCTGACAAAGTTGTCCATGGCGGCCTGGCAGCTGCTGGCCGATGACCTGAACCTGGACGAAGCCGAGCAGCAGGAGTTCAACAGCCTGCATGCCTGCTTCACGCGGCGCCTGAAACCCGGTGCGCGGCCGCTGGATGCGCGCCCGGACATCATGGTCAGCCCCTGTGACGCTATCGTCGGCGAATGCGGCCCAATCGCCGGAACCACTGTGTTCCAGGCCAAGGGCTTTCCCTACGAGATCGGCGATCTGATTCCCGATCCGGCGCTGCAGGAGACCTACCGCGATGGCTGCTACGCCACCCTGCGGCTGAAATCCAGCATGTATCACCGCTTCCATGCTCCGGTGGACTGCAGCGTCGAGGAAGTGCGTTACATCTCCGGCGACACCTGGAACGTCAATCCGGTAGCGCTCAAGCGCATCGAGAAGCTGTATTGCCGCAACGAGCGCGCGGTGGTTCCCCTCACGGGTCTTGGCAGTGTGGGCAGCATCTGCCTGGTGCCGGTAGCAGCGATCCTCGTCGCCAGCATGAAATTCCATTGCCTGCCGGATGAGCTGGACCTGAAATACAAAGGTCCCAACCGCATCCCCTGTCATGCGCGCTACCGCAGGGGCGAGGAGATGGGCTATTTCCAGCACGGCTCCACCATCATTGTTTTTGCAACTTCGCACTATGCCCTGGCGGAAGGCATACAGCAGGGCCGGACCATCCGCATGGGCGAGGCCCTGATGAGCCACGCCCACACCCGTTCCATCGCCGCAGAACCGGCGCCGCTTCCCTGCGAAGCGACCTCGCTGACCGCTTGATACGAAGCGCCACTTTCACCCTTTCACCCCAGGAGCCGCCGCCATGACCTTTCTCGAAGAACTACACCAGCAACGCTGGGATGATCACCGCTATTACCACCACAGCCGCATCAACCAGGCCCTGCATCTGGTCAGCGCCTGCTGCTTCCTCGCCAGCTACGTGCTGATCTTCACCAACCCGGTGCTCGCCGTCATGGTGGGCTGGCTGCTGGCGATGATCCTGCGCCAGATCGGCCATTTCTTCTTCGAGCCGAAAACCTACGACACGGTCAACGACGCCACCCATGAGTACAAGGAAAGCGTTAAGGTGGGTTATAACCTGCAGCGCAAGGTGGTGCTGCTGAGCATCTGGTTCATCGCCCCCTTCGTGCTGTACTTCCAGCCGAGCTTCTTCGGCTTCTTCAGCGCCCACGAAGTGGCGCGCGGCATGCTCTACAACACCTCGATCCTGTGGCTGTTCATCGGCATCGGCGCGGTGCTGTTCCGCATCGGCCAGCTGTTCTTCATCAAGGGCGTGCAGTCCGGCCTGGTGTGGAGCACCAAGATCCTCACCGATCCGTTCCACGACATCAAGATCTACCACAAGGCGCCGTACTACCTGCTCAAGGGCGCGATGTACGACGACATGACCGAGTGGTACTCCACGCGGACCACGCACGCCTCCTGAGCGCTGCTGTCCGTCGCGGCGGCCTCGAAAGCCGCAGAAGTACAGAAGCCCGGCCAAGCCGGGCTTCTTTTGTTTGGTCCCCAGGAAGAGGTGTGGCTGCTACAGCCCTTGCCGTCCGCTCCGGATGACTTTCCTGCTCAAGCTTTGGGGCCTGCCGTCAGCGGCGAGATCTGGTAAGCATTCCTCGTTGTCCGGTTATACGCAAAAACAGCGTTCTTCTACCTGGAGCTCCCAACGGGGTGCGACTAGCCTAGGAACGCAGATGAAGAACGAATCGAAGGTATTGTCGGCAGGCTGCGCTCTCGCAGCCCTGGCGGTTGTCATGTCGGTGCAGGCCGGATCGCCGATCAGGACCGGCTTATGGGAGGAGACCACCACGGTCAAAAGGGATGCAGATCAGCCGCGAAGCGTGACCATTCAAAACTGCCTGACCGAAGAAGACGTCAGCCAGGACAAATTCGATCGGACACTCGCCAGGATAAAGAGCAATAAAAGCTGTCAGCTGGAGAACTACCAGCACAGCGACCGTGCTACCTCCACGGAATGGAAGTGCGCCGGTCAGGGCGTGAGCATGCAGGGGAAGGGTGAGCTGGTTTACGACGACTCGACCCATTTTCACATGTCGTCCGAAGATCACACCACCATGAGCGCCCGCTCGGTCAACACAAACATGAGCGTGCAGTCGCACTGGCTGTCGTCGGACTGCGGCAAGGTCAAGCCCCTGTCCGGATACTCCGCCAAATAAACGACTGATGCGCTCTCGCCTGAATCCAGAGGAGATGATCTTTCATGAAAAGCGCACTTCTTGCCGCACTGTTTTGCCTGACGGTTTTGGAAGCCGCAGCCACGGAGGAACTGCGCCAGCTTCCACTGCTTGGAGACGAGCAAAAGGCGGGGCAGGTATGGGGCGTCGTTACAAGATGGACCGAGGCGTACGACAAACGCGATCTCAAGGGGGTGATGGCAACCTTCGATCCCGACGAGGTGTTCAGCTTCTATGGCACGCCCAGCCAGTCCTACGCCGATCTCGAGTCCGGTTATCGCTCCGCATTTGCCAAGGACCGGGCAGCGGCTGACGGCCGCTGGGCGACGCTTGCGGAAGAAGTGTATGCCGAGGGAAAGACCGCCTTTGTGCGCGGCATTGCGGAACGTCAGGTCAAGGCCGCCGATGGTTCCGTGAAGGTACCCGAAAGAAACCGGTGCATCGATATCTATCGGCTGCATGGGGCCAGCGACTGGAAGATCTTCAGAACCATGTGTTACCCGGAATCAAAAGCCGATCATGCCCCCTAGGCTCATCGCACGGCGGCTGTCTTGCCCCAACGGTGTGCTTGGCTACCTGGTGGCGCAACTGATGAATCGGGGCAACGCAGGGATGAATGCGTTCGCTGTCCGTCAGCTTGAGCTCAGGCAGTCGGATCGTGTGCTTGAGATCGGCTTCGGTGGCGGCGTTGCCTTGCCATCCCTGCTCGAAGATGCGGCGTTCGTCGCCGGCGTCGATCGGTCGGGGGACATGGTGAAGCGGGCGAAATCGCGATTTTCCGAGGCAGTAGCTGCCGGCAGCGCAGACTTCCGCGAGGGCAGGGTGGAGGCGCTGCCGTTCGGGACCGGTTCGTTCGCTAAAGTCTGCACTGTCAACACCGTCTATTTCTGGAGCTCGCTCGGCGCCGGCTGCGCCGAGATTCACCGCGTGCTCGCACCCGGCGGCCGCGTGGCCATCGGCTTTCTGCCGAAAGAGCGGATGGGCCGCATGGGATTCCCGGCAGACATCTTCACCTCGCGCAGTCCGGATGAAGTCACTGCCGCGCTCACGCATGCAGGCTTCAACAGCGTGCGCATCGAGCGTCCTGAGCCGACCACGCCGTGGAACATCATCGTCGCGACCCGCTGAAGCGCCTTCCCCCGCCGCATCGCTGAGCACTGTGACGTCATTTCGAACTGCGTCGCGTGTGTCCGCTTTCTTTCAGTGGCGACGTTCTTAACAGCAACCGCCGGGAAAGGGCATTTCACCAAGGCATCCCCCTAGGTCCACGTGATCTGCGTATTTCCCGGCGGTTCTGAATTCCCTGTCGGCAGCCACGCCGACAGCAACAAGGAGGTTTCACATGATTCGGCGTTCTTTGCTCATTGCTTACGTCATTGCCGGTACAGCGATCCTCGCTGCCTGTGGCAATGACGATGCCAGTTCCGGCGGTGGTCCGGGTGGGTCCAGTTCCAGCGGCTCCAGCTCCAGTGGCTCCAGCTCCAGCAGCAGTTCCAGTTCCAGCAGCTCCGGTGGTCACAGTTCCAGTAGTTCCAGTAGTTCCAGTAGTTCCAGCAGTTCGGGCGGTCCCAGCTCGAGTTCGAGCAGCAGCGGTTCGGGCGGCACGGTGGCAGCCGACTACTGGATGACTTATCCGGTCTTCACCGGCTCATCCGGCGGCTCCGCCATTGCGGGATTTGCCGCGGTGAACTCCGCGGACTTCATCAAGGTGAAGAAGCTAAGCGATACTTTTGTCGCGCCCGTCGCCAATTATCTGGTCGAGCAAGGCGCAGGAGAGCTCGGCAATGGCCTGCGCACCAATATCCGCCCGCGCAACGTGATTTACGCCCATAACGGCAGCTGGTACCGCGCAAGCCTGGTCGTTGCCGATGCCAATGCACTGGTGCCGGCGCAGATATCCAGCGAAACCAGCCTGGCTACCGCTCAGGGCAGCCCCAATTCGATTTGTGGGGCCAGCATCATCGATACCGACTACAGCAACCCGAACGCGGCCGTCCTGATCTACGAACTGGCTGGGCCCGACAAGGCTTGCTACGGCAGCGATGATGTGATCCGGGTCATTCATCTCAACGACGCGACGAGCACGGCGCCGCAGGTGCTGGCTTCCATTCCGCCCTCGCCGCAGTTCACGACGTTCTACGACGACCAGGGCAAGCTGCTCAAGCTGCTCGTCGCCGACCCCTCCAACAACCTGGTGATGTACGGCGCAGGCCTGAAGACCGCAACGCCGGTATTCAATTGCACGATGTCGCAATTCAGCAAGCTCTGCAGCGACCAGGGAGCGGACGGCGTCGATCAGCATCTTGGCCTGACGTACATTCCCTACGGCAGAAACAGCAGCAACGACTTGTTCGTCGTGTTCGAGCTGATGAAGAACGGCAGTCCGGCAGCTCACGATCTGGGCACTGTGCTGCTGCAGGTTCATGCGGACGGGACGTCCACGCTGCCGCTCGGCAAGGCCCTGCCTGTCGGCTGTGATTTCACTTCGGGCATGACCGACGGCAGCAATCTCTACCTGATCGAGGCACCGGACTTCTACAAGCCCAATTGTCCCAACAGCCCGACTTTGCAGAGGTTGCCGCTGGGCGGCGGGGGTCTCAGTATGGTGCTCACCGCGGCGGCGTTCGCCGACCAGCAGGTGCCGGGCGGTTTCGATGCCAATGCCACCATCGTCGGCCTGACCACGAACAAGGTTGTCATCCAGACCAATCTCGGCGGTGCCAGCGACAGGATCGGCGTGATCGACAAGACGGCCAGCAGCGCCGCTGTCTTGACCAAGATCGATTCCGTTACCGTCAAAGACAGCCTTCTGGTCGATATCTTTACGGCCGGCACCCACATCTATTACGACCTGCAG
>FTIF01349081.1_pt1 | contig 21917 bp, 30 predicted proteins | sample 1658001 | NCBI WGS metagenome assembly FTIF01 (sample SAMEA3914789, study PRJEB12502) | metagenome | biome: forest; material: soil | place: Canada | collected 2011-07-03 | depth 0.3 m | reverse complement strand
CTCACCGAGGTGGCCAACCGGCGTGGCCTGATGCAGGCCTTCGACGTGGAGACGGCGCGCCTGGAACGCCAGGGCGGCGAGCTGGCCATCGGCCTGCTGGACATCGACAACTTCAAGAAGCTCAACGACACGCTGGGCCACTCCGTGGGCGACATGGCGCTGAAGACGCTGGCCGGCCATGTGCAGAAGCAGTTGCGCGCGGTCGACATCGTCGCGCGCTTCGGCGGCGAGGAGTTCGTGGTGCTGCTGCCCGGCGTGCCGGTCGACGAGGCCCAGGTCACGTTGACGCGCCTGCAGCGCACGCTGTCGGCCAGCCTGTTCATGCACGACGGCCGCGAGGTGTTCGTCACCTTCTCCGCCGGCGTCACGCGGTTCCGGCCGGGCGAGGCGCTGGAGGCCGCGCTGGAGCGCGCCGACGAGGCGCTCTACGAGGCCAAGCGCACGGGCAAGAATCGCACGTGCATCGGGTGACGGCGAGTCAGGTCGGCGCGCCGCACGACAGCCCCTCGAACGTCCACGAGGTCACGATGCCGTTGCGCAGCTCGAACCGGGTGATGCACCGCATCGGTACCACAGGGGCCACCGTTGCCACGCTGACGGTCGGCGCGCCGACGGCGGCGTTCGAATAGGTCGGGAGCGTGCCCGGATTGACGATGTCATCGCGCACGACATAGGTCAGCGTCTCGATGCCGGCGACAGTCGTGTCGAGCAACGGCTTGCCCCAGCTCGCAGCCAGTTCGGCGCGCGTGGCGCCTTTCCAGCGCTGCAGCGAAGCGTCGTAGCGGGCGTCCATGGAGGCGCGGGATGCGCAGCCGCCAAGCGACAGCGCAAACAGGGTGAAGGCAAGAAGGCGCGAGGGCATGCCGGTATTGGACACCAGGCGCGACACGCCCGTCGGCCCGTCGATTGCCAGAAGCGGTATCGTCCAGCACAGGAACCCCCCAAGATGACCATGCAAGCCGCCGACACCCTGGCCCTGTCCGACGCCGTTCGCGCGATCGAGCGACCGAGCGTGGGTGCGCGCATCGCCAACGTGGTGGGCTCGCCCATCGAGCGCCTGATCGGCATGCTGCCGGCACGCGCGGCCGCGCTGATTTCCGCGGCGGCGCGCAAGGCGATCCACGGTGCGCTGAACCTGTCGCTGCGCACGCTGGCCACGCACGACCCGCTTGCCAAGGGCGCGCCGCCGCCCGCGGCCAACGGCTGGCACAAGATGGCGAGCGCCGCGAGCGGCGCCGTCGGCGGCGCGTTCGGGCTGGCCGCGCTGACCGTCGAACTGCCGGTCTCCACCACCATCATGATGCGCTCGATCGCCGACGTGGCCCGCAGCGAGGGCGCCGATCTCGCCGATCGCCAGACACAGCTCGAATGCGTCATGGTGCTCGCGCTCGGCGGCAGCTCGCCCAGCGATGACGCCGCCGAGGTGGGCTATTTCGCGGTGCGCGAGGCGATGACGCGCGCGGTCTCGAGTGCCGCCGCGCACCTGGCGCGCCATGGCCTGACGAAGGAGGGCGCGCCGGCGCTGATCCGCCTCATCACGCTGATCGCCGAACACTACTCCGTCAACGTCACCGAGAAGGCGGCGGCGCAGCTGGTGCCCTTGATCGGCGCAGTGGGCGGCGCGGCGATCAACACGATCTTCATCGACCACTTCCAGTCCGTGGCGCGCGGCCACTTCGCGGTGCGGCGCCTGGAGCGCAAGTATGGCGAGGCGGTGGTGCGCGAGAAGTACCAGGAGCTGGCCGCGAAGATCTGAGGCCGTATATTGCGGGCTGCCCAGCCCGGAACCCGCAATGACGCGCTCTACCGTATTCGCCCGTTGGAACTGCAGCGCCGCCGCGGCGCTGGCGCTGATGGCCGTCGATGCGTCGGCGGCGACGCGCTCCGCCTGCACGCTGCGTCCGGCCGGCGACGTGCCGTCGCAGTCGGCCGACGCGCTCGCCATGAGCCTGGACGCCAAGCGCTTGACGGGGCTGGCGAACTGGGACGTGCGCTGGTGGGAGCGCCATCGCGTGTGGATCACGCTGGAGGCGACCAACCCGGGTGACGCGGCGGCGCACGTGTTGCCGCAGATGCTTCTCGATGCACGCGCGGACGGCTCCGCGGCGTTCTCTCAGGTTGGCACGCCGCTCGCGCTGGCGCCGCATGCGCATGCGGTGGAGCACCTGTCGATCTACGTTCCCGACGATGCGAAGACGCTGGGCGTGCGCGTGCTCGCGGCGGCGCCGATCGACACCGTGTCCGTGTCCTTGTCCCTCGAATGCTCGGAGGCGCGCTTCGACATCGGCGAGGTCGCGCCTTCGGCCCGCGCGCTGGTCGACGAGGCGCTGAAGCTGTACTTCGAAAACTTCATCGATCCGTTGACGGATCCGCGCCTGGCGATCGAGACGGCGCGCAAGCTGGCCAGCGGCGCGCAGGACGGCGGCGACGTCGTGTGGACCTTGCGCGGCCTGATGCAGGGCGTGGGCGACACGCGCAGCTTTGCCGTCGGCGCCGGCGCGGCGCTGCCCGTCCGGCGCACGCTGGCCACGCGCGCGCCCGAGTTCGAGATGCGCCCGGACGGCACGGCCATCTTGCGGCTGCACCCCGTCTCCGATGCGGATGCGCTCGCGTGGGCGACCGCGCTGCACGACGGCATCGCCACGCTGTCCGCGCGCCACCCGCGCGCGTGGATCGTCGACCTGCGCGACTTCGACGGCGACAGCCCATGGCCGTCGTTCGCGGCGCTGTCCACGTTGCTGGACGGTCCGGCCGTGGGCGCCTTCGTGAGTCGTCGCGACACCGCGCCATGGATCGTCGATCGAGGGATTGCCCGGGTTGCGGGCGGCCCCGCGCTGGTCGACCTGCAGACGCCGCCGGAGCCGACCTTCCGCGGGCCGATCGCAGTGTTGATCGGGCCCAACACTCGCAACGCCGGCGAAGATGTAACAGTTGCCTTCCAGGGCCGTGCCCGTACGCGGTTCTTCGGGGCTTCGACCGCCGGATTCCCGATTTTGGGCGTGCGAGTGCATCGCCTGTCCGACGGCACCACGTTGGGCATCCTGGAAACGCGCGATGCGGATCGAACCGGCCGTGTCCATCGTGTGCCGGTGGAACCCGATACCGCGTTGCCGCCCGATGCCGCCCTCGATACGGTGCCTCAGGACGCCATCGACTGGGTGCTGGACGAACGCGCGAAGGCCACGGGCGGTCAATAGCGATCGCCAGGTTCGTGCGCCGGGAGGCGCGTTCCTTGTCTTGCCGATCGCGCGGGTTTTCGTGACTTAGTTCCAGGCGCCTCTTGCCGTCGATGCGACGGCTTCGGCCGCAGCCTTTCGGATTACCCGGGGTGGGTATGCCCGCCTGTCAAGCGAATAAACGCTATTCACGTTTTCTGCGCCCCTAGTTCTTGGGTGAAGCGTGATTTTCTGTGCAGTTTCGCGCCGGTAGAGTGGGCTCGTTACAGCCTTTCATGTGGCTGTTGCAATTCCCGACCGTGGCGAATCCGTACCCCGTATTCGACCCTGGCTCGATCCAACGTCTTTTCAAACAGAAGAGTTGAATTTCATGCGCAAACTTAATCTCCGTGGGCGCCACGCCCCCGTTGGCCTCTCCTTGATTTCGGCGGCTGTCGCACTGGCACTCGGAACGATCTCGTCGGGCGCGCTGGCGCTCGGCGGTGGTGTCCCGCAGGCGCCGACAGTTGCCCAACTCGCCGCGAATCCGCACATCGTCGATCTGGGCGCTGCCGCTTCGACCGACGTCAAGAGCATCACGGTGGCGCTGGCTGTGCGCAACAAGGCCGCCCTCGACGCCTTCGTCGCCAGCGTCGCCGACCCGCACAGCGCGAGTTTCCGCAAGTTCATCACGCCGGCCCAGTTCGCAGCGTCGTATGGCCAGACGCCCGCCGCCGTGGCGCAAGTCGTCGCCTACCTGCAGTCGCAAGGCTTCACGATTACTACCGTCCATGCCAACAACCTGCTGATCAGCGCCACGGCGACGAACGCACAGATCGCCGCGGCGTTCGGCACGACGATCCACAACTACAGCCTGGACGGAATTGCCTACCAGGCCCCGACGACCAAGGCCGTGATTCCGAGCGTGATCGCCGGCATCGCCACCACCGTCACCGGCCTGAGCACCAAGGCCAGCCTGCGCAGCCACGCGGCAACCGTGCCCAACACCGGCGCGCTTGCGGGCGACGTGGCGACTGTCTCCAAGGCAAGCGTGCTTCCGGCGACGGCACCCGGTGCGTACACCACGCTGGATCTGGCAGCCAAGTACAACATCAACCCGCTCTATGCCAAGGGCCTCACGGGCGCCGGCCGCACGATCGGCATAGCGACGCTTGCCGGCTACTACCAGTCCGACGCCTTCGCCTACTGGAGCGCGCTGGGCCTGAGCGTCAGCCCCACCCGCATCACCGACGTCCTCGTTGACGGCGGCTCCACGGATGGTCCTGATTCCCAAGGCGCCGGCGAAACCACGCTGGACGTCGAACAGTCCGGCGGCGTTGCCCCGGGTGCGAACATGCGGGTGTACATGGCCCCCAACACGGGCGCCGGCTTCATCGACGTCTTCGCGCAGGCGATCGACGAGAACCTCGTCGACGTGCTGTCGGTCAGCTGGGGCAGCCCGGAGATCACCTACGACCAACCCACGCTGGATGCTTTCCACGCGGTCTTCGAACAAGCCGCGGCCCAGGGCATCCCGGTCATCGCCGCTGCCGGCGATGCGGGCGCTTTCGACATCAATCGCACCTACACCTATCCCAACTGCACCACCTTGCTGACGGTGGACTTCCCGGCCGTTGATACAGGCGTCCTGGCGGCCGGTGGAACCACCTTGCCCAATACGGTGCAGCACAAGCACGGGCCGGTATCCGTCACCACCGAGCGTGCGTGGGGTTGGGACTACCTGAAGGACTACATCGTCGCGTACTACGGCACTGGCCTCTACTACGACAGCTACTTCACTGTCGGCGGCGGCGGCGGCGTCAGCGTCGACGTGCCGCTGCCGTCTTACCAGACCGGCCTCAGCGGCGTGCAGAAGTCCGTTTCCGCCCAGTCGCTGCTCTGCTCAGCCGCATTCCTGGGCGCGCCGGGCACGCAATACTACGATCTGGTTGACCTGCCCAGTGGCGTCGCGGGCCGCAACATGCCCGACGTGTCGCTCAACGCCGACCCTTACAGCGGCTACGCCATCTATGAAGGCGGCTGGGGCACGGGCAGCGGGGGGACAAGTTTCGTGGCGCCGCAGCTCAACGGCATCCTGACGCTGATCTCTTCCGGTCTGCCGGGCCGCGTCGGCCCGATCAACCCGCAGCTCTACGCGGCGTTCAAGGTGCAGGGCTACGCAGCCGGGTCGCCGTTCAAGGCGATCACCTCGGGCGACAACGAGTACTTCAAGTCGACGGCTAGCTACAACCCCAGCACGGGGCTGGGCTCGCTCGACGTCAATGCGCTGGCGACCACGCTCGGCGTCCACTGACCTGAATGCGCGGGCCGCGGCGAACGTCGTGGCTCCTGAACCGACTACCTACTTCTTCGACGGACACACCATGAATCACTTCAAGAAACCCTTTGCGATCGCCGCCGTTGCCCTGGCGCTGTTCGGTTTCGGCAGCGTGCAGGCTGCGACCACCTACGTCCCGATGGACCCGGGAACAGCCGGTGTGGCCGACATCAGCTTCACCATCGGATCCCTCACGACGTCCGGGTCGAATTTCGACGATTTCTTCATCTTCAACATCCTTGATGCGCAGGACATCTCGTTCGGTGTCGATTCCGCGCGAGTGGGCGCCACTTTTGGAGCGAGCTTCGAAGGTTTTGCGTTCTACGACAAGTCCAGCGGCGACCTGCTCTTCCCGGGGGTCTACAACACGGGGGCTCCGCATACGCTCAGCGGCGGCGTCTACACACTGCCCAACGGCACCTATGTACTGGAGATCCAAGGTACCTACAGCGGGGATGTTGCCACCAGCTACAGCGGCTACATCGCCGGTACCCCGGCCGTGCCGGAACCTGCCGGCTGGGCCCTGATGCTGGCTGGTATCGGCGCCATGGGCGCCGTCGCCCGCCGCCGTAACAAGGCCTGAGTTCCTCCGCCATGTGGGCGCGCTTCGGCGCGCGCCGCAGATCTTGCAAGGCCGCGCTTCGTCGCGGCTTTTTCATGGGGTGAGTCCGCGTTAACGAGGCAGCGGCGCACTCACGCCGCGAGACTCCGCGCACGGGTCGTCCTCGTCGGGCACGTGACGCACTTTGCTCGTGATCTTGCCCGCTCCAGGCGAGGACGCCGTCCTTGCCGGGCAGGCAGCCGATGCCGTTGCCGGGCTGCCAACGCGTGGCGTGGCACGTGATGCCGCGCTGGCAGCCGCGTCAACCGCGAGTGCGGGCGATGCCAGGCCGCAACCCGCAAAGAGGACAACACAAGACAACACAGGCAACGGATTCAAGGACGTGCTCCGGCGAGGGACGAGGACTGCAGTGTGCACCGGTGCGTGGCTGCCGCGACATGGGTGGTTGACGTCAAGGTTTTGGCAATTTATATTCAACCAAATTGTTGAATAATGAACATGCTCGACAACGTCCTGACCGCCCTGGCCGATCCCACCCGCCGCGCGATCCTCGATCGCCTCGTGGCGGGCGAGGCGCGAGTCACCGACGTCGCCGCGCCGTTTCCGATGTCGCTGAACGCCGTGTCCAAGCACATCCAGGTGCTCGAACGCGCCGCGCTCATCGTGCGGCGCCGCGTCGGGCGTGAACATCTCCTGTCCCGCAACCCGCGCGGACTCGAAGAAGCCGCGGCCTGGATGGCCGCCGAACACCTCAAATGGAACAACGCCTTCGACCGTCTGGCCAGGGCCCTGGAGAACGACACATGACAACCCCGGAAACCCCTGCAGGCATCCTCATCACGCGCGTGTTCGACGCCGCGCCGGAAAAGGTCTGGCGCTTCTGGACCACCCAGGCCGGACTGGAGGTGTGGTGGGGCCCGATCGGCTTCACGTCCCGCGTGCACGCGCTCGACGTGCGCGTGGGCGGCGGCTTCGACATCGCGATGCTGGCCACGGCACCGGAACAGGTGGCCTACCTGAACGACCACGGCATTCCACTGGAGAGCCACGCCCGCGGCGTCTACACCGAGGTCGATCCGCCGCACCGCCTCGCCTGGCGCACCCGTGTCGACTTCGTGCCCGGCGTCGCGCCCTACGAGGTGACGGCGTCGGTCGCCTTGCGCCTGTCCGCCGCCGGCGCCACCGAGATGACGTTCCGCAGCGACCGCATGCACGACGCCATGTGGTCGCGCAATGCGGAGATGGGGTGGACGCAGCAGATCGACCGGCTGGTGGGGCAACTGGCCTGAGCCGCGCGCAGGCCGTGAGCGGGCTCTCTGCTCACGGCAACCTACGTGTCGGCACGGATCGTCAGTTTCTCGACGATTTCCGAAGGTTTCGTGCAGAGATAGCGAGGCGCGGCTGACTTCAGTTCGTCCAGCGAGCCGAAGCCCCAGGTCACGCCGCATGCATGTAGACCATTGCGGCGCGCCGCATCGATATCGATCGCCCGGTCGCCGACCATCACGGCATCGCCGTCGACGCGCCCCTGCGCGCGCAGCGCCGCAAGCTGCTGCCATTTGCGCATGCCGATGTCCCCGCCGCTGTCTCGCAAGCTGTCCAGCATTTCAGGAACGCCGTCGTAGAGCGTATTTTCTGCAAAGCCGATGTCGGCGTAGCGCTCGCGGTAGCTCGCCGCCAGCGCTCGCACATGCGCTGCGTCGCTGCTTCCGGTCAGGAGGGGAAAGCTCTCGTCCAGCGGCGGCCCGATGCAATCGGCCAGCGCATGCAGCGGACGTTCGGCGTAGCCGTGCCGCGCGAGCGCGTGATTGATGGACCGCCCGATGCCTTCCAACGGATCGCTCAACGTGCCGTCGAGATCGAACACGGCGACCGGATGGACGCTTCGCCGCCCCGCGGATGCGCGGATTGCGACAGCGGGCGACGTGGGCGTTCCGGCAGGCATGGATCGATTCCTGGTTCCGCGGATCACGGTGCCAGGTGCCAAGCCCGAAGGGCGCGATGACACGGCAAAGGTGGGTGGGTTGGCGGAAGCGGTGACTGTCAAGGCCCGCATGAATGCTGGCCCTCCGGCGCATCGCCTGAGGTTCCGCCAGCTTGTCCCCCAGACAGTTCAACCTCGAGGATCTCGATCGATCACCTTGTGCGTCCCAAGCCGACGCAACTCCGCAATGGCGCCATCCATGGTGAAGGTCATCTTCCATGAATGATTGGCAAACACATCAACGGAGAACAGCGACGGCTTGCCGTATCCACTCAACGTGTGGCACCTCAGCGAACCGGAGTTGCTGTTGGCGAGGAGCTTTTGCAGAACGCCAGCGACGGCCTTCTTCACGTCAGCCGGAGCTGCTTGGATGTCTTGCTGATATGACGCCGAGAACCTGAATGCGGTGATCTGCGGCGCCATCGGCTCAACCTTGCATGAGGCGAGACATCAGCGAATCGACATCAGTGAACTTCTCCTCCGACACCGGTGAGGCGAGCGAGGAAATGATCCCCACGCGTTCCCGAAGGTCCTCGAGGAGATTGTGGTAATCGGCGATCACGGCGACGAGCGACTTGTACGCATCAACGACGCCGTCCTCATCAAGCAGGCGACGGTCAGCGATCGCGGAATCGAGACGCGCAAGTTCGCGCGAGTACAGGCGCTCGGTTGTACTTGCAGCCTGAGACAGCAGCCGCCCAATCTGGCCTTCAGGATCAAGGGGGGCATCAAAGACCTTCCCCTCCAGATCACCGTGCACCTTGCGGATGCCCTCAACCAGGACAGCGATCACCTGGCGATTCGACTCGCACGCATCAATGGTCTGTTCAATCACGTTCAGGAACCCGACGTTCCGTGCCGCGAAAGACTGGAGCGCACTTGGGGTTACCTCACTACGAGAGCCGTGGGTGTACGTGCTCATGGTGGAACTCCTTGCAAGGCGGACCATGTTGACTGTTTTCTCTCCACCGCGTCGGCAACGCGGATGTTGTACGAGGGCAATCTGCTCGCCCGTGTCATTGACGAATTTATCGGCGAACCTGACGTCCGGTCGACCGATGAGCTACCGGAAACCCGGCCGTTTCGAGAAAAACGGCACCATCTGGTAACGATCTGTCCGCACTGTACCTTCCGAGCGGCCTCGGGGGAAAGAACGGGGAATCCCGTCGTAGCCACGGAACGACGCAATCACTGGCCAATTGGAGCAAAACCGCCCTCGACAAGTTCCTCGAACTAGGGGTGACTGTCTAAACATCCAGCCCCGGGCATCGATCAGGTATCTTCACACTCCGCGAGCATCCAGGGGACACCGCGCAGGATGAACGGCGAGGAAAGCCGCGCAAGCGGTCGACGCCAGCTCGACAACTGCTCCAGCAGCTTCGGCAATCGCGACGCCGCCATCGCGCAATGTGCCTGGCCGATGTCGTGTTCGGTCACCCAAACGCGTTCTACTGAGAAGACCTCGCCCACGCGGCGCAGGCCGCGCGTCCGGCGCCACCGGGTATCAGAGTGGAGTTCCAATGGACAAAGACGAAGCGCAACTCAAGGCCGACAGCTGGATCACCTTGCTTCTGACGCACCAACAGCAGCTGTTTGCCCCGCTCACTGCGAACGCCGGTCGTGGCAGCGAAACCGCATTGGCGATCGCTGCCCTGCGCAAGACGCTGATCGAGGAACTGCAGAAGCAGTAGCGCTCGTTCGCGGCAGACCCACCAAGCGAGCCAGGAGGCGGACTGACAGGTGGGTCTGTACCCCAATGCGCCCGAATCCAGCGTGCATGCGGACCCTGGCGGAGTGCCTGTCCGCCGCACTTGTGCCCCGGAAGAACCTGCACCAGACTGCGCCGGCGGCGAACGGCCGCGGCCTCTGAGGATACGAATGCTCGTCCTGCAACGCATTGCCGCGGCTTCGACCACGATTGCAAGGTTCGGCGCCGTCGCGGCGCTCTGCTGGATCGGTGCCGAGCTGCACGGCATCGCCGCGTCAGCGCGGTACAGCGATCCGTCAACCGAGAGGCAGGCCGTTGCGCTCGAGTCCATCGCCGCCAGGCTGAGGGCCCGCGAGGAGAACACGCTTGGTCACGACAATGGGGCCGAGATCGTGGGTGCGCTTCGCGAAGTCCGTGACGCCATCAACGACCAGGCTCTGACCCACCGATAGGCTTAGCCCCCGAGCGTGCCGTTGGTGGCGGACGTCAGAATCGTGCTGGCCCGGCCGCGACGTGCAATCTGGTCGATGATCTTCTGGCGCTGGGCCTGCTCCTGTGCGAGCGGGTCGGGCATGGCCGCCACCGGCGCCACCTTCGGAGGCTTGGGCTGCAGGGCGCTGCTCAGGAGCGCTGGGCCGAGCGTCTTGGCCGCAGTTCCCGCGAAGTTTGCCAGTGCCGAGCCGCCAGTTCCTGCTGCGGTCGCGGCACCTGAGCCGGCCACCGCGCCGCTTGTACCACCCACATCGGCGGCAGTCAGGCCAAGGCTAGCGGAAGCCCCAGCTGAGTCGGCAGCGCCAAGCGTGCCGGCAGCGCTGCCCATGGCCGTCCCATCAGCGGCCACGCCGGCGCCCGCTCCGGCTGCACCCGCGCCAGCCAGCGCCTCTCCACCAGCCGCGGCGCCGAGGTAGGCCATGTAAGCCTCTGCCGGTTTGTCAGCGCCGAACTTTCCGGCCGCGCCCAGTGCACCGCCAACGCCCGGAATTTTCGAAGCGTCGTTGGCCAACGAATCCATGATGCCGTGCATCGGGTTGATGCCGTTGGCGAAGTGGTCGATGCTCTGGAGCACATCCCCAATCGGTCCGAGACACATAGTGTTCTCCTTTAAGTAGTTGATCCGGTCGAGCTCGTCGACTGCTGGTTCGCGATCAGGTGGCCGGCGCGGGCGAGCACGAATGCGACGCGCTTGGCGCCCTCGATTGGGTCGACCTGGATGGGTGGTAGCTCCTTCGAGCCGCCGATCGCCAGCTGGTCGCCGTAGACCTTGGGCTTGAGCTTGCCGGCAGCCCACTTGCGCGCGTCGACGCGCATCCGGTTGCGCTGGACGGCCACCATGTCGACGCACTTCTCGTCGGCGATGTCGATGGCCTGGCAGAACAGGGTGTCGGCTTGGTCGCCGCGGGCGCTGGCCAGTAGCCGGTCGAACTCTGGTTGCGCAGCGCGCCACGCGTAGACCGTGGCCAGGCGTGGCATCGTCGCCAGCTTGCAGATGGCGCTCAGCGACTTGCCCTCGACCAGGCGAGTGCAGACGTCGTTGGCCAGCTCCTTTGTGAACTCAGTGGGCCGTCGGGGAGACATGCGGAATCCCGTGCTGGGTCAGGTAGAGCAGGGCCCGCGCCGCAGGCTCAACCGGCTCACCTTCGAGCAGATTGGGGTCTCGACTGAGCGCAGCGGCGATGATCCCGACGAGGTCGGCTTCTCGATCGCGCAGCGCCAGGGAAGCCAGGATGTTGCGTGCCTTGGCCACGGCCGTCTCCAGCTGCTCGTCGTCGAGCCAGTACAGGCGATCACGCTCAGCCCAGGCGGTGACCAGGTCGAAAGGCTGGCTCATTGCGTGCGGCTCCGCATGGTGTAGAGCTCCCTCAGGCGAGCCTGGAGCAGTTCGTCGCGGTCGTAGGCCTTGCGGTCCGTGCGCATCGTCTTCTCGATGGCCGCGATCTGGTCGTTGAGCGAGCCCGAGAGGCTGCCTGCAGCGCTGCCGCGTGCGGCACCGAGCATTCGCTGCAGGATCGCCGCGTTGTTGGCCAGCGCGCGGCCGTCGCGATCCCGCGCAGCGCGAAACACGACACCCGCATTGCCCGGCAGAGAGTCCAGGTACTTGTCGATCGCGAGGAGGTTCGGGACGAACTTGTCGCCCCACAGCTCGCGCAGCTCGGTCTGCACTTCGGCGCCGTGCGCGTCGTCCAACTGGCGCAGATGCTCGTCGCTGAAGTTGGCCTCGCCGGTGATCCAGGCCCGTGCGCCGTCGACGGTCTCAGCGGGCAGGCCCAGAGCGTGCGCGGCCCGGCCCAGGCCGAAGTCGGCAGCGCGCTCCGGCCGCGACCGCTGCTCCGGGTCGACGGCTGACGGATCGGCGCCCCACGTCGGGCGCTCCGAACCGTTGGCGACGTCGATGTGCGACGGCAATGCCGGCCGGCTGTCGTCCGCGACGATGGTCTCGCCGCCGATGCCCGGTGTGCCGGTGTCGTTCGAGAACTCGCTCATGCGCGCCTCTATTCCTGGTTGATCTCCGCGTCCCAGGCGAGCAGGAACGCAGGCTCGATGCCTCGCGCGGTTGCTTCATCGACAACCCGCGACATGCGGTGCTCCTCGAGCACGTCGTCGCCCCACGCTTCGCGGCAATCGAAGCGCTCGCAGTCCGTTTCGCTGCTGACGATCGCGTGGCTCACGACGACTGGCTCACCGTGCAGTCGTAGGCGGCGACCCAACCCGTCGACGCGCTGGTGCTGGCCTGGTTCGCCGTGCTCGAAATGCAGCTGTGGAAGCTGACGCGGCCCGGGATCGCGGCCGCGGTGCTGGCGCGGTTGATCAGCAAGTCGCCGACGCGCATCCCGAGGTCGGTGAGACCGCGGGAGCCGTCACCGACGCCGGTGAAAAAGCCCGTCGCGAGCACGTCGGTCGAGTTGTGGCTGCTGGAGTAGACGAACGTGCGCGGCTGCAGCGGTAGCAGGCCGTCGACGTAGAGCGCGATCGGATTGCTGGAGGAATAGGCCATCGTCGTCTCCTCAGTTGTCGTCGCGCTTGCCGAACGTCGACGGGCGCGCTTCGCCCCTCACCGTGGCGTGATCGAGGAGGTAGCGGATCGCGTCCTCGCGGCGGTGGTGGAACTGGCCCACGTTCAGCACGACGCCGTCGGCCAGGCGCCGGCAGATCCACGGCTCCTCGCCGATGCCGCCCTGGACGACCTCGAAGCCTTCCGGGACACGGTTCTCGGAGATGCTGCGGCGCTTCGGGAGCTTCACGCTGCGGACGACCTTGCAGAGCGCGTAGCCCGGGCCCTTGTCCACGACGATCAGGTCCGCCAGCCACAAGTCGTCGGCCGCCACGAGGCGCATGCTGTCGAAGCGCGTCAGGTCCTGAGCGATCAGGGCGAACGGCTCCGCGACCATGTCGAAGTCGTCCGGCACGCTGTCGCGCGGTGCGACCGAGAACCAGGAGTTGACGCACTGCTCGGCGAGCTGGTGATTGGCCGGCGCGATGTGGCCGACCTTGCGCTCTACGGCTGCGTCAGCTTGCGCCTTGGCGCCCTTGGGGCTCTTGCGACCTGCGGTGCCAGCGGTGGCCGCCGCGGCGTGTAGACCGGCGGGGGAGGCTCCGACCGCTTCGAGGGGGGCTTCATTCATGGCTCGCTTTCGTCGTTGAGCGTTGAGGAGCCTTGAGCCTATGCGGGCTCGCCGCCGCCAGGATGGGACGACGGTACTGAAATCCCCTCCGCGTGCATGCGCTTGAGCTCGTCGCGGATCGTGTCCGGATGTGGCGCCGCGGCCAGGCCGTAGCGCTGCGGGTTGCGCGCGATGCGCCGCTCGATCACGCCGGGTGTGCACGGGTTGTCGAGAGGCAGCACGCCGATCGCCTGGCGGATCGCCGCCCGGATCCGCTGCGAGCGCTGCTGGGCGGATACGCCAGCGCTGGCGGAGCGCGCGGCCCAGGCCTGCAGGGTGCGATCGAGGAACGCCGCCAGCTCCGCGGCACGCGCCGTGGTGGAGCCCAGGAGCGACGACACCAGCTCGGCGCGTTGCTCGTACAGAGGGCGGTCGCTCATCGCTGCCTCGAGGCGGACAGGCCGGCGGGATGCGATCGCATTGCAACCGCAGCTGCGCCTGCGCGCACGGTTTGGCGGAGCGTGCCTCTGCTGCTCATGGCCTGGTCGCCTTCAGCTCCGCGCGCAGCTCGGCCATCGCGCGCACCCGGAAGGCATCGATCAGTACCATTTCCGCGCTCGTGAAGCGCTCGGGCCTCGGGTACATCCACGACGTTTCGAAGTGGGGCTCGCCAGAGGCCGACATGCTGGTGATGTTCAGGATCATCGTGCCTGTGCCGATCCGCATCGAGCGGACGAAGGTTCGACCCAGGGCGATGGCGCTGCGCTGCTCGTGCGCGCGCTCACGCGCGAGCCGCTCCACTCTGCTCACCATGGACTGCCTCCCGCGCGCGCTTGCGCGTAGCCCTTCGCCGCGGCGCGCGTCGCCTCCGCAATGCCAGCCTCGTACTGGCGCTGCTCAGAGGCCGTGAGGGGTCGACCCGGCACAGCAGGATCCCATTCGCACACGGCGTGGCGCACGAAGCCCGGCGCGATCGGTGGCACCGACAAGGTGACCTTCCAGCGGCCGACCTGCCACGTGTGAGTGAACAAGGACTCGGCGCTCACTGGACACTCCAGGCGGGACACTTCGGGGGTAAAACGGGACAGGGAACGGGACGGGACAATGTCCCGGTTCCCTTTACGCGCGCGCGAGTCCCGTCCCGGTCATTTGTCCCGGTGAAACGGGACACTCGGATGGAAAAGCGGGACATTCAGGCCACCGCCTTCAGCATGATGAGGCGACCCTCTGCGCCGGCGAATTCGAAGATCCGGGCGTTGATGGCCCAGCTCTTGGCGCGCTGGTACGCCTTCTTCTTGCCCTCGGCTTCGAGGCCGTCCAGGGCCTCATAGAAGGCCTTGCGCAGCTCCCGCTCGCGCATGCCTTCGTGGGCCACGCTGACCAGCAGGTGACCGCGGCCACCGCGCCCTGAGCGCGCCTCGTGGGCCACCGCGGCGACCATCTCGTCGGAGGTGGACACGTGCCTGGCCGCCAGGGAGGTGATCGGGTCGCCGTCCTCGTCGTTGCCGAGGTGCTGGGCCTGCAGCTGAAAGGTCTGCGGCGCCGGCTTCTCGCCTTCCTTGAGCTTGGCCCACTCCACGGTGCACAGCATCTCGGACTGGTCGCGGTAGACGCCCATGGCGAAGTCGACGTTGTCGATGATTGCGCTGGCGCCGCGCGGGCGCTCGGTGGCGAGGTGTCCGGTGTGGTGGACGATGGTGACCGTGCAATTGAAGGCGGCGCGCAGTTCGAGCCCGATGACCCGGAAGTAGGATGCCACCTCGTCGTTCGCGTTCTCGTTGCCGGTGAAGGTCTGGCTCATCGTGTCGATGACGATGTCGCCCGGGGCAACCCCCGACGCCTCAATGGCGCGCCGCAGTGTGGCGGCCTCCGTGCGCAGCGTCAGGGGCACGATGACGACCCGCATGGGGCATGTCCGCCAGTCGAGGTTGCGGGCCTCGTGCCAGGCCGTGATGCGCCGCATGATGCCGGCGCCGCCCTCGGCGGCCAGGTAGACGGGCACCGCCTGGCGGGTGCGTCGGCCCAGCCAGGGCATGCCGTAGGCGCGGTGTAGGGCGTAGTCGAGCTCGACGAACGACTTGAACGCACCAGAGGCGCCGAAGATGACGCCCAGGCTGGCCTCGGGGATCGCGCCCTTGACCGCCCAGCGGATGTTGCTGGCCTTCGCGTGGAGCTGCCCCATGTCCAGCAGCATGTCCACGGGCGCCGCGGCCGGCGGGTGCAGGATCGTCTGCGCGAATGCGAGCTCGGCCGCGATGTCGGCCAGCGCCGCGCCGCGGTCGGAGTCGCCAAGGCGCTTTGCTGCGCGCTCAAGGCAAGCGACGAGGTCGCGGTGCTGCGCCGCCTCAATGACGCGCCCAGCGTTGCGCCAGATCGTCTTCATCCCGTGGGGCAGATCGTCGGGCAGCCAGCGCACGTAGTCGCAGAGGTCCGGACGGCCCTTCTCGCTGAGCAAGTCGCCCAGGTCATCGACCGATAGCCCGGCTCCGAGTTCGAGGATTGCCGTGGCGATCTCCACGTGCCCGTCGAAGATGTACTGCGATGGCTTCGGGAGGCGGGCGTCGCCGATCAGCTCGGGATGCTTGATCTGCACCCCGAGCGAGCTGACCTCGGCGTCGTTGAGCTGGGGGTTCTCGAGACGCACAGCGGGCCGCGCGGCGCCCGCGCGCGCAGCGGGTCGAGGTGTGAAGTCGTCGACCTCGACGACGCCGTCGAGTGCGTTCACGCCCCTACCTGCCTGAGGAATGCCTCGAGTGATGCCAGATCAGGCAGTGAGCGAGTGAGCGTCCAACGGGCAACCACAAAGCTCCCGTCTGCCATGCGCTCGACTTGCCAGCCCTTGAGCGCGGCTTTGGCCTGCAGCGTCGTGAAGGTCTTGTCGGCGCTCATGCTGACACCTCGGTCTCGATCTCGGCCAGCAGTCGCTGCAGGCTGACGATGCCGGAGACGTCCGCCTTGAAGGTGCGATGCAAGGGCCCGCGGGTCAGCACGAGCCGCGAGCTGCCGTCCGCCTGGTTGGCGATGCTGAGCGCGGCGTCGGAGCGCTGGGCGCGTCGCTGCAGCTTCTCGAAGGCCTTGGCGGTGATCACGAGGCGTCTCCCGTCGCCTTCATGCGCTCGATGCGCGCGCGCAGCAATGACTCAGGTTGGGAGCGCTGGGTCTGCCGCGGCATGTCTGCAACCGCGGCGCGTAGTTCATCCAGCGACCAGCGCAGCAGGCGCGGCCCGAGCGTCCGCGGAGCAGGCATCCAAGGCTCAGCGCTCAGCATCTGGAAGGTCCGCCTGGAGACGCCAAACGCGGCGGCCGCTTCGCCTTCGGTCAGCAGCACCGGGACGACGCCCGGAGGAAGGGCGCTATCGCTGCTGCCAGATTGCGATGCGCTGTTGCGAGGTGTGTTCATGGCCCGGATGATTCCGAGCCTGCACTGCAAGCGGAAGCACGCTAGCGCGCTACTTCCTGATTCTCTTCAGTCGGGCGGCAATCGCACGAGAAGAAAGCGGGCTGTCTCCGTGCTTCCCGCTGTCCCGCCATTCGAGGAATTTCTGCTCCCGTGCGACGAGCCAACCGCGATCGGAGCCGCCGTTGCTGGCTGCGAAGCTGTCGCGGTCGGCAATCAACTCCGCATTGGTCAAGGCGCTTCGAGGGGCTCGGGCGGACGCACTGGCCTTTGCGCTAGTCTCCCATTCGTGCGCCTTCCACGCTAGGCGCGCGATTGCCTCCGCGCTCGGCGGATTGGCCTGCACCCACGCTGCGGCGGCAGGCGTGTTGAGGTGGCGTGTGGCCTTCAGGCATGCAGCGACCCAGGCATCGGCACGCCGACACTCCTCTGGATCGCCGGGCGCCCCAGGATCGATCATCGCGCGGGCCCAGATGTCACGAGCCGCAGATGGCTCGGCTTGCAGTCCTCGCGGGTGAGCTTGTGGGGCTCGATGAAGAACCGTTCGCCGCCCTTGCTGATGACGTATCCGTATTGGTAGTCGATGCGCTTTCCGTCGTCCCTTACGAAGGCGCCTTGCTTGGACACGACCCCATAGAGGCCATACCCCTGCACCACTTCCGCCTCAGAGCCGTACTCGCTCCAATCTGTAAAGCAAAGGACTCGTTCGCCGACCTCGAGGCGTGCGGGCGATTCGGCCATGCGCTGCCTCGCTACCTCCATGCCGGGATCGTCGAAGAGGCCGCGCCGCTCTTCGTGCTTGATGGACTCCTGGAGATTGCTCGCGAGGGAGCTGTATGCCATTGGGATGCCACGGGGCAGGTCGCGGTTGTCGCGTTGTGCCACGGCATCGGCAAGCACCTCACGGGCGCGTGCGATGCTGACATGGTGGACGCCGGTCGCGCCGTTGATGATGTTTTTGGCACGCTCGATCCGCAGTTCGGGGAAGACATCCCTGCGCTTGAACTCGCGTTCGATGACCGGGCTGATGCGCACCAGGATCTGAGCGTCGCCACCGCCCCCCGAATTTGACGGTGGCTGGGCAGAGGACCCGATGCGAGAATCGTTGGTAGCCATGGTGCACGTCCTTTCACGGTGTGTGCGTTGTGGTCAGAAGCCCCGGCGTGTTGCTGCACGTCGGGGCCTCGCTTTACCTCAGTCCCGCTGAGATGCCGGTTGAGTCTATGCCGCGCTGCGCAGGGGCACAACGTTGGAAGCCACGGGCCTGGCCAGGTAGTCGGCCCACGCATCGAGCAGCGCGCGGCGCTCCTCCGCGAAGGCAGCCCGGTTGTAGGCGGCCCGGATCTTGTCCGTTTCGCGGTGCGCGAGGCAGGCCTCGATGACGTCCGCGCGCGCCGCGCCGGTCTCGTTGGCCCACGTGGAGAACGTCGCCCGGCACAGCCCGTGCACCGTGGTCTGGTCCTGCATCTTCATGCGCTTGAGCAGCGTGAGCATGCCCATGTTGGACAGCGGCGAGTCGTCGAGCCTCGGCGACGGGAATACCAGCGTCTTGTGCAGCCCGATCTGCGCCTTCACGACGTCGACGGCGCGCGGTGACAGGTGCACCGTGTGCAGCTCGCCGCCCTTCATGCGCTCGGCCGGGACGGTCCACGTCGCCGCATCAAGTTCGAACTCCGACCAGGTGGCGCCAAGCACCTCGCCCGTGCGCGCCGCGGTCAGCACGGCCAGCTCCAGGCACCGTGCGGCGATGCCTTGCTGGTCGCGCAGCTGTGCCATGAACGCAGGCGCGTCGCGGTAGGGCAGGGCGGCGAACTGGCCCCGATCGCGCCGGGCCTGCGTCTCGCCCATCTTGCGGCGGATCGCGGCCGCGGGGTTGCTGGCGCACAGGCCGTGGAAGATCGCATCTTCGAACACGGCGTCGAGCCGCTGGCGAACGCGCATCAGCGTCTCCGGGATCCGCACCGCGTCGTCGGCCAGCGCGCGCACGCCGCTCAGAGCGGCAAGCAACGCGGGCGGCGTGACGGCATCGATGGGGGCGTGCCAGACGTCCTCGGGGATGTGGTGCTCGAGCGAGGCGATCCACTGCGCCGCGTGCTTGACCGTGCGCGAGGGCTCGATGACGCGCTCGTGATACTCGCGGGCGGCCCGGGCCAGGGTCGTGCGCTCACGCTTCGCCGCGGCCTTCTTCTGCGCCTCGAGCGCCTGGGCGGCGATGCGTCGACCTTCGCGCTCGTCGATCGGGTCGACGCCGCGCTGCAGAAGGTCGCGGGCGTCGCGCGCCAGGTCGCGTGCCGTCGTGAGGCTTTCGCCGGCCTGCGCGTTGCTGCCCAGGCGTGCCACGCCGAGTCCCATCTCGCGCCGGCGCCCGGTCGTGGCGGTGTAGCGGAGCACCCAACTGGCGGACTGGCCGCGAATCCTGAGGATCAGGCCGCCACCATCCGAAGTGTCGCCCTCGGGGGCTGCGAGAACCTCCCGCACCGTGAGCTGGTGCAGGTTCGAAACGATGCGCTTGCGAGCCATGGTGGGCCCCTTTCGCCAGTCTGTCCGCCACTCTGTCCGCCAGTTGCTGGCGACAGTCCCTTGCGCGCAATCGCATTGCTGTTGCGCGTTAGCTAGTGTGGAGACTGGGAAAAGCGTCGTCAAATCAACGACTTACAGAAACTCCACTGCGTGCTAACGGCGTGCTCTTGCGCGTTAGATGTGGAGTGTCCTGGCGGAAGCGGTGAGATTCGAACTCACGGGCCCTTGCGAGCCGACGGTTTTCAAGACCGTTGCAATCGACCACTCTGCCACGCTTCCTTGTCGATTCGCGCCCTCGGCCGCTTGACCGGGTGACCGGTGGGCGCGACGACGCTGTGGAACGCGATTGTAGCGACCGGGGCTGTCAGCCGGGCTTGCGCGCCTGCGGGCAGGCCACCTGGAACACCTCGCGGCGGCCGCCGTCGACGCGGACAGCGGTCAGCGCGCCGCCCCACACGCAGCCCGTGTCGGTGGACAGCAGCAGCGGGCTGTCGATGAGGCCCAGTTGCGACCAGTGGCCGAAGGCCATCGGGGTGTCGCGGGTCAGGCGGTGCGGGTGCGCGAACCACGGCAGCATGCCGGGCGGAGCCTCGCCGGGGCCGTCCTTCTTCAGTTCCAGTTCGCCGTCGGCGCTGCACAGGCGCATGCGGGTGAGGGTGTTGACGATGAAGCGCCAGCGGTCGGGGCCTTCGAGGGCGGCGTCCCAGCGGCGCGGCTCGTTGCCGTACATCACGGGCAGGAAGGTGGCGATGTCGGGCGAGCGCAGCAGCGTCTCGACCTCGCCCGCGAGCGCCAGGGTCTGGTCGGCGGTCCATTGCGGGACGACGCCGCCGTGCACCAGCAGCCAGCCGCAGGCCTGCATGGCCATGCGGCGGTGGCGCAGCCAGTCGAGCAGCGCGTCGCGCTGCGGGTCGGCGAGGATGGCGTCCAGCGTGTCGCCCTTGCCGGGCTTGCGCACGCCGTGCGCGACGGCCAGCAGGTGCAGGTCGTGGTTGCCCAGCACGCAGTGCGCGGCGTCGCCGAGCGCCACCAGGCGCTGCAGCACGGGCAGCGATTGCGGGCCGCGGTTGACGAGGTCGCCCAGCAGGTGGATGCGGTCGCGCGAGGGCGAGAAGGCGATGGTGGCCAGGAGGTGGTCGAGCGGGTCGCAGCAGCCCTGGAGGTCGCCTATCAGATAATCCATGGCCCGATTCTGCTACGCTCGCGGGCTTTGGCCCTGCCGCGGCCTCATTTTCGGTTCGTCGTTCGCCCTGGACGCCACGCGCGTCCGCTGTTCCACGCCTGCGGGCGCGAACCCACTCTGCCTGCCCTACGCGCTTCTCGATGGACGTCGCCCTTCTCTTTTTCCTGATCGTGCTGAACGCCGGTTTCGCGATGTCGGAAATGGCGTTGACGACGAGCCGCAAGGCGCGCCTGCAGGTGATGCTGGAAGCGGGCGCGAGCGGCATCGAGGCGGCGATCGACCTGCACGACCATCCCACCAAGTTCCTGTCGACGGTGCAGGTGGGCATCACGTCGATCAGCGTGCTCAACGGCATCGTCGGCGACGCCGCGTTCTCCGAGCCGCTGGGCGAGTGGCTGCACGCCGTGTTCGGCCTGGGGCTGCGCCCGGCGCATGTCACGGCCACGGCGCTGGTGGTGCTGATCATCACGGTGCTGACGATCATCTTCGGCGAGCTGGTGCCCAAGCGCATCGGCCAGATGTTTCCCGAGACGGTGGCCACCATCGTCGCGCCGCCGATGCAGTGGCTGTCCATGGCCACGCGCCCGCTCGTGGTGCTGCTGTCCGCGACCACCGAGGCCATCCTGCGGCTGATCGGCGTCAGGGGCAACTCGAACCGGTCCGTCACGGAAGAAGAGATCGCCGCCAGCCTGGAAGAAGGGCTGGACGCCGGCGTGATCGAGGCGCAGGAGCACCAGATGGTGCGCAACGTGTTCCGCCTCGACGACCGCCAGATCGGCTCGATGATGATTCCGCGCGCCGAAATCCGCTGGCTCGATGCCAACGCGCCGATCGCCGAGGTGCTGCGCGCGGTCGTCGCCGAAGAGTCGCACGCGCGCTACCCGGTCTGCCGCGGCGGCCTGGACGACGTCATCGGCGTGATCACGGCCCAGGGCCTGCTCAAGCCGCTGGCCGAGGGCCGCATGCCGGTGCTCACCGAAGAGCTGCAGGCGCCGGTCTTCGTGCCCGAGACCCTGTCCGGCATGGAGCTGCTGGATCATTTCCGCACGCACGTGGCGCAGCTCGTCTTCGTCGTCGACGAATACGGCGCCGTGCAGGGCGTGATCACGTTGCGTGACGTCCTGGAAGCCATCACCGGTGAATTCGGGCCCGAATCGGGCGATGATGCGTGGGCGGTGCGCCGCGAGGACGGCAGCTGGCTGATGGACGGCCTGATCCCGGTGCCGGAGATCAAGGACCGCCTCGAACTCAAGGATCTGCCCGAAGAAGATCGCGGGCGCTACAACACCCTGGCAGGCATGATCATGCTGTTGCTGGGACGCCTGCCCCGGACGACCGATGCGGTCGAATGGGGAGATTGGCGATTCGAGGTCGTCGACCTCGACGGCAAGCGAGTCGACAAGGTACTCGTGAGCCGGAATACTTCCCCTGGAGAACAATCATGATCGTCACGAACCTGCACAAAGAGCCC
>FTIF01003747.1_pt8 | contig 22065 bp, 17 predicted proteins | sample 1658001 | NCBI WGS metagenome assembly FTIF01 (sample SAMEA3914789, study PRJEB12502) | metagenome | biome: forest; material: soil | place: Canada | collected 2011-07-03 | depth 0.3 m | reverse complement strand
CCTGTTCGCCGCCGCGGTGGTCACCGGCGCGCTGTCGGTCGATGCCGCGCGCGGCAGCGATGCGCCGTTCGACCTGCGCATCCACGCAGTGCGCGGCCAGCCGGGGCAGATCGACGTGGCGGCGAAGTACCGCAAGCTGCTCAGCGGCAGCGAGATCCGCCGTTCGCACTTGGTCAACGACGATCGCGTGCAGGACCCCTACAGCCTGCGTTGCCAGCCGCAAGTGATGGGCGCCTGCCTCGATCTGATCCGCAACGTCGCCGCCACGCTGACCATCGAGGCCAATGCGGTCACCGACAACCCGCTGGTCTTCAGCGACACTGGCGAGGTTTTGTCGGGCGGCAATTTCCACGCCGAGCCGGTAGCCCTGGCTGCCGATACCCTGGCACTGGCCATCGCCGAGATCGGCGCGCTGTCCGAGCGGCGCATCGCGCTGCTGATCGACGCCACGCTGTCCGGCCTGCCGCCGTTCCTGGTGCGCGAGCCCGGGCTCAACTCCGGCTTCATGATGGCGCATGTCACCGCTGCCGCGCTGGCTTCCGAGAACAAGTCGCTGGCACATCCGGCCAGCGTCGACAGCCTGCCTACTTCGGCCAACCAGGAGGACCACGTCAGCATGGCCACCTTCGCCGCGCGGCGCCTGCTGGAGATGGCGGCGAATACGCGCTGCATCGTCGGCATCGAGTTGCTGGCCGCGGCGCAGGGCATCGATTTCCATGCGCCGCTGGAAACCTCGCCGGTGCTGCAGGACGTGCAGGCGCTGGTGCGCGGGCGCGTGCCGTTCTACGCCGAGGATCGCTACTTCGCGCCGGATATCGCGGCGGCGACGCAGTTCCTCGAAGAAGGCAAGCTGACCGGCATGGTCGGGAGCATACTGCCGTCGTTCGCCTGAGCACCTGCATCACCGCCTGACCGCTGGAGGAGAGGACTACAACAATGACAAAAAGCTACTTCGCCGAATCCGCGCTGCTGCCTTCCGGCTGGGCCCGCGACGTGCTGTTCGAGGTGGACGCGGACGGCCTGATCGCCAAGGCCTCGTCTCACGCGGCGGCAGGTGCTGCCGAACGCCTGCGCGGCCCGGCGATTCCGGGCATGCCGAACCTGCACTCGCACGCCTTCCAGCGCGCTATGGCCGGATTGACCGAAAAGGGCGGCCCGCAGGGCGACAGCTTCTGGTCCTGGCGCAAACTGATGTACGGCTTTCTCGAAAACCTGACGCCGGACGATGTGGAAGTGATCGCCAGTCAGCTGTACATCGAGATGCTGCGCGCCGGTTATACGGCGGTGGCGGAATTCCATTACCTGCATCACGATCCGAAAGGGCAGCCTTACGCCAATCTTGCCGAGACCGGCGAGCGCATCGCGGCGGCAGCGCACAATACCGGCATGGCCCTGACTCTGCTGCCGGTGTTCTACGCTCACGGCAATTTCGGCGGCGTCGAGCCGACCGTGGGGCAGCGGCGTTTCATCAACTCGCTCGATGGCTTCGGCCGCATTCTCGAGTCGCTGGCAAAAACGGTGCGGGGCAATCCGGCGCAGCGCATCGGCGTGGCGCCGCATTCGCTGCGCGCGGTGACGCCGGAAGAACTGAAGGCGGTGGTCGCGGCGATGGAGCGCATCGACGCCAAGGCGCCGATCCACATCCACGCCGCCGAGCAGCAGAAGGAAGTGGACGACTGCCTCAGCTGGGGCGGCACGCGGCCGGTGGCCTGGCTGCTGGACCAGATGCAGGTCGATGCGCGCTGGTGCGTGGTGCATGCCACGCACATGGATGCCAACGAGACCAAGGCGCTGGCGCGTTCCGGCGCGGTGGCCGGCCTGTGCCCGACCACCGAGGGCGATCTCGGCGACGGCTTCTTCAATGCGGCTTCTTACCTGCGCGCCAGCGGCAAGATCGGCATCGGCGGCGACAGCCATGCGGCGGTCGATCCTTTCCTGGAGCTGCGCCTGTTTGAATACGGCCAGCGGCTCAAGCTGGAGCGGCGTAACGTGCTGGCCCTGGCCATCGGCGATTCGCTTGGCGGCCAGCTCTATCGCGGCACCTGTGCCGGCGGCGCGCAGGCGCTGGGGCAGAACATCGGCCAGCTTGCCGCGGGCTTCCGTGCCGATTGGGTGGTGCTGAACAGCGATGATCCGGCGCTGGCGGAACAGAGCGGCGACGGCCTGCTCGACTCGGCCATCTTCGGTCCGGTGCGGGCGCCGGTGCGCGACGTGATGGTGGCGGGTCAGTGGCAGGTGCGCGATGGCGTGCATGCCCAGGGCGAAACCAGCCTGAAGCGCTATCGCGCCGTGATGAAGCGGCTGCTCAACTGAGAGTTTATCAGTGAATCCCTGGGACGCGATCTGGCTCAACGCTCGGCTGGCGACTATGGATGGTCTGCCTGGCGCCGATGCTTATGGTGCTATCGAGGATGGAGCTGTCGCGGCGAAGGACGGACGCGTTGCCTGGGTTGGCCCGCGTGCCGAGCTGCCGGCCGGATGGCGGGCGCAGGTTGAGCACGATTGCAGCGGCGGCTGGCTGACGCCAGGTCTGATCGACTGTCACACCCATCTGGTTTACGCCGGCAGCCGCGCCGCTGAATTCGAGCAGCGCCTGCAAGGCGTCAGCTACGAGGAAATCGCCAGGGCAGGGGGCGGCATCCTCTCCACCGTGCGGGCGACGCGTGCGGCCAGCGAGAAAGATCTGCTGCGGCAAAGCAGCAGGCGCCTGGCAGCGCTGATGGCGGAAGGCGTCACCACGGTGGAGATCAAGTCGGGCTACGGTCTCGACACTGCGACCGAAAGCCGCATTTTGCGGGTGGCACGGCAGCTGGCTCTGAGTTGCGCCACCGAAGTGAAGACCAGCTTTCTCGGCGCGCATGCCCTGCCGCCAGAATACGCGGGGCGCGCCGACGACTACATCACACTGGTGTGCGAGGAGATGCTGCCGGTGATTCACGCCGAAGGCCTGGCCGATGCGGTCGATGCCTTCTGCGAGGGCATCGGCTTCAGCCCCGAGCAAACCGCGCGCGTGTTCGAGCGGGCGCGCAGCCTGGGCCTGCCGGTGAAGCTGCATGCCGACCAGTTGTCCGATCTCGGCGGCGCCGGCCTTGCGGCGCAGCATGCGGCGCTTTCTGCCGATCATCTCGAATACACCTCGCCGGCTTCGGTGGATGCCATGTCACAGGCCGGCACCGTGGCTGTGCTGCTGCCGGGCGCTTATTACTTCCTGCGCGAAACCAGGCTGCCACCGATTGCGGCTTTGCGCGAGCGGGGCGTGCCGATGGCGCTTGCCACCGATTGCAATCCCGGCACTTCGCCCTGCACGTCGCTGCTGCTGATGCTGAACATGGGCTGCACCCTGTTCCGGCTGACGCCGGCCGAAGCCCTGGCGGGTGTGACGCGTCACGCTGCGCAGGCCCTGGGCTTGCAGCGGCAAGCCGGACGCATCGCCCGCGGCCTGCGTGCCGATCTGGCTCTGTGGGAGATCGAGCGTCCGGCGGATCTGGCTTACGCTTTTGGTGCCAATCCCTGCGTCGGTCGCTACCATGCGGGGACTGTTGCAGCGGTGACCGCATGACTCCCATCCACAAGCTGTTCACGCTGGTGCCCGGCAGAACGCCGGTGCTGATCAATGTGCCGCATGCCGGCACCTATGTGCCGCCGCAACTGCGCCAGGGCATGAGCATGGCGGCGCAGACCATGCCGGACACCGACTGGCATGTGCACCTGTTGTACCAGTTCGCGCTGGAGCTGGGTGCGGGCATGATGGTGGCGACGCATTCCCGCTACGTTGTCGACCTCAATCGCGATCCCGGCGACGCTGCGCTCTATCAGGGCGCCGACAATACCGAGCTGTGCCCGACGCGCAGCTTCGCCAACGAAGATCTCTATCTGCCGGGGCAGGCGCCGGATGCGCAGCAGATCGCGCTGCGCAGGGAGCGCTACTGGGCGCCTTATCACGAGACGCTGGCCGCTACGCTGACGCAGATCCAGTCGCGGCATGGCTATGCCATCCTGCTCGATGGGCATTCGATTCGCTCGCAGGTGCCGCGCTTCTTCGATGGGCGCCTGCCGGACCTGAATCTCGGCACCGCCTCTGGCGCCAGCTGCGATGCGAGCCTGCAGGCTGTGGCCATGACTGTGCTGCAATCCGCCGGCGGCCTGAGTGCGATCTGCAACGGGCGCTTCAAGGGCGGCTACATCACGCGGCACTATGGGCAGCCGGCCGAAGGCGTGCAGGCCCTCCAGCTGGAAATGGCGCAGTCCTGCTATATGGACGAAGCCGCGCCTTTCGCATGGGAACCGCAGCGGGCGCAGGCCCTGGTTGCGGTGCTGCGGCGTTTGCTGGAGAGTCTGCTGAGCTGGCGTGGGGGTGCCCGGTGAAGGGACAGCGTGAAACCTTGCAAATGATGCGTCGTCTTGCGCTGTGCGCATTGCCGCTGGCCGGCCTGCTGCTTGCCGGCAACGCCTGGTGCGACAGCCAGCGCTTCGAGACTCCGGTGGCCGATCGCTCCTTCATCGAGGTGCAAGGCAGCGGCCGCAACTACTTCGTGCACTTTCCCAGCGGCAGCCGCGCGGCGCCGTGGCCGCTGGTGCTGGTGCTGCATGGCGCCGGCGGCAATGCGCTGGACACACTGTCGATGTTCCGCTGGATCGAGGCTTCCGACCTCAACGGGTTCATCCTGGTGGGGCTGGAAGCGCGGCCACCGCGCGTCTGGCTGCCGATCAATTTCAGGCTCAATCCGCGGGTCTGGAACAGTGGCGATCCCGGCGTGCAGGAAGAAGGCATCCTGAAGAACGACGACGTTGCCTACACCCGCGCCGTGCTCGACCAGATGATGCAGCGCTATACCATCGATCCGAACCGCGTTTATGCCACCGGCTTTTCCAGCGGCGGCGGCATGGTGCAGCGCTTGGGGGTGGAGCTGAGCGAGCGCTTCGCCGCGATCGCCGCGGTGGGCAGCCTGCGCGCCCAGGACGTGGCGCCGCGCCATCCGCTTTCGGTGTTGCTGATTTACGGCCGGCTCGATCCTGTCGTGCCATATGAAGGTGGAACGCGCGTCACGCCCTGGGGCGATTTCCCCGGCATGCCACCGGTATCCGCCAACATTGCCGGCTGGGTGCGTGACCTGCATTGCGGCGGCGATGCCCAGACCGCTCAGCCCAATACCCAAGTGTTGCGCGAGACCTGGAAGGATTGCGATGCCGGCAACGAGGTGCAGGCGGTGACGGTGAACGACCTCGGCCACCACTGGGCGGGAAGCCGGCCGGACGGCTTGAAGGCATCCATCGCCGGGCCGATGAGCCAATCCTTCGACGACACCTCCGAAATCTGGGCCTTCTTCGCCGCCCATCCGCGGCACGGCGCAAAGCCGCAAGCCGCTATTGCGCCAGTGGATCACTGATTCCCTCTTCCCCAGCATACGGGGGGTGACGCTGGCCTAAAGCCGCTGTATTGTGTTTGAAAACTAACCGTCTTGATGTTGGGTCTTGATGTTGGTAATCAACGTTACCTGAAGCTGCATCGACGCGGATAAAACAAAGCGGCGGGTCGACCTGCCGCGCGAGGGGGAGACTGGACCATGCAATCCGGAACATTGGGCGTGGCTGTTGTCCGGTGGAGTGCGACGGCGCTGCTGTTGTGCTCGGCCGTGGTTGCACCCCCGGCCTTGGCGCTCGACTTCAGCTTCGAGCCGCTGTTCGTCAACGGCGAAGTGAAGGGAGTGCTCAACACCACCCTTACCGCCGGTGTCGGTGTCCGCATGCAGAACCCGAGCGAGCACCTGATCTCCAAGGGCGACCTCAATCCCGATGTCTGCACTTTCCCCTACCAGAGCTGCCAGGGCCTGTTCCGCACGCAGACCTTTCCCGCAGCGCATCTGGCAGCGGCGCCGGGCTCGTTCGGCGCCAACGGCGATCGGGGCGATCTGAATTACGGCCACAAGGGCGAGTTCTTCCAGGCGCCGGCCAAAGTCACCTCGGACATCACCCTGACCTACGGCAATTTCGGTTTCTTTGCCCGCGCCCTGTATTTCTACGACTTCGTCAACAACGATTTCACCGAGAAGTATCCCAATGAGATCACGCCGCAGAACGTCAACCAGGTGGGCCGGGTCGGCAGCACGCTGCCGACCCTGAACGGCCTGGTCGGCGGCCCCTGCTCCAGCCTGGCGGGTCCGCTGAACAGCCTGTTGCAGCCGATCACCAACCTGGTCGATCCGATCCTCAACGGCGGCGGCCTGCCTTCGCTGGTGCCGAATCCGAGCGCGGTCTGCGGGCGGTTCTACGGCAAGGGTGGGGTGGTGCGCAGCAAGCGCACCGACGGCGAGGTGCTGGCGCAGGCCGGCACCAACCTGCAATACCTGGATGCCTATTTCTTCGGCAAGCTGCCGCTATGGGGCGACCACGACCTGACTTTCAAGATCGGCCGCCAGCTGGTGAACTGGGGCGAGAGCACCACCCTGGTGATCAACAGCATCAATTCGGCCAACCCGGTCAACGCCAACAACTTTTACCGCGTCGGCAACCAGGTCGAGGAAGACTTCGTGCCGGTGAACATGATCGACCTGGGCTTCAGCCCCTTCGAGAACTTCACCGCCGAGGCGTTCTACCAGCTGGAATGGAAGCCGATCGAGGCGCCGACGCCGGGGACCTATTTCTCCGACATCAATGTCGGCACCAACAATGCCGGCAAGACGCTCAATGCCAGCTTCGGCCAGGCCGCACAGGATCCCGATTGCGTGGGCAAGCTGGGCGACAACATCCTCACCGGGCTGACGCCGACCTGCATCACCATCAACCGCGTGCCGGACCTGGAGCCGCGCACCTCGGGGCAGTACGGCGTCAAGCTCGATTACTATTTCGAGAACCTCAACAACGGCACCGACGTTTCGCTGTATTACGAGAACTACCACTCGCGCCTGCCCTACGCGAGCCTGTTCACCGGCTATCCGAGCTGCGGCCGCGCCGAGGGTAATGCCCGCAACAACAACGCCACCGATATTTCCTCGCTAGTGCTGGACTGCCCGAATTTCCCCTTGTTCTCTTCCGGCGATCCGCGCAAGGCCACGTCCAGCGCGCTCAATGTGCAGAGCGTGCGCTTCATGCTGGAGTATCCGCAGGATATCCATCTGATCGGCGCCAGCTTCAACACCACCATCGGCAGCTATTCCATCCAGGGTGAGGTGGCGTATCGTCCGAACAAGCCGATGCAGGTGGATGCGCACGACCTGGCCTTTGCCGCGCTCGGCGCCCAAGGCACGCGCTGCGGCGAGCCGGGCATCAACTGCGAAGGCACCGGCTTGCTGGGCGCGCTCGGCGTCGGCGGTGTCGGCCTGGGCCCGAGCGGCCAGACCATGACCTACGGCCAGAGCGATGCGGTGAACAGCAGTGGCCGGCCGTATACCAACGACACGTTCAATCTCATTGTCGGCCACGCCACCGGCGCGCAGCGCTATTTCCCGAACTTCATCATTCCGTATCGCGGCGGCACAGTGGGGGAGAACACGCCCTGCTATCCCAAGCCGGGCACCGCCGAGGATGCGCAGTACGGCTTCAATACCTTCCAGCATCCGTATTACGCCTACGACCGGAACAGCCCCTGCTACATCCAGGGCTACGAGCGGATGCAGGATTTCCAGTTCAACCTCGGCGCTACCAGGGTGCTCGGCGCGACCGACAACCCGATCGGCGCCGACCAGATCATCCTGGTTTATGAGCTGGGGGCGGAGTATGTGCCGTTCCTGCCGTCGTACGACCAGCTGGTGCTGGAAGGCCCGAACTCGACCTCGGCGCCCACCGCAGGCGCCGACGGCTCCGGCTCGGATGGCTCCCGCATGGGCTGCTCCAATATCCCGGATTGCTCCTACGGTCCGGACGGGGTGCGCTTCAACCCGCACCAGCAGGATCATGCCGGCTACCCGCGCGCATTCTCCTGGGGCTATCGCGTCATCGGCCTGCTCACCTACGAGCAGATCGTGCCCAACGTCACGCTCAAGCCCTTCATCCTGTTCTCGCAGGACGTGGGCGGCATCTCCCCGGGGCCGGCCGGCAATTTCGTCAAGGGTCGCAAGCTGGTCAACATGGTCTACGAGTTCCGCTACAAGCAGGCGCTTTCACTCAGCCTGGGCTATGCCTGGTACTGGGGCGGCGGCGCTTACAACACTTTGTCCGATCGCGATTTCGCGCAGGCGTTCATCAAGTATCAGTTCTGAGAAGCAGTGGTTGGTGATTAGTGGTCAGTGATTAGTTAAAAGACGGGCGACGCCCGCCTTTGATGTTACTAACCACTGATCACTAGCTACTAATCACTGCTTTCATCAGTTCGCAAACTTGGCTTCACGCTTCTGCAGATGGGCACTGACTGCCTCGGTCAGATCGTCCGATACCAGCATGCTGGTGTTCCAGGCCGCGACCATCTCCAGCCCCTCTTGCACCGAGTGATCCCGGGAGTAAAGCAAGTTGTGCTTGATGCCGCGCACGGTGATGGGTGACTTCGCGGCGATGCGTAGCGCCAGCTGTTCCACCTGGGTCATCAGTTCCTCGCGGGTCTCATAAGACTCCCCGACCAGATCAATGGCCTTGGCCTTGCGGCCATCGAAGGTCTCGCCGGTATAGGCCAGCTCGGTGAGGCGCGCCAGGCCGATGACGTGGCGCAGGCGTTGCAGGGTGCCGACGTCGGCGACGACGGCGAGGTCGACTTCCTTGATCGAGAATTTCGCATCGACGGTGCTGTAGCGCATATCGCAGGCGGCGATCAGGTCGATGCCGGCGCCGATACAGGCGCCGTGGATGGCGGCGATCACCGGCACGCGCAAGCGCTCGACGCTGCTGATGCTGTTCTGCGCATGCAGGATGAACTTGCGCACGCCTTCCCTGGCCCGCGCCGGGCAGCCCTTGCCCGTTACTGCCTGGCCGACGTGGGCGAGCGCTTCCAGATCGATGCCGGCGGTGAAGTGCCGGCCTTCGCCGCACAGGATCACCACCCGGATCTGCGGCTGCGTGTCGATCCAGGCGGCGGCCTTGGGCAGCTCGTCCCACATGGTGAGGGAGAAGGCGTTGGCCTTGTCCGGACGATTCAGGCGCAGCCAGGCGATATGGTCCTGCGTGTCGATCTTGATGGTTTCAAAATTCATGGCATGGGCGCTGCGCGCCTTCTCCTCGAGTGGCGTTGGGTGCGTCAGCCTGCCGGGCGGGCCCTGGCTGCGAATGCCATCTTGAATGTTTACGCGCCGTGCCGGTAGAGGGCACAGCCTGCAGCTCGAAAGCGGGATTCGGATTCCGGTTGCTTTGCCCGGCGATATTCGGCGGATCGGGAGGAGATCAGGGAGTTTGGTGGCTTGCGATGATCGAATCGATTCATGCTTATTCGATTTTCCATCTTCCGGAGCGGTGCAGGCTGGCGTTAGGGTATATGCCACACGCATTGCGAAGGCAGGAACCACCATGCAGCTCCATGCAGCCACAGCCCTTGCCGGGCACGCCGGGGTTGCCCCGGTTGGAGCGTTTCCGCTTGCCTCGCGGTCATTCACGCGGCCCGCGCCGGCGTGGTCGCGCTGCTCGATCCTGCTGGCGCCCGGGCTCGACGAGGTCCTGGCACAGGACTGGCAGCGCCAGTTGCCGCGATTCCACACCGTCCGGCATGGCGACCGGCGTACTCCGGAGCTGGATGCCTGGGCGCAAGCCATCGCCAGCGCGGCGCAGCGCCTGTCGGGTCCGGTGGTGGTGATTGCCCAGAGTTTTGCCTGCCTGGCCACCGTACGGGCGGCTGCGCTCCGGCCCGGCGCGATTGCCGGCGCCCTGCTCACGGCTCCTGCCGATCCTGCACGCTTCGGCTTGCTGGAAACGTTGAGCGATCTGGCTCCCGATTTCCCCAGCGTGCTGCTGGTCAACGAAGGTGATCGGGAGTTGCCGCCCGAAAGGGCCTGGCAGTGGGCGCTGCACTGGAACAGCCAGTTCGCTAGCCTGGGGCAGGGCGAGCGTGGCAGGCAGCGAACGGACCATGCCGCATGGCAGGGAAAGCCGGACCTGAGGCTCGAGTTGCTGGAGCAGCTCTGCCGCCGCGTGGCGGGGCCGGCTTAGCTGCCAGCTGCGCCATTACGGCGTGAAACTGCCCCACAACGAAAAAACGCCGCCTCGTTAGAGCGGCGTTTCTGCGTAAATCTTTGTATTTGTTGGTGGGCTGTCCGGGACTCGAACCTGGAACCTACTGATTAAGAGTCAGCTGCTCTACCATTGAGCTAACAGCCCAGCATAAAACTACAAAACTTTGGGGTGGACGATGGGACTCGAACCCACGACCTCCGGAATCACAATCCGGAGCTCTAACCAACTGAGCTACGCCCACCAAAGACGACCATTTTAACTGATTGGTAACGAAACAGAAAAGCCCCGCGTACCGAATCCTGCCTCTGCACCACCACAAAACTGAGAAAACTGGTGCCGAGAAGAGGAATCGAACCTCCGACCTACTGATTACGAATCAGTTGCTCTACCGACTGAGCTATCTCGGCACGGGGCGCGCATTATAGCCAAAGACTGCCCGGAAGAGGCCAGTTCGGGGCCGCACCATCGATTCTTCCTGGTTTTTTGCGCTTTTTCGCGCGCCGAATCGGCTTGCAGCCCGTCGTTTGAAATAAAATAGCGCGGTCCATCCTCCGGAGAGGTGGCAGAGTGGTCTATTGCGGCGGTCTTGAAAACCGCTGACGGTTCATCCCGTCCGGGGGTTCGAATCCCTCCCTCTCCGCCATTTTTCGCACTGCTGGGACACCCATTGACCCGAGTGGGCAAAGCTACCGACTCTTAATCAGCAGTTTAGGCTCCAGAATCAAGGGTGTCTGACCCTATTGATTTCTTTGCGAGGCCGTCCATGCGCTGCATCTTCTGTCTCAAGGAGCGCCCGGGCAGCGAGGAACACGTGTTTCCACTCGCGATCGGCGGGAGCCTCATTACCGACCGCGTCTGCGAGCCTTGCAACTCGACGCTGGGATCGCGTGTCGATGCTGCTCTGAGCGACAACTTTGCAATACGTATCCGACGCGGACAACTTGGCTTGGCTGGCAACAGCCGCACGGCTCCCGGACAGTTCGAGATCTTGACCGGCGTAGCGCAACTTGCAGACGGGTCCGGAAAGCGTATTCATGCTTCCCTAAACGAGGCGACCGGCAAACTTGATCTGCGAGCACTGCACCACGCGACCGATATTGACCTGCCTGACGGCAGAAAAATTCGGCAGATCACCATTGACGAAAGGGACATAGACCAGATTCCGACGATCATTCAACGCGAACGAAAGCGACATGGGTTGCCACCCTTGTCGCAAGAGGACATAGCGGTAGAGGTCGAAAAGGCAAAGCAAACGCTGACGAGTCATGAGAATCCGGAAATTACTAAAACCTTTAGTGTGAACTACCAATATTTGCGCCATGCCATGATGAAGATCGCCTATGAACTGGCGTTTCTATGGCTCGGAGAATCCTACCTGGACGACCCGATGGCTGCGCAGTTGCGTGAGGCGGTCTGTAAGGCGGATTTTGCATCGACGGACGAAATCCCCGGCTACGTCGGCGAGGCTTCAGGTTGCAGCGCGTTTCCGCCTTGGATATCGAGTCCGACCGAGCATCTTGCGGTCACCTCCACTGATGGCAAGGCGATTCTACTTGCGGTTCGCGTGTTCGATATTTACGCGGCAGTCATACCGGTTTCGTTGGACGCAGCCCGATATCTTGCGGGTCAGGAAGATCGGTCGAAGCTGAAGTTCCTCGCTATGGAATCGACCACAGGGAAGTTGCACGTTTCGACGTTTATTGAAGAGGCGATGCGGCTCGCCTCCGTTCATCTTGCGACCGGCATCCCGCTACCGTTGCCCTTGCCGTCCCCGCTGTCCGTTCAGCCTGAGCCGCCGCCGGTTAGTGCGTGAAGGTGACCTCATGTGCAGAGTGCAGCATGGGTTTCGGACAGGCGAGGCCGCAGCTCAGACAGAAGCCGATCGTTCTGGCCCTGGCCGGTTGTTGCGCTTGACCCGGCCGCGTGATCTGGAGACGCCATGAAGCATGCGCCCGGCCCCGGGATGTTTTTCGCCGTTCTTTTTGCTGTCGCAAGCTGCGGCGTCTTTGCGGCACCGTCCGAGGCGAGCAACGACGGTCGAATCGCTGCTCAATCACCCTGCAGTGATTGCATCCGAGTTCGGGTGGGGCTGCCGCGAATTGCACGCGGCCCGGCGCCTGACATTGCCGACAATCGCTTCACCGAAATCCAGCTTCCCGATGGGCGTTTCCGCGGCTTTGATGCGCACGGCGACACGCACGCCATCGATGGGGATCATCCTTGGGACATGGGTGGCCCAGCCCGGACTGTGCTCGAGCGGGGCAAACCCGGCACGTACGATTCCTGCGGACAGTGGCTGCAGCATGCCGAGCCTTCCGGCAGCACCATCCTCGGCTTCGTTCACAATGAGACTGCTTGCCGCTATGAGGCCGGCCAGACGCACAAATCCATGTCTCTCGCCATCTCGAGCGACTACGGGCTGAGCTGGAAGGATCTTGGACAGGTCATCACCGGTACGGATGCGGCCACTGCCGGCAAGAGCACCGGCGAAGGGGATTGCACCTTCCTGAACGGGCAGGATGACTATTACTACGCCTATTGCGGGCGGCCCAGGGATGGCGCGGTGATCGCGGCGCGCGCGCCCGTTTCCGATCCCGGCTCGGGACATTGGATCAAGTTCTTCCAGGGGAAGTGGGATCAGCCCGGACTCGGCGGCGATGCGACCAGCCTGGGAAAAGGCCTGGGCAGCAGCGGCGCCCGCTGGACGGCGAACGGCGAAACGGTGCTGCTCGGCTGGCAGCGCGGCGGCATGGGGCTTTTCTTCTCCAACGACCACACCACTTTCGCCAGCCTGCATGAGCCTCTGCTGGTTCTGGATCCGGGTATCTGGAAGCGCCCCGATCCGTCCGAGGTGCTCGCCTATCCGGTCATGCTCGATGCCCGGACAGGCGGCAATCAACTGTCCAATTCGTGGATGCTGGTCTATGCCTATTGGCCGCCATATGAAGGGCGCGAGCAGAAGTACCTGGTCTTTCGGCAGGTGGATGTTTCGATGTCGAACGCGCCCGTCACACCGCAGGTGGGGGTTCTGCTCGCGCGCTGGTACAACCCGGCGCTGCACGACCGCTGGTCCACGACGGCGGCTGTCCCGGGCAACTACAGCCCCTACAAACTGGAAACCCAATCCGGTTACCTGATGACGATTGCCGGTGCCGGCAAACCTTCCGTCGAGCTGGAGGATTGCGTCAGCCAGCGGCCGGGGCATCCGGATCATCTTCTTGCGGAAAAAGGCTTTTGCGAAGCGCACACCTACCAGCGGCTGCGCACCGCCGGTTGGGTTTATGCGCAGGCGCAGCCGGATACTGTTCCTCTCTACCGCTGCTACAACGACAGGGATCAGTCCCACTTCGCCTCGAATGCTCCGGATTGCGAAAAGCTCGGGACGGCTGAGCGGCTGTTAGGCTACGCATTGAAACAATAGCAAGGGCCAACACCGGTGCCGCAGTCGTAAAATCGCATGCCCGGGAATGCCGGCGATCGGCTGTCAGTCCTTGGCCGGCGTTTCCGCCGCCGGCGGCGCGCCTTCGGGGCGCTTGGTGAGCTCCATATGGGCGAGCGAGACCGGCTTTTTGCCGCCCATGACGAACCAGTCCTGGATCAGGTGAGTCGGATCGACAATCTTCCACTTGGTGCGTGGAAGTGCAGCGGGTGCGTGTCCAGATTGGTTGCGTCCCGGAACTGGAAGTCGATCAGGTCGGGATCCAGTGAGGGGACGGCCGTATAGCGCGGCTGGTTCTTGTAGTCGCAGTAATGATCCGCGCGCAGTTCGCCGTGGACGACGTAGAACACGGTGCTGGTGATCGGCTTGCCGTCCAGCCACTCCTCGCCGAGAACGGCGGTGCCGAATGCGAACGGCTTGAAGATATCGGTCATCACGCCTTTGCCCAGTTTCGCGTCCCAGGTTCCGACCAATCCCAGGATCTTTTCAAAGAGCGTCTGTCCGACCGACGGCGGCGCGGCCGGTTCAGCGGTCATTTCCCCATGGTTCATGGCCTGGGCGTGCGCCGGCGAGGCGGAAAAACCGATCGCGCAGGACGCGATCAGCAAGGCAGGGGGCATGATGCGGAAGCGGGCAAAGGGAAGCATGGAAGTCTCCTCGGGTTGAAATCAGACGAGTGATTTTTCCGCGTTGCCGTCCGGGTCCGACAGTGGCGCCCGTCATGGGCCCGACCCATGACATCCGTCATGGGATTCGGGCCTTGGCCTATGCTAGTGTCGGCTGATGATCCAATCCCTGAGGTTGGCGATGACTGATCAATTGCGCCGACGAGACAGGCATTTGAGACTGGCTTGCCTGTTGCTGGTCGTGGCCATCGGGCTGTACGCCGCATATGCCGGTCTGTTCGAGCCGAAGCTGTTTCAGGATTCGCCGCACTGGGCGGCTGAGTGGGCGGCCGGCTATATCTGTTTCGTAGCCGCCTATCTCGTCGCCACACGAAGCGATATGGAGCGCAATCGGCTTGCGCTGATCGCTTCGCTAGGGGTGCAATCGGCCACGGCCTTGTTCCTGGTCTGGCTTTATCCGAGCTTCATCGTCACCTGCCTGGTCGTCGTTGTGGCCTGGCAGGTCGCCTGGATCGCATCCTTGCGCACGGCGCTGGCCGCCGCTGGCCTTCAGGCCGTGGTGCTGGCGGTGATGAAATGCACCAGCGAGTCCAGCAGCAGCTTTCCCTTCCTGATCCTCATCGTCGCCATCGGCTTCCAGGTGTTTGCGATCAGCGCCGCGCAGCTTGCCCGCAGCGAGGCGCGTGCCCACGATGAATTGGCGCGGTTGAACATGGAATTGCGCGCCGCCCAGGCCTTGATGGCCGAGAACGCCCGCATGACTGAACGGCTCCGGATATCGCGCGACCTTCACGATATCCTGGGCCACAGCCTGACGACGCTGGCGATCCACCTCGATGTCGCCGGCCGCCTTGCCAGCGGCCAGGCCGCTGAGCATGTGCAATGCGCGCGGGATGTGGCTGGCGCCTTGCTCGCGGAGATCCGCACCTTGGTGAACCAGGTGCGCATCGACCCTGTCGATCTGCGCGCGACGCTGCTGGACCTCACCGAAGGCGCGGTCGGGCTGGAGGTGGAATTGAATATGCCCCAAGAGCTTTGGCCCCTGGATCCGGCGCGGGCCCACGCCATCGTCCATTGCGTGCGGGAAGTGATCACCAACACCTTGCGCCATGCCCAGGCAAGGAAGCTGGTCGTCACGCTGGAGCAAGGCGTGGACGGGTCGATTTGCGTCGCCACGCACGACGACGGCCGGGGCGGGCGTTTCGTCGAAGGCCACGGCCTCGCCGGGATGCGCGAGCGCTTCGGCAGCCTGGGCGGCGATCTCACCATCGCCAGCCTGCCAGATCAGGGATTCAGCATTCGCGGCGTCATCCCCGCGACGGGCGCGTACACTTGATCCGGATTTGTCTGGTCGATGATCAGACGCTGATCCGCAGCGGCATCCGTGCCCTGCTCGGACTTTTCGACGGCCTGGCGGTGGTGGCCGAGGCCGAGGACGGCGAGGCCGGGGTGCAGGCGGTACTCACCCACAAACCAGACGTCCTGCTGCTGGACGTGCGGATGCCCAAGCTGAACGGGGTCCAGGTCGTTTCGGCGCTTGCCGCCGCGAGCGCTCTGCCGCCCACCTTGCTGCTCACCACCTTCGAGGACGACGCGGCGCTGGTCGCCGGCGTGCGTGCCGGCGCCCGGGGATACCTGCTGAAAGGCGTGACGCCGGAGATCCTGGTCGAAGCCATCCGGACGGTGGTGGCCGGCGGCACCTATCTCTATGCGCCGCTCGCCGTAGCCTTGAGCGCATCGAACCGCGATGCCGCATGGCGCGAAGACGCCTTCGAGAGTCCGGACGATCTGACCGAGCGTGAAACCGAGGTGCTGAAACTGATGACCAGCGGCATCAGCAATCGCGAAATCGCCAGGGCGCTGGGAATCGGAGACGGCACGGTGCGGAACCATGTCTCCAGCATCTTCTCCAAGCTCGGCGTCAGCGATCGCACGAAAGCTGTGCTGTACGCGTTGCAAAAGAGGCTGGTCTAATCGCGTCGAATGCGCCGGATTGCGGGAAATCGAGAATGGCTGAGCGACTGCAGGGTTACGCATTGAAACAATAACCAAGCTAGCCGCCAAGGCGAAGGAAACGTTTATGGGCGCCCATTCGCGTGGAACGACGAAATGCTCAGGAGAAATTCGTGCCCATCATTAAGCGATACGGTCCAGTCCTGGCTCTCGGAGCCTTGCTTGGTTTATCACAGTGGGCAGGCACGGCGCATGCACAGGATGTCGTGCGCGGCTTCAACTTTGTTCACCCGCTGCAATTCAGCACGGCCGAGCAGAATGCCGCCCTCGCCAAGCTGAGGGCTGCCGGAGCCCACCTCATCCGCCTCGGGATAGAAGAGGATCTGGACCAGAACATCGATTTCATCAAGCGGGCCAATGCCCAGCATATTGCGACGGTTCTGATTCTCCATGGCAAATATGCGTCCGACGCTCCGACCCGGCTTTATCGTCCGAAGGAATTCCCGGGTATGTGGGCGGGGCCGCCGCTATCGTTTTTGGACCCTGAGCTTTCCGGACAATATTTTCAGCAGGTGATGGATAAGCTGGATGCCGATGGGATTGGCCTGGCCGGTTTGGAATTGGAAAATGAAATCAACATGGCCGGGAACAACCCGGATTTTCGCCTGCCGGGCGAGGGCAAAGTCCTTGGTCTGAGCGATCTCTATCACGATCCGGAAGGGCAGCAAGTTGCCAAGGGTTACCTGCAATATCTCAAGGAACTGGCTGCGCTAAAACAAGCCAGGGATCATTCGAAGATCAACCAGCATACGCCACTGCTTCCCACCAGCCTCGTCGACATCGTGCAGGAAGGGCCATGGCCGACACCCAAGGCCTATGATGGGGTCAGCGTAGGCGCGACGATCGCGTTTTTCCGTGCAAACGGCATGGACAAGCTTGTCGATGCCTACAACCTTCACACCTATCCTTGGGCCGATGGTCCTGGCGACAATGATTCCGCGATCCATCGCTTGCGACGCCTGCAGGCCTTGGTTCTGCCGCTGTGCTCCGCCGCAGGCTCCCAGACCGGCAAACCCTGCTGGATTACGGAGTGGGGATTTGCCAATGACAGTAAGTCCTGTCCATCCGACGAAAAGGCACGTAGCCTTCTGGCTCAGGAAATGATGCGTGATTTCGACCAGCTGGTAAGAGCACGGCGGATAACAGGGCTTATCTATTACTCATGGGTCGGGGAGGCCCGCTTCGACGTTTACCGCTGCGGGGAGTTGACCGAACCAGGCAAAATTGCGTCGCAACTGCCCTAGAGTGCGATGACTCCAAACTGATGCATGTTTAGCATCGTTCTTATTTGGGATATTGACCCGCTTGTTCAGTACATATCGTTGATCGCACAGGAGTGATAGCTGCCGGGTGCGGAGTATTGCTACAATGTACTTCAGGCCTTGCGAAAAAAAGCCTTGTAATCAGCAACTTGAGTGGAGCCGGGCGGAATCCATCGCTCTCCGCCATTCAAAACGCCGTCAGGCGCCCGTAGCTCAGTCGGATAGAGCATCGGCCTTCTAAGCCGAGGGTCACAGGTTCGATTCCTGTCGGGCGCGCCATTTATCCTTCCAGCCCAGGCACGTTCTCGTCGACCATGGATCCGAAACTGACGGCGCAGCAGGTCGAAGACCTGATTCACCTGGGCTTCGCTGCGAAAAAGAAGATGCTCGGCATCGAGGAAGTGCGGCCGGGCTATGTTCGCACGCGCCTGCCGTACCGGGATTCGATGTTGCGGCCGGGCAATGTGCTGTCCGGCCCGGCGTTGTTCACCGCCGCGGACCTGAGCATGTACGCACTGGTGCTGTCGCACGTCGGGCCGGAGCTGATGGCGGTAACCGCCAACTTCAACATGAACTTCCTGGCCAAGGCCAAGCCGGGCGACATCATCGGCGAAGGCAAGATGCTGAAGCTGGGGCGGCGGCTGGCGGTGATGGAAGTGTTGCTGTATTCCTCGGCGGAGCCGGAGACGCTGGTGGCGCATGTCACCGGCAGTTATGCCTTGCCGGTGAAGAGCTGAGGCTGTTTCGGCGGCTGAGAGCGCTACATCAATAGCGATTGTCATCCTGAGCGCAGCGAAGCATCGTAGCCCGGGAAGCGCGTAGCGCTACCCGGGACTGCGGTGTCGCCTGGGAGAAGGAGAACCCCGGCCAACGCTCCACGTTTGCCGGGCTACGGTTGCTAGCCCGCGCTTTCCACCGGCAGCTTCCGCTCGGTGCGAAACGCTCGAATCTCGGCGATGAAGGTCTCACCGTAATTTTCCAGCTTGTGCTTGCCCACGCCGGAGATATCGGCGAAAGCGTCCAGGGTTTGCGGCTGCTCTTCGGACATGGCGCGCAGCGCGGCGTCGGCGAAGACCACATAGGGCGGTACTTTCTGCTCGTCGGCGAGACGCTTGCGCAGGGTCCGCAGGCGCTCAAACAGATCTTCTCCCAGCGGGGTTTGCACGAACTCGCTGGCAGAGGCCTGTCCACGCGAGCGGCGTGCGGGGGCGCGCTCGCGCTTCGGCGGCACTGCCAGCATCACTTTCTGCTCGGCCTTGAGCACCTTGCGGCTGGCGGCGTTGAGCAGAAGCACCGGGTAGCCGTCGGTGGTTTCGTCGAGCAGGCCTTGGTGCAGCAGGGTGCGGGCCAGCAGGCGCCACTCGTCCTGCGTGCGCTGCTTGCCGATGCCGTAGGTACTGAGCTGCTGGTGGCCGCGGTCGATGATCTTCTGGCTCTCGGCGCCGCGCAGCAGATCGATCACGTAAGCCACGCCGAAGCGGCTGCCGCGCTGTGCCAGGCGCGCCACGCAGGACAGGAACTGCTGCGCCTCATGGGTCCAGTCTTCCACCGGCTTCGGCGCCAGGCAGTTGTCGCAGGCGCCGCAGGGCGGCACGAAATTCTCGCCGAAGTAACGCAACTGCACGGCGCGGCGGCATTCGCTGGATTCGGCGTAGTCGAGCACCTTGCGCAGGGCCTGGCGCGCGATGCGCTGCTCCTGCTCCAGCGGCTCGCCGGTATCGGGATGGATCTTCTGTGCGATGAGGAAGTCGGCGGTGCGGATGTCGCCGACGCCGAAGTACAGCACGCAGTCCGCCTTGTCGCCGTCGCGCCCGGCGCGGCCGGCTTCCTGGTAATAGCCTTCCATGCTCTTGGGCAGGTCGTAGTGCACCACCCAGCGCACGTCCGGCTTGTTGATGCCCATGCCGAAAGCGACGGTGGCAACGATCACCTGCGCATCGTCGCGGATGAAGGCATCCTGGTTGTCGCGGCGGGTGGCGGCATCGAGGCCGGCGTGGTACGGCAGGGCGCGCACGCCGTCGCCAGTGAGCTTGAGGGCCAACTCGTCCACCCGCCGCCGCGACAGGCAATAGACGATGCCGACCCCGCCGCCCTTGCGAGCGCGCTCGAGCAGCTCGGGATAGGTCTGCTTGTCCTTGGGCCGTACTGCGTAGTGCAGGTTGGGGCGGTTGAAGCTGGCCACTTCCACCGCCGGCGTGCGCAAGCCGAGCTGCGCCACGATGTCCTCGCGCACCCGCCCGGTGGCGGTGGCCGTGAAGGCGAACACCGGCACTTCGGGGAAACGGTCGCGCAGCAGGCCGAGCTGGCGGTATTCCGGGCGGAAATCGTGGCCCCATTCGGAAACGCAGTGCGCCTCGTCGATGGTGAAGCCGGAAATGCCCTGGGCATTCTGCAGCTGCGGCAGGAAGCCGCCGAGGAATTCAGACAGCAGCAGCCGTTCCGGTGCCAGGTACAGCAGCTTGTACTCGCCGCGCATCAGGGCGGAAGTCCGCTCCGCCGCCTCGCGGCCGTCGAGGCTGGAATTGAGGAAGGTGGCGGGAATGCCCATGTCGCGCAGCAGCCGCACTTGGTCCTGCATCAGGGCGATCAGCGGCGATACCACCACCATCACCCCGCGCCGCAGCAGCGCCGGCAGCTGGAAGCACAGGCTCTTGCCGCCGCCGGTAGGCATGATCGCCAACAGGTCGCGCCCGGCGAGGGCGTCGCGCACCACAGCTTCCTGGCCGGGGCGGAAGGCATCGAAGCCGAACCAGCGCTTCAGGGCTTCGGCGAGGGCTTCGTAGGAGATTTCGGAGGGGGAGTCAGGCACGTGCAAGCTGTGGATTAGCAGTCCTTGGACGACACTTTACGCATCGGAGGGCCTACTTCCTTTCCCATCGACGGCATATCATCCCAACCTTGCGTCCGCACTTTGCGAGAATCCAAGGGGGCAGCGGCAAGAATGTCGCGAAGCCTGAGCTTGTTGGACGTAACAGGCAGCTTTTTGCTATTCATTTCAGCGTTTTGGAGGGACGGCGCATGGGCAACGCCATTATCGACTATCCGGCGGCGTGAGTCAGCTTGTTCCTCAGCATCGCATCGAAGCGATCAGCCAAAATTCTTCGACCATTTTGTCATTGGAGAAGCATATAGAGAGGTGAGGCTGCTTGAATTGAACTGAAGGGGGTTGATAAAGGTGACTTATCGCGAAGACATTATTCGGAGAATACGCAACGTAAAAATGTGGCCAGGCTTCGAAAGTCCTGCTTATCTCAACAAGTTGGATGATCTTGCCGACAAAGCTTTGAAGAAGAAGACAGTAGAGGGAGCGTTTGCGTCGGTATTGATTTATCACCAACTATCTGAAGAGTTGCTTCGCATGCTTCTGCAGTCTGCCCAATTCTTTATTCAACTCTCCATTTTTCCGGCTGAGCTTACTTTCCCGCCACGTAAACGTCAGATGTTTGGTCAGCTAATGGAAGAGCTTCGGGAAACCGTATCCTTTGAGAACAAAGCAGAAATTCTGGCGCTCGCAAATTCGTTGAATACGCATCGAATTGATTTAGTCCATAAGCTGACCTCTCGCCGCAAGGTGTACGACGTTGTATAGCAAGCAAAAAAAGTGAAGGGAATTTACGAAGAGCTTTTTCTGCTTTCTGATGAGGTGGGGGACAATTTCAGAGTGACTTTCAAGGACTTCAAAAAAGATGTGTTTATCGACTATCCATAGATGGTTTTAAGGCTAGTGGAAATCCCTTGAACTGGTCTGCAACGCCCCTAACCACTCGCTGCGGTTATGGATGCGGCGCGCGACGATGTTGATCACATTTTCAGCAGATTGCAGCTCGCCTTCCACCAGCATCAGGCTGGAGCCGAGGATGGCGTCGCGCTGGGCTTCTATCACCTTGGGCCAGATCACCAGGTTGGTGGAGCCGGTTTCGTCTTCCAGGGTGGCGAAAACCACGCCGGAGGCGGTGCCGGGGCGTTGGCGGTGGGTGACGATACCCGCCACGCGCACCTTGTGGCCGTTGGGCAGTTCGCGCAGCTTTGCGGCGGTGACGACGCGCAGCCGCGCCAGCTTGCTGCGCAGCAGGGCCATTGGGTGGCGGCCGAGCGTGAGGCCGAGGCTGCGGTAGTCGGCGACCAGGGCCTGGCCTTCGGTCGGCGGCGGCAGGGCGATGGCGTTTTCAGTCAGCGCGGAACCGCTTAGTACCTGATCCAGCTTCTGCACCCCGGCCACGGCCCAGCGCGCGGCGTGGCGGTGCCCGCTCAGCGATTGCAGGGCGCCGGATTCGGCCAGGGCAGCGAGGGCATGACGGCTCAGGCCGGCGCGGTTGGCGAGGTCTTCGATCGAGTCGAAAGCGGCGCTGGCGCGGGCTTGCAGCAGCTTGCCGGCCTCCACTTCGGACAGGCCGCCGGCCATGCGCAGGCCCAGGCGCAATTCCGGCTCACCGTCCTCGCCGCGCTCCAGGGTGCAATCCCACTCGCTGATCGCGATATCGACCGGGCGGAAGCGCACGCCGTTGCGGCGCGCATCGTTGACCAGTTGTGCCGGAGCATAGAAACCCAGGGGTTGGGAGTTGAGCAGGGAAGCGCAGAAGGCGGCGGGCTCGTGGTGTTTGAGCCAGCAGGAGACGTAAGTCAGCAGAGCGAAGGAAGC
>FTIF01000950.1_pt1 | contig 22168 bp, 17 predicted proteins | sample 1658001 | NCBI WGS metagenome assembly FTIF01 (sample SAMEA3914789, study PRJEB12502) | metagenome | biome: forest; material: soil | place: Canada | collected 2011-07-03 | depth 0.3 m | reverse complement strand
CGCCGTGGCCGACGACGACGAGCTTATGGATGTTGAGCCTCACGACGAGGCGGCCGATTCGATCGTGCTCCTCGTTCGCATATTCGCCGAGGGCGGTCATCTCACCGAGGACCGCGATGGAACGCTGCCCAGGCTCGACGATCTGGGCGAGGGTCTTGAGTGCGGCAGACATCGAATCGGGACTCGCGTTGTAGGCATCGTTGATCACGACGACGCCGTCCCTGCGCGGCAGCACCTCCATTCTCCAGCGCTCCGCCCGCGGCACGGACTCGAGGGCGGCGATGGCTTCGTCGAGCGGCGCCGCCAACTCATTCGCGACCGCGAGCGTGGCGAGCGCGTTCATCACGTGGTGTTCTCCGAGAATCCGCAGGCTGACCGGCCGGTGCACGTCGCCGATCGACAGCGTGAACGAGGTCCCGGATGCGGTGGCTCGCAGATTATCCGCACGAACATCCGCCTCGGCATCGAGCCCGAACCAGACGGGGCGCGCGACCGTCATCCCCGCCATCGCCGCGACGCGCTCATCATCGATGTTGAGAACCGCGATGGCATCACCGGGGAGCCCGGTCACTATCTCGGACTTCGCGCGCTGAGTGGCCTCGATGCCCCCGAATTCACCCGCGTGAGCGAGCCCGACCTTGAGCACCACGGAGATGTCCGGTGTCGCTATGGCCATGATGCGCGCGATGTCACCGACTCCGCTCGCGCCCATCTCGACGACCAGGAACCTCGTGTCGCGCTCGACGGAGAGCATCGACAGAGGAGCGCCGACCTGGTTGTTGAACGAGCCGGGGGGCGCGACGGTCGGTCCCTGGGTCGAGAGAACCGCCCGCAGCATGTTCTTGGTGGTCGTCTTGCCATTGGATCCCGTGATTCCGATAACCCGAAGCACACCCGCGGAACGAACCGTGGAAACGACGCGTCGGGCGAGAGCCGCGAGAGCCGCGAGGGCGTCCTCGACGACGACCTGGGGAACCGGTAGATCGAGGGAACGCTCGACCACGAGCAGCGCGGCGCCGTTCCGCACGGCCGAGGCCGCGAAGAGGTGCCCATCGGTCACCTCGCCCTTCATCGCGAAGAAGACCGATCCGGGCTCGACCAGGCGGGAGTCCGTCTGCACGGGCCCCGAGACCGTCGTCTCGGGCGACGCATCGCCGTGCGGCTCGAGCACACCATCGAGTGCGGCCGTGATTTCGGCGAGGGTGAGGGCTATCACCTATGACCAACCGGCATCGAGCAGAGCGGCGCGCGCCTCTGCCCTGGCGGAGTATGGCGTGCGAACGCCCTTGATGTCGCGGTAATCCTGGTGTCCCGGACCCGCCCACAGGATCGAGTCGCCCTCCTTCGCGAGTGAGACGGCGTGCCGGATGGCCTTCTCCGGCGGACCCACCTCGTAGAGCTCCGCCTGGTGCTCCGCGAGATGAGCACCCTCGATGAGGGTCGCCCGGATGGACCCAGGGTCCTCGAAACGTGGGTGGTGATCGGTGATCACGAGAATGTCGGAACCCTCTGAGGCGACGCGCGCCATCTCGTGGCGCTTGGTCGCGTCCCGGTCGCCGTCGGCACCGAAGACCATGATCACCTTGCCTGGCGTGAACTTGCGCACCGCGGCGAGCGTATTGAGAAAGGCGTCCGGGCTGTGCCCGAAATCCACGTAGACCGACGGCCCTCGATCCCCAGACACGCGCTCGGTCCTGCCCGGGAGGTACGCGTCGATGCCGCCCTCGACGGCCTGGCCGATCGCCTCGAGCTCGAAACCCGCCTCGACCAGCATGACGATAGCGAGCGCGGCATTGGCTGCCATATGGCGGCCGATCAACGGGACGCGCGTGGCGAGCGATCGCCCCTCGGGTCCGATCAGGCGAAACGCGGTGTAGGCGGCGAGCTCGTCGAGGATCTCGACGTTCCAATCGCCTTCCACGCCCGGCGACGAGGAAATGGTCGTGACGGGGATGCGGGATCCCCGAACGACCCTGTCGCCCCATGGGGAGTCGAGAGAGACCACCCCGCGCTTTCCGCGCTCCGGGTCGAAGAGGGCGAGCTTGGCGGCGAAGTACTCGTCCATATCGGCGTAGTCATCGAGATGGTCGTGGCTGAGGTTGGTAAATGCCACGACATCGAACATCAGACCGTCGACGCGGTTCTTGCTGAGGGCCTGAGCACTCACTTCGACGGCCACTGCGCGCACCTCGCTCTCCCGCATTCGAGCCAGGAGGGCGTGCATCTCACTCGCCTCGGGCGTAGTGAGGCGGCTGACCACCGTGAGGTCGCCGATGTGGCGTTCGGCGGTCGAACTCAGCCCCGTGACAAGTCCGAGCTGCCGCAGAATCGCCTCGAGGATGTACGAAGTCGACGTCTTGCCGTTCGTGCCCGTTACACCGAGGAGGAGGGGCGGACGCTCGTTGGTGCGATACACCCAGGCTGACACGCGTCCCAGCGCGCCTCGCGGAGACTCGACGATCACGATCGGAAGGCCGCTCTCTGCGGCGATCCCGGCGCCGACCTTATCGGTCAGCAGCGCGACCGCGCCGCGCTCCGCAGCCTGGGCCGCGTACTGCGCACCATGGCTGCTGCCACCCTGGACACCGACATACAGGTCCCCCGGCTCGACCTCGGTGCTTCGGAGCGTCACCCCGGTGATCTCGACTCCATCGAGCGAGCCGAGGTGGTCGAGTCCGAACTCGGTGACGAGTCCGGCGAGTGGCCTGGCTAGCGGATGCTCCGGTCGAAGGACCGGGGGAATCCGTGCGGTCAAGGCGTCCTCTTTCTACCAGTTCGTCGCCGGGTTGGTGGATGGTGTCGTCGACGGGGTCACTCGGTACTTTGTGAGTACCTCACTCATGATCTTGTGGAAGGTCGGTGCCGCAGCAGCCGAGCTTTTCATGATAGCTGGCTTGGTGTAAGTCACCAGAACGACGTACTGGGGGTTCTCCGCCGGAGCGATGCCGGCGAGCGAAACGATACGGTCGCTCGTATAATGGCCGTTCGCCGCGACCTCGGCCGTTCCACTCTTGGCGGCGACACGGTAGCCGGGGATCTTGAGGGTCTTTGAGAGTTCGCCGCCGGTGACCACGCTTTCGAGCATGTTGACGACGGTCTTCGCGGACTGATCGGAGATCACGCGCGTGCCGACGCTCGACGGAACGTTGGTAACGGTCCCGGATGCGTTGGTGCAGCTTTCGACGAGCTTCAGCGGAAGCTTCACTCCCCCATTGGCGATCGCCTGGTACGCGCTGGCCAGTTGTACCGCGGTCACCGCGACGCCCTGGCCGTAGAGCATGTCGTACTTGGAGACATCGTTCCAGGGCAGCGGCGTGATTCCTCGGGAGGACTCGCCCTGAAAGTCGACGGCGCTTGCCTGCCCGAGGCCGAACTTCTTCATGTAGTCGTAGCGTGTCTGCTGCGGCACTTTGATGCCGAGCTGGGAGATGCCGACGTTCGAGGACTGCTGGAGTACGCCGGTGAGGGTCAGCCGTTCGGTCGCGTGTCCTGTCGCGTCGTGGATGGTGTGGCCCTCTGGTGTGGTCCACGCGGATGGCACCGTCACGCCCGGCGTGGTCGGCGTTGCCGCGCCGGAGTCGATGAGCATGGACGCGCTGATCGCCTTCATCGTGGAACCAGGCTCGTAATAATCGCTGAATGCCTTCGATCCGAGAGGGCCTCCCGTTGAGGCCGTGGCGTTGACGTTGTTCGGATCGACCGAGGGCCAGTCCGCAAGCGCCATGACGGCGTTGTCTTTCACGCGAAGCACGATGGCCGTCGCCGACTGGGCGCCGATCGCGGTCGCCTGTTCGGCGATCGCCTGCTGCACGAACCACTGGAGGTCGCTGTCGATCGTCAGCGTGACCGTTCCTCCCGGCTTGGCCTGTTTGGTGGTGATCGTGCTTCCGGGGATCTGCACTCCGTCGGCACCGCGCTCGTAGGTCGAAGTGCCGTTGGTGCTCGCGAGACATTGGTTCTGTGTTTTTTCCAGGCCGTTCTGTGGCCCGTCCGTTCCCACGAAGCCGATGAGGTTGCCCGCCACCGAACCGTCAGGATAGGTGCGCTTCGGATGGCTCTGGAAATAGACCCACGGAATCGCCAGTGCTTTCACGGCCCGCATCGTCGCCGTGTCGACCGCCTGCGTGACGATCGCGTAGTCCGAGCTCGGATTCTTCGTGAGCGCGAGGTAGACCGCCGCCTGGTCCTGCTTGGTGATCTTCGCAATCTCCGCCGCTGCGTCCTGTACGGTCACCGTGGTCTTGGTCTTGTCCTTGGCCGTGCGCGAGAACGCTTTGACGAGACGCGGGGAGGCCGTCACGTCGAACCTCGTGACGCTGTCGGCAAGCACGACACCGTTCGCGTCGACGATCTGCCCGCGCGGCGCATACGTCGTCACCGCGATCGCCCGCTTACTGAGAGCGTCCTTGTTGAGCTGGTCGGCGCGGACCAGCTGGATGTCGACGAGACGCACCGCGAACACGGCCACGAAAGCGAACGTGATGATGATCGCGAGGACGAGCCGTCGACGGGTGCTGCGTGGACTATTCACGGGCGGTTCCTCAACTCTCGGGATGGACCCGTGTCTAGTGCGTATTCGGCGACGGCAGGGCTCCCGGGTTCGACGCTACAGAGCCCCCTGTCGTTGTCGTCGCAGGCGCGCCCGGCACTGCGGGCGGCACGGTCGCGCCCGCCGCTGGCGGCACGACACCGACCGCGAGCACGTCGGGAGTCAGCAGCACATTAGGAATAAGCGCACTATCCGTGGTCCCGATGGCACTACCGGCGCTTGCGGCGGTCGGCGCCTGAAGCACCGCGCCGTCGGAGAGCCTCAGCCATCCGGAGCTGCTTGAGTTCATGACCATGCCGAGTTGCTGCGCGCGACCGGCGAGATTCTGCGGCGATTCGAGAACGTGGAGCGCTTCGACGAGCGTCTGCTTGTCTCGCGACAGCTCGCTCTGCGACGTCTGTAGGGTCGCGATCTGGTAGGCGCCCCCCGAAAGAAGGATGCTGAGCAGCAGCTGCGCCATGAGGATGACGAAGAGGCCACCCACAGCCACGAGGGCGTAAATGAGTCGCGGCCGAGCCCGGCGCTGGTTGCGCGTCGAGACGATCTCGATGTGCCTCTGGTGCTCTTCCACCTCGCGCGGAGCGCGATTCGGTACTGAGTAGGCGAGATTGGTGCTCATGCGGCTCTCCGGACTCTCATCGCCGCGCGAAGGCGGACGGGTGTGGCCCGGGGATTGGCCAATTTTTCACTGTCGCTGGCAAGCTCGGCCCCCCGGACGAGCAGCGTGAGTTCCGGGCGATGCTGCGGCAGTTCGATCGGCAGCCCCGCGGGAGCCGTCGAGGATGATGAGGCAGCGAGGGCCCGTTTGACGATTCGGTCCTCGAGCGACTGATATGCGAGAACCACGATCCTGCCGTTCACCTCGAGTGTTTCGATGGCGGCGGGGATAGCCCGCTCGAGCACCGCCAGCTCCTGGTTGACCTCGATGCGCAGCGCCTGAAAGACGCGCTTAGCGGGGTGACCTTTCCGCTGAACCGCAATGGGCGTAGCCGCGGTGATGAGCTCCACGAGCTGGGCCGACCGTACGAGGGGCGCGACAGCACGGCTCTCCACGATGCGCTTCGCGTACCGCTGCGCGAGACGCTCCTCGCCGAACTCCCAGAAAATGCGACGCAGATCCGTCTCGCTGTACTCGGCGAGGATTCGCTCCGCGGTGAGCGGAGACGTGGCATCCATACGCATGTCGAGGGGGGCATCCTTCGAATAGGAGAAGCCGCGCTCCACCCTGTCGAGCTGGAGGGATGACACCCCGAGATCGAAGAGAATGCCCGATGCCTCAGCGATACCGAGCGATTCGAGCGCTTCCGAGAACCTGTCGTAGACGGTGTGGACCAGGTGGACCCGGTCGCCGAAGCGCGCGAGACGCTCACTCGCGATCGAAAGAGCGTCCGTGTCGCGGTCTAGACCGACGAGCGTGAGGTCCGGAAAACGCTCGAGGAAGGCCTCGGCGTGACCTGCCATGCCGAGGGTGGCATCCACCAGCACGGCATCCGGACGCTCGAGCGCCGGGCTCAGCAGCTCGACAGTGCGCTCGAGCATGACTGGGGTGTGTATCTGGCTATCGACCATGGTGACCGGAGACCGGCTCCTGGCCCCTGATCCCCATCCGGTCCGACCTGCCACCGGGGAAGTGCAGCAGGGCATGTGATCGGCTGGGAGTCAGAAGCAAGGCGCTAGAAGAGCCCGGGGATCACCTCCTCGGTCGTGTCGGCAAAAGCGCTCTCCTGCTCGGCGTAGTAGGTCTCCCAAGCCGCCGTGTCCCAGATCTCCGCGCGATTTCCCGCTCCGATCACCGTGAGCTCGCGCCCGAGGCCCGCGTAGGTGCGAAGTCCGGCGGGGATGGTAACGCGGTGCTGGGTGTCCGGAACTTCGGCGTTGGCGCCGGAAAGGAAGAGACGCAGATAGTCGCGAGCCTGCTTGCTCGTGACCGGTGCCTGGCGGATGCGGTCGTGCAATTCCTCGAACTCGCGAGTGCTGAACACGTAGAGACAGCGCTCCTGGCCGCGGGTGATGACGATGCCGGATTCGAGTTCTGACCAGAACTTGGCCGGGAGGATGATGCGGCCTTTGTCATCGAGCTTCGGGGCGTAGGTGCCAAGAAACATCGGCCACTCCCCCTCATTCTCCGGCCTGGATTCAGGTACGCTCCACTTTACTCCACTCCGCACCACAAAACAACGATATTAGCGGCGATGTGCCTCCAAATGGGGTGCGCTTCCTTTTATTCACAAGGATGTGTCGGGTGGAGGGCCGGGGAGGAGATCGGTCGAATTCTGAACAAAAAAAAGGGCCAACCTTTCGGTTAGCCCTGTTGAGGAAGTCGGTTACTCCTCGTGCCCATCCTGGCGTTTGTCCCAGCGCTGGTTCATGCGGTCCATGAAACTCGCACGCTGGTGATCCGGCTCGGCCGGAGCGGGAGCGGCGGCACCTCGCTTGGGCGAGGACAGCGCCCTGAGCGCGCCGACGAACATGACGACGAAGCCGGCGATGCCGATGATCGGTTGGCGAAGAACGACACCCGTGACAATGACGCCCACGCCGAGTATCGCAATCAGTATTCCGATGACGATCGTGCGAACGTTCGGGCGACCGCGATGAGTCCCGACGGTGGCCACGAAGTCGGCGTCGTTATGATAGAGACTCCGCTCCATCTCTTCCAGGAGACGTTGTTCCTGTTCCGACAGCGGCATGGTGACTCCTCTCATGATCGAGACCGACGCATGCTAACTCTCAATTGTATGCGCCGGGGCGTGGCTAGGCTATATCCGTGGCTGAGAGTACGCGGTTAGTTGATCTGGTCCAAGCCGACATAGACGCCTTCCTCGACGACCGCGAATCGCTCCTCCGCTCCATAAGCGGCGATCTCGCCCCGCTTATCGACTATTCGCGCGACCTGCTTCGCGGTGGAAAGCGATTCCGCGCACTCTTCTGTTATTGGGGCTGGCAGGCGGTGACGGGGCAGTCGACCGGGTTCGATCTCGTATCCGACGCAGCGCCTGCCAGCGACCTTCCCGCCGTGGTCGACGCCGCGAGTGCCCTTGAGATCTTCCATGCCGCGGCCCTCGTCCACGATGACATCATGGACAACTCCGACACCAGACGCGGGATGCCCGCGGTGCACAAGCGCTTCGAGGCTCTTCACGAAAGCGGTCGATGGACGGGCGAATCGCACGGGTTCGGTCAGTCGGCCGGTCTGCTTCTCGGCGACCTGCTCCTCGGCTGGAGCGACGAACTCTTCGATGCCGGCATCCGTCGCCTCGGCAGCCTCGAGGCCCGTGAGGCCGCGAGGCGGGAATTCAACCGCATGCGCACCGAGGTCACGATGGGCCAATACCTGGATATCCTCGAGGAGCGGTCATGGCAGAGCTATCCGGAGCCCGAGTTGCTCAGCAGGGCGCACCGGGTGATCGTCTACAAGTCGGCCAAGTACAGCATCGAATCGCCGCTGGTGATCGGGGCGACCCTGGGCGGCGGGAGCGTGGACCAGGTCGCGGCGCTGCGCGATTTCGGATTGCCGCTCGGGATCGCCTACCAGTTGAGGGACGACCTGCTCGGCGTCTTTGGCGACCCCGAGACCACGGGAAAGCCGTCAGGCGATGACCTCCGAGAGGGAAAGCGCACCGTGTTGATCGCGCTGGCTCGCACCAAGCTGCCCGCCAATGCGACACGGCTCATCGACGAGCTGCTCGGCGATGCCGACCTCACCGCCCAACAGATCTCGATGCTTCAGGCCTCGATTCGCAACAGCGGGGCCGTCGAGCACGTCGAACGAATCATTGACCATAACGTCAAACTCGCTGTCACTGCGATCACCGATTCGTCGATCAGCGGTGCGGCGCGGCATCAGCTGGTGCAGCTCGCCGACACCGTCATCAAGCGCTCCGCCTAGCTGTACTGGGCCGGAGCGTCGATTCGACGCGTTCGGTCGCGTGAAGCTGCGGGCGTAGTCGAAGTGCATCAGCAATCACCCGGACCCGAACAGCCCAAGGTATTCGTTTCGCCGGAGGATTGCGGTGGCAGCCGGTGTTATTGGGGGCGATACGCCCGGAACGCGGAATCCTCCGGAGAAACGCGATGCGGGATCGGTCGACTACGGATCGGGCTCAGAAGCCGAGTGCCTGGGCCACCCTGCGAACCTCGGCCTTGCGACCGGCGCGCAGGGCATCGATCGGGGGCACGCCGAGGCTTTCCTCCTCGGTCAGCAGCCAGTGCATCGCCTCATCGTCGCTGAAGCCGCTGTCGTGGAGCACCAGAAGCGTGCCGCGTAGTTCGACGAGCGGCTCGTTGTCCCGAAGGAAGGAGTCAGGAACCTTCCACGCTCCATCGACCTTTACGGCAAGCAGTTGCCTGTCCTCGATGAGGCGGCGTACCTTGCTGACGCCGATTCCGAGGATGTCGACGAGATCGGGAATGGTGAGCCAGCGTGTTTCGGGTGCAGTAGTCACCCATCAAGCCTGCCAGAACTCGAGGCGCGCGCAAGCATCGCCACGTTTGTTTCCAACAGATTAACTGTAGTCACAGCAGTCACGATAATTGACACTGGCTTACATCTGTGCCAGCGTTGATCTGATTGGGCGGTACCGCTACTCGGGGCGGGGAGTTGGACGGGGTTTTCACTGATGAGTAGCACCACAGAGAATCGGGCTCGGCACACGGCGCCAAAGGAGCGCAGCCGCTTGAGCAAGAGCCTCTTCACCACCCTCCCGATCGTTCTCGTCGGCTCGATGGCCATCAGCGCCAATTTGACCGGGCCGATCCAGACAGCCGAAGCGAAGCCGCGCGGTGACAAGCCGCGCTCGACCCCTTCGGAGTTCGGCAAGAGCATCCGCGAAGCCTTCACTGCGGCGGCACGAGCGTCGACCAATCCGAATGCCGCTCCCGTTTCGAGCGCGAAGACCGCAGTTGCGGCAACCGCACCGGGCACCTATCGGGTTGCCGCGGGAGACACCGTCAGCAGCATCGCAGGGCGCTACGGGCTCGCCACGGCATCGGTGCTCGCCCTCAACGGTCTTGGTTGGAAGTCCACGATCTTCCCCGGTCAGGTGCTCAAGCTGAGCAACGGCGGTCCGGTTGCCGTCGCGGCGCGACCGGCTCCGACGGCGACGAGCAGGTACACCATCCAAAAGGGCGACACGATCGGCCAGATCGCTGCGAAGTTCGGCGTCTCGACGCAGAACCTGCTCAGCGTCAACGGCCTCGGCTGGTCGAGCATCATCTATCCGGGCCAGACCCTTGCGATTCCGGGCGCGGCGGCCGTCGCATCCGTCGCCCCCCCGACGCCTATCGCCATGACGCCGGTCGTTTCCGTGACGCCCTCGGCCAAGACCTACGTGATCGCCATCGGTGACACCATCAGCAAGATCGCCGCCAAGTTCGGCGTGACCACGCAGGCGCTCCTCAGCGCCAACGGTCTCGGCTGGTCGAGCATCATCTACACCGGCCGCAGCCTGAACATCCCCGGTCCCGAAATCGTCATGACGGCCTCCGTCACCCCGTCCACGCCCTTAACGGCGGAGATGGCCGCCAACGCGAAGACCATCATCAGGGTTGGACAGTCTCTGGGCGTACCGCAATACGGGCTCGTCATCGCCCTGGCCGCCGCGGCTCAGGAGTCAGGACTCCGCAACCTGCCATACGGCGACCGCGACTCACTCGGCCTGTTCCAGCAGCGCCCGAGCACCGGATGGGGAAAACCCGCTCAGATTCTCGATACCACGTACGCCGCGCGACTCTTCTTCGGCGGGCCGAGCAACCCGAACCTGGGTTACACCCGGGGGCTGCTCGACATCCCGAACTGGCAGTTGAAGACGGTCACGCAGGCGGCGCAGGCCGTGCAGCTCTCCGGGTACCCGGATGCCTACGCCAAGTGGGAGACCTCGGCGCGCTCCTGGCTCGCGGCTCTGAGGTAACGCTTTAGCCACCGCACGGTGTTTTAGCGGGATGCTGTGGCCGGCCAACTTTAGACTCGAGTCGTGAGCGTTAACAGCACGGATCCACTGATCGGGCGTCTTATCGACGGCCGGTACCAGGTCCGCTCACGCATCGCTCGCGGCGGGATGGCCACCGTGTATCTCGCAACCGATCTTCGTCTCGAACGCCGCGTCGCGATCAAGGTCATGCACGGTCACCTCGCCGACGATTCACAATACAAGGCCAGGTTCATCCAGGAGGCACGCTCGGCGGCGAGGCTCGCGCATCCGAATGTCGTCAACGTCTACGACCAGGGCCAGGACGGGGAGACCGCCTACCTGGTCATGGAGTACCTGCCGGGAATCACCCTCCGCGATCTGCTGCAGGAGCACAAGGTGCTCACGACGGTTCAGGCCATGGACATCATGGAGGCGATCCTGTCCGGGCTTGCCGCCGCGCATAAGAACGGGATCGTTCACCGCGACCTCAAGCCGGAGAACGTACTGCTGGCGGACGACGGCCGCATCAAGATCGGGGACTTCGGCCTCGCCAGGGCAGCCAGCGCCAATACCGCAACGGGCAATGCCCTCCTTGGGACCATCGCGTACCTCTCACCTGAGCTGGTCACGCGCGGCGTCGCCGACACCCGAAGCGATATCTATGCCGTCGGCATCATGCTCTACGAGATGCTCGCCGGCGAACAGCCGTTCAAGGGCGAGCAGGCCTTCCAGATCGCCCACCAGCACGCCAACGACACCGTGCCGACGCCGAGCAGCAAGAACCCGAGCGTGCCGGCAGAGTTGGACGAACTCGTGCTCTGGGCCACCGCGCGCGACCCCGATCAGCGACCGCGCGACGCACGGGCGATGCTCGAGCAGCTCCACGAGACGGAAGCTCTGCTCCGCCAGGATGACTCGGGCGCCGGTGCAGCGCAGCGCACGATGGTGATGCCCGCGGCGGCCAACGGGGCCTCCTCCACCGCCGAGACCCAGATCCTCACTCCGAAGGCGCGCCATCGCACCGGACCGATCCTCACAGAATCCACGACCGCGCTCGCGGCGAAGAGCGATCGTCGGCGGCGAAGGGGTTTCTGGCTGTTCGCGCTCGTCGTACTGATGGCTGCGCTGGCGGGAGGCACGGGGTGGTACTTCGGCGCGGGGCCCGGCTCGCTGGTCACCGTCCAGAGCGTAGAGGGCCAGACCCAGGACGCGGCTCGCGCTGCTCTGCAGAAACAGGACCTCCGGGTGGCCGCGAGCACGACATCCGTTTACTCAACGACCGTCGCCAAAGACCTGGTCGCGGAGACGACGCCGAAGGCGGGCACGCACGTTGCCCACGGTGCGCAGGTCATCCTTGTGCTCTCGAGCGGGCCGCAGCCACTCCCCGTGCCCAAGCTCGTCGGAATCGCCGAAGATGCCGCGAAGCAGGCCATCACGGCTGCAAAGTTCACGTGGAAAGCCTCCGCGACACAGTTCGACGACAAGGTTCCGAAGGGCTTGGTCATGGCCGCGCTCGGCGCGGATGGCAAGCCATTGACCGAGGGCCAAAACTACGGCGAGAAGCAGCAGATCAGCCTCGTCGTCTCACTGGGGCCGCTTCCGGATGTTTCCGGAAAGACCGTTCAGGAAGCCAAGAACATACTGTCTGGTGCGCAGCTCACGGGGGTCGTGGGGCCGAGCGAGACAAGCGACACCATCGCCAAGGGCATGGTCATCCGGGCCCAGGCACAGAATGCAAAACCGGTCACCGCCGGCGGCACGGTAGATCTGGTGATCTCGTCCGGCAAGCCGCAGGTTCCTGTGCCGGACGTCGTCGGCAAGACCTGGGCCGTGGCCAAGCAGGCGCTGACGGCTGCCGGTTTCCAAATCAATTTCCAGAATGACGGCGGTGCCAGCCAACTTCTCTCGGGACTCCCCGGTGCGACCGTGAAGTCCATCGATCCGCCCGCGGGCACAACGGTTGACAAGGGTTCGGCAGTTACGGTGGCGCTCAAATACAACTAGCGGCGTCGAGATCCGTCTTTTGGTGCTTCCAACCGAACCGGGAGGACGAAAGGGCGTATCTCAATGGCCCGCGTTCAGCGCGCGCCGAGTTCCTCGGCAACGAGGAACGCGAGCTCGAGAGACTGCATGTGGTTGAGCCTCGGGTCGCACAGGGACTCGTAACGGGTCGCCAGGGTCGCCTCGTCGATCTGCTCCGAACCGCCGAGGCACTCCGTGACGTCGTCGCCGGTGAGCTCGATGTGGATGCCGCCGGGGTACGTTCCCGCCGCGCGATGTGACTCGAAGAAACCCTTGACCTCGTCCACGACGTCATCGAAGCGACGCGTCTTGTAGCCGTTCGGCGTGGTGAGCCCGTTGCCGTGCATGGGGTCCGTGACCCAGAGCGGGTTGGCCTCTTCCTGCTTGATCGCCTCGAGCAGCGGGGGAAGAGCATCCCGGACCTTGTCGGCGCCCATGCGCGTGATGAAGGTCAGGCGGCCTGGCTCGCGGTTCGGATCGAGCTTCTCGATGAGCCTTCGCATGTCGTCGATCTTCGTCGTCGGGCCGAGCTTGACGCCGATCGGGTTGCGGAGGCGTGACATGTAGTCGACGTGTGCTCCGTCGAGATCGCGGGTGCGCTCACCGATCCAGAGGAAGTGCGCCGACGTGTTGACCGGTGTTCCATTGCGGGAATCAATGCGGGTCATGGGGCGCTCGTAGTCCATGAGGAGACCCTCGTGGCTCGTGTAGAACTCGACGCGCTTGAGCTCCTCGAAGTCCGCTCCGGCGGCCTGCATGAACTTGATCGCCTTGTCGATATCGCGTGCCATCTGCTCGTAGCGCACGTTGGCCGGGTTGCGGGCGAAGCCCTGGTTCCAGCGATGGACCTCCCGCAGGTCGGCGAATCCGCCCTGTGTGAAGGCGCGCACGAGATTGAGCGTCGACGCGGACGTGTGGTAGCCCTGCACGAGGCGGCGCGGGTCCGCTTCGCGCGATTCCGGCGTGAAATCGTATCCGTTGACGATGTCGCCACGGTAGGCCGGCAGCGTCACGTCACCGCGAGTCTCGGTATCGCTCGAACGCGGCTTGGCGAACTGCCCGGCCATGCGGCCCATCTTGATGACTGGTGTAGAAGCGCCGTAGGTCAGAACGACGGCCATCTGAAGCACGGTCTTCACGCGATTGCGAATCTGGTCGGCCGTCGCTCCAGCGAAGGTCTCCGCGCAGTCGCCTCCCTGCAACAGAAAGGCCTGTCCGCGGGAGGCGGCCGCGAGGCGCTCGCGCAGTACGTCCACCTCACCGGCGAAGATGAGGGGCGGGAGGGTCGCCAGCTCATCAGAGGCGGCCTGGACAGCCGCGGCATCCGGCCACTGCGGTTGCTGCTTGATCGGGAGTGTCCGCCAATAGTCGAGTCCCGCGATCACGGATGGATCGGCGAGCACGACGGGATCTTCGGACGGATCAAACACGGTCGGTGTTCCTCTTGATGCGATGTGACGGGCGGGACTACGGGCAAAAGGCCCGATTTGCCAGCCTACCGGCTGACGGAGCCCTGCTTCTCCTTAACCGAAGACGCGTAGACATCGACATATTCCTGACCGCTCAGACGGTCGAGTTCGTACATGATCTCGTCGGTGATCGAACGGAGGATGAAGCGGTCGCCCTCCATGCCCTCGAATCGCGAGAAGTCGAGCGGTTCGCCGATGACGATGCCGATGCGGCGGACCTTGGGGATGCGCTGCCCGATGGGCATGACCTTGTCCGTGTCGATCATGGCCACAGGAACGACCGGAACGCCGCCTTCGAGGATCATGCGGGCGACGCCGGTGCGTCCGCGATAGAGCTTGCCGTCCGGGCTGCGCGTGCCCTCAGGATAGATGCCGAGCACTTCGCCCTTGGCAAGCACACCGAGGCCGGTCTGGAGGGATGCTTCGGATGCTTTGCCCCCCGAGCGGTCGATCGGAAGCATGCCGGTCGCGGTGAGGAAGTTCTTGATGAACCAGCCCTTGGGGCCGCGCGCCGTGTAATAGTCGCTTTTCGCGAGGAAGCTGATGCGGCGATCCATGATCAGCGGCAGGAACACCGAATCGATGAACGAGAGGTGGTTGCTCGCCATGATGACGCCACCGCTCTTCGGGATGTTCTCATGGCCGGTGACCCATGGCCGGAAGACCGTCTTGAGGATCGGTCCAGCGACCATGTTCTTCATGAACCAGTAGAACATCGAGCCCCGCCTTCGAGAGATAGCGAAACTCTATCGCGACTCGACGTGGAGACGGGCGAGGTCTGCGGCCCCGACGACCCCCGCATCGTTGACGAGCTCAGCGATGACGAACTCCGGCTCTGGGTGGTAGCCGCGGGCCGGTAGATGGGAGAGGAACGCCTCCCGGATCGGGTCGAGCAGCAGGTCGCCCGCGACTGCCACTCCCCCGCCGATGACGAAAAGCTGCGGATCCAACACGGCGCTGAGTGACGCGCAGGCCTGCCCGAGCCATCCGCCGAGTTCGCGAAGGGCCTGCAGCGCGCCGGGATCGCCATCCACGATGAGGGCGGCCACGTCCGGGCCGCCGAGCGCGCCCTTGCGCTCCCGGATGGAGGCCAGACCGAGTCCGATGCCGCCGACATCCGCGATCGCGTTCGCCATGCGCAGCAGGGCGCGACCCGATCCGTACTGCTCGATGCAGCCCCTCGACCCGCAGCCGCATGGCAACCCATCCGGAACCATACGCATGTGGCCGAGCTCAGCTCCGGTACCGAAACCGCCGCGGAACAGGCGGTCCTGCGTGACGATCGCGCCGCCGACCCCCGTGCCGATGGTGAGCATCGTCATGTCGCTGACGAGCCGACCGGCCCCGAACCGGAATTCGGCCCAGCCTGCGGCATTGGCGTCGTTGTCGATCGTGATGTCCAGGTCGAGTCGCTCCATCAGGCGTTGACGAAGAGGCTCCTCCCGCCAGCTGATGTTCGGAGTGTAGTAGACCGTGGATTGTGCCGCGTCGATGAATCCCGGGGCCGCGACGCCCGCTGCCGCGACATCCTGGCCGTCACGCAGCTTCTCGATCATGGCCACGACGGCATCCACTATGGCGTTTGAATCGGCGGCCTGCGTCGGCACGCGATCCTCCGCGATGATCTCGCCGAGCTCGGAGACGAGAGCCCCTGCGATCTTCGTGCCGCCGATGTCGATTCCAATAGCGTGCACGGGCGATTGACCTTTTCTTGTCTGCGGATGAGTGGCACGGGTCGAATCCTCATTGGTCACCCAGATGCACCACTTAGAGTTTAGGCAAGGCCGGTGCCACACGCCATTTACTCGCGGCCCGCATCGCCCCGGTAGGCTGGGACCACTTGCCGACCGGTACCAAAGGAGTTGCCGTGCAACAGTTCGATGTACCCGCCGTGGTCCCCGCCGACCCGGATGCCAACGCGACGGACCTGCTGATCGATCGAGTCGCGGCGACACCGGACCGTGCCCTCTTCGCCCTACCGACAGCCGATGGCGGTTGGCAGGACGTCAGCGCGAAGGAGTTCCTGCGACAGGTGATCGCGCTCTCCAAGGGACTCGTCGCCTCGGGCATCCAGCCGGGCGACAAGATCGGTCTCATGTGCAAGACACGTTATGAGTGGACCCTCATCGATTTCGCGACGTGGTTCGCCGGTGCCGTTCTCGTTCCCGTCTACGAGACCTCGTCGCCGAACCAGGTGCAGTGGAACCTGACCGACTCCGGCGCGATCGCGATGATCACCGAGACTCCGGATCATTTCGCCCGCTTCGATGAAGTCCACGCGGACCTGCCGCTGATCGAGCACGTATGGAAGATCAATCTCGGCGACCTCGACAAGCTCGCGGCAACCGGCGGCGAGGTGCCGGATGCCGAGATCGAGCGACGCCGGAGGGTCGCCAAAGGCGCCGACATCGCGACCCTGATCTACACCGCCGGCACGACCGGCAGACCGAAGGGCTGCGTTCTCACCCACTCGAACTTCGTGGAGCTGAGCCGCAACGCAGCGAAGGCCATCTCTGAAGTCGTCAACCCCAACTCGAGCACGTTGCTGTTCATCACCATGGCGCACATCTTCGCGCGCTTCATAGCGGTCCTGAGCGTGCACGGCGGCGTCAAGGTCGGTCACCAGGCGGACACCAAACAGTTGCTTCCCGCCATGGCGTCGTTCAAGCCGACCTTCCTGCTCGCGGTGCCTCGAGTGTTCGAGAAGGTCTACAACTCGTCAGAGCAGAAGGCCGAATCGGGTGGCAAGGGTGCCATCTTCCGCAGGGCGGCCGCCGTCGCGATCGCTCATTCGAAGGCGCTGGATGCCGGAAAGGTGCCCTTCGGCTTGAGGGTGCAGTTCGCCGTGCTCGATCGGCTCGTCCTCTCGAAGATCCGGACGGCGATGGGCGGCAATGTCAAGTACGCCGTCTCCGGATCGGCTCCACTCGGGCTGCGTCTCGGACACTTCTACCGCAGCCTCGGCATCACCATCCTCGAGGGCTATGGCCTCACCGAGACCACGGCGCCGATCTCGGTCAACCTCCCGTCGAACTTCAAGATCGGCAAGGTCGGGCCGCCGCTGCCCGGCATGTCGGTGCGGATCGCCGCAGACGGCGAAATCCAGGCGAAGGGCATCGACATCTTCGCCGGGTACTGGAAGAACCCGGAGGAGACAGCGAAGGTCTTCGACGGCGAGTGGTTCAGGACCGGTGACATCGGTGAATTCGACGACGAGGGCTATCTCACCATCACCGGACGCAAGAAGGAGATCATCGTCACCGCCGGCGGCAAGAATGTCTCTCCGGCCCAACTCGAAGATCCAATTCGCGCGAACCCCATCATCGGTCAGGTGATCGCGGTCGGCGAGCAAAAGCCGTTCATCTCCGCTCTCATCACGCTCGACGAGGAGATGCTCCCGGTCTGGCTCAACAACAACGGCGAAGACGCGAGCATGAGCATCGCCGACGCCATCACCAATCCCAAGGTCATTGCCGAGGTCCAACGGGCGGTGGATACCGCGAACGCGACGGTGTCGAGGGCTGAGTCGATTCGCAAGTTCGTGATTCTGCCGACCGACCTCACCGAGGCGAGTGGACACCTGACACCCAAGCTGAGCATCAAGCGCAACGTCATCCTGAAGGATTTCGCCGACGTGATCGAGAACATGTACCAGGGCGCGCCCGCCACGGAGGGCGTCTCGCTCTGAGCGACTAGAACCAGTCGGACTCGCGAATGAGGCGCATTGCCTCGCGCCTGACGTCTTTCTCGAGTCCGTCGATATACAGCTTGCCGTCCAGGTGGTCGGTCTCGTGCTGGAGCGCCTGCGCCATGACGCCTGTGCCGCTCAGTTCGATGGCGTTGCCGTCAAGGTCTTCGCCGGTGACGCGGGCCGATGGATAGCGCAGTCGCGGAAAGTAGAACCCGGGCACCGAGAGGCATCCCTCGTCCATGAGCTCCGGCTCGCCGGAGAGTTCGACGACCACGGGATTGATGATGTAACCGATCTCACCGTCGACGTTGTAGCTGAACGCGCGCTGGCTCACGCCGATCTGCGGCGCGGCGACGCCGGCGCGGCCGGGAACCGTCACCGTCTCGACGAGGTCTTCGACGAGGCCGGCGACATCGTCGGTCGGTTTGATGGGATCCGAGACCGTCTTCAGCACTGGGTCGCCGAAGAGCCTGATCTGTCGTTCCGTCATCGCTGCGCGCTCACTCTCTCCTTGTGGACTGACCTGTCGGCGTCCGATGTGCGTTCCTGCCCCGGAAACAGGCCGCGCCGATGGCGCGGCCTAACCTGCAAAATTTCTTGTCTCGGTCTTCAGGCACCCTGACGAGCCGGAAGGCCGTCGGTCACGAGCGCCGCGAGCTCCCTCGCGGATGCCTTCGTGAGCGGTCGGAGCTCCTTGTAGTTGATGACGGAACCGGCCGCCAATTGGGGATCGTACGGAATGCGCACGATCTCGCGCACCCGCGACTTGAAGTGGGCTTCGATCTCTTCGAGTTTGACGAGGTTGGTACCCTGGGTCGCGGTATTGATCGCCACGACGGCGTTGCGAACGAGCTCGCCGTATCCGTTCGCCTCGAGCCAGGTGAGGGTCTCGGAGGCGAGACGCGCCTCGTCGACGCTGCCGCCGGAGACGATCACCACGGAGTCTGCACGCTGCAGGGTCGCGCGCATGACCGAGTGCACGATCCCGGTGCCGCAGTCGGTCAGCACGATCGAGTAGAACCGGGCCGCGAGATCGGCGACTACGTTGTAGTCGTTCTCATCGAAGGCCTCGGAGAGTAGTGGGTCGGTATCCGAGGCGAGGATGTCGAGACGGGTCTCGTCGCGCGAAACCATCGCGGTGAAGTCGTTGAAACTCGTGATCGTCGGAGCCATGGTCACGACATCCCGCACGGTGGAACGAGTCTGCTTGTTGACCCGCTCTGAAAGAGTTCCGCGGTCGGGGTTCGCGTCGATCGCGATCACCCGGTCCTCGCGGGTGTCGGAGAGGGCCATGCCGAGCAAGGCGGTGATCGTGGTCTTGCCGACCCCGCCCTTACGTGTCAGCACGGGAATGAAGCGGGCTCCGCCCTCGAACTTCTTGTCGATCCGGGCCTCGATCGCCTTGCGTGCGCGCACCTTCGGCGAATCGCCGCGATTCACCGAATGGAGGGTAATCGCGTAGAGGAAGGCGTTCACGCCGCCCTCTGGCTTCGCACGCTTCCTCCTGCGCGCGTTGATCAAGCGCTCGGCGGTCAGCATGCCCGCGGCTTCCGGGGTGTTCGAGGTATCGCCGCGCATCCGGTCGCGGCGGCTCAGCGCGCGGTCGTCGTTGCTCGGCAGTTCCGGGATGAACGGTGCCTCCGGCTCCGGCTCCGGCTGTGGCGCCAGCGGTATGACGGTGACGGAGGTCGTCGTCGGCTCGGCGACCTCGACAAATCCCGGATTGACCGGCACTTCGACAATCGCGACGGCAAGTTCGTCCTCCGGCGCCGCGTGAACAGTGCTCGGGAGACTCACCTCGATGGTGAGGCTCTCCGGCAGGCTCGACGCGAGATCCTCCAACGGCGCGTCGATCAGATCGACGTCGCTTTCGGAGTCCGGGTAGGCGCCGTGCTCGTCAGACTGTCTGCCTCTTGTCGCCATGACAACAACACCTTCCGTCGGGTTCAGGAACCCTCTAGTTTACCGCGGACCCTTGCCGTGCAAGGGTACCGGGGCCGACCGGTCACGCGGAGTCGATCTCGAGAAGGAGATCTCCTCCATCGACCTGCTGTGTCTTCGGCACCGCGAGGCGCCGGACGACGCCGCCTATGGCTGCGGTAATGGCGGCCTCCATCTTCATCGCCTCGATCGATGCGACGCTCTGGCCCGCCTCGATGCGGTCGCCTTCGACGACCTGGAGAGTGACCACGCCGGAGAACGGGGCGGCGACGTGACCGGGCTTCGTCGCATCCGCTTTCTCGGCGGATTTGCTGTCCACCGCGATTCCGCGGTCGCGCACGAAGACCGGTCGCAATTGGCCGTTGAGGGTGGTCATGACGGTGCGCATGCCCTTGTCGTCGGCGTCGCCGATCGCCTCGAGGCCGACGAAGAGGCTGACGCCCTTGCTGATCTCGATCACGTGTTCTGTGCCCTGGCGCAGACCGTAGAGGTAGTCGACCGTGTCGACGACGGACAGGTCGCCGTAGAGGTCGCGCAGCTGCTCGAACTGCTTCGTGGGTCCGGGGAAGAGCAGCCGATTGAGGGCGGATCGACGCGACGCGGCGTCGCCGGTCAGTGCGGCCCTGTCGCCGGCGCTGATCTCCTCGACACCGATCTTCACCTTGCGTCCGGCGAGTACCTTGCTGCGGAACGGCTCTGGCCATCCCCCTGGCAGGTCACCGAGCTCGCCCGCCATGAATCCGATCACCGAGTCCGGGATGTCGTACCGGTCGGGGTTCTGCTCGAAGTCGTCCGGGTCGGCGTTCGCCGCCGCCAGGGCGAGGGCGAGATCGCCGACGACTTTCGAAGACGGGGTGACCTTCGGAGGGCGGCCGAGAATCTTGTTGGCGGCGGCGTAGAGGTCTTCGATCTTCTCGAACTGGTCGGCGAGACCGAGGGCGATCGCCTGCTGCCGAAGATTGCTGAGTTGGCCACCGGGTATCTCGTGCCGGTAGACACGACCGGTCGGCCCAGGCAGCCCAGACTCGAATGGCTTGTAGGCGTGACGAACAGCCTCCCAGTACGGTTCGAGGTCCGACACGGCCTGCAGCGAGATGCCCGTATCGCGTTCGGTGTGCGCGAGGGCTGCGACGAGGGCGGATGCGGACGGCTGGCTGGTGGTTCCCGCCATCGGTGCGCTCGCGACATCCACCGCGTCCGCTCCAGCGCGACTGGCCGCGAGCAGGGTGGCCAGCTGGCCGCCCGCGGTGTCGTGGGTGTGCACATGCACGGGAAGATCGAAACGATCCCGAAGCGCGGTCACCAGCTTCTCCGCGGCGCTCGCGCGCAGCAGCCCGGCCATGTCCTTGATCGCCAGGATGTGCGCGCCCGCCTCAACGATCTGGTCGGCAAGCTTCAAGTAGTAGTCGAGGGTATAGAGATCCTCTGCGGGATCGAGCAGGTCGCCGGTGTAGCAGACGGCGACCTCCGCGACGGCGACGCCGGTCGCCAGCACGGCGTCGATCGCGGGGCGCATCTGCGAGACATCGTTGAGGGCATCGAAAATCCGGAAGATATCCACGCCGGTCGATGCAGCCTCTCGCACGAAGGCATCCGTCACCTCCGTCGGATACGGCGTGTAACCCACCGTGTTACGCCCCCTCAGAAGCATCTGGATCGCGACGTTCGGCAGGGCCTCACGCAGGCTCGCGAGACGGTCCCACGGTTCTTCGCCGAGAAAACGCAGTGCTACGTCGTAGGTTGCGCCTCCCCAGGCCTCGACGGAAAGCAACTCCGGCGTGAGCCGCGCGACATACGGTGCGACGGCGACGAGGTCTTTGGTGCGCACCCGCGTCGCCAGCAGCGACTGGTGGGCGTCACGGAAGGTCGTCTCCGTCACCGCGAGGGCCGTCTGCTTGCGCAATGCCGACGCGAATCCGACCGGACCGAGCTCCAGCAGACGCTGGCGCGACCCGGCCGGCGCCGGGCTGGTCAGGTCGATCTTCGGCAGCTTGAGCGCCGGGTTGATGATTCCGCTCCCGTCGCCGTTCGGGCGATTCACCGTCACGTCGGTGAGCCAGTTCAGGATCTTGGTACCGCGATCCTTCGACTGATGCGTCTCGAACAGCTGCGGACGCTCTTCGATGAACGATGTGCTCAAGTCCCCCGCCGCGAACGAGGGGTCGTCGAGCACGGCCTGCAGGAACGGAATATTCGTCGAAACCCCGCGGATGCGGAACTCGGCGAGGCCACGCTTGGCCCGAGCGACCGCGGCGGCGAAGTCACGACCGCGGCAGGTCATCTTCACCAGCATCGAATCGAAGTGCGGGCTGATCTGGGTGCCGGGATCGATCGTTCCGCCATCGAGGCGGATGCCACCTCCACCCGGGGAACGATAGGTGGTGATCTTGCCGGTGTCCGGACGAAAGCCCGCCGCTGGATCCTCCGTCGTGATGCGGCACTGCAATGCCGCTCCACGCAGGTGGAGGTCACCCTGCTGCAGTCCGAGTTCCTTCAACGTCTGGCCGGAGGCGATGCGCATCTGGGACTGCACGAGGTCGACATCGGTGACCTCTTCCGTCACCGTGTGCTCCACCTGGATGCGCGG
>FTIF01344242.1_pt1 | contig 22293 bp, 15 predicted proteins | sample 1658001 | NCBI WGS metagenome assembly FTIF01 (sample SAMEA3914789, study PRJEB12502) | metagenome | biome: forest; material: soil | place: Canada | collected 2011-07-03 | depth 0.3 m | reverse complement strand
CTGCTGCCGGTGATCGCTTCCGCGGTTGCGCTGATCCTGTTCTGCGCGGCATTGTCGTACGGCCTCACGCTGCTGCTGCACATCGATCCGCTGACCGCCTACCTCGCCACCAGTCCGGGCGGCATGGATACGGTGGCCATCATCGCGGCTTCGTCGCCGCAGGTGGATATGTCGTTTGTGATGGCCTTGCAGGGCCTGCGGCTGGTGTTTGTGATTGCCTTGGCGCCGGCCTTGGTGCGCCTGGTGGTGCGCAATTCGCCGCATTTACGGCAGGCTTCGGCTGTGACTCGGCCTTGAGGCGCGCAGGCCCGCTCGCGCGGGTCTGCGATGGATGACAGGGGGAAGGTTGCGGCGGCGTGGAGGCCGCGCTCCCGGTTCCGCCACAAGATAAAAAGGGCCGGGTGCCGCTCTCTCGGAGCGCCACCCGGCCCTGATTTGCTGCAGGCCTGGTTTACGCGGCCACTTTCTCGTTCGCCATTTCCGGCGCCGAGGTGCGGATCAGGTGATCGAAGGCGCTGAGCGCGGCCTTGGAGCCTTCGCCCATGGCGATGACGATCTGCTTGTACGGCACCGTGGTGACGTCGCCGGCGGCGAACACGCCCGGCACCGAGGTCTGGCCGCGGGCGTCGACTTCGATCTCGCCGCGCGGCGACAGCGCCACCGTGCCCTTGAGCCATTCGCTGTTGGGCAGCAGGCCGATCTGCACGAAGATGCCTTCCAGCTCCACCGTGTGGCTCTCGCCGCTGTTGCGGTTTTTGTAGACCAGGCCGTTGACGCGCTGGCCGTCGCCGGTCACTTCGGTGGTTTGCGCCGAGGTGATGACTTTCACGTTGGGCAGGCTGTACAGCTTGCGCTGCAGCACCGCGTCGGCGCGCAGCTGGGCGTCGAACTCGATCAGGGTGACATGCTTGACGATGCCTGCCAGGTCGATGGCCGCTTCCACGCCGGAGTTGCCGCCGCCGATGACGGCGGTGCGCTTGCCCTTGAACAGCGGGCCGTCGCAGTGCGGGCAGTAGGCCACGCCCTTGTTGCGGTACTCGTTCTCGCCGGGCACGTTCATCTGCCTCCAGCGGGCGCCGGTGGAGAGGATCACGGTCTTGGCCTTGAGCGAAGCGCCGCCGGCCAGCTGCACCTCGATCAGGTCCTCGCCCGGGATCAGCTTCTCGGCGCGCTGCAGGTTCATGATGTCGACGTCGTAATGCTTGACGTGCTGCTCCAAGGCCATCGCCATCTTGGGGCCTTCGGTCTCTTTCACCGAGATGAAGTTCTCGATGCCCATGGTGTCCAGAACCTGGCCGCCGAAACGCTCGGCTGCGACGCCGGTGCGGATGCCCTTGCGCGCTGCATAGATCGCGGCAGCGGCGCCGGCGGGGCCGCCGCCGATGATCAGCACGTCGAAGGCGGACTTGCCCTTGATCTTCTCGGCTTCGCGCGCGGCAGCGCCGGTGTCGATCTTGGCGAGAATTTCCTCGACGCCCATGCGGCCCTGGCCGAAGCTCTCGCCGTTGAGGAAGATGGTCGGCACCGACATCACCTGGCGCTCATCCACTTCCGCCTGGAACAGGGCGCCATCGATGGCGACATGCTTGATGTTCGGGTTGAGCACCGACATCAGGTTGAGCGCCTGCACCACGTCCGGGCAGTTCTGGCAGGACTGTGAGAAATAGGTTTCGAAGCTGTAGTCGCCGTGCAGGCTCTTGATCTGCTCGATCAGGTCCAGGCCCAGCTTGGAGGGATGGCCGCCGACCTGCAGCAGGGCCAGCACCAGCGAAGTGAATTCATGCCCCATCGGAATGCCGGCGAAACGCAGGCTGATGTCCTGGCCGGGGCTGTTGAGGGTGAATGAAGGAGTGCGCCCGGAGTGGCCGCGGTGCTCGGTCACGCTGATCTGGTCGGATAACAGCACCAGGTCCTGCAGCAGCGCAAGCATTTCCTGCGACTTCTCTCCGTCGTCGACGCTGGCCTCGATCTCGATCGGGCGCGTGACGCGCTCGAGATAGCCCTTGAGCTGCGATTTGAGTTCGGCATCCAACATGACGGCTACTCCTTGTGACTGCGAATTCTGGGCGCACCGATCCCTGCCCCGGTTAGCGTGGGCCGGATCGGTGTGCGGGGTCAAATGTGCCCGCGGGCCGGCACGATGCCGGCCCGCAGGCGGCGGCTTTAGATCTTGCCGACCAGTTCCAGCGACGGCTTCAGGGTCTTCTCGCCTTCCTGCCACTTGGCGGGGCAGACTTCGCCCGGATGCGAGGCGACGTACTGCGCGGCCTTGACCTTGCGCAACAGTTCCTTGGCATCACGGCCGATGCCGTTGTCGTGGATCTCGCACAGCTTGATCTGGCCTTCCGGATTGATGACGAAGGTGCCGCGCAGGGCCAAGCCTTCTTCCTCGATCATCACTTCGAAGTTGCGGGTGAGGGCGCCGGTGGGGTCGCCGACCAGCGGGTACTGCACCTTCTTGATGGCTTCGGAGGTGTCGTGCCAGGCCTTGTGGGCGAAGTGGGTGTCGGTGGACACGCCGTAGACTTCCACACCCAGCTTCTTGAACTCGGCGTACTGCTCGGCGAGGTCTTCCAGCTCGGTGGGGCAGACGAAGGTGAAGTCGGCCGGGTAGAACACCACCACGGACCACTTGCCTTTCAACGAGGCTTCGGAAACGTCGACGAACTTGCCGTTGTGGAAGGCGGTAGCCTTGAAGGGCTTGACGCTGGTGTTAATCAGGGACATTGCTGAACGCTCGATTGGATGATTGGAGTCAGCATCCTATCCGGGCGAGCGTCATAGGGAAAATGAATTATTTATATCAAGCCATTAGGGAAAGCTAATTAGGCTTGATGCTCGCCGGAATGCCGGGAACTGGCCCCAAATATGGCGCCGGATGGCCGGAAAACAAGCCGCCAGCGGGACCGGCGAGATGCACGGGATTGGTGCGGAACGGCGCTGGCCATGGCCAGGAACGCGGGGATTCCGGCCATGGAAGCCGTTTGCCGCCGTCTCCCGCGAGTGGGGAGACGGCGGCAGGACATCGACTACAAGGTCTCTGAAGCGACCTGGGCCGCCTTGCCGCGCGCCGGCCGGGCCGGGCGTTCGACCGGCCTGCTTTCCGCCCGCGGCTGTTTACTGCTGAAGCGCAACGCTTCGTCCTCGATGGCGCCGTAGCGCAGGATCGGCACGTCGCGCACATAGTCCTGCACGATCTTCCAGGGCCGCTTGGTGCCCTGTTTCGGCAGCTGGTCGAGGGCGCGGCGGATATAGCCAGAATTGAGGCCGCCCATCACGGTATCTTCGGTGCGGCTGTTGTCGGCATCGAAAGGCACCACCTGGGTGTAGCCCTTCTTGTCCATGTATTGCAGCAGGCGGCAGACGTATTCGCTGGCGATGTCGGCCTTCAGCGTCCAGGAGGCATTGGTGTAGCCGATGACGATGGCGGCATTGGGCACGCCTTCGACCAGCACACCTTTATAGGTGAGACTGTCGCTGGGGGCGTAGCGCTTGCCGTCGACCTCGACGCGGACGCCGCCGAGCAGCTGCACATTGAGGCCGGTGGCGGAGACGATGATGTCGGCCGGCAGCTCCTCGCCGGAGCGCAGCTTGATGCCGGTGCGGGTGAAGGTCTCGATCTGGTCGGTGGCGACCGAGGCCTGACCCTTGCGGATGGCCTTGAACAGGTCGGCGTTGGGCACCACGCAGAGGCGCTCGTCCCAGGGGTTGTAGCTGGGGGTGAAGTGGCGCATGTCGGCGTTCTTGCCGAGCTGCCGCCGCACGCCGGCCAGCAGCAGGCGGCGCACCAGCTTCGGCCGGCGCTTCGACAGGTTGTAGAGGAAACGCTGCAGGTTGATGTTGCGGGTGCGGGCGATGCGGTAGACCAGCATGTCCGGCAGGAAGCGCTGCAGGCGCGAGGACAGCGGGTCGATCGCCGGCAGCGACATGATGTAAGTGGGCGAGCGCTGCAGCATGGTGACATGCGCCGCCTTGCCGGCCATCGACGGCACCAGGGTGATGGCGGTGGCGCCGCTGCCGATCACCACTACGCGCTTGCCGTTGTAATCCAGGTTCTCCGGCCAGTGCTGCGGATGGATCAGCTGGCCCTCGAACTGATCCTGCCCGGGGAATTTCGGCTGGTAGCCGGCGTCGTAGTTGTAATAGCCGGTGCAGCCGAGCAGGAAATTGCAGGTGTAGCGCAGCGGCTCGCCGCTTTCCTCGCGCTGCGCCGTGAGGGTCCAGTAGCCGTCCTCGCTCGACCAGGAGGCGGCGGTGACCTTGATACCGAAGCGGATGTGCCGGTCGACGCCATACTCCTTCGCGGTTTCCTGCACATACTTCTTGATCGAGGGGCCGTCAGCCAGGATCTTCGGCTCGGTCCAGGGCTTGAAGTTGAAGCCGAAGGTGTACATGTCCGAATCGGAGCGGATGCCGGGATAGCGGAACAGGTCCCAGGTGCCGCCGATGGCATTGCGCCGCTCGAGGATGGCGTACTGCTTGTCCGGGCACTGGCGCGTCAGGTGGCAGGCGGCGCCGATGCCGGAGATGCCCGCGCCGAGAATCAGGACATCAATATGTTCGGCGATGTGTTCAGCACTATGTTCCGCTTGCATGTCGGATGGATTCCGGTGAAGTACGCGAAATGGAAGGAGACAACGCTCAGGCAGCCGCTTTATAAGGCGCGACGAAGCCGTCCACGCCTTCGAGGTACTGGCGGTTGTCGTGATCCCAGGGGTGGAAGCCCGGCCGGAAGTAGTCGGCCCAGGGGCCGACCAGGCCGATCAGCACGCGCTCGCGGGTGAAACCGTAGCGGAAGAACGAGCGCCAGCCTTTGAGATTGGTGAGGCGCCGGTCGGCGTAGAGCACGCGCAGGTAGAAGGGGATGGCGATGGACCAGAAGATCACAGTGGCGGCGACCAGGGTGCTGCTGCGCACCAGGTAAGCGCGCGGGCCGCGGCCCATCACGGTTTCCCAGACGTCGAAGGCTACCGATTTGTGCTCGGTCTCTTCCAGCGCATGCCAGCGCCACAGCGCGGCGAAGCGCGGATCGGTACCTTCCAGTACCTGCGGCTTGCTGAGCAGGGCGTCGGCCAGGATGGCGGTGAAGTGCTCCAGCGCGATGGTGGTGGAGAGCTGCAGGCTGGCCGGCAGGCGCCGCTGCAGAAAGCCGAGGAAGCGGGCGACGCTGCGCTCCATGGCCACGGTCTGCGGCACGGCGGCGAACAGGGCCTCGTTGTATTCCTGGTGCTCGCGGCCGTGCATCGCTTCCTGGCCGATGAAGGCGGTGACGGCCTTCTTCAGTTCCGGGTCGGTGATGCGGTCGCGGTAGTGGCGCACGCTGTCCATGAAGAAGCGCTCGCCCACCGGGAAGAACAGCGACAGGGTGTTCATGAACTGGCTGATGTGCGGGCCGCCCGCTTCATGCCAGGTGCCGATCCTGTCCGCCGGCAGCTTGAATTTGAGGTCGCGGCGCACCGGCAGGATGGGTGCGGCGCTATTATTTTTTTTGGGCGTATTCATGAAATTGTTCTCCCGACGGCATTGCCGCTTTGTGTACAACTGTCCACTGCTGAAATGTAGACGAGTGTCCACATAGGTGTCAACATGGGCTTCGCCCGTAGCCCACGGAAGCTGTTTCAACATCTTGAAATGAAAGACGATTCAGACGATATTCCGGCCCGGGGCAACGCCATGGGGCGCGGCGTGGGCGGCCGCCAGAAGCTGATCGAAGCGGCGCTGTCCCTGGCTTCGTCGACGCGCAGCCTGGCCTCGCTGGGCCTGCGCGAGGTGACCCGCTATGCCGGCCTGGCGCCGAATGCGTTCTACCGGCACTTCAAGAATTTCGACGAGTTGGGTCTGGCGGCGGTGGAGCTGCTGGGCGGCGAGTTGCGGCGCGGCCTGCGCGAGCGGCGCTTGCGGCGCACACAGGGGCGCAGCGGGCAGCTGCAGGTAGCCGGCACCAGCCCCGGTGATGTCATCCACTTGGGACGCGACATCGTCAAGCAGTCGGTGGCCCTGGTGCTGGAGTTCGTCACCGAGCACCGGGTGGCGTATATCGTCGGCATCCGCGAGCTGCACGGCAGCTCGCCGGCGATGCGCCAGGCCCTGCAGCGGTTGATGGACGAGTTCGCCGCCGACATGGCGGAGGACGTGCAGACCGTGCTGCATCTGCCGGGACTCGATGCGGCGACCCTGCTGGAGATCTCGCGCCAGGTGATCCGCCAGATGAGCTTCTTCTCGATGGACTACCTGGAGCATCCGGAGCAGCGCGAGGCGATCCGTGACCAGGCGGAGCGCTTCATCGTGCGGCTGTTCGCCGGCGAGCTGGCGATGCAGGCCTCGGGACAGCTAGTGGGGGCGGGCGCCAGGCGCAGCGGCTAGCGCTGTGATTGGCGCGAGCCACGGCAGCGCACCGATCCGGGGCGCCTCGACACAGGAAAGCTCACACACATCGGCAATGACGGTATCCTATGCGCCGCCTTCGCGTCGCCCCGCTCACTGGAGTGCCGCGTTTCCCCTTCGTCAGGGCATTTGCGCGGAAATTGGTGCCGGTCCGATCAGCGCTTCGTTTCGGTGCAACCCGTGCCGCATGACGACCGATTTGTAAGCCAGCTTTCATATGCTGCCGGCCGGCGCGAACTTCGCGGCCCTGCATCACTCTAAAGCATGCTGAACCCCTTCCAACCGATCCTGAAGATTTCCATGGTATTGCGCTGCTGTCTCTTGCTTCTGGCAAGCCTTGTGGCGGGAGCGGCGTATGCTGTCACGCCGCCGTCGCCGTTCGATCTGGCCGGGCCGACGCTGGAGGTCAAGATCACCCGCGGCGGGGTGAGCCTGCCGGCCTCGCAGGTGCCCAATCTGGCCGCGGGCGACCAGCTGTGGATCAAGGCCGATCTGCCGCCGACGCAATCGGCTCACTATCTGCTGGTGGCCGCGTTCCTCAGTGGATCGACTAATCCGCCGCCGGAGAGTTGGTTCTTTCCCTGCAAGACCTGGAAAGGCAAGTGCGCCAGCGACGGGCTGACGGTCACCGTGCCCAAGGATGCGCAGCAGGTGCTGGTATTCCTGGCGCCGGAGACCAGCGGCGATTTCCGCACCCTGGTCAGCGCGGTGCGCGGGCGCCCCGGCGCCTTCGTGCGCGCCACCCAGGACCTGAACCAGGCGGCGCTGGACCGCTCGCGGCTGCAACGCTATCTCAATGCGGTGCATATCCTCAATAACGGCGATCCGGCCGTGCTCAAGGAAGTCGCGCCGCTGCTGGCGCGCAGCCTGGCGATCAAGGTGGACGAAAAATGCCTGGACCGCTTGCCGGAATTGCAGGCGCCCTGTCTGATGTCGGGCCAGGAGTCGCTGATCCTCAACGACGGTCACAGCACCTCGATCGTCGAGGCGCTGACCTCGGGCGCCAGCAGCGACCTGCTGCTGGAGGCCAGCTCCACGCCGCAGGCCGGCTACGGCTTCTACAGCCCGTACATCGCCTCGGTGCTGGACATCGCGCGCATCCTCGACTCGTTCCGTACCGCACAGTACCAGTACATCCCGGCACTGGCCTCGCTGGATGGCGACAAGCTGGCGCTGACGCTGAACACGGCGCCTTCCTTCAACGAGCCGAAGTCGGTGCTGGTGGTGGCATTGCCGGCGGTGGAGCAGCCGCAGCTGCCGCCGCTGCACGCGGTGGACCCGAAAGAGGTCTACTGCGCCAGCCGCACCGCGCTGGTGCTGCCGGTGGAAGGCGCGCCGCTGGCGTTTTCCACCGGCTATGCGCATGACATCGTGCTGAGCCTGAACGGCAGCGACGGCAAGACCATCCAGCTGCCGGCCAAGGCCGATGCGGTGCAGGGCGGCTACGTGGTCGATACGGCCGGGCTGCGCAACGCCAGCCTGGGCGAGACCGTGCATGCCTCGCTGCAGGGCTACTGGGGCTTCGAGCCATACATGGGCCCCGGCTTCGTGCTGCGCAACGCGCATGCCGCCAGCTGGGCGCTGGCGGACGGCGACGAGGATGGCCTGATCGTCGGGCGGCAGGACACCATCCACCTGCGCGCCGACGATGTCAGCTGCGTCGACGGCATCATGCTCAAGGACCCCGCCGGCAAGGAGCTGAAGGCCGACTGGAAGCGGGTCAATCCGAACGAGGTCGAGGTGAAGTTGCCGCTGCAGGGCGCGCTGCCTGGAGCGATGACCCTGCTGGTGGGGCAGTACGGCCTGAGCCAGCCGCTGCCGATCTCGATCCGGGGCTTCGCCGACGCCGGGCGCCTGGACGGCTTCTCCATTCATGCCGGCGACAGCCAGGGCGTGCTCAAGGGCAGCCGCCTCGATATCGTCGCCAGCCTGTCGATCGGCAATGTCATCTTCGTGCCCGGGCAACTGTCGAGCCGGCATGGCAAGGACGAGCTGCCGATGGTGGCGCAGGATGCGCAGGCCGCGGCCGCCCTCAAGCCGGACCCCAGCGTCTCCGCCAAGGTTGCCCTGCAGGACGGGCGCGTGCTGCAGGTGAACGCATCGGTGGACCCGCCGCGTCCGCGCGTGACGCTGGTCGGCAAAGGAGTGCAGCCCTCGCACTCCACCGACGAAAGCAACATCCAGCTGGCCAATCAGGACGAGCTGCCGCAGGACGCCAGGCTGACTTTCTCGGTGCGCGCACAGTCGCCTGCCGTCTTCAAGCGCGACCAGACCATCGAGGTGGCGGTCGCCGACGAGTCGTTCTCCGCCAGCCTGAGTCTGGTCAACGGCGGCCTGCGACTGGTCGATGCCAAAGTCGCCGTGGCGACGCTTGATCCGGCCAAGGCCTTTGGCACTTCAGCCTTCGGGCCGCTGCAGTTCCGGGTGGTTTCCAGCGGCGTCGCGGGTGACTGGCAGCCGCTGGCCACCCTGGTGCGCCTGCCGGTGCTGAAGGATCTGAAGTGCCCGGCGGCCCCCGAACTGGCATGCAAACTTTCCGGCACCGATCTGTTCCTGGTCGACTCGGTCTCCAGCGATGCGCAGTTCGAGCACCCGGTGCAGGTGCCGGACGGCTTTCCAGGTTATGTGCTGCCGGTGCCGCGCCCGGTCAATGGCCGGCTCTACGTGAAACTGCGTGATGACCCCTCGGTGATCAACACAGCGGCGCTGGAAGCGCAGGTGCTGCCGCTGGCTGCCGATGGCGCGACGCATGCGGTAGCCGGCCAGAATGCGCCTGCGGCAACTGCGCCGGCCGCCGCTGCGGCAGGCAATCCGCCGGCGGCGGTTTCGGCGCCGGGTCCGGCTGCGCCGTCAACGGTTCCCGCGCAGAACAGCGCGCAGCCGCATCCGATCGAGCTGACACCGGTTCCGCAGAGCGTCGAGCCGGGCGATGCGACGAGCCAGCCCGGCGCATAGCATCCGGGCTGAGCCGGGCGTTTATTGCGGCGCGTCGTCCACCCGCCAGGCGCCGGCGTCGAATTTGAAACTGGCTTGGCCCGGCCGCTCGCCCTTGTCGACGCCGCCGCTGTCGGCGCGCCAGCTGTCCAGATGCTTCTTCAGCGCCTTGAACATCAGGGTGGGCGTCCCGTGCGCCTCCATCTTGGCGTAGTCCTTGAGCCAGGCAAGGGACATGTCGTTGTCGAAGTGGCGGTCATGGTTGTATTCGACCGTCGCGCTGTTGTTTCCCATCACCAGCCGGGTGACCCTGGGCTTGTAGATGCACATCGCCTTGCCGTCCACATCGGCAAAATCGGGCTCGCCCTGCTCCGTGTAGTAGGTCCCGCAGTCGTCCTTCATCAGCGGCTGCAGCAGTTCCTCGGCTTTCGCGGCGGTGAGGTCGTCCGCCCTGCAATTGGCGCTCATCAGCATCGCCGCCAGCAGTCCTACCGTGTAAAAAGCTCTCACCGGAAGCTCTCCCTGAATTGCATCGATTCAATGGCCGGTCTATTGGCCTGTCAGTGCGTCATCACGAAGATTCACGGTCAATCGTCCAGCGGGACGTTGCTGCCCTGAGTTCTCCGGCGCGCAGGCAAAAGTAGCAAATACCGCGCCAGTTATCGGATGGCGCTCGTGCCGAGATTCGAATCGTTTTTTTGCGGGAGCGAAAGCGGGCGTTGCGCAATGAGAGCTGAGGATTCTCCACCGGCTGTCAGGGCGGCGGCAGCACCGACCCTGCCCGCCGGCGATAGCGGCTGGTGGGCGCCGGCCGCTATCGGAAAGACTTCTTCAGGCTAGTTCGACTGTGTTGCGCGGTAAATCAGTTTCACCCTGGACTTTCCCGCGCCCTCGAAGGTGAGCGCGGTGGCGCCGGCCGGATAGCCGTTCTGTTGCAGCAGGAACGACATAATATTGACGTAGTCCTCCTGCGGCAGTGTGCCCGGCGCCGGTGCCGGCATGTTGAGGGACAGGATCTTGAATATGTCGCCGACGCTGAAGTGGGCCTGCGGCGTGGCGAACGACGGTCCCTTGAGCGCCGGTCCCGAGCGGCCTTCCAGGGTTGGCCCATGGCAGACCGCGCAGTTGCTTTGGAAGGTCAGCTTGCCGGCCTCGGCTTGCGCATCGGTATACAAGGCCGGCGGTGGCGCCGGCTTCTTCTGCGCAACCGCGAGCAGCTGCCCTTGTGGCCAGCGATCCACGGCGAATCGCGTGGGATGATCGGCGATGGCCGAAACCGGCGCCGGCCCCATCACGTCGGCATACGGTTGCAGCAGTTTTTTCAAAGCGCCGGACTGGCGCAGCTGTTCGATGCTGCGCTCGAAGCGTAGCGCTGCGGGCTGGGCGGCATCGCCATACAGCGCCACCAGGTTCCAGCTCGCGTGCGGCTCGCTGAGTGCGCTCATGGTCAAGGCGCCGGCCGCGCCGCGCAGCCGATGCGCGATGGACGGACGCCACAGCATCGCCGCGGCGACCTGGCCGTGGTCGAGCGCATGCAGCGATTCAGCGTCGTTGGTGAAAACCAGCGGTGAAAGCTCCGGGTAGCTGGCGAAGTAGAGGTTGGGCGAGGTCATGTAGGTGACTGCGACCACACTGTCCTTCGGCAGCTGCTTCAGCGAGCTTACTGCGTGTTTGCGCGTCACCAGCACGAAGCCGGTGCGGGCATAGGGTTGCGTGGCGTGGACGCCCTCGGGGACTACGGCGTCCTGGGCATCGACCGGGAAGCCCAGCAACAACTGGCATTCGCTGCCGGTCAGCTTGTGGAATTTACGTGGCGACATGCCGTCGTCGCCGTCGCCCTGGCCGTTGAACCAGACGATGCGCGTAGTGTCGCCTTGCAACCGGCCGACGGCCTTGGCGACGTTGACGTCCATTGGAGCGGCAGGGCTGCTCTTGTCTATGCAGACCTTGAGTTCCGCGGCCTCCGCGCCGCGGTGCAGAAGCACCGCGGCGAAGAGGGCCGTCGAAACCAGGCGCAGGGTATTGCGTTGGATTCGCTTGGCCATGGCAGTCTATTGCAGGGTGAATACGTAGAGGTGGCCGCCGAGCGGGATGTTTTTCACGTCATCCACCATCTCGCCGCCCCAGATCGGGATCGCACCGCCCCAGCCGGCGTAGACGGCGACGAACTGCTTGCCGTTGACGCGGTAGGTGGTGGGCACGCCGATGATGCCGGAGCTGAGCTGCTCGCTCTGCCACAGCACCTTGCCGGTCTTGGCATCGAAGGCCATGAAGTGCCCGTCCGCCGAGCCGGTGAAGACCAGGCCGCCGGCAGTGGCCAGCATGCCGTCACTCCAGGGCAGGGCGCTCTCGTAATTCCACACCTGCTTGCCGGTATTGAGATCGATGGCCTGCACCGCGCCCCAGTTCTTGTCGTCCGGGTCATGCACCACCTTGAAGGACTCGCCGAGGAACGGCAGGCCGGCCTTGTAGCTGACCGCGCCGCCCTTTATGGTCATGCAGGTATGGATGGTCGGCACGTAGGCCATCTGCGTCTGCGGGCTGATGGCGATGGGCCACCAGTTCTTGCCGCCGAGGAAGCTGGGGCAGGTGAAGACTTCCTTGTCCACGGTGGGGCGCATGGCGTCGTCGGTGTACGGTTTGCCGTCCTTCATGCCGGCAACGGACGTGGCGTGGGCGAACTTCTCGGCGTAGATCAGTTTGCCGTTGCTGCGGTCGATGGCGTAGAACCAGCCATTGCGGCTGGCCGAGACCACGGCCTTGTAGGCCTTGCCCTGGTAGGTCAGGTCGGTGGCGACGGTCTCGTTGGTGCCGTCGTAGTCCCAGGTGTCGTGCGGCGTGTACTGGAAGTGCCACTTGATCTTGCCGGTCGCCGGGTTCATGGCGATGACCGAGTCGGTGTAGAGGTTCTCGCCCGGACGCAACGTCGCCAGCCAGGGACCGGGATTGCCCACGCCCCACAGCAGCGTGTCGGTTTCCGGATCGTAGGTGCCGGTCAGCCAGGCGGCGCCGCCGCCGGTCTTGTAGGCGCCCTTGGGCCAGGTGTCGCCGCCCGGCTCGTTCGGGGCGGGGACAGTGTAGGTCTTCCACGCCAGCTTGCCGGTCTTGGCGTCCATCGCCTCGATGAAGCCGCGCGCGCCGTATTCGCCGCCGGACACGCCGACCACGATCTTGCCTTTCACGATCAGCGGCGCCAGGGTCATGGCGTAGCCGACGTCCGGCGCCTGCAGCTTCTGCTTCCACTTGATCTTGCCGGTGGGAGCATCGAAGGCGATGACGTAGTTGTCCAGCGTCGCCATGTAGACATTGTTTTCATACAGGGCGACACCGCGGTTGACCACATCGCAGCAGACGGTCTTGAGGCCGACCTTGGACAGGTCGTGCTCGTACTTCCACAACTCCTTGCCGGTGGTCGCGTCGAGTGCGATCAGGTGATTCTTTGGTGTGGTGACGAACATCATGTTGCCGTTCACCACCGGCGCCGACTCGTGGCCCGGCTCGAGTCCGGTCTTGTAGTCGAACACCACTTTGAGGCCGCCAACATTGCTTGTGTTGACATCGCTGAAGGGAGCATAGCCAGTGCTGGAATAGTCGCGGCGATACATCAGCCAGCCATCGTCGCTGGCCGCGGCGGCAAGCCGCGCATCGGTGACGGACGGATAGTCGGCCGCTTGGGCCGTGGCGGCGAGACCTGGCGCAAGCAGGGCCGCAAACACCGTTGTACAGAGCAGCAGCCGCCCCTTCAATCGGCTGTGCAACGAACCAGACATGATCACACTCATCTTATTCTCCTCCACTGTCACTCACCCGGTTGGGCAATATCGAAGCTGATCGTGAAGTCGCGCGGCTTGTATGAGCCTGCGACCTTCGGGCGCGCTCAAATGCAACTTCGATGCCAGAGCCGCGAATGCAGGCACAGGGCCTTTATTCGCTGGATTTGCATTGTGGTGAAGGGAATTTCAATTGGTCTGTGCACTGGCGAACGTACAGCCTGTCATCCCGCCGTGACAGGGTGTCACGGCGCGATATCGATGCTTGCGCAGTGTGGTTCCTGCTGCGTCTCTCCGATCGGGTGCTGCCATGCGCCTGTCAGGCCGACGCGGGCCTGCGCGGCGGCGCATGGCACCGAGCTTGCTTAGTGGCCGCGCCCTTTCGGGCGCCAGACTGGATTGAGGAGATCATGAATAACAAGCTTGAGTCGGTGATGCACGAAATGCGCAGCTTCCCGCCGCCGGCAGCCTTCAGCGAGGCGTCGAACCTTTCGGCGCAGGCGCTGGAACAGCTGTACCGGGAGGCGGCCGCCGATCTCCCCGGTTTCTGGGCCCGGCAGGCGCGCAAGAATCTGAGCTGGAAGCGGCCGTTCACGCAGGCGCTGGACGATTCCAACCCGCCGTTCTTCAAATGGTTCGCCGACGGCTCGCTCAATGCTTCCTACAACGCGCTGGACCGCCATCTGGAAAGCCGGGGCGACAAGACCGCGCTGATCTTCGAGACTGATGGCGGCGAGGTGCAGCACTTCAGCTACCGCGCGCTGCATGCCGAGGTGTGCCGCTTCGCCAATGGCCTGCGCGCACTGGATATCGGCAAAGGCGACCGCGTGGTGATCTATCTGCCGATGGGGCAGCAAGCGCTCATCGCCATGCTGGCCTGCGCCCGCATCGGCGCGATCCACTCGGTGGTGTTCGGCGGATTCTCCGCCGACTCGATCAGGGACCGCGTCCGCGATGCCGGCGCCCGGCTGGTGATCACTGCCGACGCGGCGCCACGCAGCGGCAGGCTGGTGCCTCTGAAGGAGATGGTGGACGGCGCCCTTGCGACGGGTTGCGACACGGTGATCAGGGTGGTGGTGTGCCGGCGCAGCGGCAGCGCCATCGCATGGGCCGCGGGCCGCGACATCTGGTGGGACGATGTCGTGGCCGGGCAGCTGGCGGTGTGCGAACCGGAATGGGTCGAGGCGGAGCATCCGCTGTTCCTGCTTTACACCTCCGGCTCCACCGGCAAGCCCAAGGGCGTGCAGCATTCCACCGCCGGCTACCTGCTGGGCGCGATGACCAGCATGCAGTGGGTGTTCGACCTCAAGCCGGACGACGTGTTTTGGTGTACCGCCGACGTCGGCTGGATCACCGGGCACAGCTACGTCTGCTACGGTCCGCTGCTCAACGGCATGACCCAGGTGCTGTTCGAGGGCGTGCCGACCTGGCCGGACGCTGAGCGCTTCTGGCGCATGATCGCCGCGCACCGCGTCAGCATCTTCTACACCGCGCCGACGGCGATTCGCGCCCTGATGCGCCTGGGTGAGGAGTTGCCGCGCCGGCACGACCTGAGCAGCCTGCGCCTGCTCGGCTCGGTGGGAGAGCCGATCAATCCGGAAGCCTGGCTGTGGTTCCACCGGGTCATCGGCGGCGGCCGCTGCCCGATTGTCGACACCTGGTGGCAGACCGAGACCGGGGCCGCGATGATTGCGCCGATTCCCGGCCTGATGCCGACCAAGCCCGGCTCCTGCACCCGGCCGCTGCCCGGCATCGCCGTCGACATCATCGACGAGCAAGGCGAGCCGGTGACCGCCTGCAACCAGGGTGGCTACCTGGTGATGACCAAGCCCTGGCCGTCGATGGTGCGCACCATCTGGGGCGACGACGAGCGCTACCGGCAGACCTACTTCGGGCAGTTCGGCGATCGCATCTATGTCGCCGGCGACGGCGCGCACCGCGACGAGGACGGCTATATCTGGATTCTCGGCCGCATCGACGACGTGCTGAACGTGTCCGGGCACCGTCTCGGGACGATGGAAATCGAGAGTGCGCTGGCGGCGCATCCGCGCGTGGCGGAAGCCGGCGTGGTCGGGCGTCCGCACGAGATCAAGGGCGAGGCCGTTCTGGCCTTCGTGGTGGTCAAGGGCGACCGTCTTGCCGCCATGGCGGATGGTCTGGCGGCGGAGCTGCGCGAATGGGTCGGCAAGCAGATCGGGGCAATCGCCAAGCCGGATGAAATACGCTTCGTCGACGGCTTGCCCAAAACCCGCTCCGGCAAGGTCATGCGCCGGCTGCTGCGCAGCATCGGCCGCGGCGAGGCCGTCACGCAGGATACGTCCACGCTGGAAAACGGGGCCATCCTGGCGCAGCTGCGCGGTACCGAGGCAGCGATCAGCGTCGCGGCCTGAGGCGGGGCAGGCGCCGGTTCGATACACCGCGCCCGCTCCTGCGGCCGCGGTCACAGCGTCCTCCGCGCGGGTGCGGGGGCGCTTTCAGGCGTCGACGATCCAGCCGTGGCCGCGCGCCGCGTTGAGGAATTCGTGCACATCGCCGGCCAGGGTGTCGCCGCCGAAACGGTGGGCCAGTTCCAGTGCGATGTCATTGGCGCTGTGATGGCCATCGCATAAGCCGAGGATTACGGCGGCGTTCCTGTTGAGTTGCACCACACCTCCCGGAGCGAGCAGGACGTGGGCGTCCTGCGCCCGTTGCCATTGCAGGCGCATGGCGGGGGAGAGGCGGACGCATGTCGCGCCTTTGGATTCATCCATGAGAATGCGTCCCGGCATGGACCCGCGGTTTCGGTGGGCGGACGCGAGCGCGGCGCATGCGGTGCGGCATGCATCGCGACGGATTCGATTGAGCCGCACCACAAGCAGGGGCTGTGCCAAGCCGGGAAGTGACGAACGGCGCGCGCTTTGATCGATTCAGCGGCGGTCTGCATGGCGCATGCGGTCGCCGCGGCCGTAGCCTGTGTCAGCGGCAGCGGCCCCGGCGGCACACAGTGTCACGCTTCCGTTACAGGCTGTTGCAGCGGAAGTCGGCCAGCGGGATGTTGTGCCGCTTGATCTTGCGGTACAGGGTATTGCGGCTGATGCCGAGCTGCTGCGCGGCGCTGCTCATGTTCCAGCGGTTCCTTTCGATGGTGGTGAGGAGCGCTGTGCGCTCGGCGGCTTCCAGCGGCGTGCTGCCGTCGCTGTCCTGCGCCGGTGCGGCAGTGCCTGCGATGGCTGCCGCTGCGATGGCCGGCGCCGGCAGCGTCGCGGTGGCGCCGGGCGGTGTCCAGTCGCGAATCTCGCGCGGCAGGTCGGCCAGGCATACCAGGCCGCCCTCGCAGATGGCCAGTGCGGTGCGGATGACATTGCGCAGTTCGCGGATGTTGCCGGGCCACTGGTAGCGCAGCAGTTGCTGGAATGCATCGATCTCCACCGCCACTGGACGCCCATCGCGTGTCTCGCAGGCGATGATCTGGCGGATCAGCCGCTCCTTGTCGCAGCGCTGTGCCAGGGAGGGCAGCTCCAGGGTGATGCCGTTGAGCCGGTAATAGAGGTCTTCGCGGAAGCTGTCCTGTGCGATCATCTCGAGCAGATTGCGATGGGAGGCGGAAACCACGCGCAGGTCGGCCGCGATCGGCGTTTCGCTGCCAAGCTGAACCACTTCGCGCTCTTCCAGGACACGTAGTAAGCGTGTCTGCAGCAGCAGCGGCATGTCGCCGATCTCGTCGAGGAACAGGGTGCCGCCGTCGGCCTGGAGGATCTTGCCGCGCATGCCTTCCTTGCGTGCCCCGGTGAACGCACCCGACTTGTAGCCGAACAGCTCGCTCTCGATCAGCGATTCCGGAATGGCCGCGCAGTTCACCGCGACGAAGGCCTTGCCGGCGCGGTCGCTGGCCAGGTGCAGGGCCTTGGCGAAGGCTTCCTTGCCCGAGCCAGTGGGGCCGCGAATCAGGATCGAGACCTGGCTTCTGGCGATGCGGTGCGCGCTGCGGATGTTGCGCAGCATCTGCGGGTCTTCGCCGGCGACATCCTCCAGCGTCATCGGCCCGCTGGGTGCGGCCACGGCCGCCACTTCCACCACCACGCGGGTGTCCCGCGCCGGCATCGGCGGTGCTGCCGTTTCATGATGGTGGCCGCCGCGTGTCAGGCTGGCGAAGTAGCGGCGGCCATGGCGCACGTCGCGGACCTGCCAGAGCGCGTTGCGCAGCGCGTGCTCCATTGCCCCGAGCTCGCGCATGCCGGTATCGAGAATCTCGCGCAACGGACGCCCGGTCAGCTCGCGCCGGTCGTCGACGCCAAGCAGCTTGGCGGCGGTGACATCGGCGGCGATCACGGTGCCGTCCTCGACCAGGGCCAGCGCGCCGTCATGCAGCAGGTTGACCAGCTCGGGACGGTGGTGGAAGCGCAGTACCGACTGGTGGCGATGGCGGCGCAGGAACAGGCATTTCTCGATCAGGTGCGCGGAGATGTTGACCAGCGCCATGGTATGCATCTGGCTGGCCCTGGGGGCGCGCGCATCGGCGCTGGAGGCGTCCAGCACGGCGACCACCTGGCCGTTGGAGTCGCGGATCGGCGCGCCGGAGCAGGACAGGCCGATGTGGCGCACGCGGAAATGGTCGTCGCGGTAGATCGTTACCGGCCGCGCTTCGGCGATGCAGGTGCCGATGCCGTTGGTGCCCTCGTGCTGCTCGCTCCAGTCGGCGCCGACGGTGAGGCCGGCGCTGCGGAACATCTGCTTCAGGGCGGGATCGATCTTCTCGCACAGGATGACGCCGCTGGCGTCAGTCAGCAGCAAAGCGTAGCCGGAGCCGGCGATCTGCTCGTAGAGCGAATCCATTTCCGCGCGGGCGATCTCGACCAGCTCCTCGTGCTGCGCCTGGCGTTCCTTCAGGCGGTCGTGGTCCACCACCATCGGGGTGTAGAGCCGCGAGGGATCGAGCTTGAACTGGTTGACGCAGCGGCCCCAGGACATGTCGATCGTGGAGGGCGGGGAGCTGTCGCCGCCCGGCATCGAACCGTGAACCGCGCGGAGCACATCCTCCGCGTGTTTGACCACCAAAGCATTCGCCATCTTCATCTCCTCAGTGTCGCGTCCCGCCCCGTGCATGGGGTGAGCCGGTCATCCGGCTTCTGGGCGCGCCCCCAGTTAGCAGCAAGTGTGCCAACGGCCCGGGGGACAGACTGTCACCGTATTGGAGCAATCCGTGTCGGTCAATGCCGCTTTGGTCGCAGGAGCTGCGCGCGGTGCTGCGCAGCGGCTCCCGCTAGGCTTCCGCGCATGGAAGGAAATCCGCGACAGAAGCCATTCCGCGCCCCGCAAACAGCCTGTGACGCTGCGGCGGAGGGTTGGCGCGCTCCTTGCTCTTGAGGCGCCCGCAACGATGCAGTGGATCGTCAGGCGCCGTATTAGACCTTGGTCGTACAAGCCGGTCGAACGACGGCGAATCATCAGTCAGCGACCGTTACGACGGTCAATTGGAGGAGCACAAAATGGATGGAAATGATGGTGGTCTGACCGCCTTGAGTCCCACGGTCAGGAAGTTTCTCGGCCAGCCGAAGCAGGCACTGATCAACGGCAAATGGCAGGGAGCGCAGTCGGGAAAGACTTTCGAGGTGTTCAATCCTGCCAATGGCGAGATCATCGGCCATGCAGCGGCCTGCGAAAAGGCCGATGTGGATCTGGCCGTGACGGCCGCGCGCAGGGCTTTCGACGAAGGCCCGTGGCGGCGCATGACGCCGTCCGAGCGCGGCCGCATCGTGTGGAAGATCGGCGACCTGATCCTCAAGTACGCCGAGGACCTGGCGCAGCTGGAAGCGCTCGACAACGGCAAGCCGATCGCCGTGGCGCGCGCCGCCGATGTGCTGCTGGCAGCGGACCTGTTCCACTATATGGCGGGCTGGGCCACCAAGATCGAGGGTCACACGATCTCGCTGTCGGTGCCCTATACGCCGGGCGCCGAATACCACGCCTATACCCGCAAGGAGCCGATCGGCGTGGTCGGCCAGATCATTCCGTGGAATTTTCCGCTGCTGATGGCGGCATGGAAGCTGGGTCCGGTGCTCGCCACCGGCTGCACTGTGGTGCTGAAGCTGGCGGAAGAGACGCCGATGTCGGGTCTGCGCCTGGCGGAGATCTGCCAGGAGGCCGGTGTGCCCGACGGCGTGCTCAACGTGCTGACCGGCTTCGGCGAGCCCTGCGGCGCGCCGCTGGCGGCGCACCCTCTGGTCGACAAGGTGGCCTTCACCGGCTCGACCGAAGTGGGCAAACTGATCGTCAAGGCCGCCGCCAACGACCTGAAGAAGCTGTCGCTGGAACTTGGCGGCAAGTCGCCCAACATCATTCTCGACGACGCCGACCTGGACATCGCCATTCCCGGCGCCGCCAGTGCGATCTTCTTCAACCAGGGCCAGTGCTGCGCCGCCGGTTCGCGTCTGTTCGTGCAGGAGAAGGTCTACGACAAGGTCATGGACGGCATTGCCAAGCTGGCGCGCGGCATCAAGGTTGGCCCCGGCCTCGACCCGAGCACGCAGATGGGGCCGCTGGTATCGCAAATCCAGTTCGACCGAGTCTCCGGCTTTCTCAAGTCGGGCGCCGATGACGGCGCACGGGCGCTGACCGGCGGCAAGCGCGTCGGCGACAAGGGCTACTTCCTTGAGCCGACGGTGCTGGTCGATACCACCGAGAAGATGAGTGTCTACCAGGACGAGATCTTCGGCCCGGTGGTCACCGCCACATCCTTCAAGGAGCTCGACGACGACCTGATCCGCCGTGCCAACGACACCGTGTTCGGCCTCGCCTCGGGCATCTACAGCACCAACTCCAGCAAGATCCATCGCCTGGCGGCACGCCTGCGCGCCGGCACGGTGTGGGTCAACTGCTACAACATCTTCGATGCGGCGCTGCCCTTCGGCGGCTACAAGCAGTCCGGCTGGGGACGCGAGATGGGACAGGAAGTGCTGAAGAATTACCTGGAGACTAAGTCGGTCTGCGTCAGCCTGTAGTTGTTGCGGTAGCCGCTGCAACAGTTGTTGCAGCGGCCGTGCGGCGCGGAGCCAGGCGATGCCGGCGCCGCGCCGCACGGCCGTCGCGCCGGCATCGATGCGCAAGGCATGCCCCCGCCGCTCCTCTTCGAGCGCACCTCGCATGCAGGAATCCGGCCTTCGTAGTCGATGTGCTCCATCGGTGTGCTCCATCAGTGTGATTGGCACGGGCACATGCTGTAACGCTGTTGCAATGACTTGTCATGCGCTGCGCGGAAAGCCGCCAATCGGGCGCACCTCCATATCGGCGAACCCTAAAAAACCCCAGTAACTACTGGTACTTTGAAGAATGCGTCGGTGCCGGATGGAATGGCATGGCCCTTGCTCCTGAGCGGCCCGCGCGAGCCGTGGAGGAGGAGAAAACCGGTTCGTCGTGCAGCGCCCCCACGGTGGAGCGCTGTTCACCATTCTTCTATTCGGGAGCAAAAACGATGAACAGGTTCAGCAGGGTTGTACCAATCGCCGGCGTCATGTCGCTGCTTTGCGCTTCGGGCGCCGCCCAGGCCTTCGACATGACCAATGGCGACTGGAAGTTTTCATTCAACGGCAACATCAACGTTCACTACATCTATTCGGACTGCGAGAGCGCCTCGTCGGCCAAGGCCATCACCACCGTGGGTGGTGCCTGCACCGGCAGTGCCAGCGGCAGCAGCGTGTCCAATGTCGGCAACGGCCTGTTGCCGGCGGCGATGTCGTTCGGCGTGGCCACCAATCAGTCGGGATTCGATATCGCCGCGCATTTCGGCCTGTATCCGGGCATCAGCACCAATGATGGCGGCTCGCCCAACGTGCAGCAGGGCTCGCCCGCGGGCACCAACGTGGCGCTGGGCACCACCGGCCTGGATGTGCGCCAGGTTTACATGACCTTCGGCAACAAGGACATCGGCACCTTCACCCTGGGCCGCAACTTCGGCCTGTTCGGTTTCGACGCCATCATCAACGACATGACCATTCCGGGCGTGGGCGTGGCTGGCAGCTTCTCCACCGCGGCGCCGGCCAATACTTCCCTCGGCTCGATCGGCTTCGGCTACATTTATACCGACACGCTGGCGCAGATGAACTACACCACGCCGGACTATGTCGGCTTCAACGCCACGCTGGGCATCTTCGATCCGATCAACTCACTCACCGCGCCCGGGCCCGCGGCGCCAAAAAGCGCGCCGGGCATCCATGGCAAGCTGACCTATGCCCATGCTTTCGACAAGAGCACCAAGCTGTACCTGTCGAGCGCCTTTCTCGACCAGAAGCAGAAGTATCTGATCGGCGCCACGCCGTACAGCTACAACGGCTTCGGCATCGATGCAATGGCCAAGCTGGATATCGACGCGTTCGAGGGGCTGGCCTACTACTACCGCGGCAGCGGCTTGGGTACGACCGGCCTGTTCGTGCTGTCGGACGACGGCCTGGGCAACAAGCGCAATTCCAGCGGCTACCTGTTGCAGGGCACTTACACCATCAACAAGGTCAAGCTCGGCGTGAACTACGGTATCAGCCGGCTCGGCTACGCCAACAATGCGGATCAGGCCAATGTGCCCAACCTGCTCCAGTCCAACAGCAAGATCACCGGCGGCGTGTACTACTCGCTGACCAAGAACCTGACGCTGCTGAGCGAAATCAGCGACGTCGATACCAAAGCGCATAACGGCGACAGCAACCGCAGCATCAACGGCAACGTCGGCGCTTTCCTTTCGTTCTGACCGGCTCTCCCAGAGGTGATATTGGGCCGGGATCTCCCGGCCCTTCTTTTTGTATCGCCACTCCTGCTGCCGGATGTGTCAGCCGGATACGGCCCTGGCGCCATGCGACGCCGTTCCGCGCACTGCCTTGGCCAGCGCATCGACGATGCGCTGGAAGATGCCGTCAACCGGGCCGACGCCGGACACCAGCAGCAGCTTGCCCTGCGTCGCGTAGTAGTCGAGCAGCGGACAGGTTTCCTCCCCGTAGACACGAATGCGGCAGCGGATCACATCTTCGCGATCGTCGGCGCGGCCCTGCTGGCGCGCGCGCGCCAGCAGGCGGCCGATAATTTCCTCGTCGTCCACCTGCAGATGCAAGGCGATTTCCACCGGTGGCGAGCCGTTTTTCAACAGCAAGCCGTCGAGGATTTTCGCCTGCGCGGTGTTGCGGGGGAAACCGTCGAGGATGAAGCCCTCGTGCGCGTCCGCCTGCGCCAGCCGCTCCTCGACGAT
>FTIF01005315.1_pt1 | contig 22340 bp, 25 predicted proteins | sample 1658001 | NCBI WGS metagenome assembly FTIF01 (sample SAMEA3914789, study PRJEB12502) | metagenome | biome: forest; material: soil | place: Canada | collected 2011-07-03 | depth 0.3 m | reverse complement strand
TGGGCGCCAGGCCGGCGGCGACTGCGGCAACCGAGCCGCCGGAGGAACCGCCCGGGACGCGTTCCAGATCCCAGGGGTTCTTCACCGGGCCGTAGTACGAGGTTTCGTTGGACGAGCCCATGGCGAACTCGTCCATGTTGGCCTTGCCCAGCATCACCATGCCGGCGGCATCGAGCTTCTGCACGATGGTGGCGTCGTAAGGGGCGATGAACTTGTCCAGCATCTTCGAGCCGCAGGAAGTGCGGACGCCGGAGGTGCAGAAAATATCCTTCTGCGCCAGCGGAATGCCGGTGAGGCCCCCCCCCGCGCCGGCCGCCAGCACCTTGTCGGCGGCGTCGGCTTGGGCCTGGGCGCGGTCGGCGGTGACGGTGATGTAGCTGTTCAGGGACTTGTCGTGCTGGGAGATGCGGCCGAGATAGTGGCTGGTCAGCTCGCGACTCGAGAATTTCTTGGCGCGCAGGCCTTCGCCCAGTTCGCGCAGGGACAGTTCGTGCAGGCTCATTCGATGACCCTGGGCACGAGGTAGACGCCGTCTTCCACGGCCGGGGCGATGGCCTGGAAGGCCTCGCGGCGGTTTTCCTCGCTCACCGCATCCGGGCGCAGGCGCTGCACCATCTCCAGCGGATGGGCCATCGGCGCCACCGCATCGGTGCTGGCACTGGACAACTGGCTTACCATGTCCAGAATATTGGACAGCTGGCGCGCGTAAGGCTCGACTTTTTCGGGGGGCAGCGACAGCCGCGCAAGGTGCGCGACCTGTTTGACTTGTTCCGGACTCAGGCTCATCGGGGACTCGGGCGATTCAATCGAAGGGAATTGACTGGATTGAGGATCGGACAGGCTGCCATGGGCTGGTCGATAACAGTGCAAAACCGGCCAAACGGCAGACTTTCACGGAAGAAAATGCGCTATCATGAAATGATAAACGATTTGCACGTTCCCTACGCCTGCCGCATCGCGCCCGGGCCCGCCCCGCGGCGGTGCCGGTAGCGCCAAAATCCTGAATAAAGTCGCAAATTCTCCACCGTTTCCTTCAACGAATCCGGATTCTCACAAAACGATGTTCGACGCCGTCCGCCGCCTCTTCGTAAACGACCTCTCCATCGACCTCGGCACCGCCAACACGCTCGTCTACGTACGGGACGAGGGCATCGTCCTGAACGAGCCTTCGGTGGTCGCCATCCGCTTGGATTCACGCGGCAGTAAAAAAATCGAGGCAGTGGGCCTCGACGCCAAGCGCATGCTCGGCCGCACCCCCACCAACATCTCCACCATCCGCCCGCTGCGCGACGGCGTCATCGCCGACTACACCGTGACGGAAAAGATGCTGCAGCACTTCATCCGCAAGGTGCAGAAGGGCCGCGTCATGCGCCCGATGACCCGCGTGGTGGTGTGCGTGCCCTACGGCTCCACCCAGGTGGAACGCCGCGCCATCCGCGAGTCGGTGGAAAATGCCGGCGCGCGCAAGGTCTTCGTCATTGAGGAGCCGATTGCCGCGGCGCTGGGCGCCGGCATCCCGATCTCTGAGGCGCGCGGCTCGATGGTGGTGGACATCGGCGGCGGCACCTCCGAAGTGGCGGTGATCTCGCTCAACGGCATCGTCTACGCCGAGAGCGTGCGCATCGGCGGCGACAAGTTCGACGAGGCCATCGTCAGCTACGTCCGCCGCCAGTACAACATGCTGATCGGCGAAGCCACCGCCGAGCGCATCAAGCAGGAAATCGGCACCGCCTTCCCGGGGCCGGAAGTGCAGGAAATCGACGTCGTCGGCCGCCATCTGGCCGCTGGCGTGCCGCGCAACTTCACCATGAATTCCAACGAGATCCTCGACGCCCTGCAGGAGCCGCTGGCCGGCATCGTCAAGGCGGTGAAACAGGCGCTGGAGCGCACCCCGCCGGAACTGGGCTCGGACGTGGCCGAGCGCGGCATCGTGCTGACCGGCGGCGGCGCCCTGCTGCGCGACCTGGACAAGCTGATCTCGGAGGAAACCGGCCTGCCGGTGATCATCGCCGACGATCCCCTCACCTGCGTGGCGCGCGGCGGCGGCATGCTGCTCGACATGCTCGATCGCCAGGGCGACATCTACCTGATGGATTGAGCGGTGCGAAGCCGTTCCGGGCGCATCCCGGAGCGGCTTTCTCCGGCCCCGACAAGCGGGGCCGATATCTCCGCAGCAACGGTTGTCGGCGTCCTCGCCGAGCCCTATGCTTGACAGCATGTCCGGGCGCTCTGGGAGCCCTTCCAGACCGCCCACCTGACTCCGCCACGGCCCTTGAACACGCTTAGCGACTCCACCCGCAAATCGCTGTTTCCCCGCGGCCCCGGACTGGGGTTGAAATTCCTACTCTTCGCCACTCTGTCGGTCGGCCTGATGGTCACCGACAACCACGGCGAGCCGCGCCTGCGGCCGCTGCGGGAATGGACCGCGCGGGCCTTGCAGCCGCTGCTGTGGGTCACCTCGCTGCCGGGCGCAACCCTCAGCCTGGGCGACCATTTCCGCAGCCGCGAAGACCTGCTCACCGAAAACACGGCCCTGCACCAGAAAGAGCTCGAACTGGAAGGGCGGGTGCTGCGCATGGAAGCGCTGGAAGCGGAGAACGCGCGCATCCGCGAGCTGCTGTCCTCTGCCGCCTCGTTGCAGACGCGCGTGCTGATCGCCGAGATCATGGGCGTGAGCCAGGAGCCGTACCGGCAGATCGTGCTGAACAAGGGCGAGCGCGACGGCGTCTACAAGGGCCAGGCCCTGGTCGACGCTGACGGCATCATGGGCCAGGTGATCGAGGTCAATCCGGGCAGCAGCGTGGCCCTGCTGGTGACCGATGCCGAGAGCGGCGTGCCGGTGGAAATCAACCGCACCGGCCTGCAGACCGTGGCCCTGGGTCGCGGCGACGGCCAGACGCTGTCCCTGCCGTACCTGCCCGGCAATGCCGACATCAAGGTCGGCGACCTGCTGGTGTCCTCCGGCCTCGGCGGGCGCTATCCGCCCGGCTATCCGGTGGGCAAGATCAACGAACTGCGCCACCCGGCCGGCGAAAACTTCATGGAAGGCATCGCCTATCCCACCGCCCGGCTCAACCAGGGCCATCAGGCGCTGCTGGTATGGGCCGAACGGCCGGCACAGCCTTCCGAACCCGAGTCCGGCGCCGATCACGCCGCGGAAGCCCAGCACGGTTCCAATGCCGTGTCCCTGCCGAACAAGCGCGATGCCGCTCCCCCAGCCGCGCGCAAGCCTGAAACCCACCCGGAAGCGAAGCCCCAGCCGGCGCCGAAAAAGCCGGCGACAGCGGCACCGGCGGCAGCGCCGGCCAAACCTGCTGCGGTGCCGGCCAAGCCTGCACCCAAACCAACTGCGGTCCCGGCTCCGGCGGTGCCTCGATGAACCGCGGCAGCAATCCGCTGGTTTTCATCTTCAGCCTGCTGCTGGCGCTGGTGCTGCAGGTGATCGCGCTGCCCGACGTGGTGAGCCCGTTCCGGCCGCTGGTGCTGGCGCTGACCCTGGCCTACTGGGCGGTGTATGCCCCGGAAATGCCGGCCCTGCTGGCGGCCTGGCTGCTGGGCCTGTGCTGCGACGTGCTCTACGGCGCACCGCTGGGACAGTACGCGCTGGGACTGGTGACGGTGGCCTACGCGGCGCGGCGCCTCAGCGACACCTTGCTGGCGTTCCCCTTGTGGCAGGCGACACTGGCGCTGATTCCGGTGTGGGCAATTTATATTTTCCTGATGTTCTGGATCGACGGCCTGACCCATCACCCCGCCGATCCGCTGCGCCGTTGGCTGCCCCTGATCACCACCAGCCTGCTGTGGCCGCTGATCGCCGCCCTGCTGGGGGGCATGAACAGCCGCCGCAGCCGTCGCGGCATCCTTCCCTGAGCCCCCGGCTCAGGGCGGCTCGCGGATGAACAACTACCAGGCGATCAAGGACCTTTGGGAGGAGAAACGCGCCTTCAGTGCGCGTGCCTACTTCGCCGCCGGCCTGTGCCTGCTGCTGCTGGCCTTCCTGATGGCGCGGATGGTGCAGTTGCAGGTGCTGCAGCACGACTATTTCAGCACCCGCGCCGACGACAACCGCATGCGCCTGATCGCGGTGCCGCCGGTGCGGGGCCTGATCTACGACCGCAACGGCGCGCTGCTGGCGCAGAACCAGCCGTCCTTCGTGCTCAACATCGTGCCGGAACAGGCGCGCAAGCTGGACGACACCCTGGCGCGGCTGGGCCGGCTGGTGAAGATCAACGAGCGCGACGTGTCGCGCTTCCGCGAGCGCATGCACAAGACGCCGCGCTACCGGCCGGTGACCCTGCGCAGCAATCTGTCGGCCGAGGAAGTGGCCAGTTTCGAGATCAACCGCTACGACTTCCGCAATGACGGCGCAGCGGTGGATGCCAGCCTGGTGCGCGCCTATCCGCTGGGCTCGCAGGCCTCGCACCTGATCGGCTATGTCGGCGGCATCACCGATACCGACTATGCCGCGATCGACCAGAACCTCTATCAGGGCCTCAACCAGATCGGCAAGGCCGGCGTCGAGAAAAGCCACGAGGACGAGCTGCGCGGCATGCCGGGCAACAAGATCGTCGAAGCCAATGCCGGCGGCCGGCCGCTGCGCGAGCTGGACTACAAGGGCGGCATCGCCGGCGCAAACCTCTACCTGAGCATCGACGCCAAGCTGCAGTCGATCGCGGAGCAGGCGCTGGGCGAGCTGGACGGCGCGGCGGTGGCGATCGACCCGCGCACCGGCGAGGTGCTGGCGCTGGTGTCCAAGCCCGGCTTCGATCCGCAGCTGTTCGTCGACGGCATCGACGGCGCCAGCTACCGCGGCCTGCTCGAAGACCCGGACCGGCCGTTGTACAGCCGCGCCCTGCTCGGCACCTATCCGCCGGGCTCGACCATGAAGCCGTTCATCGCCGTGGCCGGCCTGATCGCAGGCACGCTCAATCCCGACGCCAGGATCTTCGATCCGGGCTACTTCCAGCTGCCGGGCGGCGAGCGCCGCTACCGCTGCTGGAAGCGCAGCGGCCACGGCTGGGTCGACCTCAATACCGCCATCCAGAAATCCTGCGACGTGTATTTCTACCAGGCGGCGCTGAACATGGGCATCGACCGCATCGTCAGCGTGCTCGGCGCCTTCGGCTTCGGCCGCGCCAGCGGGCTGGACATTCCGAGCGAGCGCTCCGGCCTGCTGCCGAGCCGCGCCTGGAAGCAGAAAACCTTTCGCCAGGTCTGGTTCCCGGGCGAAACCATCAACACCGGCATCGGCCAGGGCTACCTGACAGTGACGCCGCTGCAGCTGGCGCAGGCCACGGCCCGCCTGGCCATGCGCGGCGGCGGGTTCAAGCCGCATCTGCTGCACGCGCTGGAGGACCCCGCCACCCACAACATCACCGCGGTAGTGCCGGAAGCGCTGCCGGTGGTCGAAGCCCGCGATGCCTCGGCCTTCGACAAGGTGATCGCGGCAATGGAGCTGGTGGCCCAGCCCGGGGGCACCGCCTACGCCGTGTTCAAGGACGCGCCCTACCGGGTTGCCGCCAAGACCGGCACCGCCCAGGTCGCCGGCATGCGCCAGGACGAGACGGTGGCGGCCAAGCTGGAGACGGTGGAATACCGGCTGCGCGACCACGCCCTGTTTGTCGCCTTCGCCCCGGCGGACGACCCGCAGATCGCAGTGGCGGTGGTAGCCGAGCACGCCGGCCACGGCGGCACCTCGGCGGCGCCGGTGGCGCGCGCCCTGATGGATCAGTACCTGCTGGGCAAGGTGCTTTACCACAATCCGGCCACGGCTCCGGTGCCGCTGCCGGCGGTGGAGCCGGAGACGCCGGACGAGAATAGCGACGAAGCTCCCGATGGCTGGTCCGGCCCCGCCGGGCCCAGCCTGCCCGACAATAGCGGCGCCGTGCCGCCGCAGTAGCACCAGCAAGCCGAGCAAACGCCATGACCGTCAATGTAAGCGTCATCACTTCCGCCCCCAAGCCTGTCGGCAGCTGGGGCGCCTGGTTCGCGCGCTGGCACTTCGACCTGGTGCTGGGCCTGCTGCTGATGGCGGTGGCCGCGCTGGGCCTGTTCGTGCTCTATTCCGCCTCCGGCCAGTCGCTCGGCATGGTGATCAGCCAGGCGCAGCGCCTGGTGCTGGGCCTGGTGGTGATGATCGTGCTGGCGCAGGCGCCGCCGGAGTTCTACCGTGCCGCGGCGCCCTGGTTCTACGGCTTCTCGATGCTGCTGCTGGTGGCGGTGGCGGTGCTCGGCCAGCACGCCAAGGGCGCGCAGCGCTGGCTCGACCTGGGCGTGATGCGCTTCCAGCCGTCGGAGCTGATGAAGCTGGCGGCGCCGATCGCGGTGGCTGCTTACCTGCAGAGCCGCCACCTGCCGCCGAGCTTCGGCACCATCCTGGTCAGCCTGGCGCTGATCATGGTGCCGACCGGCCTGATCGCCATCCAGCCGGATCTCGGCACCGCCCTGCTGGTGGTGACGGCCGGCGTGCTGGCGCTGTTCTTCGGCGGCCTGCGCTGGCGCTGGATCATCCTCGCCGTCGGTGCGGTGGCGGCGGCGGCGCCGCTGCTGTGGCTGAAGCTGCACGACTACCAGCGCAACCGCCTGCTCACCTTCCTCGACCCGGAGCGCGATCCGCTCGGCGCCGGCTATCACATCACGCAGAGCAAGATCGCCATCGGCTCCGGCGGCCTGTTCGGCAAGGGCTGGCTGATGGGCACCCAGGCCAAGCTCGACTTCCTGCCGGAGGCGCACACCGATTTCATCTTCGCGGTGTATTCGGAAGAGCTCGGCCTGATCGGCGTGATGCTGTTGCTGCTGCTCTACACCGCCATCGTGGTGCGCTGCCTGGTCATCTCCCTGCGCGGCCAGGACACCTTCCAGCGCCTGCTCGCCGGCAGCCTCGGCCTGACCTTCTTCATCTACGTCTTCATCAACTGCGGCATGGTCATTGGCCTGGTGCCGGTGGTGGGCGTGCCGCTGCCCCTGGTCAGCTACGGCGGCACCTCCGCGGTGACCCTGCTGGCCGGCTTCGGCATCCTGATGTCGGTGCAGACGCATCGCAAGCTGCTAACCAGTTAAGCCCTATGCGCATCGTCATCGCCACCCTGCTCTCCCTCTGCGCCGCGAGCGCGGCCGCCGACTACAGCGGCAATGCCAAGACGCCGCAGTTGCTGCAGACGCTGAAAACCCAGTACAGCTTCTCGCCGGACGACCTCGACAACGTCCGTACCGCGCTGAAGCAGGCGCAGTTGCTGCCGCAGCTGATCCATAGCGAGCAGACCAACAAGGAAAAGACACTGACCTGGGAGGATTACAAGCCGCTGCATGTGACCCCGGCCAACATCGCCAACGGCCTGCGCTTCATGCAGGAACAGAAGAAATGGCTGGACCTGGCGCAGGAGCGCTACGGCGTGCCGCCGGAGGTGGTGACCGCACTGATCGGCGTGGAAACCAAGTACGGCGCCTATACCGGCAAATACCGCGTGCTCGACTCGCTGGCCACCCTGGGCTTCGATCATCCGACGCGGGCGCCATTCTTCTTCAACGAGTTGACGCAATTGTTCGTGCTGTGCCGTGACGACCGCTTCCAGCCGGCCGAGCTACGCGGCTCCTATGCCGGCGCGATGGGCCTCGCCCAGTTCATGCCGAGCAACTACCGCACCCTGGCGCTGGACTTCGACGGCGACGGCCGCGCCGACCTGTGGTCACCCGCCGACGCCATCGGCAGCGTCGCCAACTACCTGGTGAACTACGACCCGCAGCGCAGCTGGCACCGCGGCCAGGCCCTGCTCGCCGGGGTCGAGTCGGCCGCGCCGCCGCCGGCCGCGGTGACGCGCAACGCCAAGCTGCCGCCGCAGACCATCGCCGCACTGCGTGAAGCCGGTATAGCCGCCCCGGCGGCGCTGCCGGGAGACATGCCGGCCGGCCTGCTGGAGCTGAGCCACAACAGCGGCGCGCCGGAATACTGGATCGCACTGCCGAATTTCTACGCGGTGATGTCGTACAACCCGCGAGTGTTTTACGCCATGGCGGTAACGTCGCTGGCGTACGAACTGAAACTGGCGGAAGATAGCCAGTGATCGGGCTCGACGTCGCTGCCATGCGCAGCCTCGCCGCCATTGCGCTGTGCTGCCTTGCCGCCTTGCTCACCGGCTGCGGCGGCGGAGAGGCGGTGCGGCCGTCGAAAGCCCCAGCCTCGGGCGGACATGCCCGCATCATCCCGGTCTACCCTACCTCGTCGGGCAATCCCAGCCAGGACGGCCCGCCTGCGGCGGAAGAGATTCCGCCGGATGTGGCGAATATTCCCGATGCGGTGCCGCAGTCCGAGCCGAAAAGCAGCAGCGGCAATCCGGATTCCTACGAGGTCTACGGCGACCACTACGTCATCCTCAAGGACGCGCGCGGTTACAAGGAGCGTGGTTACGCTTCCTGGTACGGCAAGAAATTCCACGGCAAGCGCACTTCCAGCGGCGAGCCCTACGACATGTTCAAGATGACGGCGGCGCACAAGACCCTGCCGATCCCTTGCTACGCGCGCGTCACCAACCTCGACAACGGCAAGAGCGTGGTGGTGCGCATCAACGACCGCGGCCCGTTCCACGAGGGCCGCATCATCGACCTGTCCTACACCGCGGCGGTGAAGCTGGGCAGCCTCGGCAAGGGCTCGATTCCGGTGGAAGTGGAAGCCATCGACCCGAGCATGCCGACGCCGACCACCCAGTACGCCGCCGCTCCCCGGCCAGCGCCGCCGGTACCGCCGCCACAGCAGGTTGCGGCCATCGCGCCGCCGCGGCCGCCGGCCGCCGTGGCGGCTACTCCGCCACCGACCATCCCGGCGCCAACGGTGGCGACGGCCACGGCCGCGGCGATGACAGCGGCAGCGCCTGCACCACCGCGCCTGAGCCTGGCCAACACGCTGTCCACCCCAGCGGCGGCACCGCCGGTCGTGACCCTGCCTCCCCCGACGACAGTGCCCGGCTCGCGCTACCTCCAGGCCGGCCTGTTCAATGATCCGATCAATGCGGTGACCATGCGCGAGCAGCTCAATGGCCTGGGCATTGCCAACGTGCAGCTGAAGAACGACGTGCGCAACGGCAGTGCCGTCAGCCGCGTGCTGATCGGCCCCTTCGTCGACGACGAGCTGCTGGCAGTGGTGCGCAAGCGCCTCAGCGATCTGCAAATGCCCGCCGTCCCCGTGATTGAATAGTTTCCCCTGTCCCCGTGAAGTAAAATGCGCCTGCTTTCCCTCCTCCCCGGTTTTACCCCCTCCCTGTTGAACGGCTCCCAGTCGATGAATCTCAAATCCGGCCTGCTCGGTCTCGCTGTCACCCTTTTCTCCATCTCCGGCGCCGCTTTCGCCGCCGCCCCGGACCCGCCCGCGATCGACGGCAAGGCCTATGCGTTGCTCGATTTCCAGAGCGGCGAGATCATCGCCAGTCAGGCCCCCGACATGCACGTCGAGCCGGCCAGCATCACCAAGGTGATGACGGTCTACATCGCCTTCGACATGATCAAGCAGGGCCGGCTCAAGCTCAGCGACACCGCGCTGATCAGCGAAAAAGCCTGGGCCCAGGGCAAGGACTCCAGCGAGTCGCGCATGTTCCTGACGCTGGGCAGCCGTGTCACCATCGAGGACCTGCTGCGCGGCATCATCATCGTCTCCGGCAACGACGCCAGCGTGGCGTTGTCCGAGCACATCGCCGGCAGCGAGGACGCCTTCGCCCAGATCATGAACCAGTACGCGCAGAAGCTGGGCATGAGCAATACCCACTTCGTCGACGCCAGCGGCATGCCCAGCGAGCAGCACTACACCAGCGCGCATGATCTGGTGTTGCTGGCCAGCGCCCTGATCCGCAATTTCCCGGAGGACTACAAGTACTTCTCCGAGCGCGAGTTCAAGTACGGCGTGGCCAAGCCGCAGCCGAACCGCAACGGCCTGCTGGAAAAGGACCCCTCCGTCGACGGCATCAAGACCGGCCACACCGAAGCCGCCGGCTATTGCCTGCTGGCCTCGGCCAAGCGTGACGGCCGCCGCCTGATCTCGGTGGTGATGGGCGGCAAGAGTTGGGCCTACCGCGAGCAGGCCAACCTGGAACTGCTCAACTACGGCTTCCGCAATTTCGACACCGCCAGCGTGCTCGGCAACGCTGCGCCGATCCAGACCGCGCGCGTCTACAAGGGCGCCGACCTGGAAGTCGGCGTCGGCACGCTGGAGCCGGTCTACCTGTCACTGCCGGCCGGCGAGAAGAGCCAGTTGCAGGTGCAGCCGCAAATCGTCGGCAAGCTGATCGCGCCGCTGACCGCAGGGCAGAAGGTCGGCGAGGCCACCATCCTGCTCGCCGGCAAGCCGCTCAAGACGGTGCCGCTGGTGGCGTTGAAGGACGTGCCTGCCGGCGGCTTCTGGCATCGCATGGTCGACCAGATCAAGCTATGGCTGGGGCTGTAAGACGGGAATAGGGAGTCGGGAGTTGGGAATCGGTTAGAGCGTAGCTGCTTTTGCTTCTACGATTCTCCATTCCCGATTCCCGTCTTTAAACCCGCAGCCAAAAGCCTCATATTGGATCGCATGGAAACCAAGACCAACGAAGTTGTCGGCCTCGTCTATCCCTGCTCCTTCCCGGTGAAGGTCTTCGTCCGCCCCGATGACCAGGTGGAAGCAAGGCTGCAAAGCCTGGTGCGCACCCACCTCCAGCCCGAAGCCGGGCTGGAAGTGGAGCGCCGGTCCTCGGCCAACGGCAAGTACCTGTGCCTGACGCTGATCTTCGTCGCCGAGGACGAGGCGCACCTGACCCGCATCACCAAGGCCATCAGCGCCGATCCCGGCGTGGTGCTGTCCCTGTAATCCAGTCGCCATGGCGCAGACCGCAACGCTGCTGCGCCAGATGGGTCTGCGCGACTACAGCGAAACCTATGCGCTGATGCGCGACTTCACCGCCGCCCGCGGCCCTGAAGCCGCGGACGAGCTGTGGTTTCTGGAGCACCCGCCGGTGTTCACCCAGGGCCAGGCCGGCAAGCCTGAGCATGTGCTGGCGCCCGGCGCCATTCCCATCGTGCAGAGCAACCGCGGCGGCCAGGTCACCTATCACGGTCCCGGCCAGGCGGTGGTGTATGTGCTGCTCGACCTGCACCGGCTCGGCTACGGCGCACGCGAACTGGTGCGGCGGCTGGAGCAGGCGATGGTGGACACGCTGGCCGGCTACGGCATCGCCGCGCAGGCCCGCGCCGATGCGCCGGGGGTGTATGTGGAACGCAACTGGCCCGGAAACATTACCGAAATGCGAAAAATCGGTTCGCTGGGCCTGCGGGTCAGCCGCGGCTGCAGCTATCACGGCATCGCCCTGAACGTGAACATGGACCTGGAGCCCTTCGGCCGCATCAATCCCTGCGGCCTGGCCGGCATGCGCATGACCCAGGTGGCCGAGCTCGGCGGCCCCGCCGGGGTGGCCGAGGTGATGCGCAACCTCGAATCCAGGCTGCTGAATAATCTGGGCCTTACGTCACATTAGGGCCGCCGGCGCGGTGGAACCAAGCGGGCCGCCCTGCCTCTAATCCGGTGTCAATCGCGTAGAATGTAAAAGCTTCGGTAGTCCAGCATCCAAGGCCTGCATACTCAGCTCCGCGTAATCAACGTTCCCGGCTTTCAAGTCCCATGACCCCGACCGGCCAAGAGATTCTCGTGCGCGTGCGCGGCCTGCGCTTCGCGTTCGGCCCGCGCGTGATCTACGACGGTGTCGATATCGACATCCCGCGCGGCAAGGTCACCGCCATCATGGGCCCCAGCGGCACCGGCAAGACCACCCTGCTGCGCCTGATCGGCGGGCAGTGGCGACCGCAGGCGGGAACCGTCGAGTTCGACGGCGCCAATGTGCACCAGCAGTCGCGCAGCCAGCTGTTCGAGCTGCGCAAGCGCATGGGCATGCTGTTCCAGAACGGCGCCCTGCTGACCGACCTGACGGTGTTCGAGAACGTCGCCTTCCCCCTGCGCGAGCATTCCGGCCTGCCCGACAGCATGATCCGCGACGTGGTGCTGATGAAGCTGGAGGCGGTCGGCCTGCGCGGCGCGGCCGAGCTCTACCCGGAGCAGATCTCCGGCGGCATGTCGAGACGCGTGGCTCTGGCCCGCGCCGTGGCGCTGGAGCCGGCGCTGGTGATGTACGACGAGCCCTTCACCGGCCAGGACCCGATTTCGATGGGCGTGCTGATGCGCCTGATCCGCACCCTCAACGAGGCCCTCGGCCTGACCTCGATCCTGGTCTCGCACGATGTGGAGGAGGTGCTGTCGATCTCCGACTACGCCTACGTCGTGGCCGGCGGCAAGGTATTGGCGCACGGCACGCCGGAGTCGATCCGCACCAGCGAGTCACCGATGGTGCGGCAGTTCCTCGACGGCAAGCCGGACGGCCCGGTACCGTTTCACTACAAAACCTCGCGCGACTACGCCACCGACCTGCTCGGAGGCGCCGCGGCATGAAATTGGCGAGTATCGTCAGCGAGTTCCTGCGCGGCCTGGGCGAGGCCACGCTGTTCCTGTTCACCATCATCGCCGCGCTGCCGGCGGCGCTGCTGCGGCCGCGCCTGGTGGTGCAACAGCTGTACATGATCGGCGTGCTGTCGCTGATCATCGTCGCCATCTCCGGCTCCTTCATCGGCATGGTGCTGGCCCTACAGGGCTATCGCACGCTGGCGCAGTTCGGCGCCTCCTCGGCGCTCGGCGTGGTGGTCGCCTTCGGCGTGATCCGCGAGCTCGGCCCGGTGGTCACGGCGCTGCTGTTCGCCGGTCGCGCCGGCTCCTCGCTGGCTGCCGAGATCGGCCTGATGAAGGCCACCGACCAGCTTTCCGGCATGGAAATGATGGCAGTGGACCCGATCAAGCGGGTCATCGCGCCGCGTTTCCTCGCCGGCATCATTGCCATGCCGCTGCTGGCCTCGGTTTTCGCCATGATGGCGATCGGCGTCGCCGGCGGCCACCTGATCGGGGTGGAGCTGCTGGGCGTGGACGACGGCTCCTACTGGTCGCAGATCCACAGCGGCCTGCACCCGCACGATATCGCGGAGAGCCTGATCAAGAGCCTGGTGTTCGGCGTGGCGGTGAACTGGATCGCCCTGTACCAGGGCTACCATGCCGCGCCCACTTCGGAAGGGGTGTCGCGCGCCACCACTTCCACCGTGGTGGTGTCTTCGCTGGCCATCCTGGCGCTGGATTTCATACTGACCGCGTTCATGTTCCGCTAGGTTTTTCGCCGGGAATCGCCGTTGGGCGGACCGGCATTCAGGTCTGATTAATGCCTCGGGATCGAGGCTGAGAGTCGAGGATTCGGATTTATGCAATCGAGAACGCTGGAAATACTGGTCGGATTCTTCGTCTGCCTCGGCGTGGCGGCGATCTTCCTGCTGACTTTCCGGGTAGCCAGCCTGGACACCGTGGGCAGCGGCAGCAACAACTACCGGGTCACCGCCAAGTTCGATACCATCGGCGGCCTTGCCACCGGCGCCTCGGTGCGGATGGCGGGGGTCAAGATCGGCCGGGTCAAGGGCATCGCCATCGACCCCACCAGCTTTCAGGCGGTGACCACCCTTGAAATCGACGGCCGTCAGTCCAATATCCCGGAAGACTCTACCGCCAAGATCCTGACCTCCGGCCTGCTCGGCGAGCAGTACGTGGGCCTGGAACCGGGCGGCGACGACAAGGCACTCAAGAACGGCGATGAAATCAAGTTCACCCAGTCGGCTTTCGTACTGGAAAACCTGATCGGCCAGTTCCTGACTTCGATGACGCAGAAAGACAGCAGCAGCTCCAAAGACAGCAGCTCCCAGTCCCAGAACGCCGCGCAGCCGGCGCCGCCCGCGGCGCCGAAATCAAAGTAAGGAGTCGTCACCCATGATCAAGCTTCTGACCCGCCCCCTTCTGGCGCTCGCCCTGGCTGTCACGGCGTCTCTGGGCGTGGCCACCGCCCAGGCGGATACCACCCCGGCGCAGGCCCCGGACGTGGCCTTGAAAACCACCACCGACCAGATCCGCGGCATGATCAAGGATCACTACGCCGAGTACAAAGCCGACCAGGCGAAGTTTTACCAGGCGGTGAACGACGTAGTGGTGCCGCGCTTCGACGTGCCCGGCATCGCCAAGCTGGTGCTGGGCGTCAACTACCGCACCGCCACGCCGGACCAGCGCACGCGGTTCGCCACGGCGTTCAAGGACATGCTGGTGCACAGTTATGCCAATGCCATGCTGGACAATTACAAGTCGGCCAGCATCAACTGGATGCCGCCGCGCCTGGCGCCCAATGCCACCGATGCCGCGGTCAACACCACGCTGTCGCGCGACAACGGGCAGAGCTACGCGATCGGCTTCCGCGTGCACGTGATCGACGGCGACTGGAAAATCTACGACATCACCGTCGAAAACGTGTCGCTGGTGCTGAATTTCCGTACCCAGCTGAACTCCGAGATCAAGCGGACCAGCCTGGACGACGTGATTTCGCGCATGCAGAACGGCCAGTTCAAATCGGATCCGAACGGCAATGCGCCGCAGAAGGCGAATTGAGGAAAACACGGAAAAAGCAGCCGTGACCACTGCCCAGGGGACTCTTCAAGGCACACTCGATTTCACGCGCGTGCCGCAGTTGCTGGCGCAGGCGGAAGCCCTGAGCGCCGATGGAGTCCTGGACCTGGGTGGCGTCAGCAATGCCGATAGCGCCGGTCTTGCATTACTGCTGGAATTAAGCCGGCGCAGCAAGGCCAGAGGCCGGCATCTGAGCATCCGTGGGGCCAACGAGCAGATCGTGCAGCTCGCGCGGTTCTTCGGTCTCGACAAAATTTTGCGTTTCGAATAGGGAGTTTTCGTATGGGCAGATTGCATCGTTGCTGCTCCGTCGTCGCCGCCGCCGTACTGCTGGCCAGCTGCGCGCACCATCCGGCGGACGACCCCGCCGATCCGCTCGAGCCGGTCAACCGGGCGATGTGGACCTTCAACTCCAAGGCCGATCAGTACGTGCTCAAGCCGGCGGCCAAGACTTACGTCGCCGTCACACCCGGCTGGGCGCGAGAAGGCGTCACCAACTTCTTTTCCAACCTGGTCTACCCGACCACCATCGTCAACGATTTCTTCCAGGCCAAGTTCAAGCAGGGCGCCTCCGACACCGGTCGCTTCGTGGTCAACAGCCTGTGGGGCATCGGCGGCCTGATCGACGTCGGCAACCGCGTCGGCCTGCCCAAGCACGACGAGGACTTCGGCCAGACGCTAGGCTATTGGGGCGTGGGCGAAGGCTGGTACCTGATGATCCCGTTCATGGGCCCCAGCGACAACCGCGATCTGCTCGGCAAGGGCGTGGACATCTTCACCGCGCCGGCCCATTACATCCCCGGCCGCTACGACCTGCCCCACTATCTGGTCGACTACGTCCTCAACAGCGTCAACATCCGCGCCAATGCGCTGCCCTCGGACAGCCTGCTGGAATCGCAGTTCGACACCTACTTGTTCATCCGCACCGCCTACCTGCAGCATCGCCAGGCACTGGTCTACGACGGCAATCCGCCGCCCGAAGACCTGGGCCTGACCGACTACGGCGACGACAGCAGCACCACGGCGCCGGCACCCGCCCCGGTGGTCTCCGGCCAGCAGCCGCCGAAGTCCAAGTAAGCCCCCGGATGGGATTCGCGCCCCTCAGCTCGCAGAGTTGAGGGGCGCGAACGTTTTGGCGGCCCGCTTCAGACAGCCGGCAGTCCTGCGCTAGACCGAATACTTCGCTGCCAGCTTCAGCATTGTATTCATCCCGCGCAGCGTCGCCCTCAGCTTCAGGGTTTTCTCCAGCACCGCGTTGGAAAACGTCGACTCGCTCTGCTTCTTGCGGCACAGCCAGTAGATTTCCCGGCCGCGCACATGGAATTCATCAATATCGGTCCTGAGCTTGTGCAGGGCCTGCTGCGCTTCCCCCGTCAGCGGTTCGGCGAGGAAAGCGATATTCAACGCCGCGGCCGACTTCATCCTCGCGGCATCGAACGGCTGGTATTGCGCGATGGCTGCGACCTCGGCGTCAGATCGCACAAAGGTCTTCACCTCATATCCCAGCAACTGCTGCAGCCGCGCCTCGATCTTCCGCTCCAGCGCCGCCATATCCCGCGCCCTGCTGCCGAAGATCACATTGCCGCTGGCGATGAAGGTCTCGACCTCGGCGAAGCCCAGGGCTTCAAACAAGGTGCAGAGTTCGTCCATCCTGACGGTACGGCCGCCGACGTTGACGGCGCGCAGGAAAGCGATGAATCGGGACATGTCACCGCCTCCTGCCCCTCCCGCGGGGAAAAGCCGGCTACTTCTTGCGCCCAAATCGCTCCAGCAACAAAGGCATCACCGCCTTCGGCACCAGCTTCTTCACCGGCGCTCCCAGGCTGGTCAACTCCCGCACCAGGCTGGAAGAAAGGTGCGCGAACTGCGGCGAAGGCGCCAGCAGCACCGTGTCCAGTTCCGGATACAGGTCGCGGTTCATCACCGCCATCTGCTTTTCGTAATCGACATCGCCTACCGTGCGCACACCGCGCACCAGCACGGTGACGCCGTGATCGCGCGCGAAATCGACCACCAGCCCGGTGAAGCCGACCACCTCGACATTGGCCAGATCCTGCACCGAGGCCTGGATCAGCGCGATGCGCTCGTCGATGGTGAACTTGGGATTCTTGGTGACGTTGAGCCCCACCGCCACGATCAGCTTGGGAAACATGCGCGAGGCACGATGGATGATGTCGTTGTGGCCCAGCGTGATCGGGTCGAAGGTGCCCGAATAGGCGGCGATGACGCTCAAAGGTGTTCTCCCTGGCTTCGCTTCAGGCCCCGGCAGGGGTTTCGGCGTTGAAGATCGCGAGCCCGTAGCTTACCTGACCGGCGTTCTTTTCCTTCAACAGGGTATAGCCGGCCGGCAACTGCGGCGCCTGCCCCTGCGGCCATTCCAGATACACGCGGTGCATCGGCTTCAGCACGCGCGGCAGGGCGGCCAAGGCCGGAGCCAGCAGATTGGCGCCGTAGGGCGGATCGAGAAACACCACGTCATAGCGTTGCGCGGTGCTGCGCAGCCAGGACAGCGCATCGGTCTGCACGATCTCGGCACGGTCGCCGGCAACGAGCTTGACGGCGGCGGCACGCAAAGCCGCGGCCTGGTCCCGGCCCTGCTCGATGAAGCTGGTGTGGCCGCCGCCGCGCGACAGGGCCTCGAAGCCGAGCGCGCCGCTGCCGGCAAACAGGTCGAGGCAGCTGGCCCCGGGGATCAACGGCGACAGCCAGTCGAACAAGGTCTGCCGCACGCGGTCCGGCGTCGGCCGCACCCCGGCGTCGCCATCGAATTCGATCAGCCGGCTGCGCCATTCGCCGCCGATGATGCGCAGGGTGCCCAACGCGCGTCTTGCCATTAGCCGGAGACCTCGCCGAAATGCTGCCGCAAGCGGCGGTGCCGGTGCTGGAACAGCATGTGGATGATGAAGCGCAATGAGGAAGCGAACAGTGCGAGGCGCGACTCGAATTCGAGGATGTCGGTGACCCGCGTACCGCCGGCGATGGCGCTCAGGCGGCGATGATGCAACCACACCCGCTGGCTCCAGGAGTGCGAGCGCTCCTCGAAGCCCTCGCCGGGCTGGATGCGGTCGAAGCCCAGCGCATGACGATCCAGCGGGATCAGCCGCGCCAGCATGATCCAGCTGTGGAACACGGTGCGGCCCGGCGCCAGCTGATCCGCTTCACCGGCGGCGTCGGCAATGCTCGCATAGCGCGGCGGATGGCTCATCGTCACCCACGGGCCCAACTCGTGGTTGACGCCGGCCATGCTGCTGGCGTGGCGCCACACCGCATCGACCGGCGCGGCCACATCGCTGCTGAAATTCAGCCTGATGCTCAGGGTGCGTGCCCCGCTGCGCCGCTGTTCGCCACCGGGGCTTCCGGCTGGAACAGGATGGGATGCTCGCTGGCGATGCGGCGCGGCAGCAGCACCGCCGCGCACAGCAGGGCCACGGCAGCCACCAGAGCGACAGCGGCGGAGATACGGGTGCGAAGCGCCTGCCTGCGCTTGGCTTCGCCGCGCAGGATGCGCATGTCATGGAACAGGCGCATTTGTGGCATTGGATATTGCGGCGCGGCCGCAATGCGGCGGCCGAGCTGGAACCAGTAGGTCGCCAGCAGGCCCAGCAGCACGGCACTGCCGTAGAGCGCGTGGACGAATTGCCCGATCACGTCGTGGGTCGACGCCCGCATCTGTTGTGCCGACTCGACCGGCAAATTGTCGAGGTAGTCGTGGAACCACCAGGCCAGGCCCAGCAGCACGACAATGCCGGCTGGAGCCAGCAACAGCAGCTTGCGGCGGGCGGCTGGATCGGCCTTGTGAACGGCCGGCCCCGCCTCCGCTTCAGACATGCGTGCCGCCCACCGTCATGGCGTCGATCTTCAGGGTCGGCTGGCCCACGCCCACCGGCACGCTCTGGCCATCCTTGCCGCAGACACCGATGCCGCTGTCGAGCTTCATGTCGGTGCCGAGCATCGACACCCGCGACAGCGATTCCGGGCCATTGCCGGTGAGGGTGGCACCCTTCACCGGGCGCGTCACCTTGCCATCCTCGATCAGGTAGGCCTCGCTGGCGGAGAAGACGTAGTTGCCGTTGGTGATGTCGACCTGGCCGCCGGCGAAGTTCACCGCGTAGAGGCCCTTCTTGACCGAGCGGATGATCTCTTCCGGATCGTGCGGACCGGCCAGCAGGTAGGTGTTGGTCATGCGCGGCATCGGCAGGTGGGCAAAGGATTCGCGGCGGCCGTTGCCGGTGGGCTGCATGCCCATCAGGCGCGCATTCAGCTTGTCCTGGATGTAGCCCTTGAGAATGCCGTTCTCGATCAGGGTGGTGCACTGGGTCGGGGTGCCCTCGTCGTCGAGGGTCAGCGAGCCGCGGCGATTCGGCAGGGTGCCGTCGTCGACCACCGTGCACAGCGGGCTCGCCACTTTCTGGCCGATGCGGCCGGAATAGGCCGAGGTGCCCTTGCGGTTGAAGTCGCCTTCCAGGCCGTGGCCCACCGCCTCGTGCAGCATCACACCAGGCCAGCCCGGCCCCAACACCACCTGCATCGAGCCGGCTGGCGCGGCAATGGCCGAGAGCAGGGTGATGGCCTGGCGCACGGCTTCCTTCGCATACTGCTCGGCGGTGTCGCCGCCGAAGAAATCGGCATAGGCGCCGCGGCCGCCGCCGCCGGTGCTGGATTGCTCGCGCCGGCCGTTGTCTTCCACGATCACCGAGACGTTCAGGCGCACCAGCGGCCGCACGTCGGCGGCCAGGGTGCCGTCGGTGGCGGCGACCAGAATCACCTCGTGGCTGCCGGCCAGCGTCACCATCACTTGGGTGACGCGCGCGTCGGCGGCACGCGCCGCTGCGTCGGCGCGCCGGAGCAGGTCCAGCTTCTTCTCCACCGGCCAGGAATCGAGCGGATTGGCCGCGCTGTACAGGGCCGGCGTGGCCTTGGCATGGGCCACCGCCAGGCTGCCGGTCTGACCCTGGCGCACGATGGCGCCGGCGGCACCGGCGGCATCGGTCAGCGCCGGCAGGGCGATCTCGTCGGAATAGGCGAAGCCCTGCTTCTCGCCGGCCATGGCGCGCACGCCCACGCCCTGCTCGGTGTGGTGGCTGCCCTGCTTGACGATACCGTCCTCGAAAAACCAGCTCTCGGTCACCGCATGCTGGAAATAGAGGTCGGCGGCATCGACGCCGGGCTTCATCAGGCCGCTCAGCACACGCTGGATGCGCGACTCGTCGAGTTCGGCAGGGGCCAGCAGGGTGCGGCGGGCGAGGTCTAGGGATTGGCTCATGGGGGAATTATGGGGGAAAAGCGGGTGCTTCCAAGATTATGGGCTTTATTGGCCCCGGCAGGATGTGCCGAGAGCAGGTCGGCTCAAGCGCAGCGGAGCCGACTTCGGCGCCAGACCCTGTCGGTTCCGGGCGCAGGCGCCGCCGAACCAAGCTACGAAAATCAGACCCCCATGCGGCGGTGAGTCAGGGCCGGAAAGCTGCTGCGCACCTGCTCCAGCCGCTGGCGCGGCAGCGGCGCCGCCGCCACCCCATCGCCGTCCGCCTGCTGCGCCAGGATTTCGCCCCAGGGGTCGAGAATCAGGCTGTGGCCGTAGGTGCTGCGGCCACCGGCGTGGGTGCCGTGCTGCCCCGGTGCAATCAGGAAGCACTGGTTCTCGATGGCGCGGGCGCGCAGCAGGGATTCCCAGTGGGCCTGGCCAGTGCGCGCAGTGAAGGCCGCCGGCACGCACAGCGCTTCCGCGCCCTGCGCCGCCAGCGCCCGGTACAGCTCGGGGAAGCGCAGGTCGTAGCAGACGCTGAGGCCGAGCTTGCCGATCGGCGTCTGCACCACCACCGGCTTGATCTCGCCGAGGGCAATGGTGGCGGACTCGCGGTAGCGATCCCCACCCGGCACTTCGACGTCGAACAGATGGATCTTGTCGTAGCGCGCGGCGCGGCGGCCCAATGAGCAATAGACCAGGCAGGCGGCGTATACCTTGTCGGCGTCGCCGGGCACCGCCAGCGGCACCGTGCCGGCGACGATCCACAGCTTCAGCTCACACGCCATGCGGGACAGGAAATCCTGGATCGGGCCTTGCCCGTCGGCTTCCGCGATGGCCAGCTTGTCGCGCTCCTTGGCCCCCATGAAGGCGAAGTTCTCCGGCAGCACCGCCAGCTCGACGCCTGCAGCAGCAGCCTGGCGCAGCAGCTTCTCCGCACTGGCCAGATTGGCGTCGCGGTCGGCGACGGAGTTGAGCTGGATGGCCGCGGCGATCGGCGCGGCGGATTCGGAAGTGTTCATGAGTGAATCTTAGAGCTTATCGGCGGATAAATCGTTCCGGACTGCGCCGCGGCGGCGCCTACCCGCCATTCTGCTCCGCAGGCGGCGGCGCGGCGTCCGGTGCGGGCGTCGGCGCAGGTTCTGGGGCAGGTGGCGGTGGCGCCGCAGTTTTCGGCGCTTCCTTGACCTCGCCCACCTTGACCTGCGGATTGTCCCAGCTGCCGGTGACGCGGTAACTGAACTGGCTCAGCGCATTGAACGGCTTGTTGAACACCTCCTGCGCCAGCAGGGCGATACCACCGGCGATGGGGCCGCCGAGCAGGGTGGCGCCGACGGTGACGCCGGTGGTGACATTGGGATAGATGGTGATCTTCTGGTCGTAGTCGCGCGCCGCCAGGCCGATGCGGCCGCTCATCTGCATCTTCATCGACGAGGCATCGACCTTGAGATTGCTGGTCTGTGCCTGGCCGTCGGCCAGGGCGAAGTCACCGCCGAGGGTATCGAACACCAGGCCGGTGGAGACCACGTCGTGGAAGTCTAGGGTCAGCAGACGCTTCGGCAAGGCGTACAGGTTGACCAGGCCGAGCACGCGGCCGGCGCCCGGCTTGACCGCTTGCAGCACGCCTTTTTCCACCGCCAGCGAAACCTTGCCGCGGGCCTGCGCCAGCTCCAGGCCATCCGGGTTCTGCGGCCAGGTGAGGGTGCCGGAAAATCTGGCCTTCTTGCCGTCCATGGTCTTGGCGTAACCGAAGGCCTCCAGCACGCCGCCGAGATCGCGGGCATCGAACTCGAACGACAGGTCGGCATAGGAGCTGCCGTTGCGGCGCAGCCAGGTGCCGCGCGTGTTGGTCTGCAACTGGCCGCCTTCGAGCTTCAGCGGGTCCAGCGTCTGGCCGCCCGCGATGCGCGCGGTGAGCAGGGTGAGGCGTCCGAGATCGGCCGCGCCGACCTTGAGCGAATCGCAGGCCAGGTCCAGCAGCGGCGCCTGGGTGGGATCGAACGGCCGTGCTTTCTCGACGTTCGCCGCATTCGCCGCATCCTCCCCCGGCGCCGACATATCCGCCAGCGGCTGCAGGTACAGCCGCTGCAAGCGCGCCTGCAGATGACCGCCGCCGCTGCGGTTGAAGGCAATCAGCCCCTGCGCATTGGCGCCATCCACATGCACGCTCCAGCCATCGGCATCGGGCGTGCCCAGAAGGTGCGCCTGCTGCAGCGTGGCGCCGCGATACACCAGCTGTTGCGGCGTCAGGTCGAAGCCGCGCAGGGCCAGACTGGTGGCGGCACTGCCGGCGCTAGCCGGCGGCGATGGCTTCGCCGGGGCCTGATCGCCGCTGCCATCGATCTCATCGAGCAGATCCATCCACGGCGTCACCTCCAGCACGGCAGGCGTGCCGGAGACGAACACGCCGTCGGCATCGGCGCGCGGCATGCTGCCGGGACCCAGCCGCACTTCGACGCTGCGGGTCGACAGCGCATCGGCCGGCCCCTTCGCCGCCTTGCCGAAGCGCAGGGCCACGCCGAGGCGGTCGGCGACATCGATGCGCACCCGCAGGGC
>FTIF01001437.1_pt1 | contig 22347 bp, 20 predicted proteins | sample 1658001 | NCBI WGS metagenome assembly FTIF01 (sample SAMEA3914789, study PRJEB12502) | metagenome | biome: forest; material: soil | place: Canada | collected 2011-07-03 | depth 0.3 m | reverse complement strand
CGCGCCGGCTCGGCCGCGCCGAACGCGCGCAGCGCGGCGACCTTGGCCCGCAGCCGGACGCGGCCTTCAGCGAGCGCGGCGGCCTGGTCGCTGCGGCGGAAGTACAGCTCGTTGACGATGGCCAGCACGTAGATCTCGAAGCCCATCACGTGCACCTGCGGACCGTCGGCGACGATCTCCAGCGTCTGCCCGTCGGCCGCGATGCTCGCCTGCACGAAGCGGCGCTGGAACTTGAAGATGCGCAGGAAGTCGACGAAGTCGTTCTTGATGTAGCGCAGCGCGCCCAGGTACGCGAGCTCGTCCTCGGTGAACGACAGCGAGCACAGGTGGTCGAGCTGTTCGTCGACCTCCGCCAGCAGCTCGGCGAGCGCAAAGGCCGGCGTGTTGCGGCACACGAAGCGGTATTGCGCCTGCGCCTGCGGGTGGCGATGCAGCATCGTCTGCCACATCGTGAACTTGTAGAGATCGGTCTCGAGCAGACTGTGGAGGATGGGGGTCATGGTGCGATTCTCGTTCGGCAGGGCTCAGGCGGCGAACAGCAGTGCCTTGGCCGCGTCGGTGGTCATCCGGCGGACGCCGAGCGCGCGCATCTCGTCGAAGAAGGCCTCGTGCTGCGCCTCGAAGCCGCCGACCGGGCTCATGCAGTCGGTCAGCAGCACGACGCGATCCGGACGGCCGCCTGGCAGGTTGGCGACGATGTGCTCGGTGGTGGCGCGCACGCAGTGGCTGCTGGCCTCGCCGGCGATCAGCAGCACGTCCGCGCGAGCCAGGTCGGCGAGCAGCGCGGCATTGAGCTGGGTGCGCGGGTCGTCGGCGTCGGGCACCTCGGCCTGGATCGCGCTGTAGTGCTCCGTCCACGGGTTCTCGCCCTTGGTGATCTTGCGCACGCCGCGCAGCTGCGCTCGTTCCCACTGGTTGTAGGCGGCGCGCACGTCGGCGTGGACATCGTGGCCCCAGGTGCCGATCTCGCAATGCACCGGCCACACCATCAGCGTGTAGCGGCCGCGGGCTTCGAGCTCGTCGAGGTAGGCCAGCGTGCGGCGCAGGGCGGCGGGGTCGCGCGGCCGGAACTCGCCGGCGCGCACCTGGGCGGCGGTGATGGGGGTGAACGCCGCCACCGGCCGATCGTCGGCGCGTTGCCAGAACGTCGGGTGGGCAATGTCGACGTGGTGGTGCGAGTCGAGGGTGATCGTGATGTCGGTCAACGCGGAGCCGGCGGCGCGGATGAAGGCGGCGGTGCGCTGCATGTCGGCGTGGGCGCCGGCCACCGGCAGCGCGGGGGCGATGGCCGTGCCGGTGAGTGGATCGATCGGGCGGTAGCCGGCGGGCACGTCGCAGAAATCGTTCTGCGGGTCGATGATCAGGAGCTGGATGACGGGCTTCATGACACTTCCTTGCTGCGGTGAGATCACTATAACCATTTAAGTTGTGTAATACAACTAACAATGAAGACCGAGTGACGAAGGGCGATTTCGTCCGTTCAGGCAGCCGACGGCTCGAACGGTTATCCTATCCTCCCCCACAGGATATAAATCATGGCCGTCCATCCCTCCCACCCCGACATCATCAAGCGCCTCAAGCGCGCCGAGGGCCACCTGCGCAGCATCGTCACGATGCTGGAGGAAGGCCGCGACTGCCTGGAGATCGCGCAGCAGATGCAGGCGGTGGAGAGCGCCGTGGGCAACGCGAAGAAGACGCTGGTGCACGACCACATCGACCACTGCCTGGAGCACGCCGTGGAGGGCGTCGGCGCGCGCGACGCGATCAGCCAGTTCAAGGCCATCACCAAATACCTATGACCGATTTCCACACCCTACTGCAGGGCGGCAATGCCTGGCTGTTCATTCCGAGCGCGATCCTGCTGGGCGCGCTGCACGGCCTCGAGCCCGGTCATTCGAAGACGATGATGGCGGCGTTCATCATCGCGGTGCGCGGCACGCTGATGCAGGCCGTGCTGCTGGGCCTGGCGGCCACGGTGTCGCACACCGCCATCGTCTGGCTGATCGCCCTGGGCGGCATGTACTTCGGCCAGCACTGGAGCGCCGAGGCGAGCGAGCCCTGGATGCAGCTCGTCTCTGCCGTGCTGATCATCGGCGTCGCGCTGTGGATGATGTGGCGGACGTCGCAGAACAAGGCGGCGTGTTTCCACGATCACGGCAGCGATGGCGGGCACGACCATGACCACGCTCACCACGGACACGACGACGGCCACGGCCATGCGCACGCGCATGACCACGCGCACGACCATGCGCATGCCCACGCACATGACGAGCACGACCACGCCCATGGCCCCGCGTGCACGCACGATCACGGCCATCACGGCCATCACGGCCATCACGGCCATCACGGCCATCACGCCGTCCATGCCCACGCGCCCGCATCCGTCGCCGCGCCGGTGGAGCAGGACGCCCACGAACGCGAACACGCCGAGCAGATCCGCAAGCGCTTTGCGAACCGCGAAGTGACCACGGGCCAGATCGTGATGTTCGGCCTCACCGGCGGCCTGATCCCGTGCCCGGCGTCGATCACCGTGCTGCTGCTGTGCCTGCAGCTCAAGAAGATCGCCCTCGGCGCCGTGCTGGTGCTGGGCTTCAGCGTCGGCCTGGCGCTGACGATGGTCGCCTCGGGCGTGATCGCCGCGTTGAGCGTCAAGCACCTGTCGAAGCACGTGAACAAGTCAGGCCGCTTCAGCGAGCTGGCGCGCAACGCCCCGTATCTTTCGAGCATCCTGATGCTGATCGTCGGTGTCTACGTCGGCTGGCAAGGCCTGCACACGCTGGCCTGAACGAACCTGCGCAAGCGAGGAAGCCCACCTGTCGTGGGCTTCTCCATTTCGATGGACGTGCTGCGGATATACGAAGATCTTTTAGTCGTCTTCCTCTGTGAAAAGCAAGTCGATCTGTGCCTTCAGACGGGCTTTGTCGGCGGCATAGAACGGGTTTGGTATGACTAACCAGGCCCTTCTCGCGCCTGGCAGTCGAACCGGAATCTGATCCATAGATGTGCTTTCCGCTTCAAATGGGGGGCTGTGTTTCGCTGTTGAACGCGGTGACACACTGGAGCCTTGCTCCACCATTGGTTCATCGATCGCTTGGCCTTGCGGCTGAATGGCTGTCTCAAGGTCGATGTCAAAAGCGGCGGCCTCGGGCTGTGACGTCGCTGCGTCGAAGTAGCCTGCGAAATCGACTGACTTTCTAAAGGCGGCCATGGTCGCCTCAGCCGCGGGTGGAATGAAGCCTCGCTGAATCAGCTCGTACTTAAGGTTGGCATCCGATGGCAAGCCACTTGCGAACTTTTCAAGCAACTCGGCAAAGAGCGGGGGCGACTTAAGAAAACCGATGAGAAGCGCCCGACGCCGAGCTTCGTCGGGAGCAAACTTGAACGCCTCGACATTCTTGGTCACGGCTAGAAGACCGTCGGCCGGTCGATCGACCAAACCAAAATAGCGCAAGCTTGCCATTGCCTGGAGCGCGGTTCCACTGTTGGCGCCTCTATAGCCAATGTTTTGTGCGAAGACTTCGGAAGGCGCCGGATGCAGACGTTCCTTGTCGTACGCGCGAAGCGCCCGTTCCAATGCTTCGTCGAGAGGCATTGAGGGCGCGCGAGGACTTTTCCTTCTTGGGGCTTCTTGCATAAACTTCTTTCAGTTCTTTAGCGAAGATTACAGTCAAATAAGCCCAGTGTAAACTGTATAAAGCGGAAAACATAGGACATGAACTACTTCACATGAAGTGAGTCGGCAGTCCGCGCGGAAGGATGAATTCTGCGTGAACTGAAGATTCTATTCGCGAATTGCGAATACGCGATCAAGTTGCTGATCTTTTTTTCATTCGCCATTCGCGAACAGTGTAAACTAAGGTCATGAGTTCATCCTGGAAGCAACCAGCTCTGAAAGCGCAGGACTTGCTAATCGTATTGAAGATCAGCATCTCCTCGCCCGCCGAGTTGACCTTTGCGCGACTGTCCGCCGACCTGCACATGTCGGCGTCCGAAGCGCACGCAGCTGTCAAACGTGCAACGCAATCTCGGCTACTAGCTCAATCCGAAGGATTTCTTACGGTGAACAGGGTCGCTCTAAGAGAGTTCATCGTGCATGGAGTTCAGTACACATTTCCTCCGCTTCTGGGCGGCCTTGCCCGCGGTGTCCCCACAGGCGTTTCAGCGGCGCCTCTCAATGCAATGTTCGACATGCAAGGCGACCTTCCACACGTTTGGCCAGATCCTGAGGGGGGGGTACGCGGTATCAGTCTGTGTCCGCTCTATCCGTCAGTGCCTGCCGCTACAGCTTCGGACCCACGACTCTACGAACTACTTAGCTTGATCGACGCTTTACGCGCCGGTGCAGCACGTGAGCGAGAAATGGCTATCAAGGCGCTGACAGAGGAATATCTATGAGACGTCAGAACCCGAACATGCCCGCGGTCGAGCTCGCGGCCGCTGCATTGGGTGATCTCACCAAGGAGCTAGTTCTCGTAGGTGGGTGCGCCGTAGGACTTCTGATAACCGACGCCGCGATCCCGCCTATCCGAAGCACACGAGATGTTGACTTGCTAACGGAGGTTGCGCCTCTTGCCAGCTACTACCTTTTGGGAGACCGCCTACGTGACCGCGGGTTTACTGAGAGCCAAGAACTCACCTGTCGATGGATCCGGGGTGCGCTGATCATTGACGTGATGCCCACGGAAGAGCGGGTGCTTGGATTTACGAACCAGTGGTACGAGGGCGCTGCGAAAACGGCTGTCGACTTCGAACTACCGAGCGGGGCACGCATTCGATTGATCTCGGCGCCCTACTTTCTGGCAACAAAGGTTGAATCATTTAGGTCGCGTGGAGGCGGCGACTTTCTGCATCACGACGTTGAAGACATCGTGACGCTTGTTGACGGACGACCAGAGCTGTTGGACGAAGTCACAGGCGCTAACGAGGACGTCAAGAGCTTCATCAGATCGAGCTTCGAAGACCTAGTCTTGGAACAAGCCTTCCTTGACGTCCTCGCATGGCATTTCGAAGAATCGGAGCAGGGGCGCGTGCCAATAGTGCTTGACCGTCTCCGTAGACTTGGTGGTCTTTGACGCGCTCAGAATGCCGTCTCCGACAAAGAGAAGGTACCCTTTACTGTGGCAAAAGCAGAAAGCTTCGCGGGAGTTCGGATCTCTTTTGTTCGACAACGCTTGAGAAGAGCGACGCTGGTCCGAAACGTCAGGCGACCGGCGCCAGCGGCTTGGCGCCGAGCCGGCTGCCCAGCAGCCCCTGCGCCGCCGACGCCACGACGATGTTGACGAGCAGTGCGAACAGCCCCGTGTACATCGCGTACGAATCGCCACCGACGACGAACGTGTGCACCGGCTTCACGCCGTCCATGAACGCCAGCGACGTGCCCGTGGCCAGGCCCACGGCCCAGCCCAGCAGCAGGGCCGGTGCGCGGAACCACGCGAAGAACAGGCCGAACACGACGGCCGGGAAGGTCTGCAGGATCCACACGCCGCCCAGCAGCTGAAGATCCAGCGCGAACTTGGTGGGCAGCACCAGGATGATGACCAGCGCGCCCACCTTGACGACCAGCGACACCAGCTTGGCCACCTTGGCCTCGCCCGCGGGTGTGACGCCCGGCTGCACGTAGGCCTTCCAGAAGTTGCGCGTGAACAGGTTGGCCGCGCCGATGGACATCACCGCGGCCGGCACCAGCGCGCCGATCGCGATCGCGGCGAACGCGAAGCCGACGAACCACGCCGGGAACAAGGCGGTGAACAGCGCCGGCACCACCGCGTTGTTGTTGCCGTGCACGTCGACCCCGGCCGCGTACGCCATGTAGCCCAGCAGCGCGATCAGGCCCAGCAGCACCGTGTACGCGGGCAGGAACACGGCGTTCTTGCGGATCGTGTCGGCGCTCCTGGCCGCGAAGATGCCGGTGAGCGTGTGCGGATACATGAAGGCCGCCAGCGCCGAGCCGATCGCCAGCGACGCATACGGCAGGTATTGCGCTGGCTTGAGCAGCAGGCCGCCGGATTTCTTGGCCGTGTAGGCGTCGCTCGCGACGTCGAACACGTGCGCATAGCCGCCCAGCTTCATCGGCACCAGCACCACCGCGACGAGCACGACGATGTAGATCATCAGGTCCTTGACGAACGCGATCAGCGCCGGTGCGCGCAGGCCGGCCGAGTACGTGTAGAGCGCCAGGATCACGAAGGCCGCCGCGAGCGGGATCTCGCCCGTGAGTCCGAGCGCCTGGATCACGACCTGCATGCCCACCAGCTGCAGCGCGATGTAGGGCATCGTGGCGACGACGGCCGTCACCGCGACCGCCAGTTCCAGCGGGCGCGATCCGTAGCGGCCGTAGACGACGTCGGCCGCCGTCACGTGGCCGGCCTTCTGCGCGGCGTGCCACAGCCGCGGCATGATCACGAAGACGATCGGATAGACGAGGATCGTGTACGGCAGCGCGAAGAAGCCGTAGGCGCCGACGGCGTAGACCAGCGCCGGCACGGCGATCACGGTGTAGGCCGTGTAGAAGTCGCCGCCCACCAGGAACCACGTGATCCAGGTGCCGAAGCTGCGCCCGCCCAGGCCCCATTCGTCGAGGTGCGCCCCTTCGGTCGCGCTGCGGTTCCAGCGCGAGGCCCAGAAGCCCATCACGGTGACGAGCGCGAAGAAGAAGACGAAGACGCCCAGGGCCGTCCAGTTGATCTGGTCGCTCATCACTGCACTCCCTTGCGCACGCCGTCACGGTAGACGAGCCAGATCAGGAACGCGGTGATGGGCACCCACAGCAGCTGGTACCAGTAGAAGAACGGAAAGCCGAACAGGGCCGGCAACGTGTCGGTGTTGTAGAACGGCACCCACAACAGCCCGATGAACGGAAGCAACAGCAGCAGCCACATGACGGCCTCCTCGCAGTGTTTTTCTCGGCCGCGATTCTGTTCTCAAGCGCAAGTCCCTGCCGGGGACTGCGAGACTTCGAGCGGCGTCGTCCCTCGCAGGCATTGCAGCAGAATCCGACCATCGCCGCTGCCATGGAGTTCCGGTGCTGCGCCAGGCGGGCGGCGGCCCGGTGGCGGTGACCGTCTATCCCGGCGCGACCCATGACTTCGACGACCCCGGCGCGGCGCGCCAGGTCATCGCAGGCAATCGCGTCGCCAGGGAAGATACGATGAGTCGCGCCGCCGCCCTGCTCGATGCCTTGCCCGCGCGTTGAGCGCGCCGGAGCCGCCGTTCAGGTGCTGGCGTTCTCGCGTTCGACCACGTCGTCGGCCGGCGTCCTGAGCGCGACGCGAAACGAGATCTGCGCGATCAGCGAGGCTCCCACCAGCACCGTGCAGGCCGCGACGGCCGGATCGTGGCCCAGCCCGGCCAGCGTGGTGCAGACCGCGCCCACCGCCATCTGCAGGAAACCGTAGAGCCCGGCGGCCGAGCCGATCAGCCGCGGATCGACGCTGATCGACAGCGTGGACACGGCCGGACTGCACAGGCCCGCGCCGACGCAGTAGACGATCATCAGCGCGACGATCGTGGCCACGCCCGGGCGCAGCGCGAGAAAGGCCGCGAGCACCACCAGGGCCGCGGCCAGGCTCACCAGGTTGCCGGCCATCAGCAGGCGCTCGATCGAGAAGCGGCCGATCAGGCGGCTGGCGAGGATGTTGCCGATCGACACGCCGACGATCAGCAGCCCGAGATAGAGGCCCACCTCGTGGAGCGGCCGGTGCAGCTCGTTGATGAAGATGAACGGCGCCGCGGCGATGAAACCGTAGAACGACGTCGTGGCGCAGCCGCCGCCCAGCGCGAAGCCGAGAAAGCGCGGCGAGCCCAGCAACGCGCGGTAGTCGCGGACGACGCTGCCCGCGCTGATCCGGCCGCTGGGCGTGCCGGTTTCCGGCAACAGGCGCCACGACACGCTGAAGTTGAGCACGCCGAGCGCCGTCAGCACGACGAAGATCGCGCGCCACCCGAACGCGCCGGCCAGCAGGCCGCCGACCAGCGGCGCGAGGCCCGGCCCCACCATCGTCATCAGGCTCATCAGCGCGAGCCGGCGCACGGCGTCGTTGGACTCCGCGGTGTCGCGCACGATCGCGCGACCCAGCAGCAGCCCGGCGCAGCCGCCGGCGGCCTGCACCAGGCGCGCCGCGATCAGCACGCCCGCGTCGGGCGCCAGCGTCGCGGCCAGGCCGCCGGCGGTGTACAGCGCCAGGCCCACCAGCAGCGTCGGGCGGCGGCCGAACACGTCCGACAGCGGGCCGTAGACGAGCTGGCCGACGGCCAGCCCGAAGATGTAGACGCTGATCGTCATGCGGATCGTGGCGGCGTCGACGTGCAGGTCGCGGCCGGCGACGGTCAGCGCGGGCACGAACATGTGCATCGCCAGCGTGCCGCTGAAGGTGACGAGCACCAGCAGCCACAGCGGCGCGGAGCGCTTGACGAGCGGGAACGTGGCGGAGATCGGGCTCAGAAGTGCACCGACAGGCCGACGCTGGACTGCAGGTCGGTGGACGTCCAGGTGGTGCCGCGCGACACCGCGAAGTCGAGCTGCGTCGACGCCGACGCCGCATAGGACGCGCCGGCGGCCACGTGGGCCGTGTTGTTGTCGATCACGTTGTTGAACGCCAGCTTCTCGCCGGACAACTCGACGAAGCTGCGCCAGCGCGCGGTCTTGGTCTTGTCGACGGTGCTCACCTCGAGGCCGGCGACGTAGTGCTCGAACGCCATGCCGCCGCCGCGCGTGAAGCCCGGCGTGAAGCCGATGGACATGTCTTCCGGCGTGTCCCACATCGCGGTGATGCGCAGCGAACGGCGCACGTTGCCGGCGCGCGGCGGCGGGGCGCCCGAGAGGACGTCGGCGTGCGCATCCCATGCGAGCTGCGACAGCAGCGGTGCCTGGATCCGGTCCTCCGCGCCCCAGCGCGCGCCGAACGTGACGTCGGCCGGGTTCACCGCGCGCGGCAGCACGCGCACCAGCGGGTCGCGATCGGGGTTATTGGCGGCCGGCATGCCGTCGGCGTGCAACTGCACCACCTGGTTGCTGTCGAGCAGCAGCCGCGACGGCGTGGAGCCGCCGGCATTCGGATCGATGCGCACCGGCTTGATCGCCGGCTTCGTCGCCACGGCCGTGATCGGCACGATGGTCTTGGGTCGGGTGTCGGGTGCCGCCAACACGGCCGTGATCGCCGAGCGCACCAGCGCGGGATCGGAAACGTCGGGGTTGGGCAGCAGCGTGGCGAAAACCGTCGGGTCGAGCACCGCGTCGGCGATGGGATCGAGGTCGACCTCGTCGCCGAAGACGTCCTGCTCCGCGTGCGCTGCCACGCTTGCCGCGCACAGGAACGCGGCGACGAGGGTGGAGCCGAGGAGCGAGCGTTGGAACTTCATGTCGACGGGTTGGCGCAATGCAGCATAAATGAGGACACGCCTCGGGGACAAGTCTTGAATTGTCACGAGGCGGGTGCCGTCGCGATCGGTGCAACAAGCCGGCTTCGGGCGCGCAGATCGACTCGGCGAGCGCGTGGAAGTTCCCCGTCGCTCGACAGTAGAGAGGACGAATCCCTACTCGCTGGACGGCCCGTCGTCGCAGAAGCTAGAAGCTGGACGACACGCCCACGCCGGCCTGGAACGGCGGTGCCGTGTCGCTGATGCCGCGCGTCACCGCGAAGTCGATCTGCGTCGACGGCGTCGCGACGAAGGTGAGGCCGGCGTCGACGCTGGTGGACACGCCGGCGATCTGCATCGTCGCGACACGGTCGCGCGCCATGTCGACGAAGGTGCGCCATTGCGGCGACCACGCCTTGCCGAGCGTCAGCGCGAACGTGCCGGTGGCCTGGCGCCGGCCCTGCATCGAGTAGTCCACCGCCATGCCCGGCATCACGCCCAGCGAGAAATCGTTGGGCAGCGCCCATTCGCCGCTGAGGCTCAGCGTGGGGCGCAGTGCCGCGTCGTGCGCATCGGCGTTCTGCAGGTCGGGCATCCACGCCGCCGACGGCACGTGCGAGTTGGCATCGCCGTGCACGACGCGCCAGCGCGCGCCGAGCGAGAGGTCGGCCGTGTCGGCAGCGACGGCGGCGGCCGTGGCGTCGTCGGAGAAATCGTTGGGGGTCGGCGCGCGCGAGACGATCGCGGTGGCGCGGGTCACGTAAGGCGAGCCCAGGCTCAGGCGCCACGAGGTAGCCATCACGCGCGACACCACGTTCTCGCGCAGGACGGAGACGACGGCGCGCTCCGTCTCCAGGGTGTCGTCGATCAGCTTGCGTGCCGCCGCGACGAAGCCGGTGGGCGCGGCGACGGGAGACGCCGGCGCGTATTGGTCGTCGGCGGCGGCGAGCGCGTGAGGACATGCGAGCAGCGCGACCACGGCGCATGCAGCATGGGGTATCCCGGCGCGGGACTTGTCGGAGACAACGGGAAGACTGCTGGAGCGCATGGAAGCCGGTCGCGAGGTCAGGGCAGGACGCCTCGCGAGACGGCGCTGGTGGCACCGACTGCAGCGTCACGGATGAGTGAGGCGATCTTGCAGGACCACCGGGAAACGCGTCAACGCATGAGCTGGCGGATCGGGGCCCTGTTCGTCTTGTAACGTTACGCGAGGTTTCGAGCGCGCCAGCCGCGCAGCATCTTGTTGCGTGGCCTGATCGAGCCGGGCGAGCGTCAGAACCGCGACGACACGCTCAGCCCGGCGCGCACGTCCTGCGACGCGTTGCCGGACAGGCTGCGCGACACCACCATGTCCACCTGCATCGTCTTCGACGCGATGAAGGCCACGCCGGTGTCGACGTTGAGCAGCGACTCGTCGGACTGCGAACGCGACAGGCGCTGGCCGGCCAGCTCGACGAAGCTCTGCAGCCGCGGCGTCCACGACTTGCCCAGCGTCACCGCCAGCACGCCGGCGGCGTAGTGCTTGCCCTCGTCGCCGCGGTCGCGATAGAGGCCCGGCATCACGCCCAGCGTCAGTTGCTGCGGCAATTCCCATTGGGCCGTGGCGCGCAGCGACGGCCGGAAGTTGCGATCGCGGAAGGCGGGCGAGCCCATCGTCGTCTCGACGTCGGCCAGCCACGCGACGCCCGGCAACCAGCCCGCGTCGCCGCCGCGCACGCGCCACTGGGCGCCGAGCGACACATCGGCGAAGCCGTGCAGCCGGCGCATGCGGTCGTTGGCCGTCTCGAGCGGCAACTCGTCGGCCGGGCCGGCCGCGGCGGCGCGCAGTTCCATTGTCTGGCTCGGGTTGACGGGCACGTCGAGTGCCGCGAAGCGGGACGTGAACCTGGACGCGACGGGTTGCTCGTGCGGGCCGGGCAACAACGGGAAGACGGGGTCGAACTGCCATTGGCCGAGACCGACGACGGCGGGCGAAGCCAGGAAGTCGACGTGTCCGGGCAGCGATTCGCCGGAAGCGGGGTCGCCCGCGGCCGCCATCAGCAAGGCCGTGGCGACGGCGCGGGGAGCGTTGGAAAATGAGCGCATGGCAGGACTCGAAGCGAACTGCGGGGATGCGCCGGCGCGCCGGCGCTCTGGCAGGCGCGGCCACCCCAACGCGGGATGGCTCGATATTGAAGGTCGGACCGGGCGGCGAAAGCCGCATCAACCGCGGGTTTACCGGGCAGTTTCCGGCCGGGACCACGCCGTGCGAAAGTCACGGACCCCCGGCCGCATCGGGCCACGCAGGCGGGCTGCCGGGATAAAATACGGCAAAGGGTATCAACTCGACGTTGCGCGGGATCTTCCACCGCGACGGGGGCCATGGATTCATGACAAAGACCTATGTTGTTTCCGGACGCGGCATGAAGTTCGACGCGGCGCTCTGGCCCGTTCCGCCCAACGTCGAGATCCATTTCTACTTCCAGTGCATGCGCGAGCCGCAGTTCTACAAGACGCGCACGATCCTGGACAAGTTGATGCTGGAGGTCGGCATGTTTCCCGACCGCGTCGCGTTGCCGGGGGAAATGATCCCCAGCCATTTCTGCTGGGCGCATCCTGGCGACCACCCGCCGTCGGGCGTGTTTCGCCGGCAGACCGGCCATCTCGCAATGGACCTGGCCGGCTCCGGCCCGACGCGCCCCGTGGCGTTGAGCCATGTCGTGAAGTCGTTTTCAGCGGATCGCGGCAGGAGCGGCACGGCGATCCACTGGATCGTCCGCGAGGACGAAGAGATCACCGATCTCGCCGGGCTCGACTGCCTGTTCCCGACCCGATTGCGCAACGGCGCCGTCGAGGATGGCGAGGAATCGCACCACGTGCCGTTGGGCGAATTGGGGCCGCAACCGGAATGGCCAGGGGTCAGGCGCCGCGCGAATACACGATGAAGCTACGATTGGAGCTTCGAAGGCTTCAAGGAGTACGACGATGACCGTGCGAGCGATCGTGATGCTGTGCCTGGGAATTCTCATGCTCGCGGGCCCGGGCAAGCCTGCGCTGGCCGAGCCGGCCGGACACATCACCGGCGTCGGCGGCGTGTTCTTCAAGGCGAAGGATCCGAAGGCGCTGGCGGCGTGGTATCGCGACGTGCTGGGCCTGCCGCTGGAAGCCTGGGGCGGCGCGGCGCTGCGCTACGACGCGCCCAATCATCCTCCGGCAGCGGCCTGGAGTGCGTTCCCTGCCTCGACGAGCTATTTCGCGCCGTCGACCGGTTCGTTCATGATCAACTACGCGGTCGACGACATGGACGCGATCCTCGCGCGGCTGCGCGCGAAGGGCGTGGACGTCCTGAAGCGCGACGACGCCGACCCGAACGGCCGCTTCGCATGGGTTCTCGATCCGGAAGGCAACAAGATCGAGCTGTGGGAACCGAAACGCACGGCGCCGCCCTGACAGGAACGACGGCTTTCCCCGCAGACGATGGCGAAGCTTCGCGACTGCGACCGCCAGCCGACTGACCGCCCTGGCGCGCGGGCGCGCGGGCGCGTCGCAACCCTCAGGCGATCGCCTTGTCCACCAGCGCCTGCGCCTCGTCCAGCAGGCGCTTCAGGTGCGCCGCGCCGTCGAAACTCTCGGCGTAGATCTTGTAGATTTCCTCGGTGCCCGACGGTCGCGCCGCGAACCAGCCGCTCTTCGAGCTGACGCGGATGCCGCCGATCGCGGCGCCGTTGCCGGGCGCCGTGGCCGTGATCTCGGTGATGGGCTCGCCGGCGATCTCCTGGGTCTTGATCGCGTCGGGCGCCAGCGCCGACAGCCGTTTCTTCTGCTGCGCATCGGCCGGCGCTTCCACGCGATCGGAGACCGGCTTGCCGAGCTCCTGCGTCATCTTCTCGTAGAGCGCGCCCGGGTCGCTGCCGGTCTTCGCGGTGATCTCGGCGGCGAGCAGCGCCGTCGTCAGGCCGTCCTTGTCGGTCGTCCACGCCGTGCCATCGCGGCGCAGGAACGCGGCGCCCGCGCTCTCTTCGCCGCCGAAGCCCAGGCTGCCGTCGGCGAGGCCGGCGGCGAACCATTTGAAGCCGACGGGCACTTCGATCATCTTGCGTTGAAGCCGCTGCGCGACCAGATCGATCATGCGCGACGACACCACCGTCTTGCCGATCGCCGCCTGCGCGCTCCACTGCGGGCGGTTGCGGAACAGGTAGTCGATCGCCACCGCCAGGTAGGCGTTGGGTGCCAGCAGGCCGGCGCTGCGGGTGACGATGCCGTGGCGGTCGTGGTCGGTGTCGCAGGCGAACGCCACGTCGAACTGGTTCTTCAGCTCCACCAGGCGCGCCATCGCGTACGGCGACGACGGATCCATGCGGATCTTGCCGTCCCAGTCCATCGTCATGAAGCCGAACGTGGGATCGACGACGTCGCTGACGACCGTGAGATCGAGCCGGTACTGATCGGCGATGCGGCCCCAGTAGTGCACGCCGGCGCCGCCCAGCGGATCGACGCCCAGGTGGATCTTCGAGTCGCGGATCGCGGCCATGTCGATCACGTTGCCGAGATCGGCCACGTACCAGCCGAGGTAGTCGTGCCTATGCGTCGTCGGCGCGGCCAGCGCCTGCGCGTAAGGCATGCGCCGGACGCCCGCGAGCTTCTTTTCCAGGTACGCGTTGGCCGCGTCCTGCACGCCCCTGGTGATGTCCTCGGCGGCCGGGCCGCCGTTGGTCGGGTTGTACTTGAAGCCGCCGTTGTCGGGCGGGTTGTGCGACGGCGTGACGACGATGCCGTCGGCCAGCCCGGACGTGCGATCGCGGTTGTGCGTGATGATCGCGTGCGACACCGCCGGCGTGGGCGTGTACTCGTCGTTCATCGCCAGCATCGTGTCGACGCCGTTGGCGGCCAGCACCTCGAGCGCGCTGCGCAGCGCGGGTTCGGACAGCGCATGCGTGTCGATGCCGATGAACAGCGGGCCGTCGATTCCCTTGCTCGCGCGGTAGTCGCAGATCGCCTGCGTGATCGCCAGCACGTGGTGTTCGTTGAACGAGTTGTCGAACGCGTTGCCGCGATGGCCCGAGGTGCCGAACGCGACGCACTGCGCCGGCTCCGCCGGATCGGGCCGGCCGGTGTAGTACGCGCTGACCAGTTTGGGGATGTCGACCAGCGACGAGCGCGGCGCAGGCTTGCCGGCGAGAGGGGAGATGATCTGGGCCATGGGGATGTCTTCAGGCGGTGCGGCGTTGCCGGTAGCGGCGGATCAGCGCGTTGGTGGAGCTGTCGTGGGCGAGTTCGGGATCATGCCCGCTCTGCAGCTCGGGAATCACCTTGGAGGCCAGCGCCTTCCCTAGTTCCACACCCCACTGGTCGAACGAATCGATGTTCCAGATCGCGCCTTGCGTGAACACGCTGTGCTCGTAGAGCGCGATCAGCTTGCCCAGCGTTCCGGGCGTCAGCGCGTCGGCGAGGATCGTGTTGGTGGGCCGGTTGCCTTCGAACACGCGGTGCGGCACGAGCTCGGGCGGCGTGCCTTCGGCGGCCACCTGCTTGGCCGTCTTGCCGAAGGCGAGTGCCTCGGCCTGCGCGATCAGGTTGGCCATCAGGATGTCGTGCTGGCCGCCGATAGGCGCCAATGCCGTGCAGAAGCCGATGAAGTCGCACGGCACGATGCGGGTGCCCTGGTGGATCAGCTGGTAGAACGAGTGCTGGCCGTTGGTGCCGGGTTCGCCCCACACGATGGGCGAGGTGTCGCACTGCACGGGCGCGCCGGCCAGCGTCACGTGCTTGCCGTTGCTCTCCATCGTCAACTGCTGCAGGTAGGCGGGAAAGCGCTTCAGGTATTGCTCGTACGGCAGCACGGCCAGCGTCGAGAAGCCGAAGAAGTTGTTGTTCCACAGCGCGAGCAGGCCCAGCAGCGCGGGCAGGTTCTGCGCGATCGGCGCGCTGCGGAAGTGCTCGTCCATCTCGTGGAAGCCGACCAGCATCGCGCGGAAGTTGGCCGGGCCGACGGCGATCATCGTCGACAGGCCGATGGCCGAATCCATCGAGTAGCGCCCACCCACCCAGTCTTCGAAGCCGAACATGTTGGACGCGGCGATGCCGAACGCCTTCACGCCGTCGGCGTTGGTCGACACCGCGACGAAGTGGCGCGCGACCGCATCCTCGCTGCCCAGCTGCGCCACCAGCGAGTCGCGCGCGGCCTTCGCGTTGGTCATCGTCTCCAGCGTCGTGAACGTCTTCGACGACACGATGAACAGCGTCTGCGCCGGATCGAGCCCGCGCGTGGCCTCGGTCAGGTCGGTGGAGTCGACGTTGGAGACGAAGCGGAAATCGAGGTCGTGCTGGCTGTAGTGGCGCAAGGCTTCGTAGGCCATCACCGGGCCGAGATCGGAGCCGCCGATGCCGATGTTGATCACGTGGCGGATGCGCTTGCCCGTGAAGCCGCGCCACGTGCCGTCGCGCACCTGTTCCGAGAACGCGGCCATGCGGTCCAGCACCGCGTGCACGCCGGGCACCACGTCCACGCCATCGAGCAGGATCTGCTGCCCGCGCGGCGCGCGCAGCGCGACGTGCAGCACCGCGCGGTGTTCGGTGGTGTTGATGCGGTCGCCGCGGAACATCGCGGCGATGCGCTCCTGCAACTGGCAGTCCTCGGCGAGCTCGACGAGCAGCTTGATCGTCTTGTCGGTGACGCGGTTCTTCGAGTAGTCCAGATAGAGGCCCGCGGCCTCCAGCGTCAGCCGTTCGCCGCGCGTCGAGTCCTCGGCGAACAGCTCGCGCAGGTGCTTCCCGGCGATCTTCTCGTGGTGGCTCGCGAGCGCCTTCCAGCTGGAGCGATGCGTGAGGGTCTTGCTCATCACGAGGCCTTCTTCGTGGCGGTGGCGAGGGGCGCGGCGCTGCCCTTCTCGGGAACCGGCGCCTGCCAGCCGCCGTCGTGGGCGATCAGCGCGTCGGCCTCCTGCGGGCCCCAGGTGCCGGGTGCGTACGAGACGGCGGCGGGGTGGTCCACGAGGATGGCATCGACGGCCGACCACGCGGCCTCCACCGACGCCAGGCTGGTGAACAGCGACCCGTCGCCGGCCATCGCGTCGCCCAGCAGGCGGTCGTACGGTGCCTCCTCGCCGGCCAGATCCTCGTGGACGATCAGCTCGCGCTGCTCGCCGACGAATTCCTTGCCGATGTTCTTCACGCGCGCGGCGAGCGCGATGGTCGACGTCGGCTGCAGGCGAAAGCGCAGGTAGTTCGGACGGCCGCCGGCGTCCTCGAACAGCGCCTGCTGCGGCGGCTTGAACTGGATCTGCACCTCGACGGCGGTATCGGGCAGCAGCTTGCCGGCGCGCAGGTAGAACGGCACGTCCTGCCAGCGCGGCGCGTCGACGAACAGGCGCAGCGCGACGAAGGTCTCGACGTCCGAGTCCGCCGCCACGTCCTTTTCCTGGCGGTAGCCGGCGTACTGGCCGCGCACCATGTCCGCGGGCTTCAACGGCCGCACCGCCTTGAACACCTCGGCCTTGGCGGCCTGCAGGTCGGCGAAGCCGCGCGACTTCGGCGGCTCCATCGCCAGCAGCGCCACGATCTGGAACAGGTGGTTCTCGACGACGTCGCGCAGCGTGCCGGCCGTCTCGTAGAACGCGCCGCGGTCGCCGACGCCGAAGTCCTCGGACATCGTCATCTGCACGCTGGTGATGTGATCGCGACACCACAGCGGCTCCAGGAACGAATTCGCGAAGCGGAAGTACAGGAGGTTCATGATCGCCTCCTTGCCGAGATAGTGGTCGATGCGAAAGATCGCGTCCTCCGGAAACACCGAGCGCGCCACCGCGTCGAGTTCCCTGGCCGACGCCAGGTCGCGGCCGAACGGCTTCTCGACGATCAGGCGCGCGTCCTTCGCGAGGCCCGCTTCGCCCAGGCTCTTGATGACCGTCTCGAACAGCACCGGCGGCACCGCGAGGTAGTGCGCCGGGCGCCGCGCGCCTTCCAGCGCCTTCTTCAAGGCCGCGAAGGTCTCGGGCTTCTTGTAGTCGCCGCTGACGTAGCGGATCGCCTGCTGCAGCTTGTCGAACGCGGCGCCGTCGTCGATGCCGCCGCCTTCCTTCTCGATCGAGTCGCGCACGCGCAGGTGCACCTCGTCGTCGGTCAGCGCGCGCCCGGCGACACCGACCACACGAGGCACCAGTTCGCCGCGCTTCGCCATCGCGTACAGCGCGGGGAAGATCTTCTTGTTGGCGAGGTCGCCGGTGAATCCGAACAGGACGAGCGCGTCGGAATGCGGGGCGGTGGTGGTCTTCGTGTTGTCGGTCATGGGGTCCCTATGCCTTTTTCTCGGCGTGTCCGCCGAACTCGGCCCGCATCGCGGACAGGATCTGGTTGGCGAACGTGCCCTCGCCGCGCGACGAGAAGCGGTCGTACAGCGCGGCGCTGAGCACCTGCGTGGGCACGCCTTCGTCGATGGCGGCCTGGATCGTCCAGCGCCCTTCGCCGGAGTCGGACACGCGGCCGCCGAACGCGGCCAGCTGCGGGTCGGCCACCAGTGCCTTGGCGGTGAGGTCGAGCAGCCAGGAGCCGACGACGCTGCCGCGGCGCCATACCTCGGCCACCTGCGGCAGGTCGATGTCGTACTGGTAGTACTCGGGCTCGCGCATCGGCGCCGTCTCGGCATCGGCGGCGACGGCCTGCTTGCCGGCGTTGGCATGGCGCAGGATGTTGAAGCCCTCGGCGAAAGCGGCCATCATTCCGTACTCGATGCCGTTGTGGATCATCTTGACGAAGTGGCCGGCGCCGTTCGGGCCGCAGTGCAGGAAACCCTGTTCGGCGGTGGACGGCTCGCCGGTGAGGCCCGGCGTGCGCGGCGCGGTGCCGACGCCAGGCGCCAGCGCCTGGAAGATCGGCGCCAGGTGGTCGAAGACTTCCTTCTCCGCGCCCACCATCAGGCAGTAGCCGCGATCCTGGCCGGCGATGCCGCCGCTGGTGCCGCAGTCCACGTAGTGAAGGCCGGCGTCCTTGAGCTTCTTCGCGCGGTGGATGTCGTCGCGGTAGTAGGAGTTGCCGCCGTCGATGATGATGTCGCCCGGATCGAGGTGGGCGATCAGGTCGTCGAGGACGCCGTCGACCACCGCCGCGGGCACCATCATCCAGACGGCGCGCGGCTTCGTCATCTTGGCCGCCAGCTCCTGCAGCGTCGCGGCGCCGATCGCGCCGTCGCTCACCATCTTCGCGACGGCGTCCGCGTGCGAATCCTGCGCGACGCACTGGTGGCCCTGGCTCATCACGCGACGCGCCATGTTCGCGCCCATCCGTCCCAAACCGATCATTCCGAGTTGCACTGCCGACTTTCGAAGTTGAGTGGCGTGATCATCGCGCACGGATGAGTCGAACGCGAGCGCATGGCCATCGACCGCCTCGGCAAGCGCCATGCCCAACGGCCGAGATGAAAGGCCGGTGCAAGCCGAATGCACGACGACGGGTGCGCTGATTGCCGCGCTGGTGGATTCCATATTCCGCAGACCATGCCGACTTCGTCTTCCAGCATCCTCGTCCTCAACGGCGGCTCGTCCAGCATCCGCTTCGCGGTGCTGCGCGCGAACGACGAGCTGACGCGTGTCTGCAGCGGAACGATGGACCGCATCGGCCATGACGATGCGCACCTGGCGATCGACGACCTGGCGCCCGCCGAGGCGCGTCAGCCCATCCGGGCGCAGGACCACCGCGAAGCCGTCCACGCACTGGTGCAGTGGTTGCGGCAATGCGGCGAGGCGGATTCGCTGGTCGCGGTCGGGCATCGCGTGGTGCACGGCATGAGCCGTTTCGAGCCCGAACTCGTCACGCCGACCTTGCTGGCCGAGTTGCGCCGGATCGAACCGGTCGACCCGGATCACCTGCCGGTGGAGATCGGCCTGGTGCAAGCCGCACAAGCTGCGCTGGCCCACCTGCCGCAGGTCGCCTGTTTCGACACCCAGTTCCATCGCCACCTGCCGCGCGTCGCGGCACTGCTGCCGATTCCGCGCCGTTTCGAGGCCCAGGGGCTGCGCCGCTACGGCTTCCACGGGCTCTCGTACACCTTCCTCCTGGATGAGCTCGAGCGCGTGGCCGGGGCCCGCGTCGCCCGCGGCCGCGTGATCCTGGCCCACCTGGGCGGGGGCGCCAGCCTCGCGGCGATCCGCGACGGCCGCTGCATCGACACGACGATGAGCTTCACGCCGACGGCCGGCCTCGTGATGGGCACGCGCTCGGGCGACCTCGACCCGAGCCTGGCGCCCTACCTCGAACGCACGACGGGCATGACCGGCACGCAGTTCCTGAAGATGATCAACCACGAGTCCGGCCTGCTGGGCGTATCGGGTCGCAGCGCGGACATGCGCGAGCTGCTGGACGCCGAAAGCCATGACCCGCAGGCGGCCGACGCCGTCGCCTTGTTCTGCTACCAGGCCCGCAAGGCGATCGGCGGCTTCGCCGCGGCGCTCGGCGGGCTGGACACGCTCGTGTTCGCCGGCGGCATCGGCGAGAACGCGCCGGCCATCCGCGCGCGCATCTGCGACGGCCTGCGGTTTCTCGGCGTGGAGGTGGATGGCCCGCGCAACGCCGACGCCCGCGGCCTGATCTCTTCTCCCACGGGCCGCGTCGCGGTGCACGTGATCCGCACGGACGAGGCGCATGTGATCGCGCGCGCCGTCCGCGACCTGCTCTCCCTCGATGCCGCCCGGCAGGAAAGTCCACGATGACGCCGCTTCAACCCGCTGTCTCGCCGTTGACGCCCGCGCTGCGCGCTGGCATCGACGCGTATTGGCGCGCCGCGAACTACCTGTCCGTCGGGCAGATCTACCTGTTCGACAACCCGCTGCTGAAGCGCCCGCTCGCGGTCGACGACATCAAGCACATGTTGCTGGGGCACTGGGGCACGACGCCGGGCCAGAACTTCATCTACGCCCACCTGAACCGCGCGATCTCGAAGTACGACCTCGACATGGTCTACGTCAGCGGCCCGGGCCACGGCGGCCCCGCGGTCGTCGCCAACACCTACCTGGAAGGCAGCTACAGCGAGATCTATCCCGACATCTCGCGCGACGAGGCCGGCCTGCGCCGCCTGTTCAAGCAGTTCTCGTTTCCGGGCGGCATCCCGAGCCACGCCTCGCCCGAGACGCCCGGGTCGATCCACGAGGGCGGCGAGCTCGGCTACTCGCTGTCGCATTCGTTCGGCGCGGTGTTCGACAACCCGGCGCTCGTCGTGGCCTGCGTGATCGGCGACGGCGAGGCCGAGACGGGGCCGCTGGCCACCGCCTGGCACTCGAACAAGTTTCTCGACCCGGTGCACGACGGCGCGGTGCTGCCGATCCTGCACCTGAACGGCTACAAGATCTCGAACCCGACGATCCTGGCCCGCATCCCGCGCGCCGAACTGACGCAGCTGCTGCAGGGCTACGGCTGGGAGCCGCTGTTCGTCGAAGGCCACGAGCCGGATCCCATGCACGACGCGATGGCGGGCGCGCTGGACGCCTGCATCGAACGCATCCATGCGATCCAGCAGGCGGCCCGTCACGACGGCGTCGTCGAACGGCCGCGCTGGCCGATGATCGTCCTCGCGTCGCCCAAGGGCTGGACCGGGCCGAAGGAGATCGACGGCCTGAAGGTGGAGGGCACGTTCCGGTCGCACCAGGTTCCGCTGTCGGATCCGCGCGCCAATCCGCAACACCTGCGCATGCTGGAAGAGTGGCTGCTGAGCTATCGCCCGCACGAACTGTTTCACGCGGATGGCCGGCTCAGGGAAGAGATCGCCGCGCCCGCGGGCGCGCGCCGCATGGGCGCGAACCCGCACGCGAACGGCGGCCTGCTGCTGCGCGACCTGCACCTGCCCGACTTTCGCGCGTATGCGCTCGACGTCCGGACGCCGGGCGTCGCTGGCATCGGCGACACGCACGTGCTCGGCAAGTTCATCCGCGACGTCGTCGCGCTGAACGAGCCCACGCGCAACTTCCGCCTGTTCGGCCCGGACGAGACGCTGTCCAACGGCCTCGAAGCCGTGTTCGAGACGACGCAGCGCCAGTGGGAAGCCGCCACGGTGGCCGACGACCAGTTCCTCGCCCGCAGTGGCCGCGTGATGGAGGTGCTCAGCGAACACCAGTGCGAAGGTTGGCTGGAGGGCTACCTGCTAACCGGGCGGCATGGCTTGTTCAACTGCTACGAGGCCTTCATCCACATCGTCGACTCGATGTTCAACCAGCACGCGAAGTGGCTGAAGGTGACCGCGAAGCTGCCCTGGCGGGCGAAGATCGCCTCGCTGAACTACCTGCTCGCGTCGCACGTCTGGCGCCAGGACCACAACGGGTTCACGCACCAGGATCCCGGCTTCATCGACCACGTGATGAACAAGAAGCCCGAGGTCGTGCGCGTGTACCTGCCGCCCGACGCGAACTGCCTGCTCTCGGTGATGGATCACTGCCTGCGCAGCCGTCACTACGTCAACGTGGTGATCGCCGGCAAGCACCCGTCGCCGCAGTGGCTGACGATGGACCAGGCCGCCGCCCACTGCGCCGCGGGCATCGGCATCTGGGACTGGGCCGGCAACGAGGATCCGCAGTCGGACACCGGACCGGACGTGGTGATGGCCTGCTGCGGCGACGTGCCGACGCTGGAAACGATGGCCGCCGTGCAACTGCTGCGCGAGCACCTGCCGCAGCTGAAGGTGCGCGTCGTCAACGTGGTCGACCTGTGCCGATTGATGCCGCACTCGGAGCATCCGCACGGGCTCGAGGAGCGCGCGTTCGACGAGCTGTTCACCAGGGACAAGCCGGTGATCTTCGCGTTCCACGCCTATCCGTGGCTGATCCATCGGCTCACGTACCGGCGCGCCAACCACGACAACATCCATGTGCGCGGCTACAAGGAAGAGGGCACGATCACCACGGCCTTCGACATGACCGTGCTCAACGAACTGGACCGCTTCCACCTCGCGATGGATGCCGTCGACCGCCTGCCGCAGAGCGGCGAACGCGGTCTTTCGCTCAAGCGGACACTGCAGGCGAAGCTCGTCGAGCACAA
>FTIF01005222.1_pt3 | contig 22577 bp, 17 predicted proteins | sample 1658001 | NCBI WGS metagenome assembly FTIF01 (sample SAMEA3914789, study PRJEB12502) | metagenome | biome: forest; material: soil | place: Canada | collected 2011-07-03 | depth 0.3 m | reverse complement strand
AATGGCCCGGTGGGCACCACCAAGCTGACGTTCCTGCGGCAGTGGACGAAGTTCGACAACCTCGCGCCGGAGCACATGAGCAGCGAGTACTGATTCGACTCGTCACGTCGACAGCAGGGTTCCTTGCCTTGCGCGGATCGCGGTTGCAGCGGCATGCCGCAATGCGTCGATCAATGCAGCGAGCGTCGGTGGCGTCTGGCGCCGTGACGGGTAGTAGAGAAAGTAGCCGGCGAACGGCGGCGTCCAGTCCGGGATCAAGTGCACCAGGCGTCCGGCCGCGATGTGCGGCTGCGCGACGGCTTGCACGATGTAGGCCACGCCGAGGCCGTCGAGCGCGGCGTCGAGCATGAGTTCGGGCTCGTTGAAGGTCAACGGGCCGCTCACCTTGACGTCGAGCTTGCGGCCGTCGCGTTCGAACTCCCAGTCATAAGTCTGGCCGGATGCCATCATGCGGTAGTTCACGCATCGATGAGCGGCGAGTTGCTGCGGCGTCGAGGGCGCGGGATGCGCCGCGAGATAGCCCGGCGACGCGACGACCGCCATCCGCAGATCCTGCCCGACCCTCACCGCGATCATGTCCTGCTCGAGCTTCTCGCCGAGGCGGATGCCGGCATCGAGGCGCTCCGCGACGATGTCGCGCAGCTGGTAGTCGATGAGCACCTCGACGCCGGCGCGAGGATGCGCGGCCAGGAAGTCGCGCAGCACCGGCCGGATGACCGTTTCATAGGCGTGCCGTGTCATGGTCAGGCGCACCGTCCCCGACACCAGGTCGCGCTCGCGCTGAAGTTCCTCGAGGGCGCCGCCGATCTCCGCCAGGGCCGGCCCGAGCGAGTGCAGCAGCCGTTCTCCCGCGGCCGTCAGGGACACGCTGCGGCTGGTGCGCTGCAGAAGGCGCACGCCCAGGCGCGCTTCCAGCTCCTTGATCGTATGGCTCAGGGCCGATGTCGACACGCGCAACTCGGCCGCGGCACGCGTGAAGCTGAGCGCGCGTGCGACAGCGGCGAAGGAGGCCAGGTCGTCGAGGCGAGGTCGTTCCATCGACTCGATCATCTCATTTGGCTCAACGCCCCATCGAATCAAGGCGGCTTGTTTCACGCTGCGTCGCGGCCTATGGTTGGCACCAAGTCACCGCACCATTTTTCTGGAGATCATCATGGGTGGATTGAACGGCAAGGTCGTCTTGATCACGGGCGGGTCGAGCGGCATCGGCGAGGGCACGGCGCGGCAGTTGGCCGCCCATGGCGCGCGCGTCGTGCTGGGTGCGCGTCGGACCGAGCGTCTCGGCACCATTGCCGCCGAGATCGAACGAGCGGGCGGAACGGTGCGCTGGCGCGCCCTCGACGTGACCGATCCGCGCGGCATGGAAGCGTTCGTCGCGTTCGCCGAAGCGGAGTTCGGCCCGGTCGACGTGCTCGTGAACAACGCGGGCGTCATGCCGCTCTCGCCTTTGTCCGCGCTCAAGGTCGACGAGTGGAACCGGATGATCGACGTCAACGTCCGCGGCGTGCTGCATGGCATCGCCGCGCTACTGCCGCGCATGGAGGCGCGCGGCCGGGGCCACATCGTCAACGTGTCGTCGGTCGGCGGCTTCGTCGTGCAGCCGACGGCGGCGGTCTACGCCGCGACCAAGTTCGCGGTTCGCGCGATCTCCGAAGGCCTGCGCAAGGAGTCGGACAAGATCCGCTGCACCTGCGTCTACCCTGGCGTGGTCACGTCGGAACTGGCCAACACGATCAGCGATCCGCTCGCGCGCGAGCGCATGCTGTCCTATCGCAAGATCGCCATCGAGCCGGCGGCGATCGGGCGCGCCATCCAGTTCGCGATCGAACAGCCCGACGATGTCGACGTGAACGAGATCGTCGTGCGGCCTCTGGCGACACAGGCCTGAGATCGGTCATCGCTGGACTTTTGCAAACGAAATTTGGACTTCCGATTGTAGTAAGTCCTGTCTTGGCGATCTATCGTTTCGACATGGCAAACCGCCATCAGGAGTCCCCAATGAAATACGACAAACGCATCGCCCTGGTCACCGGGGCCAACCAGGGAGTCGGTCTTCAGGTCGCGAAGGAACTCGTCGCAAACGGCGTCACGGTGCTGGCGGGATCACGCCATCTCGAGCGTGGCGAGGCCGCGGCCAAGGAGATCGGGCCTGGCGCCATCGCGCTCCAGCTCGACGTGACGGATCGGGTCTCGATCGCCGCTGCCGCGGAGCGCATCCGCATCGAGTTTGGTCGCCTCGACCTGCTCGTCAACAACGCGGCCATCTCGAATACGAGAAAGGGCAACCTGTCCCTCCAGGAGTACGCCAAGATATCCCGCGCCAGCAACGCGTCGCTCGACGAAGTGCGCGCGGTATGGGAGACCAACGTGTTCGGCGTCCTCGCCGTCTACCAGGCGATGCTGCCGCTCCTGCGCGAGTCGTCGGACGCCCGCATCGTCAACGTGTCGAGCGGCGTCGGCTCGCTGACCGACAACGCGAATCCGGCCTTCCCCTACCGCCCGATCTTCGGCCCCGTCTATCCTGCGTCCAAGGCGGCTCTGAACGCCATGACGCTCGCCATGATGGTCGAGCTGGAATCGACCGGGATCAAGGTCAACTTGGTCTCCCCGGGTTTCACCAGGACGAACCTCAACGGATATGCGGGCACGGAGTCCATCGAGGACGGCTCCCGCGAGGTCGTGCGTGTAGCGCTGCTCGGCCCCGATGGCCCGTCAGCAACGTACACACGCTGGGAAAACACCACGATCCCGTGGTGAGGGGCGATGTGGCATCGCTGCTCACGTTTCTGCGCCAGTGGACGAAGCTCGGCAACCACGCGCCTGAGCACATGGGCAGCGAGGACCGATCGTCGAGCGCCGCGGACCTATTCGACCAGCGACTGGCGATCGATCCCGTGCTTCTTGATCAGCTTGCCGAACGCGCGACGCTCCTTGCCGGCCATCTGTGCCGCGCGGGTCACGTTGCCGCCGCTCTTGCGCATGGCGGCGAGCACGTAGTCGTACTCGAACTGGCGCACGGCGGCGGCCTTGGCGTGCTGGAAGTCGGGCATGCCGGCGGGGCTGCCCGACGGCGTACCGAAGACGACCGACGCGTGAATCGTCGGGCCGTCGGTCATCAGCAGTTCCCGATGCACCCAGTTCTCCAGTTCGCGGACGTTGCCGGGCCAGTCGTGCGCGCGTATCCAACCCAGCGTGGCCGCATCGAAGTGCTTGGCCTGCAACCGGTACTTCGCACACAGCTGGGCGACGAAATGCCGGGCCAGCAGCTCCGGATCGCCGTCGCGCTGGCGCAGCGGAGGCAGATCGACGTACAGGATCTTCAGTCGATACATCAGGTCGCATCGGAAGCGTCCCTGCTGTGTCGCGTCGGCCAGCGACTGGTTGGTCGCCGCGATCAGCCGCACGTTGGAACTCAGCTCGCGCGAACTGCCCAGCGGCCGATAGCGCTGGTCCTGCAGGAAGCGCAGCAGCGTGACCTGGGCCTTGGCGCTCAAGGCGTCCACTTCGTCGAGGAACAGCGTGCCGCCGTTGGCCTCCGCGACGAGCCCGCGGCGCGCCAGCTTCGCATCGGTGAACGCGCCGCGCTCGTGGCCGAACAGTTCGGCTTCGAGCAGGTGATCGGGCAACGCGCCGCAGTTCACCGGCACGAACGGGCCGGCCCTGCGCACGCCCCAGTAATGGATCGCCCGCGCGGCCAGTTCCTTGCCGGAACCCGTCTCGCCTTCGATCAGCACCGGGGCTTCGCTCGCAGCCACCCGACGCACCTGCAGGAGCGTCGCCCGGATCGCGTCCGAGCAGCCGATCATTTCGCCGCTCGACTCGTCAGCTGAATGCAAGGAAGGCATGGCGGCAGTCTAGCCAGCGCCTCCAGCGCGCACTACCCGTCAGGGTAGGGGTATGTCGGGTTGGATGGGCCCTATTTCGGGTCTAGGGATGATCGCCGTCGTCAGGCTTGTCGGGTGCTTGCGGCCGACTATCCTGGGAGGCCTCTTCGGGGCTTTTCTCGTGCGGCTTGACGGTCGATCGGATCACCATGAACCGATTGAGCACATCGAACCAGAACGGCGCGCCGAGCATGACCGCGAACGCAGTCGCCAGCCAGCCGGCCGCCACGGGGAACCAGTCGGCGCCCAGCCACTCGTTGCGCTGGCATGACGGGGCATTCGACCCCTCGCACAACTGCATGGGAACGGGCAGGGCGTGCGGCGCATGCGACGGCGGTGACCAACGCCGCCAGCCGATCGGCATGGCGACCTGCTCCAACGCCTGCCTGGCCGTGGCGATGCGCACCAGTTGGGCCGCGGAAGCCGCCTCGCCCGCTCCCGGCGCGACGGTGGCCTGGTTCACGACGACGGCGCGGAACGCCTTGTCCGTTGTCAGGCGCTGCATGACGTGGAAAGCGTCGATGTTCATTCCCGCGGCGGTGACGAGGCCCAGCAGGAAGAGCACGGCCTGCGTGCGCCGCTTGTACCAGCCGGACGTGCGATCCATCGTGCCGTTGAACCAGCGCTCGATGTTCATGCGCGCCTGCGCGAGGTCGCCCGCGGAGTGGTCGAGCGCGGTCAGCAGCACGCGCTGCAACTGCGGCGAACCGAGCCCCAACGCGCTCTGGCGCAACGCTTCGACCGACAGCGGACCAGGATGGATCGTCGCCATGGCCGTCTCGACGTCGCCGCCGGCGGGCGTACCGGGGGCGCAGGGCAGTGGTCCGCGCGCCACCATGTCGAGGAAGGCGACGGCGAACTGCGTGGCGGGGATGTAGGACGGCAGGTTGCGCCGTTTGGAAAAGCGCATGTGCAGGCTGTCCTTGCCCGGCGTGAGCCAGCTGCTGCGCAGTTGCCTGGGGTCGTAGTGGCCGGCAAACAGCGAGTCGAGCACCGGGTGGCGCAGCAGCTGGCTGGTGAGGCTGCCGTCCGCGTCCCCGAGCAGCGTCCGCAGCCCGCGCTCGAGGTCCATCGCGCGCCACTTCAGGATGCCTTCCAGCCACTCCCGCACCGCGGTGCAGATCAGCGCGATCGACAGGAACAGGAAGGCCATGCCGATGGCGACTTCGAGGGTTTCCGAATTGAACATGGCGGGCTCGAGGTGGAGCGCGGTGCGCAGCCTATGGCTTCGCCTTGTCCGACGCCGTCCCCGCCGACTTGGCCGTCGCGGCCTTGGGGGCTGCGGCCGGCTTGTCGGCCTGGCCGGCGCGGTTGACGGCAAGCCGTGGCGTCGCGTTCGCGCGCAACCGCGAATTGCAGTCGCTGATCGGGGCGATCGTGCACACGCAGGGCGAGACGCCGAACGCGCCGTCCACCAGGCCGACGAAGCCGAGCGACGCGTAGTGGTGTGCCACGCCGCGCGGTCGCTCGGGCAGCCAGGTGACGTTGCCTTGCCCGTCGACCGTGGTCGGCCACTCGATGCTGCCGGTCGCCACGCGGGCCGGGATCAGCCAGTAGTCGCCGCTGCGATAGCTGCCGCCGGTGGCGAACTGCACCTGGATGCCGTCCTCGAGCGCCAGCCAGTTCGCCTGCGTCGCGTTCATCTCCACCAACGGGACGGCGCCGTTCTCCAGTGTCGTGTCGTCGTTTTCCGACTGGTCCCAGCGTCGCACCTTGGGATTGGACAGGCCGGCGGCGAGCGCGATCGTCTGGCCGCTGGGGATCGTGGTCGGATCGACGCTCAGTCGGTTGCCGTCGACCTTCGCGAGCTTGACGAGCAGGCCGGGGACGCCCTGCCTGTCGTTCGAATCGTCGCCGAGTTCGACCCAGGACAACGCGCTGAAATCGCGCGAGCTGGTGACGAGCAGGTCGTTGCCGTCGGTACCCAGCCAGCGCGTGGCCACGCTGCCGTTGTCGCGCGACCACTTGAACGTCGGCGTGACGCCGGCCGCGCTGCCCTGGTGCACCTCGACGCGGTACAGCTGGTTTTCCACGCCGCGATAGCGCGAATCGGGCGCGATCGAACAGGCGTCCTTGATCTGCTGGCCCGGGTCGAGGCGCGCCGTCAGCATGGCGTCGCTGAGGCCGTCCAGGGCGTCCAGCGGCGCGTCGCAGTCGAAGCCGGGCACGCCGTTGGCATTCGGCCCCAGCAGCGTGAGGTCGTTGGTCAGCTTGGCCAACCGGGCCTGCAACGCGGCACGCTGCTGCGGCGTCAACGCCACGCTGGTGTCGGCCAGGCGTGCATCGATGGCGGCCTGCCTGGCCTCGAGGGCGTCGAGCAGCGCGGTGCGCGCCACGCCGCGCACCTGCCACACCACCTTGGAGCGGGTGCAGGTGTCGGGGCCGCCGAGCGCCGATTCGCGGATGTCGTCGTCCTCGATCCAGCTGATGTGGCGCTCCCACACGTCCAGGTAGAGCCAGACGTCGTCGCCGCCGGTGGCCTTGAGGCGCTGCAGCACCGCGTCGTCGGCCGCGGGCACGAGGTCGGGCTGGTTCGCGTAGTCGCAGTCCGCCTCGTTCTCGACCAGTACCCCGTCGACGTAGTAGCGCCCCGCGCCTATCGTCAGCGCCTGCGTGCCGCCGGGGCCCGTCGCGCCCAGCGTCAACGCGAAGCCCAGGTGGTCGACCGGGCCGCCGCAGGGGCCGAAGATGTCGCGCGCCATCGTGCGCAGCGTGTGCAGCAGGATCGCCGCCTGCTCGTTCGGATCGGCGTCGAGCGTGACCCGGCCCTGCTGCAAGAAGACGCTGCTGTAGTGCTTGGCGGCATCGAAGCTGATGCGTGAAAAGTCGCCCTTCATGACGGTGTCCCTTTCGATGTTTTCCGTGAGTCAGCTCGCGAAGACGACGCCGACGTCCATGCCGGCGGGCGTGTACTCCGCGAGCCGAGTGAGCAGGTTGGCTGCGCGTTGGGGTTGGTACAGGTCGTGGAACACGCCCATTTCGGATTCGTCGTCGGCGCCGCGGGCGATCTCGGGTGCGCCGGCCAGGGCCAGTTGCGCGTAGGTGGGCTGGCCGTAGCGTGTCGAGCCGAACTGCGGCGCCACGCGCAGGGTTTCGCCTTCGATCTCGCTGGCCTGCTTGACCGCGTCGTCGGTGATGCGCGCCTTGACGGCCGCGACCACGCCATCGGGCTGGCACCGGTAGCGGCGCGGCGTGCGGCACTCGGTGGGCACGTAGCAATAACGCATGCAGCCGACCTGGCGCCGCGCCACGTTCACGCAGCCGCTGAAGATGCTGTTCTCGCCCAGCGTCATGGCGTGCACGTCGACGATGCCGAACACCGTGCAGCGCTGGATCGTCAGCACCGCATGCGCCCAGGTGTCGCCCGGTGCGCCGATCGCCTGCCGATCCGGCGACGTGGCGTCGAGGATGCTGTCGGCGATGCACAGCGGAATCGGATCCTGCAGCACCTCGTCTTCCTGGATCTGGATGGCGCCGACGATGCTGTGCGCGATGCGCACGCGCGCCCGCACGTTGCGCAATTCCAGGCCGGGCTCCGCGGGCCGGCGCGGCTGGCAGTCGCAGTCGATACCCCACCCGGGTACCAGCGTGCAATGCCGGATCACCACCTCCGCGCCGCACGCCGAGGTCTCCTGCGCCGCGTCCGCGCCGACGATCAGCACCGGCCGGCCGGTGATCAGCAGCCCGTCGAGCGTGAAGCGGCTGGCGGCGGCCATCGTCACCGTCAGGGCGTCCGGCAGGTCGGTCTGCCAGTCGATCAGCCGCAGCACGGGACGCGTGCGATCGGCGGCGCGCAGCTGCAGGGTCTGGCGTTGCCCGAGCTGGATGGCGATCGGTTCGACGTAGACGCCGCTGGCGGCGATCTCGATGACCGCGTCCTGCGGCTGGTCCTTCTTCCATTGATCGAGCGCCTGCCCGATGCGCTGGAACGCCTGGTCCTCGCCGACACGGTACAGCGTGAACCCCTCGGCCGGCTGCGACAGCGGGCGGGCGTACTCGCCGCCGCCGATGTCGGCCGAGAAGCCGTAGCGGTAGTCGACGCGGACGCCCTTCTTGGGCAACTGGCCGGGCGGGAATGCCAGCCGGCCCAGCACCGGATCGACGGCGATGCGGCCCGGCGGCGGCACGTAGACCCAGTCGGACAGGTCGGCCGGCAGCAGTTGCGACACCGGCACCGGATCGCTGCCGGTGTAGCCCGCCCAGCCCTCGGCATGGATCGCCAGGCTCGCGCCGGGCCCGGCGTAGTCGGCCACGTTCTCGTCGAACGCCAGGCGGCGGATCGGCACCGGCAGGTCCAGCTCCTGCGCGATCCCGGTCGGATCGCTCGCCGTCCTCGGCGCGACATACAGCGGCGCGTCCTGCCCGAGCACGCTGAAGGTGAAGCAGTGCGGCCCCGATTCCTCGACGCAGCAGGCCGGCGTGGCCGTCACGGAGTAGCTGCGCAGGCGCCAGACGAAGACGCCCACGCTGGTGATGTTGAAGCGGCCCGTCGTCCGGTTCGAATCCGGTCGGCGCAGGTCGACGCTGTGCGTGACGCTGTCGAACGGACCGTCGATGCGGTCCAGCGCGTCGACGTGGCCCAGGTCCGCCAGCCGGTGGCGCTGCGGATGCAGGTGGTCGAGGTTCTGTGCCCAGCCCAGCAGGCGGAAGAACTCGACCGCGCGCGAGGGCCATCCGGCGACGTCGTCGGCCAGTTGGTCCAGCAACGCCAGCGTGCCCTTGCGGCGGCGATTGCGGATGAGGTTGGCCACCTCGCGGCGCGGCACCAGCACGCGCGGCTCCGGCCGGCCGGACTCGTCGGCCGGCAGGCCGGCGTCGGCCACCGGGACGTAGCCGACGAGGTCGCCGATATAGGTCACGGCCCAGTCGTCGGCGGTCTCGATGAACTGGTTCTCGTAGAGCTGCGCGATGTCGTCCTCGACGACGTTGACCTGCTCGGCGATGACGCGCAGCAGGGCCTTCAGCGGATAGCCCTGCGCGGCATCGCGGACGAGGTGGATGGAAGGCAGCAGCGCGTAGAGACGGTCCGCGCGCGGGTCGGAGTCTGGGCGGGCGGTCATGGGATCTGGTTCAGCACGAGGGTGTCGGAGACGGTGGGCATGAACACCGCCAGTTCGGCCGGACGCAGCACGCCGGCATCGGAGCCGCCGGGCCACGCGGTGACGTCGCGCGGCTCGCGTTCCTTGCGGCGGCCGCGCCAGACGGGGGGCGGGCTGACGATCCTGCTCACCTCGGCCACCACGTCGTCCTGCGTCAACAGGCTGACGGCGGTGTCGCCGGTGGCCAGGCGCGTCGCGGCGGACGCCGCCTGCGAGACGGCACCGAACGCATCGACGTCGACGTAGTCCACGCCCAGGACGCCCTGGATCGCCGCGATGACCTCGCACAGCAGCGCCGGCTGGCCGAGCGCGCGGCTGTCGAATCCGAAGGTGTCGAGAAGCTGTGCCCGCACGGCGGCGACGACCGATTCCCACACGAAGTCGGGCAGCAGCTTGATGTTGGCGCTCAGCATCAGGGCCTTCAGCTCGCGCAGGGCTACGCGCAGCGGCAGGTCGGGGTCGCCGGCGTCGCGCAGCGCGGCCAGCAGGTTCTGGTACAGGTCCGAGGTGGTGTCTATCGGGATGTCGTCGACGCCGGCGATGGTGATGTACACGAGCTGCTGGCGGCCGTCGCTGACGCGCAGCGCCAGCGCCTTGGCGATGCCGGCGAAGCGGCGCGTGAAGGCGGTGTAGTCGGCCACCGAGACGAGGCGGTCGAGCGCCATCACCGACAGCGGCGCGCTCTCGCGGGCCAGGTCGCGGGTTTCCTTGTCGGCGCCGCCCGACGCCGCCAGCGGGTTGATCACCTGCTTGACGCCCAGCGGCCGCGACTGCAGCAGCGTGATCTGCCCGGCGTCCACGTTGCCGGGCTGGCCGATGCCGTTGCGATAGACCGCGAGCACGTTCTGCACGCCGCTGGGCAGGCGCGCGCCCTCCACGCCGTTGCCGAAGGTCACGGTGGTGGTGCCGTCGTCGGCAGTCAGCGTGACGAAGCCGCGGTCCTTCGGCGCGAGCCAGGCCAGCGAGTCGCTCTCCTGCCACTCGACGCCGTTGACCAGCACCTGCAGCGTGCTCTGCGCGCCGGCGGCGGTCGGCGCTGCGACGAAGGTCAGCGGCGGCTGCTTGAGCGTGAACGACTGGAAGACCTGCGCGCCGTCGCCGTCGCCCAGGGTCTCGTTGCGCGTCTCGCCGTGCGTGGCCTTGGCCACGTTGCCGTAGATGTTGAGCGTGGCGCGCTTGTAGCGATAGGCCAGGTCGGTGGCCAGGATCAGCGTGGTGTGCACGCTGTCGCCCGGCAACTGCGCGTCGTAGCTCTGGCTCACGCCCGAGACCATCTGCAGCTCGGCGAAGCGCACGCCGTCGACCGCGGCGATGTCGTCGCGCTCGCCTTCCAGGATCACCCAGCGCCCCGAGGTCAGGCCGTCGACCAGGCTGTCCAGCGTGATCTGGCGGGCGCCGACCGCATCGCTCGCATCGGCGGCGCCGACCGGGTCGGTGATCTGCTCGTCGACCAGCGCGAGCGGGTCGCTCTGCACGTAGAGCTTGGTCTGGCGCAACTGGCCGATGTCCGTGGTGCCGGTGACCGTACGCCAGCCGAGGTCGTCTTCGCCGCGCGTTTCGAACACCAGCTCGGTCGTCTGCCCGCTGAGGCCGTAGGCCGTGCGCGGCCGCGTCGTCGCCTGCGCGATGCGCCGTACCTGGCGCACGCCGGCGAGCTCGGCGAGCACGTAGCCGCCCGCCGCGATGTTCTCGTTGGCCTGGTCGAGGAAGGCGTTGACGTCGGTCTCGTCGCCCGCATCGGCGTAGGTCCAGTCGCTCCACTTGTTCGGCGGCAGCAGGACGCCCGCCGGCAAGCCCGACGATGTCGTGCCGCTGCTGGTGCTGTAGCTCGGCAGCTTCGACGCCGTCGCGCCCATCAGCGACGCGCGCGCGCGCAGCGCGTAGACGCCCTGCAGGGCGGACTGCGCCGGGTTGAGCGTGGCGCCCGCCCACGCGACGTAGTAGCTCTTGCGCAGGCTCGGTGCGAAGCTGACCAGCAGTTGCGTGGCGACGTCGGCGTATACCGGTGCCCGCAACGGGGCGGCCGCGGGCGCGAGCGCCGCCGACCCCGCGCCGCTGCCGCCACCGGCGACGACCTGCCGCGACAACGCGAGCAGTCCGGGGCCGTTCACGGCCACGGTCGTCGTGGACTGGATGCTCGCCGGCAGGAAGGCCTGGGCCAGGTTGCGCGTCAGCTGCAGGCTGTTGCGGGCCTGGACCACGGCCGGCTGCAGCAGCGACACCGCGAACTGCGCCGGGTCGGTCACGGCGACGGCCCCGCGCGCGGGCGGCTTCAACGCATCGATCGCGACGCGCAGCGCCGCTATCGCCGCGGTGAGCGCCGCGGGCGGACTGCCGCTGTCCTTCGCCAGCTGGTTGACCCAGCTGTCGGGGTCGGTCTGCGTGCCGATGTAGACGTCGCCGAGGATCCGGTCGCTGGTGTCCAGGGCGTACTGCACCGCGCCCGATGCGTCGGGCAGCAGCGCCGTCGTCTGCGTCACGAAATCGAGGAGCAGGGCGGTGCAGGCGAGCAGCACCGGATCGAGCGGACGCAGGCGGATCGCGCTGGTCTGGTCGGCGAACTGCGTGTCCACGCCGTCGACCACGCGCATGGCGCTGGTGGAGCCGTCGACGGCGAACGTGAACAGCAGCGGGTCGCCGGGCTTCAGGTTGGTGGCGGTTCCGGCGACCTGGATGGCGGCGATGGCCAGGACGTTGTCCAGCGTGATGTTCTGCGGGCGGCTCAGGCGCACCTGCAGGTTGTTCCACTCGCGGCGCGCCGCCAGGTCTTCGCTGGTCTCGAAGCTCTGCGCGGTCTCGCCCGGGCCCGGCACGCTCTGCGCGCGCGTGCCCGCGGAAATCGTCACCGGATCGACCTGGTTGGTGTCCAGCGTCCAGGCCAGGTAGGTGGTGGCCGCGACGCCGGGCCGCGGCGTGTAGCCGACGAGGCGCGCGAGTTCCACCACGCTGCAGCGTTCGGTGGCCGTGCGCAGGAACGCCTCGTTGGCGATGCGCTCCTGGTAGAACGTGAGCACGTCGCCGACCGTGGCCCAGGCGTCGAGCAGCGCGATCGCCGGGTCGCTGCTGTCGCGGGTGGTCAGGCCTTGCAGCGGACGCAGGTTCGCCATCGTCTGGCCGTCCGCGCCGGCGCCGTCGACCGCGATCGTCGACAGCCGCGCCAGCATGGTCTCCAGGAAGCTGTTGTGCGTGCCGACGCGGTAGCTCAGCGCGGGCAGGCCGGGGCGGTTGAAGATCGTCTGCGGCGTGATCGCCTGCGCGCCTTCGCAGCAGCCGCAGGGCAGCGTGGCGCAGCCACAGGAAGAGCAACTCATCGCACGGCTCCCGGAGTGAGGTGTCGGTTCATGCGGATCTCCTAGCGCCCGCCGCGCACGTCGATCTGCAACTGGCCGCGCTCCGGGTGATCCGGATCGTTGTCGAGTTGCGCGACCTCGTACGGCGCGAGCGGCAGCACGCCGTTGTCGATCTCGTGGTTGGGGACGGCGAAGAGGCGGTGGAACGCCGTCACCCGCACGCACTCGACGCCCGCCACGGCCTGGCCGGCGGCGACGATCCAGCCGAGGCGCACGCTTTCGCCCAGCGTCAGTTGGTCCGCGTTGAAGAACCCGGCCGGACGGCCTCCCGCCGCGGGCCCGGTGCCGAAGCGCTGGAGCAGCGCGGCCTTCACGTGGCCGCGGTCGTAGCCGGGCAGCGCGCAGACGTCCAGGCACAGCTTCAGCGGCACATACACCGCGGCCTGGACGCGCAGGTCGTGGCCGATGCGGCGATAGCGATGCAGGTCGCAGGCGATCGCCGCGAGCAGGGCTGGGTCGGCGTCCTCCGTGCCGAGCGGGTCGACGGCCACGTCCGCTTCGTACCAACTGCCTGTCCACGCGAGCACGGCCGCCGCGCCCTGGAGCGCCGCGTTGCGCTCGGCGAGTGCGGCGTAGTCGGCGGCCGTGATGGCGCGCTCGATCTCGTGGCTGAAGGCGCCAGGCGCGAACAGGCGCGCCGCGGCCATCGGCTCGGGATCGACGCCGCCGACGGCGGGCAGCGGATTGCGCACGCTGATGCTGTCGCCGTCGATCGCGTAGTTCTTCAGCACGAGGCGCGAGATGGCTTCGGCGCCGACGTTGCCGGCCGTGCCGCCGCCGGTGCGGTAGCGGGCCGCGAAGGTGCTGCCGATGTCGGGCTGCCGGCCGAGTTCGCCGTCGCCGAAGCGAAGGTGGGCGATGCCCAGGTTGTCGGTCTCGACGACGACGTCGCGATCGTCGGGGCCGCTGGCGAGCAGGTCGGTCTGCACGCTCCACGTCGCGCCGCCGCTGTCTTGCAGCGACAGCGCCGGGACCGCGGCGCGCGGATCCTGCACGAGTCCCTGCGCCGCCGGCACCGCGACGTCGCCCAGCGGCACGCAGTGCACGACCGGCGCCTGGGCGAGCGCCGGCCGGTAGCGCCCGACCTGCACCTGCACGTCGCCCGGCTCGCCTTCGCATTCGCAGCAGGGCGGCGACGTGGTGCCGGGCACCGGCGGCAAGGGCTCGTCGTCCTGCGTGCGTCCGTGGTCGACCAGGATCACGTTGCCGCGCGCGACGCTGATGTCGATCAGGTAGGTGCACGCCGGCGCGAGGCCGATCGCAGACAGGCACAGGGAAAACGGCAGCGCGTCCGCGACCGACCAGGCGATCTCGACGATGGGCGTCGGCAGCGTGGCTGCCGCGTCGCCTGTTCCGATCGCCACCGGGTAGAGTGAATCCTCGTCGATGGTGACGCTCGTGATGCGCACGGCCCAGCGGTGGCTGGGATCCGCATCGGCCGCCACGCCGGTGCGGGCGCCCAGCACCTCCTCGAAGATCAGCACATCGCCGACCTGGATCGCCAGCGCGCGCGTGGGCGCGGTAGCGGGCGCGACGGGTGCCACCCAGGCGTCGAGCAGCGTCGCGCAGGTCGCGCCGGCGGGAATGCAGCATTCGCGTCGGCCCCAGCTGTAGAACGAGATCGCGTTGTGCGCCTCGCGCAGTTGCAGCGTCTGCGGCGGCTGCGCCACCAGCGGCTCGTAGAACTCGTAGCTGCTCGCCGGCAGCTTGTCGAGATCCTCGATCGCCAGCACGTGCGGCGCGTTGACGAGCGACTGGTTGTAGCCGGTGGCGAAGGCGATGCGGTCGGTGGGCAGCGCGATGCTGCCAGCGACGTCGACATGCAGCCACGTGCGCGCGTTGCAGCCCTCGTGCAGCGTGTAGTCGACCAGCCGTGCATGGCGGCGCACGGAGATGCGCTGGCGTGCGGTGCCGAGATAGGCCTCGGTGGCCACGGTGTCCTGGTAGTAGCTCAGCTGGTCGCCGGCGTAGGCGAGGATCTCGACGAGCGTGATGCCGATGTCGGGCGCGTGCTGCTCCGTCCAGCCCGGCATCAGCAGCGCGAGGCGATCGAGGATCAGGTCGCGAAAACTTTCGTAATCCTTGGCCAGGTAGTTGATCTGCGGCTCGTCGGCCGCAGCCGCATCGCAGGCGCGATCGGCCTTGCAGTCGAGACCGCTCGGGCAGCACAGGCCGAAGGTGAAGCTCGCGCTGTCGTAGCGCGGGTCGATGCCCTCGACGCCGACCAGGCTCAGCGTGTAGGGCGAGAAGTCGCCGCTGCGGTCGAGCGTGAGCACGAGAACATCGTCGCGCGTCGGGTCGGACTGCACCTGCGGGTCGACGTCGAGGATGCGCAGCCCGGTGATGCGCTCGCCGCCGGCGATGCGCAGGAAGCGCTCGAGGCCCGGCTGCTTCACGGCCAGCTCGGGCGGCAGCCTGCCGAGGAAATACACGTACAGGGTGGCCGGAGTGTCGGCGTCGCCCACCTCGACGTAATCGAGCCCGTTGCGTCCGGCGGCACGCCGTACGGCGTCGCGGCGGAGGTCGGTCTGGCAGGTCGGTTGCATGGCGAATCCCCGGCGCTCAGAGCGTGCGCGTGAAGGTGGCCGACGCCGCGAGGCCGGTGTCGCGCACGACGTAGTCGATCTCGATGCTGAGCGTGGAATCGGTCGACGTGACCTCCAGGTCGCTCACCGAGATCACGTCGCCGAGCCAGCGCTGCAGCGCGGCCTGCAGCGTGAACTGCACCGTCGCGGCGAGCTCCGCGCTGTTCGGCGCGAACACGAGCTGCAGCAGCCCGCTGCCGAAGTCGGGCCGGTTCACGCGCTCGCCCGGGTTGGTGAAGATCAGCTGCTCGATCATCTCGCGCACGTGGTCGTCGCTCGCGGCGAGCGCGCTGCGGCCGCGGCTGTCGAAGTGGAAGGGAAAGGCGATGTCCATCGTGCACCTCCGGCTACGTTGCGATCACGTGCGGCTGCACCGCGCCGACGATCGGCGGACCCTGCGGAATCTGCGCGGGGCTCAGGCACAGCCCCGGCCCGGTGCCGGGCGCGGGCAGCACCATGGCCGGCTGGCCCATCACGAGCACGCGTGTCGACGGCATCAGCCACTTGATCGTGACGCACGGCTGCGGCACCGGCCCGGGGATCGTGAACAGGCATCCGGCCACGACGATCGGGCTCGTCATCGTGGCCACCGGCTGGGCGCTCACGAGCACGCGCGGCTGGGTCGGCACGATGGTGGCGGGGGCCGCGTGCGTGCACTGGCAGGCGGCGTTGACGTGCATGAGGAATCCGGGCATGGCGCGTGTCCTCAGGTGATCGTCAGCGCGCCGACGTTGAAGTCGATCGTCGGGCCGATCATGGTGATCATGGCGCCCTTGCCGTTGGAGATGTAGATCCCCGAATCGTTGACGACGATCATCGCGCCCGTCGTGCTCTTGAGGATGATGCCGCCGGTGATCGGCGACGGCGGCATGTCGCTGATCATCACCATGTGCTGCAGCAGGGACTGGATGCAGATGTTCGGGTCGGCCGGGTTGCCGGCGAGCGCGAGCGTCGGCGTGTCGCCGATGCCGAAGCGGCAGCCGCTCCAGATCGGCTTGCCGGGATCGCCCTGCTCGAACTCGACCCACACGCCGGCGCCGATCGGCGGCACCATGTAGACGCCCATCGGCGGGCCCGTCGGGCCGGCCAGCGGCGGGCAGGCCTCGCACCAGTTGGAGGGCAGCACGCCCAGCACGTCGGGCACCAGGCACACGAGACGGCTGCGGAACTCGGGGTCGACGTTGAGCAGCACAGTCGCGCGGTACTTGCCGTAGAACTTGCGGGGGGCGGTCGGCTCGGTCATGGCGCGTGCTCCGATGGGATGCTCATACCGGCACCTTCGGCGTCAGCGAGATCGTGCCGTCGCGACTGAGCTGGAAGCTCTGCTTGTATTCGCCGCGCTTGAGGTTGTGGGTGACGCTGTTGACGTAGTAGAGGCCGTCGTACGCGATGCCCGACCCGCGCACGCCCACCAGCATGCGCGAGCGCAGCACGCGGCCGTAGCGCAGGACGTCGAGCGAGCCCGACACGGTGATCGCGTCCGAGGCGTTGAAGAGGATGCCGAGGATCTCCTGGGCGGCCTTCGCGGGGTTGTTCTTGGCCGCGCCTTCCTGCTGCTCGAGGCGCCATGGAATGGGGATCTTCGCGCCGAGCGGCGGGCGAACGATGGACAGGTTGGGCACCGGGATCGGGATCACGATCTTCTTCGTGACCGGATCCATGATGCTGTAGAGCACGATCTTCTTCTGCAGGCCGTCGAAGCTGAAGCTGAGCGTGTCGACGTTGGTGTCCGCGTCCATGTTGATGTTGAGCGCCGGCTGCGGCACCGGGATGCGCACGTCGGGCCCGAAGTAGGCGATGCTCTGGCCGGGCAGCGGGCCGGGCTCCACGTAGAACACGTAGCCCGCCTGGCCCGCCAGCGTGCGGATGTAGGCGCGGTCGGTGCCGCGCTGCGTCGGGATCTCGTCGGTCGGTACCGGGACGTCGGGCGGGATCGGCGGGATCGCCACCGGCACGATGCCGAACTCCGCGTACTTGGCCAGCATCAGGTAGATGCGTGCGACCTCGGTCATCGCGGGGTAGGGCACGCCGGTGAGGTCGATCAGGTCCATCAGCACGCTGAGGTCCTCGCCGGTGATGGTCAGCATCGACTGGCCCGGCTCGCTGCTCGGGGCGAGTTCCTGGCGCGTCACGACGCCGTCCATCAGCACCTGCGGCATGCCGCCGACCGTGACGATGACGATCACGCGCGTGGAGATCGGGTCGAAGTAGCCCGCCGGCAGCAGCGTGGTGAGCAGGGTCGAGTTCTTGCTGACCGCGAGCACGATCTGGAAGCCGCTGGTGTCCTTGGAACTCGTCACCTGCACGCTGACGATCGCGTCCACCACGGACTCCGGCACCGGCACGGGCACGCCCGGGCCGATCAGCAGGGTGAGGTGGATGCCTTGCAACATGGTTGTCGTTCGCGTTCTGTCAGAGGCCAGTCATGCCGGGGATGCCTTCGGGCAGCGTCACGTTCAGGCGCCGCCCGACCACCGCGACCAGGTCGTCGGGCAGCATCGCGTCGTTGGCGTCGCACAGGCGCCAGAACAGCTCGGGGTCGCCGAGTTCCTGCGCGGCGATGCGGTCGAGCCGCTCGCCCCCCATCACGACGTGCTCGCGCAGCACCGAGAAGCGGCTGGACTGCGGCAGCAGGCGGCGCCGCAGGTAAGGCAGCTGCTGGCCGTCCGGCTGCAGGAACAGCGCGATGTCGATGCTGTAGTAGCGGCTGGTCGGCACGAAGTTGTAGTTGGCCATCACAGGTCTTTCGTCAGAGCGGATTCAGGGCACGCCGTTGATCCCGAGCGTCGCGAAGCTGCCGCCGCGGTGGCGCTGGGCCAGCTGCTCCTTGGCCTGCAGGTAGGTCATGAACAGGCCGCCGCCCTTGGCGTCGAAGCCGAGGTCGTCGACGGTCAGCACGCGCAGGCCCAGGCTCACCTTGGCGCGGATCGGGTTGAGCGCCACGTCGAAGGCCTCTTCGGTGATTGACAACTCGGTGACGCGCACCGGCACGATGCGCTTCGGGCCGAACACGAACAGCGGCAGCGGCGCCATCTCGGGCGCGATCTCGAGCGAGCCCGACTGCGCCTCGCGGTGGTTCGCGGCCAGCAGCACGCTGCTCGGATAGATGATGGTCTCGAGCGCCGCGATCACCGGGTGCAGCCCCGCGTCCATGGCCAACGCGTCGTTGCCTTCGAGCTGGTCGGTGGCGTCGATCTCGGCCTCGACCTTGATCGTCTCCACCGGCGGCCCTTTCAGGCGCAGTGCCTCCAGGTGATCGCCGCTGTCCGGACCGACGCCGCGGATCTGGAACGAGCGCGTCAACGTGTCGGGGTTGTACTGCAGCGCGATGATGCGCAGCACCGAGCCCGCGCCGGGATCGATCAGCACGAGGCCGCCACGCAGCAGCCGGGGTGAGCCGGGGAAGGTGCTCATCGCTCAGTCCTTGCCTTTCTTCTTTTTCTTGAACGGCCAGTGATCGAGCAGGTTGGGCGACGTGAAGACGTGCGTGCCGGTCTCCGCGTTCGACTTGTCGATCACCGACGGATCGTTGCGCTCGTGATAAGCCTGCTCCGCGTTCTTGACCTCCTTGTTGGCGAGCTCGCCGGCGCCGAGGTCGATCGGCCCGAGTTCGAGCTTGTCGGGCACGCCCAGCCCGTGGTACTTGTCGTAGGCGGAATCCCAATGTTCCGGCGCGCTGCCGGTGTCCAGGTCGTGCAGGCCGCCGGGCAACAGCAGCGCGGGGTTGTCCATCAGCGAACGCGGCCGACGCAACGGGCTCGGCCTGATGGGCAGGAACGGCGATGCCGACGGCGTGCCGCCGGGACGCCACGTATTCGGGTCCGGCAGCGGCGGCGGCTGCGACGTGCCGCCCGGCTGCGTGAGATAGGGACCGCCCGGCGGCAACGAGCCCAGGTGATGGCGCTCGCCCAGGCCGGGCCGCAGGTGCAATGCGTTGCCGGCCACCGGGCCGAGCACGGAGAGGCCGACGCGCCGGTTCTGGGCGGCTGCGCCGAAGTGCGTGCTCTGGCCGTGCGCGAAGATGAAGACCTTGGCTCCGGGCGGCAGCACCGCCTCGAGGCGATGCTTCAGCGTCGCGCCGCGATGGGCGCTCAGGTTGAGGTTGTAGTCGGCAGGCCCTTCCTCGCTGGCATAGCCGTGGACATGCACGTAGCGCGGCTGCTGCACGGCATCGACGACCTGGCGGATGGCGGCTTCGCCGCCGTCCGGGTCGGCCTGGTCCTGCTTGAACAGCACGTGGCTGTCCTCGGCGCCCCAGTCGCCGGGCGCCTTGATGAAGTCGTCCGCGGGCGGCGCGGCGCCGATGCCGGCCTTGTCTTTCTTCGGATCGAACTGCAGCGCCGTCGCGCCGGCCTTGGCCTGTTGCGCGACGTGCGTCAACTCGTGGGCGAGCAGCTGCTGCGCGACCGGACGCTTGGGCGCGTATTCGCCCGGCGCGAACGCGATGTCGCCGCCGTGCGCGAAGGCGCGGGCGCCGAGATCCTCGGCGGCCTGCGACGCGGGGCCGTCGGTGTGCACGCGCACGCCGCTGAAATCCGCATGCAGCCTGGACTCCAGCGGCGTGCGCGCGGCGGCGTCCAGCGGCTTGCCGCCGCCGATTTCCGCGCTGGCCGTCGGGGCGACGCGCGGCAACGCTGGCGCCGCGTCCGTGTCCGTGGCGTCGCGTCCCGTTGCCAGGCTCGCGCCGCGCTGCGCGGCCTTCTCGGCCGTCGCGGGCGGCTGCCAGTCGGTGCCGTGCCGGGCGGCACCGCGGACGAGGGCGCGCGTCGCGGATTTCATGGCGCCCCCAGCAGCGCGAAGAGGCTGCGCGCGGCGTCGCGGCCCACGGCGGCCGGCGATGCCGCGGTGCCGGCCTGCAGCGTCAGGGCCGGGGCGCGCAGCGCCGGGCTGGCGAGCGCCTGCGTCGGCGGGCCGGCGGCGCGCTGCGTCCACAGGCGCGCCAGCTCGTGCTCCAGCGCGTGCTGCAGCCGCGCGCCTTGCGTGGGCGTGAACGGCAGGCCCTCGAGCACCAGGCGGTCGATGTGCAGGCTGACGGGCGGCTTCATCGGAACTCCGCCTCGTTGACGGGCTTGTCGAGCTTGCGCAGCTCGGCCCGCACGGCCGACAGCAGCAACGGCTGGGTCACCGCGCTTTCGCGATGCGCCGCGGCGAACGCGGCGTTGAGGGCGATGCTGTGGATGTTGCCGCCCGACAGGTTGAAGCGCGCCAGCTTCTCGAAGTCCAGCCGCTCCTGCGGCACGTCGACAGGGAAGGCCTTGCGCCACATCTCCCGGCGCTGCAGCGGCCCCGGGAACGGGAAGTTGACGATGAAGCGCAGGCGCCGCAGGAAGGCGGGGTCGAGGGCGCTCTTCATGTTGGAGGCGAGGATGGCCAGGCCGCTGAACGCCTCCATGCGCTGCAGCAGGTAGTTGATCTCGATGTTGGCGTAGCGGTCGTGGCTGTCCTTGACCTCGCTGCGCTTGCCGAACAACGCGTCGGCCTCGTCGAAGAACAGGATCGCGCCACCCAGTTCCGCCGCGTCGAACAGGCGGCGCAGGTTCTTCTCCGTCTCGCCGATGTACTTGCTGACCACGGCCGACAGGTCGATGCGGTACAGGTGCAGCCGCAGCTCGTTGGCGATCACCTCGGCCGCCATCGTCTTGCCGGTGCCGCTCTCGCCCGCGAACAGCGCGCTGATCCCGAGCCCGCGCGTCATCTTCTTCGCGTAGCCCCAGTCCTCGTAGACGCGGAACCGGCCGTGGACCTGCGTCGCGATCTGGCGCAGCAGCTTGCTCGACTCGTCGGACAGGACGAGGTCGTCCCAGGTCGCCTTCGGCTCGAGCCGCTGCGCCAGTGCATCGAGCCGCGGCCTGGCCAGCGCGCGGCTGGCGTCCCAGGCCTTGTCGAACAGCGACGCGTCGCCCGGCGCGGACTCTGCCTCGGCGGCGGCGCGGAGGATGTCTTCGAGGTTCAGGTCGAACTGGCCCGCAAGCAGCTGCGCGGAGCGAGGCGCGTCGGCCGGAGAGCCGCTGGCCAGCGCCTTCTGCCAGGCCAGGCCCTGCTCGGCGACCGTCGGCTTGTCGACCTCGAACGCCAGCTGGCCGCCGCCCGGGGGCGCCTCGCGCAGGCCGACGAAAAGCAGGCCGGGCTCGCGCGAGATGAAGGCCTGCAGCGCGGCCGCCGCCTCGGACCCCGATCCGTCCAGCGCGTCGGCATCGACGTGAAGCGCCACCGGCAGCAGCACGCTCTCGCGTTGCCACAGGCGCGCGAGCGTCTCGATCTCGTTGCGTTGCGTGGGCAGCGCCTCGACGGCGATGCGGTAGAGCTGCGGCCGCCCGATCGCCGAACACACCGCGCGCGCCACGGCCTGCTTGCTGGCCGGGTCGGTGCCGAGCAGCTGGATCGCCGGGACCGCGCCGTCGGCCGGCACGTTGCGCAGGCGGGCCAGCACCGCATCGGCGACGTCCTGCTGCGACTCGGAGAGTTCGTCCGGCGTCGCATCCGACGGCGCCGTCATCAGCGTCGCCAGGCGTTCGTCGAGCGCGTTCAGGCCCTTCAGGTAGTTGACGATGCGCTCGTCCGCGCGCAGCGGGCTCGAGGTCAGCGCCGTCGCGGCGCTGGCGCTGACCTCGACCAGGCGCTCGCGGCGCAGCGGGTGCTGCGGAGACATCGCGTCCCAGGTCGGCTGCTCGAAGGCATGCAGCGCCAGTGCGAAGCTCGGATAAGTGCGGGTCGGGTTGCCCTGTGCGGCGGCGAACAGCGCGCCCATGCCGGGGTCGAGTTCGGCGGCGGCGCACAGCAGCAAGGTGTCGCGTTCGAACGCGCTGAGACGGAAGCCGCGCTCGAGCATCACCAGCGCGGGCGGCGGATCGACCTGCGTCGCCGCGTCGCGCTCGCCGGCCGCGCGCGCAAGGGCGTCGAACTCCGACGGCGGCGTGAGCTGCTGCGGCATCGCGATCGTCGCGGGCGCGGCGGCCGGCGCGGACAGCGACGTCGGCAGCGGTGCCGCCGTCTTCTGGGCGAACCACGAGCGTTGAGCCGGCGCCGGCGGCGGGCTGGGCACCACCACGACGGCCGCGGGCGCGGGTGGCGGCGCGGCGGCGGCCTGCGGCGCGTTCGCAGGCGCCATCTGCTGCAGCCGCAGGCGCAGCCAGTTCAGCGACGCCGCCAGGTAGCGGTGGTTGTCCTCGATCCAGGTGTCGGCGCTCACGGCGGGGCACTCATGCGACGTTGACGGACTGCAGCGGATCGAAGTCGAACCGCGGCGGGGTGCCGGAGAAGATCACCGGCAGGCTGTCGATGCCGTCCACGCGCAGGCGCACCGGATAGCTGCCGGCCACCACGCCGGGGATCGTGAACGCCAGCGTGGTCGGTTGCGTGGTGTCGGCAGGCGTGACGATGCTGTCCGCCAGCACTTGCGTCGATCCGAACAGCAGGCGCACCTGGCTTTGCTGCGGGTCGCGCAGGCGCGGCGTGCAGGTGACGCTGAGGGCGATCGTGCCCGGCGCGTGGGAGAGCGGGCTCACGCCGATCAAGGGCGCGAGCGCCATCGGCACCGAGTTCGTGCCCCAGGCCGGCAGGCCCGGATCGCTCATGCGCAGCGAGACGCTGTAGACGCCGATCACCCAGTCGGACATGCCCGTGGCATCTTCGACCGTGCTCGGCAGGTGCACGCCGAGC
>FTIF01016002.1_pt1 | contig 22631 bp, 19 predicted proteins | sample 1658001 | NCBI WGS metagenome assembly FTIF01 (sample SAMEA3914789, study PRJEB12502) | metagenome | biome: forest; material: soil | place: Canada | collected 2011-07-03 | depth 0.3 m | reverse complement strand
CGATACCCGCTCATGCCGCGCCCGCCGCGGTGTAGCGTATAATTTGCGCCTTGCAGATCGTCGGCAGGTCGTCGCCGGCGTGCCAGGCGCGATACCACTCCACCGTCCATTCCAGGGCCGCTGCGAGATTCAGGCGCGGCCTCCACGAAAGGCGAGTGTGCGCCTTGCCGCAGTCTAGCTTGAGCACATTCGCCTCATGCGGTTGCTCAACGGAGTCGGGCAGCCAACTCGCACCCTTTCCCCAATGCCTTGCCGATTGCTCGACGATCCATTGCACCGGCCTTGCATCCTCCTCGGCGGGACCGAAATTCCAGGCCTCCCCGAATTCAGGACCGCTCCGATACAGGCGCTCAGCCAGCAGTAGATAACCACCCAGAGGCTCGAGCACGTGTTGCCAGGGCCGGACAGCTCGAGGATTCCGGATCATCACCGGTTGCGCGTCGGCAAAAGCGCGCATGACGTCGGGCAGCAAGCGATCAACGCCCCAGTCGCCGCCGCCGATGACATTTCCCGCGCGGGCGGTCGCAATGGAAACACCATGGCTGGCATGCTTTGCAGGGTGGAAAAATGAACTGCGGTAGGAGTGCGTGAGCAGCTCGGAACAAGCCTTGCTGCTGCTGTAGGGGTCGAAACCACCCAGGGCATCGGTCTCGCGGTAAGGCCAAACCCATTCGCGGTTCTCGTAGCATTTGTCCGTAGTGACGTTGACGATCGCACGGAGCCCCGCAAGACCGCGCGCAGCCTCCAGCACGTTGAGCGTGCCGATCACATTGGTGCGATAGGTCTCAGCCGGCCGTTCATAGCCGGCGCGAACAAGGGGCTGCGCCGCCAGATGAAAGATCACTTCCGGATGTGCCGCGCGCATGGCCGAGGTCAATGCCGGAAGATCGTCGAGATCGGCAATTATCGACACCATGCCTGCAGCTACGTCTGCCAGTTCGAACAGGCTCGGCAGCGTCGGTGGCGGCAATGAGTAGCCGGTAACCTCGGCGCCAAGCCGCTGCAGCCACAGCGCCAGCCAGCCGCCTTTGAAGCCGGTATGTCCGGTCAGGAAAACCCGGCGGCCACGCCAAAAGTCGGTGTTCGTCACCAGATCTTCCACGGCGCGGCACCCGATTGCCAAAGGGATTCAAGCAAATTCTTGTCGCGCAGGGTGTCCATCGCATGCCAGAAGCCGGTATGCCGATACGCCGAAAGCTGGCGCTCGCGGGCCAGCGCTTCCAGGGGATCACGCTCCCAACTTGTTTCGTCACCCGCGATATAGTTGAAGATTCCCTGGGACAGCACAAAATAGCCGCCGTTGATCCAGGCGCCGTCTCCAGCCGGCTTTTCGACAAAAGAGGTGATGGTGGTGCCGTCCAGACCCAGGGTGCCGAAGCGTCCGGGAGGCTGGGTGGCTGTTATCGTCGCGAGATTTGCATGCGATTGGTGGAATTTGAGCAATTCCGTGATGTTGACGTCGCTGACGCCGTCGCCGTAGGTGAAGCAGAAATCCTGGCCATCAAGGTAGTGGCGCACCCGGCGCAAGCGGCCGCCCGTCATCGTATCTTCCCCCGTGTCGACCAGCGTCACCCGCCAGGGTTCGGCATGCCGTTCGTGAATCTCGAGTTGGTTATTGGCTAAGTCGAAGGTGACATCGGAGGAATGCAGGAAGTAGTTGGCGAAATACTCCTTGATCACATAGCCCTTGTATCCAAGGCAGATGATGAACTCATTCAGACCATGCGCGGAATAAGTCTTCATGATGTGCCAGAGTATCGGCTTGCCGCCTATTTCCACCATCGGTTTTGGACGCACGCTGGTCTCCTCCGCCAAGCGCGTGCCAAGACCTCCAGCCAAGATAACGACTTTCAAGTTATTCTCTGATAGCCAAGTTGATGGTCGAACTCACCCGTACTCCCACCGCCCGCCGAAAAAGCCGCCAGCAGTGACCTCCCCATTGCTCATCCAGCGTCCGCAGCATAATCGCACAGAGTCCGGCGTGATGGCTGATTCCGGAACCACCGGGCGCGCTACCCCAGTCGTGCCGATCGCTGCAACACTCATGTGCGGGAGGCCCGAGTGGCTTCAGCAGGTATTTTACCGATCAACCATCGAAAAAAGCCGCTGTGCACGGTCATCCCAGAAAAATGCAAAACACCGCAAAGCCGGTGCTCACCGGGGTGCCCGCCAGGGCCGCAGCAATTTGATCGACATGCCCCAACTCGAGGCAAAAATCCAGGTTTCGGAGATTATCGCGGCCAGTACTGCCCCCTGGAGACCGAGTCGCGGCACCAGCATGGCACTGGCGACATAAAGCACGGGAAGAGCCGACGCCTCCACGCCCGCCCGCATCGCCGGCCGATCGACCGACTGAAGCACCGCACAGGGAATCGTGCGGAGGTTATAAACCATCAGAAGTAGCCCCAGCAGAGGGAGTACCCCGTTCAACTGCGTGTATTTCAAACCAAAAAGATCGATGATTTTTTCGCCACCGCAGTACAAACCCAGGGCTGCGGCAAGGCTGTACAGCAATGTGGCGAATCCGGCGATGACAATCATTTTCACGCGCCTGGAGACCGATTCTGGATCATTTCGCATCAGCCGCGGAGACATTGCCTGTACCAGTGCGATAGCAGGAAAGGTCAGAACCGACATGATTCGGTAGCCGGCGCTGTAGAGACCCGCTGTCACCGCGTCGGCATTCCGCAGCACCAGGGTCTTGTCCAGGTCGATGCTGGCGCCTGTAACGAAGTACATGGTCGAAAATCCGAGGCAATCGCGCCACCAGAGCCGGGGCAGCAGTACCGGCCGCCAGGACAGTGAATGGCGGGAGCGCAAGGCGAGCACGGCGATCATCGCCATCGCAACCGCACTGCCGAAGTGGAGCCAGACGTAGGTGTCCAGTCGATCGACTGGATTGAGGAGAAACAGGATCATGGCGCCGGATAGCCTTGCCATGGCCGGCAGGGTTGAAATGGCGCCACCCCAGTTGAACCGCTCCATTGACTGAAAAGCCAGGGCTGCCGCGTTGGTAAACGGCGCAACGACGACCTCGGCAATGCCGATCGGAATCCATATGCGCGGAGACAGCATGCCCGGCAGCAGCCAGTTGGTGACCACGACATAACCTGCCAGGCAAACGGGCATCGAGATCAGCGACGCACTCCACAGCCTGGACCAGGCATCCGCAAAGCCCGTGGCACTGCGTGCGCTGTCACGGAACATCATCAGGCCTGCTCCCCCTCCCCCGAGGTAGCCGAACATCATGGCCATCGCGAGGGGACCAGACAACATCCCGTAAGAAGACGGGCCGAGCAGGCGCGTCAGAAGGAGCAGATACGCTGCGAGGCAGAGCGTGCGCACGATCTGCCAGAGCAGGGAGAGGCCCGAATTGCGAGCCAACCGTCCCGGACGCCATTGACTCATCGAAGCGAGCCGATTCATCGTGCCGGATCGCTTGCGGCAGAAACGCCGAAACGGGCCGGGTTCAGCATGAGATCTGAATGCCTGAACCCGGCGTGCATTGCAGTCGGGGGCTTATGCTCACTTCCTGGCGATGAAAACCATCTGGTGGCAATGGCAAGGATCAAGTTTCTCCAGCAATGGCTGTATTGCGTTCGGAAAAGGATACAAGCCGAATCCATAGCCTCTGACTTCGCGAAATCCGATCAGCGACAGATAGTCCCGTAAAACACGGTAGCTGAAAACCACCAGATGCCGGTGCTGCGGCGTATCTCGTTCACTATCCATGTGCAGCGTGTCACTGCTCACCTTGAAAATCTCCTCCCGCCGGATCAGCGCATCGGAATCCGGATGCGGGCCGCTGGAGGGCATTTTCCCGGCAAGGATCAGTGCCGCCGTAAAGTATGTGCTGATGTTTGGAGTGAGCAACACCAAGGCGCCATCGGGACGCAGAATCCTGTGGCATTCGCGCAAATACCTGCACCCGTTGAGCAGATGCTCGAGTACAGACAACCCGAAAACGCAGGAAAACTGGCTGTCGGAATATTCGAGATTGCGATTCAGATCTCCGCAGGTAACCTGCAGCCCCCGCGCGCGTGCTTGCGCCGCCGCGGAAGCGTCCCATTCAATGCCGTGATACTGCGAGGGCTGCAGCGCATAACGCTGCGACAACTCATCGAATATCCGGCCGCTGTTGGCACCGCAATCCAGCACCGCACTGTCCGCCGTAAGGGATCCGGCGATCTCGTCGAGTGCCATTCCATAGGCTTCCCGCATAGTGCGCTGGTACAGGCTTCTGAAATAGGCAGCTAGCAACCCTATACTCCCTTTAATGTCCGTTCAGCATACGTGCGGTGCAGCGGCGCAATTCGCACCTCATGTAAAAAATTTTCGACCTCGCCAGACGTCGCCCCTACAACGAACTCGGCATGGCCTGCAATATACCCGCGCTGGCGATCAGCGTTGCTCATGTGCAGGCTGCGGCATCCAGACTCCGGAACAGCTGCAGGTATCGTTCGACCATCGACAGGCTGTCATGCCTGGCTAATATCCGCCTGCGGTTGTACGCCCCCATCTCGGCCCGCAGGCGCGGCTCGCGAGCCAACTGTTGCAGCCTTTCGGCAAACGCCGCTACGTCGCCAGACGGACAAAGGAAGCCGCCCTTGCCGTCCTCGATCACTTCACGCATCGATGGGCAGTCGGTAGCGACGACGGGTAGTCCGCAGGCCATGCCCTCCAGGACGGCCAGGCTCATGCCTTCCCTGGCCGTCGGCATCAGCATTGCATCGCAGGACGCGTAAAACCCGGGCATCCGTTCATGGGAGACCCGCTTTTTGAACCGGATATGTGGATCCCGCACCGTTGATTGGGCATCGTCTTGCGCCCCCACGCAGACAATGGTCTGATCTTTTTCAAGTCGCGCGGCGATCTCCGGGAGCAGATGCGCGCCTTTTCTGCGGGTGAAATTACCGCTGAACAAGGCCGTGAAGTTCGAACCGGAAGGCGCCGCGCCAGGACTGAACATGGAGATATCGATTCCGTTTGGAATAACGATGATTTCCCCCTTGTATCCAAGGTCTTCCCGCACCAAACACGCCGTCGCCTCGCTAACCGCCGTCACTGCATCCGCATGGCGCAGCGACAGCTTGGTGAAAAATCGCAAATCGGATCGATAGTGCAGCCATTGCAGGCGTGAGCTGAATTGCCGCATGAAACGATCCAGCACGTAGTTGTGGAACGTCACCACTAGGGGGCGCGACGGCCGGCCGAGAAAGGCTCCATAGTCGACGCCGGTGTGAATCAACGCGCTATTTTGCCGGGAGAACCAGGCAAGGCTCGGCGGGAACAACGTCCACCAGGGGCTATACGGCTCGACCCGATAACCCGGCAGGTACCGCTCGAGCATGCGGTGCACTACGATTGAACCGCTGCCGGTGGGCATCGGGCTGAGGACCGCCAGGCGGGGCCCTGCATTCTCGGCGGCCATGGTCGGATTCAGGATGCCGCGAAACGAGCAAGCCGGTCGACAACCACGGAACTGGGTGATCGGGGGTCCTTAAGGGCAAGAACTCGCGTCGACTGCGCGTGCTGCCTGGCAAACCGGATGATGGCCGCTTCGTCGGTATCCGCCAGCAGGACACCGGCATCCAGCCCATCGGGCCGCTCGGTGGCCTGCCGCAGCAGCACGCATGGAATGTCGAGCATGGCGCATTCCTCCTGGTTGCTGCCGCCATCGGTTGCGACGAAGGAGGCGTGTCCGATCAGATCGACAAAGCGGAAGAAATCCATCCTCGGCACCAGTTCGAGTCCGGCCTGGGCACGCAGGCCCGCGCTCAACTGCAGCTCTTCCAGCCTTTTATGGGTGACCGGGTGCAATACGAATTTGACGTCCACGACCTCGGTCAGGCGCCGCAGGATGTGGAGCAGTGCATCAAGGCGTTTGCGACTGAACACGTTCTCCTGCCGGTGCATGGAAAAAACGGCGTAAGGCCGTCCCCCGACATCAGCCTCGGGTCGCTGGGCATCCAGGGCCAGCCGCAAGGAATCCTTCAGGGTGTTGCCGCCAGTCACGACCCGCTCGCCCTTGACCCGAGCCAGATTCTTTTCGGCGACACCGTCGGGGCACAGATGGAGGGTGGCGACCCGCGAAACCAGGACGCGAATCAGTTCCTCCGGAAACGGATGGAAATAGTTGAAGGAACGCAGACCGGCCTCGACATGCGCCACCGGCCTGCGGTAGCGCCGGCCGATGTACGCGCCCAGCAGCGTCGAGGCGGTGTCGCCATGTACGACGATAACGCTGGCCTGGTGCCAGATTTCTGCAGCCTGAGGGCTTTTCGCGGCACCCAGCGCCTGGCGCACCCAGCGTGCAAACGAGATGCGGTCCTTGGCTTCGCTGCCCTGTACCAGGATCAGGTCAGCGGGCGGCAGCCCGAAGTTCTTTTGCAGCTCGTCGAATGTCTCATTGTGCTGCCCGGTCAGAATCAAGCGGAACGGCAGCCCGCGGGCCGCTGCCTCCCGCACCACCGGCGCCATTTTAATGTACTGCGCCTTGGTGCCGATCAGAAAAACGATCATTGTCGTGGCATCTTGATGGTTGAAGGGGCTCGTACGTTCCGAGTTCGAACCAGGCTCAATTGCCGGCCGAGGAGTTTCTGTACGTCAGCACCGTGATCTGCTCGGAAATCAGGCCGATCAAAAAAACGATGACCGCGGCGCTGAACAACAAGACGCTCATATTGGTAAACCGATGGAGCGTAGTGAAGGTATATCCGTAATAGCCCAGGCCGAGCAGGAAAAATGTTGCGCTGGCCGGCACGAACAGCTTCAGCGGCGAATACAAGGTGGCGATCTTGAAGATGATCAGCAGGAAGCGCATGCCATCGCGCAGCGGCCGGATGTGGCTCTTGCCGATGCGCGGGGAAACCTGGATTGGCAAATAATTCACCGGATAGGCGCTGCGGAAAAACGCCATCGTGATGGTGGTGGGATAGGAAAAACCGTTAGGCAGCAGATGCAGGAATTCGCGGAATTTGCCGGCACGCACAGCCCTGAAGCCCGAGGTAAGATCCATTACCTTGAATCCGGTCATCCAGCTGGCGATGCGGTTGTAGAGAGTGTTGGCCATGCCCCGGCCGACACCGGCTTGATCGGACCACGAGCGGCTGCCGACCACCATGTCGTATCCCTCGGACAATCGCTCCAGCAAGGGTGCGATGTCGTCCGGGGAATGCTGGCCGTCGGCATCCATGAACACCAGAATGTCACCCTGAGCAACGCGGGCTCCGCGCTTGATCGCTGCGCCATTACCCATCGAATAGGGCGACGACAGGCACTGCACGCCGCTTTCCTGGCAAAGCGCACGCGTTTCGTCGGTCGAGCCATCATCGACCACGATGATTTCCGCCTCGGCCTGGGCTGCGCGAAGCTTCGGCAACAGCCCTCGCAGCGCCGCCGCTTCGTTTTTTGCCGGCAGGATGATGCTGATCAAGCGATATCTCTTGGTTCGGAGTTCGGGAGCGCCACGCCGAACCTTTTGATGGCTGGAATCGGCAAGGCTGGCACATTGTACGGTCCGAGGCGCGCGGTGCCATAACCCGGGCTTTTCCCCTGTAGCGGGACCGCAGTTATTGACGCTGTCGGCCGGGAAGTATAGGGTCCTTGATCAAACAACCAAGCCCATGACAAACCCTTACGTAACGCTGTGGCCCTGAGTCCCAATACTAGCGTTTCCGGCCCTCCGCTCAGCGGCCTGGCGCGGCGTTTCGTCGCCAACCAGCTGCTGACCGAAGATCAGGCACGCGAATCTCAGGCAAAAGCGCTGCGTAATGCCCGCCCCATCGTCTCGCAGCTGGTCGAGGACAAACTGATCCCCGCAGCGCGGCTGGCGGAGTTCGCCAGCAACGAGTTCGGCACCCCCCTGCTCGACCTTGGCAGCATCGAACCGGATGCCAACACCATCCGCGAACTCGGTGAAAAGCTGATCCGCGCACAACATGCCCTGCCCCTGTACAAGCGCGGCCGCAAGCTTTACCTGGCGCTGTCCGATCCCACCAATCTTCAGGCGCTGGACGAATTCAAGTTCGCCAGCGGTTTCGCCACCGAGGCGGTACTGGTGGAGGAAGACAAGCTGGCCAAGGCGATCGAGGCCGCGGTTGGCGCCATCCAGTCCTCCAGCATCGGCGCCGGCGACGCCGATCTCGAAAACCTCAGCATTGAAGGCGGGGACGAGGGTGCTCCGGAGGAAAAGAACGCGGGCAGCGATGAAGATGACGCCCCGATCATCCGCTACGTCAACAAGGTCCTGATCGACGCCATCAACCGCGGCTGTTCCGACATCCATTTCGAGCCTTACGAAAAAAAATACCGCATCCGCTACCGCATGGACGGCGAGCTGAAGGAAATCGCCTCGCCGCCGGTACAGCTGGGTGGCCGCCTGGCCGCCCGCCTGAAAGTCATGTCGCGCCTGGACCTGGCTGAGCGCCGCGTGCCGCAGGACGGCCGCATCAAGCTGAAACTGTCGGCCAACAAGTCGATCGACTTCCGCGTCAGCACCTGTCCCACCCTGTGGGGCGAGAAAGTGGTGATGCGTATCCTCGACTCGTCCAGCGCCATGCTCGGCATCGACGCCCTGGGCTACGAGCCGGTCCAGAAAGACCACTACATGAAAGCCCTGGGCAAGCCACAGGGCATGATCCTGGTCACCGGCCCTACCGGTTCGGGCAAGACCGTATCCCTGTACACCGGCATCAACATCCTCAATACCGAGGACTGCAATATCTCCACCGCCGAAGACCCGGCGGAAATCAACCTGCCCGGCATCAACCAGGTCAACGTCAACCCCAAGGTCGGCCTGACCTTTGCCGCCGCCCTCAAGGCCTTTCTGCGCCAGGACCCGGACGTCATCATGGTGGGCGAGATCCGTGACCTGGAAACGGCCGAGATCGCCATCAAGGCCGCCCAGACCGGCCATCTGGTGCTGTCCACCCTGCACACCAACGATGCCCCGCAGACCCTGACCCGCCTGCTCAACATGGGCGTGCCGGCGTACAACGTCGCCTCCTGCGTCACCCTGATCATCGCCCAGCGCCTGGCGCGCAAACTGTGCAAGGTGTGCAAGCAACCGGACGCCGCGATACCGCGTGATGAACTGCTGAAAGAAGGCTTTACCGCCGAGGACATCGACAGCCCCGGATTCGCCATTTTCAAGGCGGTGGGCTGCGACCAGTGCAATAGCGGCTACAAGGGCCGCACCGGCATTTACCAGGTTATGCCGGTCACTGATGCCATCTCCCGCATCATCATGGAAAACGGCAACGCCATCGAAATCGCCGATCAGGCCAGGCGCGAAGGGGTCTCCGACCTGCGGCGCTCGGCCCTGAAAAAAGTGCGCGACGGCGCCATCGACCTGACCGAGGCCAACCGCGTCACCACGGATTAGATTATTCTTTCGAGAACGGCGCGCGGGATCCGGCAAGGGCACTGGAAGTCCGCGTAATCCATAGGGAAAGGGGAGTCGGGCATGGCTGCGGCAGCAATCAAGGAATATGCGTTCACCTGGGAAGGCGTCGACCGCAAGGGCGCGCGCATCAAGGGCATCAGCGAAGGCCCCAGCGAAAGCTACATCAAGACCCAGCTGCGCAAGCAGGGCGTCAACCCGATCCGGGTGCGGCGGCAATCCACCCTGTTCGGCAAGCGCAAGAAGAAGATCACCGGGCAGGACATCGCCATCTTCAGCCGCCAGCTCGCCACCATGATGAGCGCCGGCGTGCCCCTGGTGCAGTCGATGGAAATCGTCGGCCGCGGCCATGCCAACCCGGCCATGGGCGAAATGATTCTCTCGATCAAGGCCAATATCGAAGGCGGCTCCTCCCTGGCCGAGAGCCTGGCCAAGTTCCCGCGCTACTTCGACGACCTGTTCGTCAATCTGGTTGACGCCGGCGAGAAGTCAGGTGCGCTGGAAACCCTGCTCGACAAGATCGCCACCTACAAGGAAAAGTCCGAATCCCTGAAGAAAAAGGTGAAGAAGGCGCTGACCTATCCGACCGCGGTGCTGGTGGTGGCATTTCTGGTCACCGGTATCCTGCTGTATTTCGTCATTCCGCAGTTCCAAGAACTGTTCCGCGGCTTCGGCGCGGACCTGCCAGCATTCACCAAATGGGTCATCGGACTATCCGCCTTTGTGCAAGCCGACTGGTGGATTATCGGTGGGAGCATGGTCGGCGCCTTCTTCGCCTTCCGCGAAGCCCACATCCGCTCCCCCGCCTTCCGCCGTCTGGTCGATCGCCTGATGCTGAAAATCCCGATCATCGGCGACATCCTCTACAAATCCGCCGTAGCGCGCTTCGCCCGCACCCTCTCCACCATGTTCGCGGCGGGCGTACCCCTGGTGGAAGCCATGGAATCGGTGGCCAAGGCCGCCGGCAATATCATCTTCACCGAAGCCATCATGACCATGCGCGACCAGGTCGCCACCGGCACCCAGTTGCAGCTCACCATGCAGCAGACCGGCCTGTTTCCCAACATGGCGGTGCAGATGGTGGCCATCGGCGAGGAATCCGGCTCGCTGGACCACATGTGCGCCAAGGTGGCCGAGTTTTACGAGGAGGAAGTCGACGTCATGGTCGACAACCTCACCGCCTTGCTCGAGCCGATGATCATGGTCGTCCTGGGCGTCCTGGTGGGCGGCCTGGTGGTGGCCATGTACCTGCCGATCTTCAAGCTGGGCGAAGCCATCTAAAGCCTCGAAAGATCCGCTTGCCATGCCCTTGATCGAGGCGCTACGCGCCAATCCCGCCCTGCTCGTCGGTGTCGTCGCCGTGCTGGGCCTGATGATCGGCAGCTTCCTCAATGTGGTCAGCCTGCGCCTGCCGCGCATGATGGAGGCGGACTGGCAGCAGCAGGCCAAACAGGTGCTGGAAGAGCTGCCGCCGCAGGACTTGGCGGCGGCACCGCTCACCCTGTCGTCGCCGCGCTCGTGCTGTCCGGCCTGCGGCGCGGCGATCCGGCCCTGGCACAACATCCCCCTGTTGGGCTGGCTATGGCTGCGCGGCCGCTGCGCCGATTGCAGCGCCCCGATTTCGCCGCAATATCCTCTGGTGGAACTGGCTTCCGGCCTGTTGGCCGCGGTCTGTGTCTGGCGCTTCGGCTGGAGTCTGCAGCTCGTAGCCGCGCTGGGCCTCAGCTGGGCCCTGCTGGTGCTGACGGTGATCGACTTCCGCGACCAGTTGCTGCCCGACAGCATCACCCTGCCTCTGCTCTGGACTGGCCTGTGCCTGGCCTGCTTCGGCATTTTCACCACCCCAGCCGCCAGCATCGCCGGGGCCGCCTTCGGTTACCTCAGCCTGTGGCTGATCTACCATGGCTACAAGCTGCTCACCGGCAAGGAAGGCATGGGCCACGGCGACTTCAAGCTGCTCGGCGCGCTCGGCGCCTGGTTCGGGGCGACCTCGCTGCCCATGATCATCCTGCTGTCCTCACTGGTCGGCTCGGTGGTGGGTGTCAGCCTGATCCTGTTCCGCGGGCGCGACCGCAATATCCCGATCTCCTTCGGGCCCTACCTCGCCGGTGCCGGCTGGCTGACCCTGATCTGGGGCGACGCCTTGCGCGGCTTGTCGCACACGTGAGCGCCCGCCGGCTCGCCGGTGGCCCCCTGGTGATCGGCCTCACCGGCGGCATCGCCAGCGGCAAGAGCACCGTCGGCAATCTGTTCATCGAACTGGGTGTGCCCCTGCTCGACGGCGACCATGTCGCCCGCGACGTGGTCGCGCCGCCCTCGCCGGCCCTCACCGCCATCGCCGCACACTTCGGCGCCGAATATCTGCTGGCCGACGGCACCCTCGACCGCCGGCGCCTGCGCCAGCGCGTCTTCGCCGAACCCACCGCACGGCGCCAGCTGGAAGCCATCACCCACCCCCTGATCCGCCGCCGCATCCTCGAATGGCGCGATGCCCAGATCGCTCCCTACTGCATCCTCTCGGTCGCCATCCTGGTGGAATCCGGCATGAACCAGCTGGTCGACCGCATCCTGGTGGTGGACGTCCCGCAAGCGGCGCAGCTCGAGCGCCTGGTTACCCGCGACGGCATCGCCGAGCCGCTGGCGCTGCAGATGATGGCCGCCCAGGCCAGCCAGGCCGAGCGCCTGGCGCGCGCCGATGACGTCGTCGACAACACTCGCCCGCAGCAATCCCTGGCACCACAGGTGGCGCGCCTGCACCAGCTCTATTTGCAGCTCGCTGCAAAAGTGGCCAGTGGTTAGTGGCCGGTAAAGGACTGGCTCGCCCCAGGCGTGGTGTACTAACCACTAGTCACTAATCACTGGCCACTGCTTCTTCCCCGTTTGCCCTCCTCGCCCCGGCACGCCACAATGCGGGGATAACCCATGGATTCATAAACGATGGACCAGGGCGCGGACTGGATCGCCTTCGAGCATCCGCTGAGCGAGCGGATACGTTTCCTCCTGCGCCTCGAATTCCTCTTCGCGCAATACCAGCACCAGCGCATCGATACCTCCGCCTGGGGGCTGCGCGCCAGCCTGCATACCCTGCTCGACATCCTTTCCGTGATGGGCCGCGCCGACCTGCGCACCGAACTGCTCAAGGAAATCCTCGAGCAGCACGCCACCCTGACCCGGCTCAGCAAACGTCCCGACATCAACCTCGAGCGCCTCACCGAAGTGCTGAAGGATCTGGGCGGCGCTGCTGCCGAACTGCAGGGCATGGGCAGCTCGCATCCGGCGATGGTGTTGCGCGAAAACGAATTCCTCTTCGCGGTGCTGAATCGCAGCTCCATCCCCGGCGGCGCCTGCGGTTTCGACCTGCCGGCCTACCACCGCTGGCTGTCGCGCCCGCAGGCCGAAACCCAGCAGGATCTGACCGCGTGGTTCGCCAACCTGCGACCGCTGGAGCGCGCCATCAACCTTTACCTGCGCCTGCTGCGCGACAGCACCCAGCCGAGCGAGCATACCGCCGAGGGCGGGGTCTTCCTGCACGTGCCGCAGGCCGCCTACCAGCTGGTGCGGGTCCTGGTGCCGGCCTCGGTCGACGTCTACCCCGAAATCAGCGCTGGCAAGCACCGCGTCTCGGTCCGTTTCATGCACCTGGGCAACGTCAACACCCGCAACGTGCAGGCCGGCGGCAGCATCGCCTTCCGCCTGCATTGCTGCCTGCTGTCCAATCATTGAATGCCGCACTGAATCCCGATTCGCCGTTCAACTCCCCGTACCGATGACCGCACCAAGAATTGCCGCCTGTCCCCGCTGCGGCACCAGCACCCGCCTCGATTCGCAGAACGTCTGGCGGCCGTTCTGCTCCGAACGCTGCAAGCTGATCGACCTGGGCGACTGGATGAGCGGGCGCTACGCACTGCCCGTGGCGGAAGACCCGGAAGCCGGGCCAGATCGGGACCAGGACGGCGATCAGTAGCCTTCCCAGTAGGCGCGGATGCCGGCCACCCCTTGCGCGCCGCGCTGATGGGCCTGCTGCAGCTGCTGTGGCCCCACCCCGCCGATGGCATAGACCGGCTGCGGCGACTCTCCCCGCAGCTGCTGCCAGCGCTCCCAGCCCAGCGCCTGCCCCTGCGGATGGCTGGCGGTGGGCAGTACCGAGCCCAACACCGTGAAATCCGCACCCAGGCGGCGCGCAGCATCCAGCCCCGCCGCGTCGTGCACCGAAGCCGCAAACCACAGCGACTTGGCGACCGGGCGCAGCCCGTAGTGCCGCAAAGCCCGCTCGGTGGCATGCCAGCCGGCAGCGCCGACCTCCTCCACCTGCTGCGGCTGCCGGTCCAGCATCAGGCCGATGCCGCAGGCGCGTGCCGGCTGCAGCAGGCGCGCCGCCAGCTCCGCGTAAGCCTGATCGTCCAGGGCCGCGATGCGCAGGCGCAGCAGGCTGCCCGGCGGCAGCCGCGGCAAGCCGGAGCGGATCAGGGCTTCATCGGCGTCGGGCGGGGTGAAGACGTAGTGCTGTGGCAGCCGCAGGGCCACGGCGATCGGCGCCACCGTCGGCAAGGTATCCAGCAGATGCAGGTTTGCTGTCGGCACCCAGTCGAACAGCTGCTGTTCGCGCGAGTGCGGCTCACCATCGAAACGGTACACCAGCCAGGTGTCGAGAATGACGATGCGGTCGGTGTATTCGTGGCGAAAGCGCAGTAGCGGCCGCGCGACGCGCACCTCTACCCCCAGCTCCTCGTGCAGCTCCCGCACCAACGCCTGCAGGGACGATTCGCCGGGCTCGATCTTGCCGCCGGGAAATTCCCACTTGCCCGCCGCGATCTTGCCCTCGGGACGCTGCGCGATCAGCACGTCGCCGCCGGCATTGACCAGGACGCCGCAGGCGACCTGGATGACGGGAATCGAGAATCGGGATTCGGGATTCGTAGAAGCCTTGGTTGTCCCGTCTTTCTCCCGATTCTCCATTCCCGATTCCCGGCCGCTAGGTGCGGTACTCCGCGTTGATCTTGACGTAGTCGTAGCTGAAATCGCAGGTCCAAAGTCGTGCGTGGGCCTCGCCGCGGCCCAGCGACACGCGGATGGTGAATTCCGGCTTCGCCACCACCGCCGCGCCCAGTTCCTCGCGGTAGGCCGGATGCGGCTCGCCGCGCTCCAGTAGGGGCACGTCGTCCAGCGCCAGCGCCACGCCGGCGGGGTCCAGCCCCTCGATGCCGGCCTTGCCGATCGCCATGATGATCCGCCCCCAGTTGGCGTCGCCGGCGAACATCGCCGTTTTCACCAGGGGCGAATGGGCGATGGAATAGCCCGCCCGGCGCGCCTCGGCAACGCTGCGCGCGCCCCCCACCTCGATGGTGATGAAACGGGTGGCGCCTTCGCCGTCGCGCGCGATGGCCTGCGCCAGCTCGATGCACACCGCCGTGACCGCCTCGACGATGGGAGCGAAGTCCGCATGCTGCGGACCGATGTCCTCGGCGCCGGCCCGGCCGGTGGCAAACAGCACACAGGAATCGTTGGTCGAGGTATCGCCGTCCACCGTGACGCTGTTGAAAGACACCGCCACCGCGCGGCGCAGGCACTCCTTCACCGCTTCCGGCGTCAGCCGGGCGTCGGTGGCGATATACGACAGCATCGTCGCCATGTCCGGGTAGATCATGCCCACGCCCTTGGCGATGCCGGTCACCGTCACCGCGCCCTGCGTAGTCTGTACCCGGCGGCTGGCGCCCTTGGGCACCGTGTCGGTGGTCATGATCGCTCGCGCCGCATCCTGCCAGGCGTCGGCGCGCAGATCGGCCACGGCCTGCGGCAGCGCCGCCACCATGCGCGTCACCGGCAGGCGCTGGCCGATCACTCCGGTGGAAAACGGCAATACCTGGTCCGCCGCGCAACCCAGCGCCTGGGCCACGGCGACCGTGGTCTCCCGCGCATCCGCCAGGCCACCGGTGCCGGTCGCGGCATTGGCATTGCCGGCATTGACCAGCAGCGCGCGCATCCCCGATCCCGCCGACAGGCGCTCACGGCACAGCTGCACCGGCGCCGCGGCAAAAGCGTTCTGGGTGAACACCCCGGCAACCTGGCTGCCCGGCGCCAGCTCGATCAGCAACAGGTCCTTGCGGCCCGGCTTCTTGATCGCCGCTTCGGCCACGCCAAGGCGCACGCCGGGGACCGGGTGGAGGGTTCCAGGGGGATTGAGGTTGACGGCCATAAAAGCAGTGATTAGTGGTTAGTTGCCAGTGGCTAGTAAAAGCCCCCGCACATCAAGGCGGGCAGTTTAGCTTTTACTAATCACTAATCACTAGTCACTGACCACTGGGTCGTCTCGCTACGCGAGACGACCATGGCACTGCTTGTACTTCTTGCCCGAGCCGCAGGGGCAGGCATCGTTGCGCCCGACTTTCGGCAACTCGCGAACGAAGGTATCGGCAGCGACAGCCGCGGCTGCCTGCGGCGCCAGCGGGCGCCCCGGAGGCGGCGCAGCCGGGGCCTCGCCTGCCGGGGCATCCGCCACCACGCTGGCCGCGTCCGCGTGCTGGAACTGCATCGGCCGCACCAGGCGCCGCTCCTCTTCCATGGCCGCTACCTCGGCCTCGGACAGGATCTGCACCCGCGCCAGGTTGGAGATCACGGCGTGCTTGAAGCGCACCAGCATCTCGTTGAACATGTTGAAAGCTTCGCGCTTGTACTCCTGCTTCGGGTCCTTCTGCGCGTAGCCGCGCAGATGGATGCCCTGGCGCAGGTAGTCGACCGCCGCCAGATGCTCGCGCCAGAACTGGTCGAGGATCTGCAGGGTGATGACCTTTTCGGCATGCGCCAACGCCGGGCCGTTGCTGCGCTTCTTCTCGGCATAGGCGGCGCCCAGCGCCTCCAGGATACGGCCGCGGATGCCCTTGTCGTCGAGCGTCTTGTCGGTCTCGATCCACTGCACCACCGGCAGCACCAGGCCGAAATCGCGCTCCAGCGTCTCCGCCAGCCCGGCCAGATTCCACATCTCTTCCGGCGTCTGCGGCGGGATGTAGGCGTCGGCCACGGCGTTGACCACGTCGGCGCGCACATCGTCCAGCAGCGGCGTCACATCCTGCGCCGTCATCAGTTCGTCGCGCAGCTCGTACACCGCCTTGCGCTGATCGTTGGCGACGTTGTCGTAATCCAGCAGGTTCTTGCGGATGTCGAAGTTGTGCGCTTCCACCTTGCGCTGCGCCGTCTCGATGGCATTGCTGACCATGCGGTGCTCCAGCGCCTCGCCCTGCTGCATGCCCAGCTTGAGCAGCAGCGCGCGCATCCGCGGCGGGGTGAAGATGCGCATCAGGGTGTCGTCGAGCGACAGGTAGAAGCGGGTTGCGCCCGGATCGCCCTGGCGGCCGGAACGGCCGCGCAGCTGGTTGTCGATGCGCCGCGATTCGTGGCGCTCGGAACCGATCACATACAGGCCGCCGGCCGCCACCACCTGCTCGTGCCGCTTCTTCCATTCCGCCTTGGCCGCCTCGCGCGTTGCCTGATCCTCCTCCGGGATATGGGCCAGCTCCGCTTCGAGGTTGCCGCCGAGCACGATGTCGGTGCCGCGGCCAGCCATGTTGGTGGCGATGGTCAGCGCACCCGGGCGTCCGGCCTGGGCCACGATCTCGGCCTCGCGGTCATGCTGCTTGGCGTTCAGCACTTCGTGCCGGATGTTCTTCTGCTTGAGCAGGCCGGACAGCAGCTCCGAAGTCTCGATCGATGCGGTGCCCACCAGGATCGGCTGCAGGCGCTGGTTGGCCTCGATGATGTCCTGGATGACGGCGTCGAATTTCTCCTTCGCCGTGCCGTACACCAGGTCGCCGCGATCGTCGCGGATCATGTCACGGTTGGTCGGGATCACCACCACTTCCAGGCTGTAGATGCTCTGGAACTCGAACGCCTCGGTGTCGGCCGTGCCGGTCATGCCGGACAGCTTCTTGTACAGGCGGAAGTAGTTCTGGAAGGTGATCGAGGCCAGCGTCTGGTTTTCCTGCTGGATCGAGACCCGCTCCTTGGCTTCCACCGCCTGGTGCAGGCCGTCCGACCAGCGCCGGCCGGTCATCTTGCGGCCGGTGAATTCGTCGATGATGACGACCTGGCCTTGTTCCACGATGTACTCGACATCGCGCTTGTACAGGTGATGCGCGCGCAGCAGCGCATTCAGGTGATGCACCAGCACGATGCGGCTGGCGTCGTACAGGCTCTCGTCCTGGCCCAGCAGGCCGATCTCGCGCAGCAGGTCCTCGACCCGCTCATGGCCCGCCTCGGACAGGTGGATCTGCTTGCTCTTCTCCTCGGCCCAGAAGTCGCCCGGGCCTTCCTCTTCCTTCTGCGCCGTGAGGCGCGGAATCAGGAGATTGAGCTTGCGCCACAGTTCGGGATCGTCGTCGGTCGGGCCGCTGATGATCAGCGGCGTGCGCGCCTCGTCGATCAGGATCGAGTCGACCTCGTCAACGATGGCGTAGGCGTGGCCGCGCTGCACCTTGTCGTCCGGCGTGAAGGCCAGGTTATCGCGCAGGTAGTCGAAGCCCAGCTCGTTGTTGGTGGCGTAGGTGATGTCGGCACCGTAGGCGGCGCGCTTTTCCTGCGGCGACTGGCCGGGCACGATCACACCGACGCTGAGGCCGAGGAAGCGATGGATGCGCCCCATCCATTCCGCGTCGCGCCGCGCCAGATAATCGTTGACGGTGACGATGTGCACGCCCTTGCCGGTCAGGGCATTGAGGTAGGCGGGCAGCGTGGCGACCAGGGTCTTGCCCTCGCCGGTGCGCATCTCGGAAATCTTGCCCTGGTGCAGCACGGCGGCGCCGATCAGCTGCACGTCGAAATGGCGCATGCCCAACACGCGCCGGCCGGCCTCGCGCACCACGGCAAAGGCTTCCGGGATCAAGCCGTCGAGAGTCTCGCCCTTCTCCAGACGCTCGCGGAACAGCCCGGTCTGCGCCGACAGATCGGCATCGCTCATGGCCTGGTAGCGCGATTCCAGCGCCCCGACCTGAACCGTCAGACCCTGCAGTTTTTTGACCAGCCGCTGGTTGCGGCTGCCGAAGATGCGCGTGAGTAAGGAAGCCATTATCTGTCTGTTTACGGGGGTGAGCGGCCAGCCGATAACCGGCCGCGTCCGAACGGAAGGCGGATTATAGGGGATAAGGGTTGCGGCGAAACAAACCGGTTCAAGGGCGCAAAGCCCTGGGCGCCGGAATGCAGTCGCTTGAAACCAAAAAAAGCCCCGGAATCAATCCAGGGCCTAGCTTGTTTCAACAGTCCGCGCCATGGATGGCGCGGTGCTTGTCAGGGCGACAGACTCCTGACCCGGCGCTTGTCAGGCGCGACTTATCTGGCTGCCTGGATGTATTGCTCGGGATTGACCACGCTGCCGTTCAGCACCACTTCGAAGTGCACGTGCGGCCCGGTGGAGCGGCCGGTGCTGCCGATCAGCGCCACCGCCTGGCCTTTGCGGACGCGGTCGCCGACCTTGACCAGGATCTTCTCGTTGTGACCGTAGCGGGTGACGTAGCCGTTGCCGTGATCGATTTCGACCAGATTGCCGTAGCCGTTGCGCTCGCCTGCCCCGGTGACGATGCCGGCCGCCACGGACATGACCTGCGAGCCTTCCGGCGCCGCGAAATCGATACCCGGGTGGTAGTCCCGCATGCCGGTGAAGGGGTCGGTGCGGACGCCGAAGCCGGAGGTGATATAGCCGCCGCTGATGGGCCAGCCGGAGGGCCGCACTTCCTTTTCCAGACGACCGGCCAGCAGCAGGTCTTCCAGCACCCGCATCTGCCGCTCGCGATCCGTCAGCTGCTGCTGCAGCTGGTCGAGAGAGCCCAGCACGTCGGCCAGCGCCACCGGCTGCGACGGTTGATTGCCCAGCTGCACTTCCGGGCCGCCCATGGGGGGCGGTTTGTCAAAATTGAACTCGGCCGGGTCGATATGGGCAATTTGCGTCATACGGCTGCCGGCGGCATCGAGGCGCATCACATAGGCCTGCAACTCGGCGATGCGGCGCGACAGGGCGTTGGCATCTTCCGCAGCCTTGCTGCGGGCGGTTTGCAATTCACCGCGCTGCTGCTGCAACTGGCTGTCCCACTGGCTGACCACCTTGGCCGGCAGCAGCAGGCCGCCTTCCGGACGCAGCAGCCAGCCCGCCGAAAAGCAGACGCCAAGGAGAACCAGCGCACAGAAGCCCACTGGCAGCCAGCTTATGATGTTGCGCGGCTCCAGGCGCAAGCGCCAGGTGCGGCCGCGTGCGTGACTGACTAAAATAATATCCATTCCTACAACCTACCCCGCAAAGCTGATGAAGCCCCCTCGGGAGCCCGACGCCAAAGGCATCGGCGCATGTTTAAACGAACCAGGTTCCTCTCTGCACAGTCTGCTGTCCCGCGCCGGTCACTTGGCGGAAATCCAATCCGCGATCCGTGAATGGGCGGGCGAGCCGCTGGCTTCTTCCCTGACGATTGCCAATGAGCGTGACGGCACTCTGATCATTTATGCCGCTTCAGCCGCCGCTCTGACTCAAGTTCGCTATAAGCAGCAAGAATTGATCCATTTCTTGCGCCAGCGCCTCAGTTTGGCCTTTACAAAAGTTGAAGTGAAAATCAACCCCTCCGCAAAGAGCGGTTAGATTTTGGCCAGTCTAAACAGGGTATTGACCTGGACGCAAGCATAGCCGCGCCAATCAAGGGCGCGGCCCGGAGCTTGCGCCGGAATTGGCGCACGGCGCAACTAAACCAACACTTACAAATACTTGGATTGTGGATTTGAATTGCCGGGAACAGCACCCCAGACCATCGGCCGGCGCTTTTTGGGGCAATTCAGCCTAACGTAAAGATGCCCCGATTGACCGCAGCGCCACTATTCAAACCAGGGCTGCGGCGGTTTTTGTGTAAAAAGCCGGGGCTGCGGCACGTTCGTCCTCGAAGATCACCGTTTCCCATGCTGAAGTGTCCTCCAGCACGGCTCTGGCCAGCTTGTTGTTCAAAGCATGGCCGGATTTGAAAGCGGTATAGGCGCCCAGCAGCGGCTGGCCGAGCAGATACAAATCGCCCACCGCATCGAGGATCTTGTGGCGCACGAATTCATCGTCGTAGCGCAGGCCGTCCTGGTTGAGCACACGGAATTCATCCACCGCCACCGCGTTTTCCAGGCTGGCGCCCAGGGCCAGGCGCCGGGAGCGCAGGAACTCGAATTCGCGCATGAACCCGAAGGTCCGCGCGCGGCTGACTTCCCGGATGTAGGCGCTGGTCGAGAAATCGACCGTGGCCTGCTGCGCCGTGGACTTCAGCAGCGGATGATCGAAATCGATATGGAAGCTGAGACGGAAGCCCTCGTAAGGTTCCAGGCGTGCCCACTTGTCGCCGTCCGAAACTTCGACCGGCTGCTTCATGCGCAGGAAGCGCTTCGGCGCATCCTGCTCGTGCACGCCGGCGGACTGGATCAGGAACACGAACGGCCCGGCGCTGCCGTCCATGATCGGCACTTCCGGCGAGGACAGCTCCACCACGCAGTTGTCGATGCCCATGCCGGCCAGGGCTGACATCAGGTGCTCGACAGTGGCGACCTTGACGCCGTCCACCACCAGGTTGCTCGACAGCGTGGTTTCATTGACCGCGACAGCCCGCGCCGGCACTTCCCGCGGCGGGTTCAGATCCACGCGGCGGAACAAGATGCCGGTGTCCGGCCCGGCCGGCAGCAGCGACATGAACACTTTCTGTCCGCTGTGTAGCCCGATGCCGCTGGCGCGGATCGGATTGCGTAAGGTTCTCTGCCGGATCATGTTTTAAGGAATATGCGGCACCCCGCCGAAGCGGGTGAGTGGGCCGGGAAGTCGGCTTCAGACGCGTATTTTAACACGGAGTTCCAGCCGGCCCGGTTAAGCCTTGTTAACGCACCCCGGGCACCCCTGCCGGACGGCAGGGGATGCGGCAGCCGGACCTTCCCTGGCCCGGCCACTGCAAGCTCCAGCGTCAGACGCGCCATGGCGAGCGCGCCCGACCGTTCAATCCTGTCGATCCAAGCAGTCCAGAACCCGCTTGTTTCAACAGTCCGCGCCATGGATGGCGCGGTGCTTGACACGGACGTCAAACAGCTTGACAGGACGTCACACGGCTCAGACCGCTCAGTCAGCCTGGGCGCGAAGGAACGCCGGAATATCCAGCAGCTCCTCGTTGTAGTCCAGCGCCATCAGGCTGGCCGAGGTCGAGGGACGCGCATGCCGCGCCGGCGGGATTTCCACGTCGTGCCCACGCGCCGGCCAGGCCGACGGCGTGCGCAGCGGCGTCACCACGCCCGGCGTCTTGAAGCGCGGTTGCTGCTGTTCCATGGCAGCGGCTTCCTTGACCTTGGCGGCACGCGAGCCTTCCAGGCCGGTGGCCACCACGGTCACCCGCAGTTCGCCGTTCAGCGCCGGGTCGAAGCTGGTGCCGCACTTCATGTCGACTTCGGCCGAGGCGATCTCGTTGATGCGCTCGTTGACCAGCTCCAGCTCGTCCAGGGTCAGGCTCTCGTCGCAGGTGATGTTGACCAGGATGCCGCGCGCGCCGATCAGTTCCAGGTCGTCGAGCAGCGGGCTGGACAGCGCCGCTTCCACCGCCCGCTTGGCACGGTCTTCACCGCTGGCCGAGCCCAGGCCCATCATCGCCATGCCGCGGTTGCTCATCACCGTCTTCACGTCGGCGAAGTCGACGTTCATCATGCCCGGACGGGTGATCAGGTCGGAAATGCCCTGCACCGCGTTCTGCAGTACGTCGTTCGCCGCCTTGAAGCCGCTGAGCAGGGTGACGTTGCCACCCAGCACCAGGCGCAGCTTCTCGTTGGGGATCATGATCAGCGAGTCGACATGCTGCTGCAGCTCGCGGATGCCTTCCTGCGCCACCGCCAGGCGCTTCTTGCCCTCGTGCGGGAACGGCTTGGTCACCACCGCCACCGTGAGGATCTCCAGCTCGCGGGCGATCTCCGCGATCACCGGCGCCGCGCCGGTGCCGGTGCCGCCGCCCATGCCGGCCGTGATGAACAGCAGGTCGGTGCCTTCCAGCATTTCCCTGATGCGGTCACGATCCTCTTCCGCCGCCTCGCGACCCAGCTTCGGGTTGGAGCCGGCGCCGAGGCCGCGCGTCACTTCCGCACCGAGCTGCAGCTGCAGCGTCGGCACGCACTTTTCCAAATGATCCCGATCCGTGTTGGCAGAGATGAATTCCACACCCTGGATATTCGCCGCAGCCATCTGGTTGACCGTATTGCAGCC
>FTIF01030516.1_pt1 | contig 22666 bp, 27 predicted proteins | sample 1658001 | NCBI WGS metagenome assembly FTIF01 (sample SAMEA3914789, study PRJEB12502) | metagenome | biome: forest; material: soil | place: Canada | collected 2011-07-03 | depth 0.3 m | reverse complement strand
TGCGCATCGGCATCGGCCATCCCGGCAACAAGGACCTGGTGCTGGACTATGTGCTGGGCCGTCCCAGCCAACCTGACTTGCGCGCCATCGAGGACGCCCTGATCCGCGCACAGGCGGCGCTGGAAATGCTGGTGACGCAGGGCTGGAGCAAGGCCTCGCAGCTGCTGCATACCGATCCGGAAAAGATGGTGAAGAAGGAGAAGGGGCCGCCGCCGGAGAAGAAGCCGACGTAGAGGATCGTCGCAACCGCGGCGAAAACCCGGGTAGCGCTGCGCGCTTCCCGGGCTACTCTCCGCTTACCTGGCCGATTATTGCCCAATAACTGCCCAATAACTGATTTACGGCTTGGCAGAGGCTTCCGTTTCGAGCGGCGGCCAGAACGCGCCCTGCGGCCCCGGATATTCCACCGGGCTCTCGAAACCGTCCTTCGACACGCTGGCTACGCCGAAGGCCCAGTCGTCGATGACCACACCCGGCAGCTTGAGCTCGGCCACATTGCCGGCCCAGCGCGAATGGCTCCAGCTCGCTTCCGTGGTGTCGCGCCAATAAATGCGATAACCGGCCAGGCCGCTGGCCGCAGCGCCCGCCAGGGGCAGCCAGTTCAACGTGGTATCCGGCGATACGCCGCCGGCGATCTTGAAGCCGTCCGGCGGCGGCGGCGCCCAAGCCATGGCCGCCGCGGCGATGGCGTTGGTGGCGGTGACCTTGGCCAGATAGTCGAAGTCAACGTGGTCGATGGTGTCGCCGTAGCTCACGCCGTCCTCGCTGCGCAGATCCTGGTGCTGGTGGCGGTAGTCCTCGGCGCTTTCGCGGAAGCAGACGGCCGGGTAGCCCAGTTCGTTGAACGCCTCGTGGTCGCTGCCGCGGCCGAAGCGGTCGACGCGGTAGACCAGGTCCACGCGCCAGTTGGGAATCCAGTGCTCGGCAAGGCGCTTGATGTCGCGCGCCACGTTGCGCGAGGGGCCATCCAGCTCGCCGCCTTCGTAGCGCCGCTGTTTGGCGACCTTGGCCGATTCGGCTTCACGGGTGCCTTCAGAGAACAGGCGGATGCGGGTGTTGTCGACGATGCCGTTCTGGCCGCGGTTGCCGCCGACGATGTCGTTGTTGAGGTCGGTTTCCACGCGCCAGCCCTGGTCGTGCGCGTATTGCGCCAGCACCTTGCCGCCGTAGAGGCCCTGCTCCTCGCCGGAAAGGATGCCGTAGACGATGGTGGCCGGGAACTTGTAATGGCTCAGCACCCGCGCGGTCTCCAGCACCAGGGCCACGCCGGAGCCGTTGTCGTCGGCGCCGGGGGCGTCGGCAGTGGCGTTCATGACGTCGGTGACGCGCGAGTCGATGTGGGCGGTGAGGATGATGACGCGATCCGGATCGGTGTTGCCCTTCTGGATCGCCACCACGTCCATCACTTCGGCCGGTGTGGGGATGCGCTTGCCGGTGACGGTCTGTGCCGGGGTGACGATGTTGAGGCAGCCGCCGCAGTCCTGGCTGATCGCGGCGAAGCGCGACTTGGCCCAGCGCCGCGCGGCGCCGATGCCGCGGCTGTCGGATTGAGTATCGGACAGGGTGTGGCGGGTGCCGAAGCCGACCAGGGTCTGGATGGTCGCGTGCATCTGCTCGGCGCTGACCGCGGCGGCGATCTCGCCCAGCACCGGGTGCTCTTCCGGCGGCGGCGCAGGCTGCTGTGCGGCCGCGGCGCAGGCGGAGCTGGCGGCTACCAGCAGGGAAACGGCGAAGACTCGAAAAGTCGGGTTCATGGGCAGGATAGGGCAAGGGTAATGACCGCATCATGCCGCAGCCGCGGCACCCGCCTCAAACCTGTCGGAAATATGACCAAAATGCCCAAGTCCGGGGGCTTTTTGGACCCTACTCGGCTAAGCTAAGCGCCTTTTTCGGAACGTTCACACCTCCCTGTGACTGGATTCCCGCCAATCCCTGGCGGGAATGACGTTCAATGAATCTGGAGCGGTTGTTTTTATGGGCATCAAGTGCGGCATCGTCGGGCTCCCCAACGTCGGCAAATCCACCCTGTTCAACGCGCTGACCAAGGCGCAGATCGCGGCGGAGAATTATCCGTTCTGCACCATCGATCCGAACGTTGGCGTGGTGGCGGTGCCGGACCCGCGCCTGGATGCCCTGGCCGAGATCGTCAAGCCGCAACGCGTGCTCGGCGCGGCGGTGGAGTTCGTCGACATCGCCGGCCTGGTCGCCGGCGCCAGCCAGGGTGAGGGCCTGGGCAACAAGTTCCTGGCCCATATCCGCGAAACCGATGCCGTTGCCCACGTGGTGCGTTGCTTCGTCGACGACGACATCATCCACGTCTCGGGCGGCGTCGATCCGTTGCGCGATATCGAGGTCATCAATACCGAGCTCGCCCTGGCCGACCTGGAATCCGTGACCAAGGCGCTGGACCGCGCCGCCAAGCTGGCGCGCGCCGGCGACAAGACCGCCATCGCCCGCCAGGGCATGCTGCAGCGGGTGCAGGCCCATCTGAACAAGGGTGACGCGGTGCGCAGCCTGGAACTGGATGCCGAGGAGCGCCTGGCGCTGCGCGAGCTGCACCTGATCACCGCCAAGCCGGCGCTGTACATCGCCAACGTCGACGAGAAAGGCCTCGCCGGCAACGAGCTGGTGGAGCGGGTCAAGGCTTTCGCCGCGAAGGAAAACGCCGAAGTGGTGATCGTCTGCGCCGCCATCGAGGCGGAGATCGCCCAGCTCGACGAAGCCGACAAGATTCCGTTCCTGGCCGACCTCGGGCTGGAAGAGCCCGGCCTCAACCGCGTCATCCGCACCGCCTACAAGCTGCTCGGCCTGCAGACCTATTTCACCGCCGGTGTGCAGGAAGTGCGCGCCTGGACCGTGAAGGTGGGCGCCACCGGGCCGCAGGCGGCGGGCGTGATCCACACCGACTTCGAGCGCGGCTTCATCCGCGCCGAGGTCATCGCCTATGACGACTACATCCAGTACAAGGGCGAGGCCGGCGCCAAGGAAGCCGGGCGCTGGAGGCTGGAAGGCAAGGAATACATCGTGCAGGAAGGCGATGTGATGCACTTCCGCTTCAACGTCTAAATCGAGATTTGCGACGTATTGATCCGGCTTGCATGCCAGGATCGCCACGAAAGCCCAGTAAATACTGGGCTTTTTTGTTTTTGGTGCGCGCGCCACGTTGCACTAAGTCGCAGGAAATCGCAGATAAAAACGGGTACACAATCGGGTAGGATTCGGAAGCCCAAAGCAAAAAGTGGGTATTCCAAACGGGGAGCCGCATGCTGACCGACATGAAGTGCCGCACAGCCAAGCCGAGAGAGGCGCCTTACAAGCTACGTGACGGCAAGGGGCTCTACTTAGAGGTTAAGCCCAATGGCACCAAGGCCTGGCGATATCGCTTCAAGCTGCAGATCGGCGAAGACATTCGGGAAAGCATGTTTGCGATTGGAGATTTTGGACCCGAGCCGGCCGGCGAGACGCCCGAGCAGGAGGAGGCACGCAAAGCCGGTGGAGTGTTCACCCTGGACGAGGCGCGCGAAGAGCGGGCGAAAGCGCGGGCGTTGGTAAAGCAGGGCATCAACCCGGCTCACGCCCGCAAGTCGCAGAAGTTCAAGCGCAGCCACGAATCCGCGACGGTCTTTGAAGCGGTGGCGCGAGAGTGGCTAGCCTCCAAATCTTGGGGGGAGGACACGAAAGCCGATCGCTTGAGCATGTTGGAAAGGGTCGTATTTCCAAAAATCGGCATTCTGCCGGTTCGTCAGATCACATCGGCCCACATCCTGGATGTACTGAAGACCGCGGCAAAGGACAACGGCCCAACTGTGGCTGCTGGAGCCAAGCGCTCGATATCTGGTGTTTTTGCATTGGCGATATCAACGCTACGAGCCGACGCGGACCCCGTTTGGGCGGTGCGTGACGCGCTACCGAAAAATAAAACCCAACATAAGCGCCCTCTGGAACTCAGTGAAATCGGCGCTCTTCTTCGGGATCTGGACGGTTACGAGCGAAATTTTCAGACGGTCTCTGCTTTCCGTCTAATGTGGATGACGCTGCGCCGGCCCAACGAGGTTTGCGGCGCGCGATGGAATGAATTCGCATTGGACGCAGGTACTTGGACGATTCCAGCCGGGCGCATGAAACTACGTCGGGAGCACACCGTTTCGCTCCCTATCCAAGCGATCGACCTGCTTCAGAAAATGCATGGAATAACCGGACACCGGAAGCATGTTTTCCCGCATCGAGACAGGCGCGACTCTCAAATGACTTGCGCCACCTTGCGACAGGCCCTCAAAAATCTGAAGTGGTCAGGCAAGTATTCACCTCATGCGACTAGGACTACTGGCAGCACTCAACTCAACGAATTGGGCTACGACGACAGATGGATCGATTTTCAGTTGGCGCATGCGGATAAAAATAAAGTTCGTGGGACGTACAACCACGCTCGATACCTGGCGCCCCGAAAGACGATGATGCAGGCATGGGCCGACCTTCTGGACTCACTCAAGGTCAGCGACAAGGTGACGCCGCTGCGCCACGCGGCTTAATTGCTCGCGATTGAACAGCCCGCCGACGTTACCCGTTAGTTAGTAACTATCAAGGGACTTGTTCGCTGCCGTGATACTAGAGATGATGAATTCACGGGGCGTAGAAACCCCAGCACAAGCGGCAAGGTCACCCCGAAAGTCAGTGGCCTTTATTGCGTCCGATCATCTTCGTTTTTGGTCGGGGTGGGGCTGAATGCAATACCCGAAAGGGAAATCAGGCCCGCCGACTTGTGCCGGTTCTAACACCCCGACCGCCAGTGCCGGCGCGCGTAGAAACGTGCCGGTGCTGGTTTCTCAACTCAGCACAAGGAGTCATGGCATGGCACAGATTATTGCGTATCCCCCCGTCGTCTCCCCGCGGCCGGCTGCGGCGCTCCCCTTCGTCTCAGGCGATCCGCTCCGAGTCGGCAACTGCTGGAAGGTCGACGCAGACAGCATCCCCGAGGGCCTCGGAGCGTTCAAGGCAGGCGAGTTGCTCGCCGCACACTATCTTGCCTTCCTGCGGGACGGGAACGGCACGGCGCTGCCTGGAGGCCTCATGCAGATCGTCAGCTCAATGGGCAAGAACGGCGCTCTCGACAAGCGCCATGCGGGCGACGGCGAATCGATCGCCGCCGGCTTCATGGCGACCATCGACGCCAGCCTGCGCGTTGCTATACGCACGACGGAGCCGGAGCAGTTCATCGCACATCATCCCTCGGAGATTACGCGGAAGGCGGCCTGAAGGAACCTTCCGAAACCGCAACGGACCGTTGGCCGGTTGTATAGCGCCGGCTGACTGATATCAACCAAAGTGAGCTGACACTATGCCGAGGGCGAAACCCATAGCTGGACCTGCCATTCCAAACGTCTTCACCGCCGTGCGCGTGCTGCCGGCTGGCCTTTCGGCGGATGAAGAGAAGGACTTCCGCGAGCATTGCACCGATGAGGGTATTCGAGTGGCGCAACCGTTTGCTTTCTCCGCGGCGCAAAAAATTGAACTGCGCCTAGCCCTGCCGGGATACAACGCCGAAAAAGTGGACGCGTTTATCCGTGAAGTCGAACACCTCGCTATTGCCTACGACAATTGGGAAGAGCCCGCGCCGATTCCAGGGTCTTCAAGTCGCGCACAAGGGCTGAAAACCGTCGAGAATTTGGCCCGCGAGCTTTGGGAGGCGCTAGACGGGTCCAACGGAATTGTCGGAGCCGATTGGTTCAACCTGAACCGTGCTTTGGTGAAGGCCATCCCCGGCGCGGTGCCGCCCATCGAAGTTATCAGGTCATATCTCGGCGCACTTGCAGTCGCTTCGGATCGGTTGGCACCCGAGATCAAGCCCTCGTCGTCTGCCGCCTCCCTTCTGCAGCAACTTGCAGACGAGTTAGCTTACTCGTGGTGGCGCACCTTCGACCGAGAGATTCCGTCCGGTTATGCGTCTGACGATTACACCAGCAGCAGCCCCTTCATGCAGGTGTTTTCAATCTGCCTTCTCGTGCTTCGCGGAAAGCATGTGACGGTGGGTCAAATACGGAAGCCGGCACAACAGGCTATCCGCAGAGTCAAAAAACGCGCAAGCGCCGAGCAAACGTTTGAGGCTGCGGCTCGCGCATGGTTGGCCGCCACAAAATGGCCCGACAATGAAAAGGCTGCGTGCCTGCGATCAATGGAGGTGTGTGTGTTTCCGTCGGTCGGGGCTCTACTAAGCTCCCAATTGACCCCAGCCCAAATCGTGGCAGTCTTGCGGGCTGTGCAGGCCCGAGACGTATCCGCGCTGCCCAATGCCCAGCGTGTCATCCGAGGGGTGATCGACCACAGGCATTAGGCGCACAACAGGTACAAATTCTGTACCTAAACTGCTCTTATACTTTCCTTTTACGCACCCTCACAATCGTCGCACTCCATAACACCAGAGCGCGACATGAAGCCACACTTTGCAAGTGACACCTTTACCGGCGCACGCACGGCGCCCTCGAAATCCGCCAATTTAGCGGCCCCACAAGACGAGTCCAAGGCCGGCGCACGGCCGCCTCCCGGTGCCATCCGGGACGCCGAGGCGCTGCGGAATTTCCACCTCTTGCCTGACTGCGCCAATGTGCGCTTGCCGGTTGTAACCGGCTTGATGCAGGTTCACGCCGCCACGATTTACCGGTGGGAAAAGTTGGGTTTGTTTCCCGTTCGTCGCAAGATCAGCCCAAAAAGCTCCGCTTGGAACGTCGGAGAGTTGCGCGCGGCCTTGGCTGTGAAGGAGGCCGTATGAAGGTCCAAGTTCAAATCGCGCTAGATCAGCCGGAACAGTCGGTAGCAGGCCCCTACAGAGCGATGCAGGCCGCCGGCGTGACGCTGAAAAACGAAGTGGAGGCGTTGCCAGTCTCTGAAGCGTTCCGGCGGCGCTTGACCGCCGCGATTGAAGAATATTGCGTATCTCATGGCTGCTATCAGATAGCGAAGACGACTGTCGAGACGATGGCCTGGCTAAGCCGCGATCCGGCGGAGCCTGCAAGCGGCCGGTCTGGTCGATTGACTGATGCAGGTCACGCCACCGAGCCAGCAGCTCGCCAAGTCCTCGCGGACGCTACCGCGGCCCTCAATCTGACGCCCTTCCAGGCTATGGCGTTGAAGGCTGCCATTGATTCGGTTGTCAAAGCCGCACTTTCTGATCGAACGCGCCGCGGCACCCCGAACGCACTGCATTAGGAGACAGCTTTTCGTCGCACAAAAAATAGGCCGCTGGGCGGTGGTATGCCGCAGCGGCCAATAGGGGCTTTCATGAACGCACCTATTATTCATTTTTGGCTGTAGCTGCCGATTCCATTTTTCCAAGCGCGCGAACAGGACCCGCACCGACCGACAACAATACGCTTCCATAAATAGCGCACATGAACACTGACGCCCGACTTTCACTCGGATTTCCGCACCATCAGAAGACCAAGAAATTGGAACGCCGTTTCGGCGCGCCTGGCCCTTGGGCATTTGTGAAGCTCATTCTTTGGGCCTCGCAGAACCACCCCGATGGCGACCTTACCGGCGTGTCGGATGAGGATATTGAGATTGCCGTGGACTGGAATCCCGCACTGGGTAGTCTGGTAGTCACGTTGGCCGAAGTGAAATTTCTTGACGGAGCCGAAGGCGAACGCCGAGTGCATGACTGGGCACAGCACAACCCGTGGGTAGTGGGCGCCCCAATGCGCTCTTCCAAAGGACGATGGAATGCCATCAAGGGCCACTACGGAGAAGTCGAGGCGGATCGCCTTGTTCCGGAATGGGCGGTTATTCGTCGCGCAGCTAGCAATGCTGGCAGCAGTGCTATTAGCAGATCTGCCAGCACTGCTGTTGAGCAATGCTCCGTTTCCGCATCCATCTCCGATTCCAATTCCGAAACCCAGAAAGAGGCCGGCGCTAAAGCGCCACCCCTGCCCACTGCGGTTGGCGATTCAGTATGTGCCCCCTCAAAGACAGTCAGGAAATCAAGCCAGATCACATTCGCAACATTTTTGGAGCGGTGCAAAGCCGCCGGTGAGGCAGCAATCCCGACGAAAGACCCGGTCTTTACCTACGTAAGGGAACTGAACATTCCAATTGACTACCTGACCCTCAACTGGCTGGAATTCAGGCACCGCTACTCTGGCACCTGCAGTAGCAAGCGCTATGTCGACTGGCGTGCCGCATTCCGCAATTCGATCGAGCGCAACTGGTTTCGGCTCTGGACCGCCGATGACAATGATGGCTGGAAGCTGACATCGTTGGGAATTCAAGTGCAGCGGGCAATGAACGCTCGTGACAAGGCACGCGCCGCCGAGGAGGTCTCCGCTCATGGCTGATTCTGTACAGGCAAGAACGGCTCTCAAAAAGCAGGCCGCAAGCGCCCTGACGGTCGTCAACACCGTCATACGGACCGACGCTGACGGACGATTTTGTTTGAATGACCTGCACAGGGTGGCGGTTGCCGGCGGCGAGGACTACAAGCGATGCCAAACCGAACACTTCTTGAGGAACGATTCAACTCAGGCACTTGTGGACGAGTTGCGGGAAAATGGGGAATTAGAATATGCCCCGATCGTGGCGACTGCCGGGCGCTACGGCGGCACCTACGTCTGCAAGGAACTGGTCTACGCCTACGCCATGTGGATCAGCGCATCCTTCAGCTTGAAGGTTATCCGCGCCTATGACGAGATGGTCTCCAAGCCCGCACTAGGAATCCCGGACTTCGGCGACCCGACCACCGCCACGATTGCCAGGGCGGAACAGTTCCGCGGGAACCAAGCGGGAACACTGTCGGAGGCCCTGCGCCTGGCCGCCAACCGGGCCGAAGACTTGCGGCGGTGAAGCGGTAAGCAGTTCTCCCCATATTTGGGGAATATCCGCCTTGAACCAAAGATTTGATCCCCAGGTTTGGGGGAATCGATCCGGCCGCGGCAGCCGCGAACACTGTCAATGCGCGCGACCTGCATGTGTTCCTGGGTGTCAAGTCCGAGTTCCGTAACTGGATCAAGAATCGCGTTGATGACTTCGGATTTGTCGAGAATCAGGACTTTACGACCGCGGTAGAAAAATACCGGGGCGGCGAACGCAAAGACTATTTCGTCTCGCTTGACATGGCGAAAGAGCTGTTCATGGTCGAGCGCAACGAGAAGGGCAAGCAGGCCCGCCAGTATTTCGTCGAGAGCGAGCACCGCCTGCGCACCTCGCCCTCATACCTTGCTGTCGGGGCTCCTTTTCGGCCATTGGCCCGGCTTCAATTGAGTTTTGCACTGTTTTAGCACCCGTGCCATTATATGAACGGCCCTGAGCAGGGGCCTGCCGCCCGCCGTAGCGAAGCTGTTGACAGCACTGCCAGTGTGAACTCTTACCTCGATGCCTCATTCGGGTTTAGGAAACGGTAGGCGGGTGACGTTTTTGCCTTGACTCGAAGGAGAACGTCGAATGACCACGCTTGACCAGATTCGCCCGACTACCTTGGTCGGTGTCAAACGCCTCGCCAAGGCATTGAAGTCGGCAAGGGGTTGCACTCACATTGAAGCTTTGAATGCCGCAGCGATCGTAGCCGGCTTCCAGAACTTTGCGCACGCCCAAAGGAACCTGCAAGATTCAGGCCCTCCCCCTACTCCGCGATATCCACCCGTTTGGCTCAGCGCCTATTGGCACGACAAAGAACTTGGCGCTGAGGGTCGGGAAACCTTGCGACTGGAACTTAGCTCGGAATGGAACGCGCTGATCAATCCAGCAAAGCTCAGAGAACACCGCGCTTTCTCAGGGTTCTGGGCCGTGGCTCCCGATCATCTGGAGGAGCGGTTTCTGCAGAAATCCCAGTCGCAAGCACGTCGAACGATCTGCGAAGCAGCACGCACCTTGCAGTTTATGGCTGCGACGGGACTACGACCCTCAAGGGGTAGCAGCCGCGTCTTTAGGGGAGCTGCACGCCCATTTCAGCTTCCAGGGCACGATCACTCAAGTGTCTGGTACGACTCCATCACTAAGCGTTACCTTCTTGCCGATGAGCCTTACCAGGACCGTGCCAATCAGCGCGAGACTGAACGGACGAGTTGGGCGGCCGTGCATGGCATCGAGACAGCCCGGCCGTCATGGCCAGGCATGTATAACCCGGAGGAAGCCGGTACGCGACTCCATCTGTTTTCCCAGAAGGGCGTCGGTATTCCGCTGGGACCCGTGGTCGAAAAGCTCAATCAGCTCCCGCAGCCTTTAATTGAGCAAACCTGGAATGGCGAATCGGCATCGCGGAATCCTTACTTTACGACTCCGCGCCACGGCCAACCATTGATTGTCGAATCACCTAAGTCCTCACATATGGCGCCCGTGCGACTAAAGGGAAAGCGGGAGATGCCTTGGGGGCGGAAGCTACTTGTCTTGGCCGCGAACCACCTGCTGCAGAACCAGCTCATGTCGCTCAATGGCTCTGGCGGGGAAGAGCACTACTGCGAAGCTGTCATTGCTGGCCGTAACAGCATCATCCAGTGGCACGACATCGGGTTCCAGGAACTGCGAATCTCTGTCTGGTGGGACTACGACCACTCCCGACATCCCCAGGCCAATTTAACCGGTAACTCGAAGGAGCAATTTCGCACGCCCACTCCGTTAGCCAACCGCCAGCACTACCGCAGATTCGTTGGGGCTACGGTGTCCGGTTGGCTGGAACGGAAAAACGGAAAATTCCTGCAGGGCAAGGGCAAGAGGGGCCTTTTCGACCTCTACCGGCGGCAGGAGGCGATTCCAACCCTGGAAGTTCTACCGGTGCCTGAGGCAAAGGGATTTCTCGCCGAGGGTAGAGTAGTGAATTGACATGAAGACCTGGGGAGGTCGCCGGCCGTAATTGACCGGCGACCTCGCACCAGGGATTGATCCGCATTTACGTTGCGCTGGTCTCGCGGCCGACGGCGACCGCAACCGGGATATCGGACTTCATCTATCCGACAGTCGCGGCCCTACTTATAGACGACGGTAAGCTGCGTAGTCGCCGCCGCGATGCAGTTGATTTGCGCTGTCGGCAGGAACACGGAAGCGAAGTAGTCTTTCGACTGACCGGGGTCAATCTCGATGCCGCCTACGCCGACAACGGCTGGTGCGCCGGCATCGTTGAGGAAGACGCTATTCGCGTTCGCCGGGGAGTTCTCCAGGTGAATCCAGAAGCCGGCAGCGCCGGCCGCAAGCAGCGTACCGCTGGTGGTGCCGCACGACACGCTGGTCTGAGTCGGGGTGCCGGTGTAGGTCTGCGATACGCCGAGCGCCGTGGGCGGATGCGTTGCCTGAGCGAAAGCCGGGGCAGATACCGCCAGGCAAAGGGCGGGCAGAACAAACAGAAGAGGCTTGCGGAGCACGGCGGAATCCCAGTTGGTGGACTGTAGGCCACAACTCTAAGTGGCCGCCCTATCTGACCCGGCCGCAGCTTTCCCGATACGCTCGCCTCCGGCGGCCAGCCGTCAGTAAGTCGGCCGCGGCCGCGGCGCCGCAGCCCGTTCGCGATGTGCAATCGCTGGCTCTGATCGGCCTTGTGTCGATCAATGAGCGCCAGATCGGTGCGGAAGCCGTGAACACGGTCAATGCTCGCGACTTGCATGCGTTCCTCGGCAATGGCGAAGTGTTCGCGACCTGGATCAAGCAGCGCATCCTTCAGTACGGGTTCAATGAAAACAATGACTTCGTTATTTATTTGGGAGTTTCCAAAAAAGGTCGTCCGTCCACGGAGTACGCCATTTCTATCGACATGGCGAAAGAGCTGTCCATGGTCGAAAGTAATGAGAACGGCTGGCTCACGCCTGGTGGCTTCTGCGACTTCACAGACCCTTTTCTCAATCTGCAGATTCATCGAGGAAATGACTTCTGCTCGTTCTTGAGCAAAAGTGCCGACGGGCGCGCCCAATAGCGCCGCAGGAAGTTAGCACCGCCCGGCAAGCATGGCGCCTACGACAATAAATGAGTTCCGCGGAACGCGAGAACCCATACATCGGAGTCGAGCATTGAACGAAATACGTTGGAACGGCGCCCAGCCGTTGAACCTTGGCACTGGCGCCGCGGCAATGTCGCGTGTCCTTGCAGCCATCCGCCGGACAGATGCCGTGCGCTCGCTACTGGAAGCTCCTGCACTCGATGAAATCAGCAAATTGTGCGTCAGATCTATCCCGCCGAATGAACGCGCGGGATTGAAGGTGGTCCAGACTACGATCGATGCTCGTGAAGTCGAGCGCCGGGCGATGGATCGCGCCTGCGCCGTTTTAAAGCGCGTCCTCAACAGCTCCAGCGGCACCGTGAAAGTTGACAGCTTCAATGTCGCCAAGCAAGGCATGACTCATGACGCGGTCGGCGCGGCTATCACGCTCAACCTTTCAGACGGTCAGGTGATTGCAATTTACCTTCACATCCCCTGCCCTCAGCCCGACCAGGCACCGCCGGGCCACGATCTGATTCCCCGTGTATGGCTGCTGAACAAAATGGACGTGACCGCCGTCGTCTCTCCGGAAGGCCATGAGGGAGTCGATCTGCAGACGGTCAGTCGGCGAATGCTTGGATTGGCACAGGTGAACAGCGCAGCCTTCCTTAAGAAGCAGGTCAAGGCACAGGCCGATGCCGCCGCACCCGCCATGACGCCGCGGCAAGCGGCGGCCAATCCACGCGAGACTGAAGCCCAGGCAAGGTACCTCCGCAAAGTGTTGAGGGCTCAAAGTCCGCGCGACCAGGACGTGGCATTTGTGACTGACGTAGTCGCCGGCCGCATAGACCTGACGGCGCCGGATATCGCCGATCGTCTGAAGGCAATCGTGGCGCGCAATAGAGGCGCTTCAGCGGTTGAAGTAGTGCTCCGGAACTCGGCGCAGCAACGCCTACGCCACTTACGTCAATAACGATTGTCGATCGCGCTGCCGAGGTTGCGTCGTGGAAAACGGGATCGCTTTTGAGTGTGAGCACCTCCCACAATTTGCCTACACCTCAAACAGCCAGGACACAGCCAAACCATGATCATTTCCAACGCCGAAGGCCGCACCAGGGAGTTTCATTATCCCGCCGACGAAATTCTGCGGGTTAACAACCAGATCGCACGTCTCGATTCGTTTGCATCCCACATATTTCATCGAGGCAAAATGCTAAAGGCGCAGTTTGAACGGCTCTTCAATGAAGCCGCTACTCTGGATGATGCAGAGACCTTTCACGCGATCAATCCACCCAGCAGCTTAAGGAAAGTGCTTCCGGCCACCGCAAACCGCGAATCGATCGAGGCGTACGCCCAGTACGTGCTGAATCCCTCTCCCAACGCCGCAGCCGCAGTGGGACATGAGCTGTCGGCATGGGCGGCAAAGAGCGCGGTCAGGCTGCCCAAAGCTGTCGGCCCTGCGTCTCAAGCGACCCGGGCGGCGGTGCCGGTGCAGGCGCCGGCCAAGGCACCCGCCACCATCGCGGCCGAGTTCGTTGTAGTCAAGGACTCTCTCCGCGCCATGGCCGGCGAGCTTGACCGCCTGCTCACTTCCACCGCCTACAAGTTCAACGAGTAAGAAACCAACTCAGCCATCTCGCACTAACACCACGAGAGATTGACTCAATTGGCTACCACGCGCGTACCGACCCCAACGGCATCTGCCTTTGTCAAGGGTGTTGCTGCCGGCATCAAGTCTCGCACGACCGAATATGCGCGCCAGCATGAACGGTCGCCGATCTTGTTGTCGCCAGGCGATGTAATCGGCAACTACGATGCGTCGCGGCTGCTGATGACCACAATCGGCGGATCGCCCCACCCGATTACCCAGGCCGATCTGCGGGCCTTTGCCCTGAACGCCAAGGCCATCGGCTCCAGGTTCCGCGGTGGTATCACGCCACAGGGCGTTATTGACCACAGTCGGCCTGCCGACCGCAAGCGTGCCCGCGCCCAAATCCATTATGCGGTCCCCGCCAGAAATAAAAGCGGCCTGATCCAATTTGTCACGAACGCAGGGCCGGACTCCCGCGCCAGCCGGCACTTCGTCACAGTGGAGCTGGGCAACTTCGGCGCCGCGGTGGCGACTCCTCGCACAGCGGGACAGATGGCCGACTATTTGACCCGTGGCAAGGTCAAGATCGAGTGCGACTGCCCCCACTGGCGCTATACCTACCGTTTTATCGCCACGGTCGGCAAATACAACGCCACCGTGGCTGAATGGGGTTTTCCAAAAGAGAAGAATCCTGAATTGAGCGGCGTCGCCTGCAAGCATGTCCTGCGCGTAATGGTGGCTCTGCGTGAGGGCCAGGTCCGACACTACATCGCAAAGATGATCGAGCGGGCGCGCGGGTCTGTCGCCCCCAAAACCGCATCGACCACCGCGGGGGAAGCCCGGACCATCATTCAGGCGCAGACCGAGACCAGGTCCCCGATCTCTGCCAGCGCCAAGAAGACGGCGGCGAGCAAGTCTGCAGCTCGCCTCAGGGCGGTGGCTCGCCGTGCAATCGAGTCCGCACAGGCAAAGCAAACGACCACGACCGCGAGGGCCAGGAATGGCGTGCAGAACCTGCTTCATCTGGGGGCGATCACCCAGAAGCAAGCGGACCGGCTCCTCGCCAAGATCAAATAAAGCTCGCCAATGACCACAAACTCAATTTCAATTTGCGGCGACGCACCCCGTCGGCTGGTTCTCCAGCACGAGCACTCAATGCCGTGCGCGTTGTTTCGTAAGAAGGGCGATCGCGCAGACCCGCCGCCAGACGGCACGGTCAACCTTGACACCTCTCAAGAGGAACGTGACGAGTGGGATAAGGTCGGCTTGGGCATGGTGTTGTTCACCGGCTCCCTTTGGAGCGGCAGCCTACCTGATCGCGACGACTCCTCGGACATCCATGCTGACGCCGCCGCGCTGATCGAACTTACGTCAGACGCCAACGGCAATGACTTCCCCCTCGCCGACGCCATCCCGCAGGCACAGCGCAATGACGTGATCTATGCGCTGCCAGGTGACGGCCTGTACCTGCCATTCGAGATCGTCGACGTATCGAGCGCCGTCATGATTCCGGCGCATACCAGAACCTACCTGCTCTGTGCACGCGATGAATTGGGCTGGCCCAGTGAGCCTACCGACGCTATTCAGCAGTCGGGATCAACCCAATGACCGCCCCAGTCGCCCTCAGGCGCGCGCCTGCGCGGCCCGCAGCAAATGATTTTTTTGACGTACCCCGCCTACTTTCCGCGCTACTCGCCGAACGTCGCGGAAGTATTGTCTGGAGGCGGAAGAAGTTGGCGAAATCGCTTCGCGTGCCTGTAGACACGCTCCGTAGCTGGGAGAGTGGCCGCTACTCGCCATCCGGCGCCGCACTCACACTTCTGCAATTGCTCGCCGCGGATCAGCGGGCAGTCCTTAGCCTATTGGCTCGCTCCACAGAGCTGGGTGGCTCACCATGATTACGCTCGGATCGAACTGGCAGGGCCTGCACCCTTCCCTTATTGCCCACTTCCGGCCCGTCGATTACGACGGAAATTTCCTAAATGAGCCGGAGGTAGTAGCGCCGCTGCTTGAGGGCGGGATGGAGTCCGGGCAGTCCAACTGGCAGAGCCCATTTGAAAGCATGGGTCCAGAGAGCAAAGCGCCGGCCCTCGTCGCCATGCTACAGAGCGGCGCCGTGTTGCCGCTTATCAATGCCATCAAGAGCGATTTGAACGACCTGGCAACGGGCAAGGGCATCAATTCCTCTCCAGCACAGCTCGCCTCTGGCGCCGCGGCGTTCGCTTCTCGGGCTGCCAATTATGTAGGCACCTCGTTGAGCGGAATCCGCGGCCGGACCGGCGTCACGAAGATCAATAGCACTCAGGTCTTCAGCGGCATGCCGCCAATCAAACTGAGCATCACCTTGCTTTTCAGGGCCTGGTCCGATCCGGTGACGGAAGTCATGCAGCCCATATCTCAACTGCTGCAATGGGCTGTCCCCCAACACCTTTCGCCGGACGGGGTCTTGGCTGGAATTGTTGACGGCAGAAATGGACAGTCCGGAATTCTGAACAACCTATTGCCTTCGACGGCCCCGTTGCTTCTGAATTTCCGCTTCGGCAACCGGGTATATCAAAAAATGGTGATCGAAAGCTACGAGCTGCCAATTACCGCGCCACGCGACAACAACGGGAACTGGACCGACGTGTCCATGCCAATCACCCTTGCCACTCTGACGGCGCTCGATCGGCAAGACATTTTTGAGCTTTTCCAAGGATAGAAGTCATGAGCCTAGACGAAACGAATCCCTCTGAAGCGGCGCCGCACGTCGAGTCCGACGAGAGCACAGATCCTACTGCGGTCAAGGGCGCAACAGGGGTGACGGCAATCTCGCCGACGGTTTGCCGTCTAGTTGTCGGCCGCCGCTTCGCTTCGGCCCGTAAGCTTGCCGGGCTGGACCAGCTAGGAGCTGCTGCACAGCTCGGATACCAAAATAGCTCGCAGCTCTCGAAGATCGAGTCGGGCCAGTCTGGTGCCGCGGTGTACATAATTCAACGTGCCGCGATCGTCTACGGCGTGAGCATGGATTACTTGACAGGCCTCTCGGACTACCCCGAACGAGACGCCGCGACATGCGAACAGCTCGCAATTATGCGATCGCTGCGGCAGCAGATTTGGGACGCCACTCAGGCGAAGCTCAAGGAACTTGTGGTTGCCGGGGAAAACACCGTCGCATTGATGGGGCACATCGGCCGGCAACGCAACTCTATCGGCGATACATGGCGCGAGCTGTGTTCGTTCGAGCGGAGCTTCGATGTTGGGCTGGAAGGCGGCTTTGCCGACGTGCTTCCAGAGGAAAGCCGGCATGAGCTGGTTCGGCGGGTCCGTAGACACTTTGCAGAGTCCCTGAAAGGGCTGAAGGCTGCGCTGGAGACCAGTGTCGGCACCGCCGAGCATGCCAACCGCTACCTGAGGCGCCGCCAGGCCGTCAGGGCGCACGAATACCTCGACGACGTGGAACAGGGGTACCCATTGCTCGGCGTCACCCAAGGCGGCCTATTGGGGGCGCTGGAGGCACTACAAACACCGGAACCGGAGCCGACTGCATGAACACGAAGAAAAAACGCAACATCGCAACAACCCGCCCTTGGAGTTGCGGACAACGCACGCCGACAAGTCTGCATGTGGCCCATGTGGCGAAAACCATGTCGCCTCAGGCTCGCCGGAGGTTTGTCGAAGCTGCGACAAAGGTACGGCGGAGGATGACTCCGGTGGAGCGCACGATGCATGAGATATGCGTTTGCATGAGCTATCTGTATGCCGGTTTGTTCCCACGCCAGCTTGACAAGTGGTATAGGTCGGCCTCTCCGGCGATCAAGACATTTCTGGAAACTCATCATGTCGAGGCCAGAGCCGCAGTCGAGCGCAATCCCACTATGTACGGGTTGCCGGTGTGACACGCCGATCCGTTGGCGCACCTGGCAAGGGCGACTCGAATCTGTCGCGCCGCAAACGTCTTCCGATCAAGGAGGCGCGTGCGCAGGCGGCCACCAAGGTTGGCCGGCCGACGGAATACGAACCACGATTTGCAGAGGCGATGGAAAAGTGGGCGGCCGGCACGGTGGGTATCGAACGCTATACAAACCGGGCCGGCGACGTGAAGTGGGTCTATAAGGACTACCCCACTTTTGAAGGGTTTGCCGATTCCATTGGGGTTACGAGAGACACCCTAGTGAGGTGGGCAACGGAGACAGAAGCGGACGGCAAGACCCTCCTGCACCCTGAATTTACATACTCGTACGCGCGCGTGCTCGATAAACAGGCTGAGCTTGCTCAGATCGGCGGCCTATCCGGCGGGTTCGCTCAGAACACCGTAGTGCTGCTTTTGAAGAATCATCCCCGTCTCGCCTGGAAGGAAAGGTCCGAGGTCGCCGAGACTGTCAAGCACGAGTTCCAGTCCGCGGAAGCGCTGGAAGCAATCTACAACGAGGGCTGGGAACGCTCTCGGAAGCTGAATCAAAAGGTCGACAAGGACATCGGGGAGCCGCGCCAGCTTCCCAAACCGGAGAGTGCACAGTGACCAACGGCCAGGCCAAGACCAAGCTGCAGACCGATAAAAACGGTTTCATCGTCGGGGCTAACCGTCAGGAATGGAAGGACGCAAGCGTCGATTGGCACGACACCCGCCGCGATGTCGCAGTCATGCGCTCCATCATGGAGCGGGGCGCGAAATCGACCGTGCGGCACGACACCACTCAGGAAACGGCACAGGCGATTGGCAAGGCAGTCGCCCATGCCATCGCCGCCCAGATGGGCGCGCGCGGCACCACCGCAACCGCAGCGCGTCGCTCAGTATCCGGACACACGATGGCTCGCCAGGTCATGCAGAGCATTGAGCATCATGCTCAGACGCGCGACGATCACGGTCGATTCACGGCGAAGGGTGTCAAGTCCAGCCACAAGAAAAAGCACGACAAAAAGAAGCTCGGTGGCGATGAAGCCGAAGACCCCGGCAAAGGAAAGCATGACAAGGGGCTGAAGGAGGCTGCAAAGGCGCTCGGCGAGGCCGGCGACTACGCTGCGCACGTCGATCCCGCCGTGGCGGCGGCGAAGGAGGTCAAGGAAGTCGTGCAGCCATTAGGCCGCGGACTGTCCAAGCTTTTTGGTGTCGGCGCCGAAAAGAAGAAAGAGGGTTGGTTCAAGAAGATATTCTCCAAACTGGGCGACATCTCTAAGGCTCTGAAAGATGGTGCCGCCATGCGGATGCCGGATGCCGGCGGGATGATTGGGAAAGTCGTCACTTTCGCCGCCGAAGCGATCGCCAGTGTTTTGGGCGGCGCCGTATCCATGGTGACGCGAATAGTCGGGTCGTTGCTCGGGGAGATTGCAGCGGTCGCCGCCCCTGTCCTGGCGGTTGCCTTCGCCGCGGTGGCAGGCTCCGCAATCGGGACTTGGATTTACGACAAGTGGGGGCTCCAGATCGTAGACGCCATGGTGGCAACCACCGACTTTCTGAAAAAGGCATGGGGAACCGTTACCGACGCATGGAACGGCATTACCGACAAGGCCTCAATGCTGATCGGGGACGCGGTCGACTTCATCAAGGGCGCCAGCAAGAAGGTCGGTGACATCTACGACACCGTTTTAGCGATTGCCGCAGCAGCTCTTGCAAAGCTCACTGGGAGCAAACCGGCTCAAATCTTGAAGCAGGCCTACGATGGAGCGGTTGATGCTACGAGCCGCGGAATTGAGGGCGCGGCGAAAGGCTATAACGCTGTCAAGCAGGCGCTTGGCTTCTCCGGCGGGAGCAACCTGACCGGCATGAGCGACGCGCAGACCCGTGCCTATGCTTCCGACGTGGCGCGCAGCGAAAGCAGTGGCAATGCTCGTTCCGAGAATAGCTACGGCTTCGTCGGTCAGTATCAGTTCGGCGCCGACGCTCTGGCAGACCAGGGGTTCATTGACAAGAGCAAGCTGGCAGCCGCCAAGAAGGCGGCGGGCAAGGGGTGGTATTCCGGGGGCTTCCATAAGGCTTTCGTCGATGACCCCAACAACTGGATCAACGAAGGCGGCAAACAGGCGTTCCTGTCCGACAAAGCAATGCAGGACCAGGCCTTTACTGCTTACACGAACGCCAATATCGCGGCCGGGATGAAGTCCGGGGCGCTCACTGCCAGCTCAACGCCCGCGGAGATTGCGGCCTATGCCAAGGCCTCCCATCTCACCGGCCGCGGTGCAGCAAACAATTGGTTCCTGCGCGGCATTGACAGCTCAGACGCCTACGGCACGTCGGCATCGGGCTACGCTACTCAAGGTGCGGCCGCGATTGCGACGCTGGCTCCGGCGGTAGCCGCCGCCCTCAGCGGAGATACGCCGTCAGCCCAGGCGCCGACCATGGCGAACATTCCGGATGGTCCGAAGGTAGCCCGAAACTCTGCGCCAGGCGTCACCAACAACAGGGCCAATATCTCTGCGGGGCCTCCGCAGGATGTGGGCCAAAACATGCGCGACCGGACCATCGGGCACGCAGCAACCGGCGGCATTGGCGGCGGATAAGCGGGCCGACATTCGCCAGGCGAGCAATGTTATGTGAAGCTGCATGCGTTCTGGGAGAGGGAACGCGATGCGGTACACCGAGCACCTTTTCGATTCGGGCTTCATCAGAGCCCGCATCGCCGAACACCGGGAGCGGCTGGAACAGCGCGAGCCCGGCCGGCGCCTGGAGGACAAGGCCGCCGAAGTTCTGTGGGCGCGCATCCTGGAGAATCCGGCCCGATACGTCGAGTTCGGGCCATGGTGGTGGGCCGTCAAGCGTTCGCTGGAGACCATGGGGAAGAAGATCGGCGACGACTTCGACCCAGTGGTCTTCGAGACCTACCGCGTCACGCGCGCCGATGGCATGCTCGACGTGGCCGCCTGCTACACGGCAGGCGAGGAGTTCCGCGAGCTGTACCAGGGAACTTTCTTCAGGGGTTCACGCTCGTTTTACCTATCCGCCGACGCGCCGGCCTACGAGCTGGTCGACGATAACTTGGAACTGGCGCTGGCGCGCATGCCTGTGAGGACCGCCAGCCGCGCATAGCCGTCCATTCTCGCCCGGACTCTCGCGGCGGCACCCCGCTCCAATTTTCAGCTACCCAGGCCGGGGCGCAGGTGCGGTTTTAGGGCGCAGCGACAACGCCGTGGCACGCGTGTTCAGCTCGACCTTTTTGACAGCTTCCTGGATGGCGGCCGCATGCTCATTGACTGTCGATCCAGCGATCGCTTGCCGCACAGCCGACAACGCTTCCCGCGAATGCCGTGTGTTTGCCTCGATTTGCACCAGCAGGAGAATCATTGTGAAGAACACAAAGGCCAAGAATGCCGAGCCCGCCGCGGCCAGCAGCGTTAGAGAGCGCATTCGCTCGGCCTCCTGAGCGATCTTCTCTTCTTCGATCCTCCGTTGCTCCTTGTGGTACTGGTCTATGTAAGTAGTGGTGAACCAAGTCACATATTGCTCCCACTTCACATAGCCGGGATCAGTTTCAGGTAGAGCCGCAATCTGTGCACTCCTTGACGCCAACGCTTCCATTGCGTCGCCGAGGCTGGACAGAAATGCGAGGTACTTCTCTTGGTCAAACTCGTCAGTCCTCTTGAGGAGATACTTCTCAAATTCTGCTGGCTCGACCGAGCCTTGATTGGTCGCCGCACCGAATCTGTTCACAGCGGCATAGACTCGATTTAGCAATGGCGTCAGCTTTGCCTGGAACGCCTGATCTTCAATTTTGGGTTCGTTGTCGTTCAAAGACGACTCTGGCGGGGTATCGCTTTGAGTCCGAGATGCGGCTTCCGCCCGCTGCTTTTGAAGGAACTCATCGAAAGACGGTTTGGGCTGTTTGGCGACATCGTCAACTCGGCCGACAAAGCCCACGCCAGCCATGACTGCAAACCCGATGGCGACTATGAGCGCCAAGGTTGCTGCAATGTAGCTGACGACCCCGACAATCTTAAAGAATCGAATGCCCATTTTTATTCTCCTTTCGTGCTCTTCGATGAAGCCAGCCGCCCCCGGCGACCCAACCAGACAGTTGATAACTACAAAGCCATCATGACACCCGCCGTCCGGTTCGGTACGCTCAGTCACGATACTGCATTTCGGACGGAGCGCAACGATGGATCAGCGAGGCGATGAAAAGCGTGCCGCAGACGGGCTGGAGGAGTGCAACTGCAACGGCAGCCGCATCTTAATGGACAACCAAGGGATCGAATGGGTGCGCTCGAACCGCCTTGCTGCGTTGACCGGCCTCTCGGTCAAGGCCATCGACCGCAAACGCGGGCGCGACATCTGGAAGGAAGGAACGCACTTCCAGCGCCGCGACGGCGGGGTTTATTACTCGATCAAGGCATACAACGCATGGGCAAATGGCCGCCCATCTGGAAATGCCCAACCGACTTTTCGCCGCGTCCATCGAAACCCCAGGTGACGGACAACACGGCAGAAACATTGTGAAATGGGTCAAGCTCAAGCGGTACTGCGAGATTTCTGGGGATACGCCTGACGCAGTGCAGAAGAAGGTCGCTCGCGGCATCTGGCTGGACAGCCACCACATCAAAACTGCAGGGGATGGCGCCCGGTGGGTGAACACGGAGGCGGTCGACAACTGGGTAGAGAATGGGATAGCTGGAGATCAAGCTGATCGTGCAAATGCGCGGAAGCGGCGACGCGCCGCTGGCAATTGCTGACTGCAACCCTCCCCTACCATGGGCGTGAGCACATACTTCGGCCTGCTGGCCGAGTTCGGCACCAGCGAAATCCCGCTTGACAGGGTCGCCGGGAAATTCTTCGGCGTCCATGACGATCGCGAGCAAATGCGCCGTGCCGCCATGGACAAGCACCCGGTCCCAGAGTACAGCGGCGCCGTTCGACGCAGCGCTCAATCGACCCCGATTCCAGAGTTTTATGGGTCAGAGTAAGAAACCAATATGAGCGCTGAAATGCCAACTGACAAGAAGTGCGTTCGGCCTTCAAATTCGACCGAATTCACGATGCCGCCTTTGAGCGGCAAGTCATCGTTGGGGTTATATGTGAGACTGCTTGACATGGTCCGTGAGAAATTATCGAGCGGAGGGCTCGATGGACTGTGCAGGCAGAGTTAATCCATTCAACGGAAGGAGGCCAAATGTCGCGATCTCTAAAGGAACTTGCCCGCGATGACGCATTCGTAAAGCTAGTATTTGAGTATGTACGCAACTTGGGACTTATCGCAGGTCTATTGGCGGTCGTGATGTGG
>FTIF01000153.1_pt2 | contig 22775 bp, 18 predicted proteins | sample 1658001 | NCBI WGS metagenome assembly FTIF01 (sample SAMEA3914789, study PRJEB12502) | metagenome | biome: forest; material: soil | place: Canada | collected 2011-07-03 | depth 0.3 m | reverse complement strand
TTCAGCTGATGTGGTCGACCGTCTTGGCGCCGGCCTTGAAGCCGCTCGCCGCTTTGGCCGCGGACCCTTCGATGGTGCGCCGGCGCATCGGCGCCAGCAGAACCTTCGCCGCGATCCCCGCCGCGATGGTGATGGAAGCAGCCACCAGGAACACGCGGTCCCAGTTGCCGCCCACCGAAAGCACCGAGGCCAGCGGCACCAGCAGGGAGGCCGTGCCCTTCGCCGTATACAGCGTTCCGGCGTTGCCGGCGGCGTACTTGGTGCCGAAGGTGTCGGCGCAGGTGGCGGGGAAGATCGAGAAGATTTCACCCCAGAACAGGAACACCAGCGCGGCAAAGGTCATGAACGCATAAGGGTTATGACCGAAGTTCATCAGGCCCAGCATGGCCAGACCCTCGCCGATGAAGACGAAGCACATGGTGTTCTCGCGCCCAAACCGGTCCGAGATGAATCCGCACAGCGGCCGGGTGAAGCCGTTACAGAGATTGTCGATCGACAGGGTCATGGTCAGCAGCGGCAAGGTGATGCCCAGTACGCTGATCGGCAACTTGGCCAGGCCGTAGTCCTTGGCGATCGGGCCGATCTGCGCCGTGGCCATCAGGCCGCCGGCGGCCACCGCCACGAACATCAGGTAGATCAGCCAGAACACTGGCGTCTTCAGCATCTGCACCGTGGTGTAGTCGACCTTGGTGACGACAATGTTCGAGCGCACCGTGAAGGTCTTCGGCGGTTGCGGCCGCACCATGAACAGGGCCAGGATGAAGATGACCACGCCCTGCATGATGCCGAAGAACAGGAAGGCATGCTCATACCCTGAGCTTTGAATCATGTTGGCGATGGGGATGACGGTCAGGGCAGCGCCCGCACCGAAGCCCGCGGCAGTCAGGCCCGCGGCCAGGCCGCGGCGATCCGGGAACCACTTGAGCGCATTGCCCACGCAGGTGCCGTAGACACAGCCCGCGCCGATGCCCGAGACGACAGCGGCCGTATACAGCAGCGGCAGGGTGTCAGCCTGGGAGTTCAGCACCCAGCCCACGCCGGCGAAGATGGCGCCGATGGCGATGACCGGCCGCGGCCCGAGCTTGTCGACCAGCCAGCCTTCGACCGGGACCAGCCAGGTCTCCACCAGCACGAAGATGGAAAACGACAACTGGATCGCGGGCAGGCCCCAATGGTTTTTCGCTTCGATGGGACTGACGAACAGCGTCCAGGCATATTGCAGGTTGGCAACCAAGCCCATGCAGACGATGCCGAAGACCAGCTGCAGCCAGCGGTTCTGCGTAAAACCCGTATATGGCGCACCGACCACACGGGCTTCATTCGAATTGCTCATACTCCGTTTACCTCCGTCGTCCTTCTTATAAGGCTCAGATCACATGGTCCGGGTCGAACTGCGTCTCTGCTTTCTTGGTCTACGCGGATCAGCCGATGGATGATCCTTGCGCATTGCTGCAGAAAGCGCTTCTCCCCGATGAGGCTTCTCCGCCAACGAACTCAATGTTCAATGTCGGATGGCAATTGGACATCGCTACTAACCCGAGCATCGCGATATCCATTGGCCCGATTCTGCAAGAACGTTTTGCCGTTCTCCTTGACCGCGGTTAAGAATTTGCGATTTTGACAAGGCCGGCGCGCGCGGGACCATCAGTTCCGGTCATCGCCCCAGTCGCCCAGGGTGCTCGGCTGCTCCTCTCCCTGCATTTCTCCCACGTGGCGAGGCCGTTCCGGCAACGGGTGATCCGCCGCGGCGATGCCGGGCGCAACGGCCTCGATGCCCGCAGCGGTGTCCTTGCTCGATAACGCCGTCCGCAGCGCCTGCGGATCCACCCACTCCACGCGCCCGGAAACGATGTGCAGATAGATGCGCCCGCTGCGTTGATCGGCGAAGACTACTTCGCGCAGTTGCCGCACGCATTGCAACAGGAATTCGGCATGGTTGGCCTTCGCGTCACGCCCGCCATCGGCACTTTCATACAGCTGCGGCGGCGCGGTGGCGTTGACGTTCACGGTGCGGTAACGCCCGACATCGAGCATGGCCTTCACGTCGAGGATCACCATCGTTCCGTTGCTGCCGAACGCTATGGTTCTGGGCCGGCGCCCGAGCGCCACGCTATTGTCGAGAAACTCGTAGTGCACCGACTTGTCGACCCGCTGCGCCCACGCCAGGAACATCAGCGGCATCCCCGAATAGGCTTCGACACTATGCGCAAGCAGATCGTCGACGGCCTTGTACCTGCCGTACTGGAGCCCGCGCTTCCAGGCGCGCTCGACGATGTCCTGCGGCGGCGTGACCATGAAGCAGAAGTAGATCCTCTGGCCGAAGCGGCTGAGCAGATTGCCGCCGGCATTGTCCGCTTCCGCGGCGAAGCTGCCGAAGCGGAAACGGTCGATCAGCAAGTGCGGGATGCGCCCCCGCTCCGCCTCGCGCGCCATGTAGCGGTCGAGCTTCTGGTCGATGATGGTGACTTCCTCGCTGGTCAGCATGCCGCCGTAGCGATGATCGGGGCCGAGCGAGGTGTAGTCGAGCAACTGCTTGCGCCAGATGTCCGGGCTGATCAGCGCAAACTGATCCCAGCGCACACCGATCCTGCCGGTGAACTGCCGCTGCAGCGGACGCAGGGTGCTCTTGCCGGAAGCGGAAGGGCCCTTCGTATTGATCACCACCGGACACTGCTGCGGCGGCAGGAAGCGGTAGCCTTCGGCTGCGGCGGCCTCCACCAGGATCGGCTCGATCAGGCGGCCAAGCTCCTGGCTGCAGAAGCCGTTGCAGGCCACGTCGGTCGCGATGGAGCCCAGCAGGTCGGCGAAGGCCCAGGAATGCCCGGCCCTGTTGTACAAGGCGCGTGCAACCCGGGCCAGTGCCGTCAGCGCCGCCTTCTTCAGCTCATCGCGCTCGATACCGGCCCTTGCATCCCACGCGTCGGCTGCATCGGGCAAGGACAGGCCGGGGGACGCCTCATCCATGCTGGGCCGCGCCCGGCTGCGCCGGCGCAGCCACAGGAACGACAGCACCCTGCCTTTTCCCGACGCATCCTCCTGCACGGCCGGCGGCGATGTTACAGCGGCGATCTCCGCCCCGATCACGGCTGCCAGCCGTTGCCGCATGTCCGTATAAGCGGCAACGATGTTGCCCATTGCCGCATCGACGTAGCGCGCCAGGATCACGCCGACCATGCGGCGAAAATTGATGCCGAGGTCTTCGTACTTCGATCCGTCCGGCACCGAAATTTTTCCGGTGACGCGGATCAGGACTTCGTGCAGTGCCAGCCTCTCCGGGCGGAAGGCGACGAGCTCGCTGTACTCCAGGCCGGTGAGATCATGCAGTTCCAACGCACGCTCCACGCTGGTGAATACATTGTCCGGCCTGAAAATCGTCGAAAGCGGCAGGAGGCGGCGCGGAATGCTCGAACTGATTCCGGGATTCCAGGGGCCCAGGCCGTCGTCGCGAATCTCCACTGCCAGGCTCATGGCCGGATTCCGTAGCGCTGATCCGGATACTGGCCCGCATCAGGCGCCCGCGCCCCAGCCCGCAGCGCCAGCTGCCCGGCATCCGGCAGGTCTCTCCAGGTGGCCGCACGCTTTCTCGACATGGACTCCTCAGGCGCGGGCTGATCCGGACGGACTGCCGCACCGGCGCATCAGCCGCGAATTCCCGCAGTTCATCGCAACGGCCGGTGCGGCGCAACAGCGTCGCCGTGATTGCTGCGTTGCGACGCGATCCGGCTTGCGATCGATTCTATGTATACGCTGCCCGCCGGGCCTTGACCATGGTCAAGAAGCGAAAGCCCCACTGTGCCAATTCCGACACACTGGGCAGGCCATGCTGCGAATATGCCAGGATGCAGTCCGGCGCGCGGGCTTGTAATCTGCGGATGCCGGTCAAAAGCAGTGCCGGGACTTTCGGTAATCTTGACTCGGGTCAAGGAATTTCGTTCGGGCGCAGCGCCATACTTTGCCACCGCGGCAAGGCTCTGCAGCCTCTAGCTGCGCACGAGGACAGAACAAAGTGCCACAGCCGAAGACATCGCTCACAAGATGCAGGACATTACGCATGACAAAAGCCTTGACGCCGTGCAATGGTTTCGTGTGCCCGCGTTTGCGTCGGGACATTGACGATGTATAGGGCATGGTTCCTGCAGGCGCATTCAAAGGCATCGGCGCAGGCCGCGCCGCTGACGTCGGTATGGGTCAACTCCATCAAGTCTTGCAATAGCATCCACGGCAGGAGTCAGGGATGAAGATCGCAATAATCGGTGCCGGCGCCATCGGCGGCTACGTCGGCGTGAAACTGGCTCTTGCCGGCGAGGATGTGACCTTCATCGTGCGCGGCGCCAATCTGGCGGCTATCCGCCAGAACGGCATGAAGCTGATCATGAACGACGACACCGAGCACGTCGCCCGCAACGTCAAGGCCACCAGCGATTACGCGGCGGCCGGCCCGCAGGATCTGGTGATCCTAGCCATGAAGGCACATCAGGTGGAAGCGGTGGCCAACGACGTGCCCAAGCTGTTCGGGCCGGACACCGCCGTGGTCACCATGCAGAACGGCATCCCCTACTGGTACTTCCACAAGCACGGCGGCGAGCTGGCCGGAAGCCGCGTCAACGCGGTGGACCCGACCGGGGCGATCGGCGAGAAGATCCCGGGCGAGCGGGTCATCGGCTGCGTGGTCTATCCGGCTTCCGAGTTGCTCCGACCTGGCGTGGTCAAGCACATCGAGGGGGACCGCTTCCCCGTAGGCGAGCTGGACGGCTCCAGCAGCGAGCGCGTGCAGCGGATTGCCGACTGCTTCACCCGCGCCGGATTCAAGTCGCCGGTGCTGGACGACATCCGCAGCGAAATCTGGCTGAAGCTGTGGGGCAACCTCACCTTCAACCCGATCAGCGCCCTGGCCCGCGCTACCCTGGTCGATATCTGCCAGTACCCGCTGACGCGCCAGCTGGCCGCCGCGATGATGACCGAAGCGCAGACCATCGCCGGCAAGCTCGGCGTGACATTTCGTGTTCCGCTAGAAAAACGCATCGCTGGTGCGGAAAAGGTCGGAAAACACAAAACTTCCATGCTGGCCGACGTCGAGGCCCAGCGCGACCTGGAAGTGGATGCGCTGGTCGGTTCGGTGGCGGAACTGGGGCGCCTGACCAAGACGCCGACACCACATATCGACAGCGTCTTCGCCCTGACCAAACTCCTCGCCAGGACCATTGCCGAGGAGCGACAGGCGCAGGAACTGGCGGCCCAGCCCAAAGGCGCCAGCGCGGCATAAGGAAGGGCTTTCCCGCCCCCGCGCGGCAGCGGCGCAACGGCGCCAGGCAAGGATTTCCAGGCCGGCAGGCCGTCGATCAAGGAGCGCGTCTAAGTGATTGACCACGGTGGACTTTCAACGCATGCTTGGGCCTTCACACAGAGCCGCCCACCCTCCTCCATGTCGCAGCCAGAAAAGCACCATGATCGGGTGCATGATCATCCGGACAGGAATTCGATTCTGCGTCAGCTGCGGCAGAACGTCGTGCTGAAAAACATGAGCGAGGCCGAGACCGCCGAACTGGAGCGGCACCTGATGGTGGTCGACTGCAACAAGGGCGACCTGCTGCTGCACCAGGGTGTCTACGAGATGGAGCAGTATTTCATCCTCGACGGCATCCTCAAGCGCGTCGTGACCAATCCGCAGGCCAAGGAAATGATCCTGCGCTTCGCCGGCAAGCACGACATGGAAACCAGCTATGCCGCCTGGCGCCTGAAGAATCAGACCCCGTACAGCATCGTCAGCGTGACCAAGGCGCGCGTGGTCAAGCTGCCGCTACCGGAGTGGGCGACCTTCATCGACAATCACCTGCCGCTGAAGCAGGCGTTCGAGTACGAAGTCATGCTGGTGATGAGCGACATCATGGCGCATACCATCACCCTGCACCTGCTCGACGCACCCGGGCGAGTACATCGCTTCCTGCGCAAGCACGCCGACCTGTTCGACAACATTCCGAAGAAGGAAATGGCGTCCTACCTCAATATCTCGGCCGAAACCCTGAGCCGGTTGAAGCACCAGGGCAAGATCTGAAGCGACATCATTTCGGTCAAATTGCGGCCTGTTTCAAGGAATCTTTCGAAACAGTGCATCAGATAAACAGAAACCGGGCGGTCCGAGCCCTGCTTTCTGGAAAATCACTGCAGTAATCCAACGCAGAATTCCCGGCACCCCGAAGAGCGGACTATCGTGAAACACTGGATACGCTTCAAACGCGGCAATGGCGCCATCGGCTTCGGCACCCTCGAGCAGGGCCAGGTCACCGAATACAGCGGCGATCCCTGGGCCGCGCCGGTGCCGGCCGGGCCGGCCTTCCCGCTGTCGGATGTATCGCTGCTGAGTCCCTGCGTGCCGAGCAAGGTAGTGGCGCTGTGGAACAATTTCCGGGCGCTTGGCACTAAGCTCGGCAAGGCGGCACCGACGCACCCCTTGTTCCTGATCAAGCCCTCGACCTCGCTCTCGGGTCCCGGCGATCCCATCGTTCGTCCCAAGGACTACGCCGGCAAGATCGCCTACGAGGGCGAGCTCGCCATCGTCATCGGCAAGACCTGCCGCAACGTGCCGCTGGAACAGGCCGCCGACTACATTTTCGGCTACACCTGTATCAACGACGTCACCGCGGGCGAACTGCTCAACGAGGATCCCAACTTCGCTCAGTGGTGCCGCTCCAAGGGCTTCGATACCTTCAGCTGCATCGGCCCGGCGATCGCCACGCAACTGGACTGGAAGCAGGCGCACGTCATCACCCGGCTGGACGGCGTCGAACGGCAGAACTACCCGCTATCCGACATGATCTTCAGCCCGGAGCAGCAGGTCAGCATGATTTCCCATGACATGAGCCTGCTGCCCGGTGACGTCATCGCCTGCGGCACCTCGATCGGCATCGGCTCGATCAAGGATGGCGCTACGGTGGAAGTGTTCATCGAAGGCATCGGCTCGTTGTCCAACACGCTGGGCGGCTAGGGCCTCACCGCATTGCCGCCGCTCCCGAAGGAGCGGCGCTTTCCGGCCCAGAGAGCAGCATCAAGGCAACAGCACTACCTTGCCGATGTGTGCGCCGCTTTCCATCAGGGCATGCGCCTTGGCCGCTTCGGCCAGCGCGAAGGTGGCGTGAATCACCGGCTTGATCCTGCCAGCCTCGATCAAGGGCCAGACCCGGCTTCTCAGGTTTTCCGCGATGGCCGCCTTGAACTCCACCGGGCGCGGGCGCAGCGTCGAGCCGGTTATCGTCAGCCGCTTCAACATCACCGCCGAGAAATCCACAGTGCCCTTGGCGCCGCCGAGCAGGGCGATGATCACCAGCCGTCCGTCCGGGGCCAGCAGCTTGAGTTCGCGGGCGACGTAGTCGCCGGCGACCATGTCGAGAATCACATCCACGCCCTTGTTGTCAGTGAACTTCTTGGCAATTTCGACGAAATCCTCGCTGCGATAGTTGATCGCCTTGTCGGCGCCGAGCTTCTCGCAGGCCGCGCATTTTTCGGCGGAGCCGGCCGTCACCAGCACGCGGTTGCCGAAGGCCTTGGCCATCTGGATCGCCGCCACGCCGATACCCGAGCCGCCGCCCTGCACCAGCAGGGTTTCACCCGCGGCGAGGCGGCCCCGGTCCATGATGTTGGACCACACCGTGAAATAGGTTTCCGGCAGTGAGGCGGCCTGCACCAGATCCAGTCCCTTTGGCACCGGCAGGCACAGGCCGGCGGGCGTGGCGCAGTATTCGGCATAGCCGCCGCCGGTGAGGAGGGCGCAGACCTCGTCGCCGACCTTGAGCGAATGCACGCCTTCCGCCACGGCGGCTATAGCGCCCGCCACTTCCAGGCCAGGCAGATCGGAGGCGCCCGGCGGCGGCGGATAGCTGCCGCGCCTTTGCACCAGATCAGGACCGTTGACGCCGGCGGCGGCGATCCGGATCAGCACCTCGCCGGGGCGCAGCGTGGGCAACGGCCGCGTAGTCGGCTTGAGGCCTTCGGGGCCGCCCGGGACGGCGATTTCCACGGCTCTCATGTTCTTCGGCAAGGTCATGGCAATACCCTCGGTTCAAAGCAGGCTGAGGTGCATGGTAACGCCATCCGCGACCTTGGCCAGTTGGCGCGGGTCGCCTTCCAGCTTGCCGAGTACGTTGACCTTGCTGATCAGCCGGCATTCACTACCGCGCGAAGCCGGGGTCGGACCGTAGGGCAGCGCCAACGACGAGCCCTCCAACCAGAAGCAGACCGTGCCGGGATCGACTACCTGGACGGCATTCGCCTCCAGCGTCGCAGCGACCGGCAGGCTGAAGTAGACCTCCTCGCCCCAGGTCTGCGCCCTCGAGCTGCAGGGCAGTGCCTCGATCAGCCGGCGCGCGGTCGGCGTATCCGCCAGTACCGCAATCAGCTCGCCCCTGGGCCAGGAAATCTTGATGCGTTGCACGGGCTTCCTTCCGGGGGTGCCGGCGCGAAGGATCGGTTTTGCGGATCAGGTCTGCGCGATGCGCAACAGATTGGTGGTGCCCGCCGTGGCGAAGGGCATGCCGGCGACGATGACGATGATGTCCTTGCTCTTGGCGAAACCTTCGCTCAGGGCGGTCTGGGTGGCGTAGTTCACCATCTCCGGCACGTCGGCGACTTCGTGGGTCTGCACCGAGTGCACGCCCCACACGAAGGCCAGCCGCCGCGCCGTGCCGATCGCCGGCGTCATGCTCAGGATGGGCGCCTCGGGACGCTCGCGCGCAGCGCGCAGGCTGGTGTGGCCGGAACTGGTGTAGGTCACGATCGCCGCCGGATGCATCAGGCTGGTGACATGGCGCATGGCGTAGCAGATGGCGTCGGCCTGGGTGCTCTCCGGCGGCGTGTGGGAAGTATCCATCAGCTGGCGGTAGATCGGGTCGCGCTCCACCTGCTGGATGATGCGGTCCATCATCTGCACCGCCTCCACCGGAAATTTGCCGCTGGCGGATTCCGCCGACAGCATGACGGAATCGGCGCCGTCATAGACCGCGGTGGCGACGTCCGAGGCCTCCGCCCGCGTCGGCACCGGCGAGCTCACCATCGACTCCAGCATCTGGGTGGCGACGATCACCGGCTTGCCGGCGGCGCGGCAGCTGCGGATGGTGCGCTTCTGGATCGCCGGCACCTGCTCGGCCGGCAGCTCCACGCCGAGGTCGCCGCGCGCCACCATCACTGCGTCCGACTTGGCGATGATCTCGTCGAGCCGCTGCACCGCGGCCGGCTTTTCCAGCTTGACCATGATCTGCGCGCGGCCTCGCGTCAGTTCGCGCGCCTCGTCGATGTCCTCGGGCCGCTGCACGAACGACAGCGCCAGCCAGTCCACGCCCAGTTCCAGCCCGAACTCCAGGTCGCGGCGATCCTTCTCGGTCAGCGCCGACAACGGCAGCACCACATGCGGCACGTTGACGCCCTTGCGCTCCGACAGCTGCCCGCCGACCGCCACCTCGGTCTGTGCGAAGTCGCTGCCGCACTGTGTGACGTGGAGCCGGATCTTGCCGTCGTCGAGCAGCAGGTCGGTGTCCGGCATGAGCGCCGCAAAGATCTCCGGATGCGGCAGGCAAACGCGGTTGGCGTCGCCCGGCGTGCGCTCCAGATCGAGGCGGAATCGCGCCCCGCTGACCAAAGTAACCGGACCGTTGGCGAAGGTGCCGACGCGCAGCTTCGGCCCTTGCAGGTCCATCAGCACGCCGATCGGGCGGCCGACACTGCGCTCCACCTCGCGGATCATGGCGAGCCGCTCCTGGTGCTGCTCGTGGGTGCCGTGGCTGAAGTTGAGGCGAAACATGTCCACGCCTGCATCGAACAGCGAGCGGATGATGGGCACGGTGGCGCTGGCCGGCCCCAGCGTGGCGACGATCTTGGCGTTACGTTGTCGGCGCATATTGGTCTGTCGGCCCCCTGGCCGCTTCTGCTGTGATCAGGATTGCTCTGAAATCGTTGACATTGGTCAGCGTCGGCCCGGTCACCACCGAGTCGTCCAGGGCGGTGAAGAAGCCGTGGCCATCGTTGTTGGCCAGGCTGTCCTTCGGATTGATGCCCAGCGCCAGGGCGCGCGCCAGGCTGTCCGGTGCGAGGAGCGCGCCGGCGCGCTCCTCGGCGCCGTCGACGCCGTCGGTATCGCCAGCGATGGCCCAGATGCCCGGGTGGCCGTCGAGCGCGATGCCCAGGGCAAGCAGGAATTCGACGTTGCGGCCGCCGCGGCCGTTGCCGCGCACCGTCACCGTGGTCTCGCCGCCCGACAGCAGCAGGCAGGGCGCCGCATGTGGATGGCCGTGCTGCGCCACCGAGCGGGCGATGCCGGCCATCACCTTGCCGACATCGCGCGCCTCGCCTTCGAGGCTGTCGCCAAGCAGCATCGTGGGGATGCCGGCAGCGTGCGCTATTGCGGCCGCAGCTTCGAGCGCCATCTGTGGCGTGGCGATCAGGCGTGTGCTGGCATGCGCCAGCCGCGGATCGCCGGGCTTGATGCTTTCGCCCTGCCCGCTTTCGAGAATTCGCAGCACCGCCGGCGGCACCTCGATGCCGTAGCGCCGGATGATCTCCAAAGCGTCGGCACAGCTGGTGGGATCGGCGGTGGTCGGGCCCGAGGCGATGTCGATCGGGTTGTCGCCCGGCACGTCCGAGATCAGCAGGGTCAGCACGCGCGCCGGATGGCATGCCGCGGCCAAGCGGCCACCCTTGATGGCCGACAGGTGGCGCCGCACGCAATTCATCTCGCTGATGCTGGCGCCCGACTTGAGCAGGGCGCGGCTGACCGACTGCTTGTCTTCCAGGGTCAGCCCCGGCAGCGGCAGGGGCAGCAGAGAGGAGCCGCCGCCGGAGATCAGGCACAGCACCAGGTCGTCCGGCGACAGCCCCTGCATCAATTGCAACATGCGCCGCGCGGCGGTCTCGCCGGCCGCATCCGGCACCGGGTGGGCGGACTCGACGATTTCGATCTGCTCGCAAGGCACGGCGTAGCCGTAGCGGGTCACTACCAGGCCAGAGAGCTTCCCCGACCAATTCTTCTCCACTGCCCGGGCCATGGCCGCGGAGGCCTTGCCGGCGCCGATGACGATCAGGCGCCCTTTCGGCGCGGCCGGCAGATGTTGCGGAATGCACTTGTCCGGCATCGCCGCGGCGATGGCGGCGTCGAACAGTTGTCGCAGCAGGTCATGCGGTGCTGGCATGTCGGTCCCGTGAGGAATGCAACAGGCGGTGCGCGACGCCGAGGTCATCGCAATGCCGGCGAGTTTCCGGAAGCAGCCGGGTTGCGGTGATTTTCACATTCCCGGCCTCGAGCCTACGCCTTTTTGGAGCCGATCTCGTGATTCGCCATCATCTCCAGCGCCCGCACCATGGCGGAATGATCCCACTTCGAGCCGCCATGCGCGGCGCAGGAATTGAACAGCTCCTGGCAGGTCGCGGTATTGGGCAGCGAGAGACCGAGCGCCTTGGCGCCCTGCAAGGCGAGATTGAGATCCTTCTGGTGCAGCTCGATGCGGAAACCCGGATCGAAGCTGCGCTTGACCATGCGCTCGCCGTGGACTTCGAGAATGCGCGAAGCGGCAAAGCCGCCCATCAGCGCCTGGCGCACCTTGCCCGGATCGGCACCGGCCTTGGAAGCGAACAGCAGCGCCTCGCCGACGGCTTCGATGGTCAGGGCGACGATGATCTGGTTGGCGACCTTGCAGGTCTGGCCGTCGCCGTTGCCGCCGACCAGGGTGATGTTCTTGCCCATCAGGTCGAACAGCGGCTTGACCTTGGCGAAGGCCGCCTCGGGGCCGCCGACCATGATAGTCAGCGAGGCGGCCTTGGCGCCGACTTCGCCGCCGGAGACTGGCGCGTCGAGGTACTGGCAGCCGAGCTGGCCGATTTTCTCGGCGAAATTCTTGGTTTCGATCGGCGAGATCGAGCTCATGTCGACCACGATCTTGCCCGGCTTGAGGCCTTCCGCCACGCCGCCCTTGCCGAACAGGGCCGCTTCCACATGGGGGGTGTCCGGCACCATGGTGACGATGATCTCCGCCTGCTCCGTGACCTGCTTGCCGGAAGCGCAGGCGACGGCGCCCTTTTCGAGCAGGTCCACGGGAATCGGATTCAGATCGTAGACGTACAACTCGTGGCCGCCCGCGCGCAGATGGCCCGCCATGGGCGCGCCCATGATTCCCAATCCGATGAAGCCAACTTTAGCCATCTTGGTATCTCCTTGTGTGCACCGGGTGCTGCGTCGTCACTGGCGGACGCTTCAGAGGCTGGACTTGAGCCAACCCAGGCCGTCGGTGGTGGTGGTCCTGGGCTTGTATTCGCAACCGATCCAGCCGTCGTAACCCAGCTGGTCGATGAGCTTGAACAGAAACGCGTAATTGATCTCGCCGGTGCCAGGCTCGTTGCGGCCGGGATTGTCGGCGAGCTGCAGATGCGCGATCTTCGGCAAGTTCGCCTTGATGCTGTTGGCAAGCTCTCCCTCCATGCGCTGCATGTGATAGATGTCGTATTGCAGGTACAGGTTGTCGGAACCGACCTCGGCGATGAAGTCGAGCGCCTGCGCGGTGCGGTTGAGGTAGAAGCCGGGAATGTCGAAGGTGTTGACCGGTTCGATCAGCAGCTTGATCCCCGCTTCCTTGAGGGCCTGGGCCGCGAACTTGAGATTGGCCAGCACCGTGGCGCGCACCTTGTCTGCGGATACGCCCTGGGGCGCGATGCCCACCAGGCAATTGAGCTGCTTGCAGCCGAGCGTCCTGGCATAGCCGATGGCCTTGCCGACGCCATCCTGGAACTCGCCCACCCGCTCCGGCTGGCAGGCGATGCCGCGCTCGCCCTTGGCCCAGTCGCCGGCCGGCAGGTTGTGCAGCACCTGGCTCAGCTTGTGTTGATGCAGCAAGCCGGCCAACTGCTCCGCGGGATAGGCATAGGGAAACAGATACTCCACACCACTGAAGCCGGCCTTCGCCGCCGCTTCAAAACGGTCGAGAAAGTCGATCTCGTTGAACAGCATGGTCAGATTCGCAGCGAACTTGGGCATCCTGAATTCCTCCTGGCTTATAGGGAACCACGATCGGCCGCGCGGCCGATCGTGGCGGTCCGGCTGGCCTTATGCGTGAACCGCCGATTCGATGTCGAGGATTTCCTCGAATTCGGTGACGGCATTGATCTCGGTGCCCATGGAGATGTTGGTGACGCGCTCGAGGATGATCTCAACCACCACCGGCACGGCGAATTCCTTCAGCCACAGCTGCGCCTGCTTCAGCGCCGGCAGGATATCGTCCGGCTGGGTCACGCGGATCGCCTTGCAGCCCAGGCCTTCCACTACCGCGACGTGATCGACGCCGTAGCCGTTGAGCTCCGGCGCGTTGATGTTGTCGAAGGACAGCTGCACGCAGTAGTCCATCTTGAAATTGCGCTGCGCCTGGCGGATCAGCCCGAGGTAGGAGTTGTTCACCAGCACGTGGATATAGGGAATCTTGAACTGCGCGCCAACCGCCAGCTCTTCGATCATGAAATGGAAATCGAAGTCGCCGGACAGCGCCACCACCTTGCGCGAGGGATCGGCCACGCACACGCCCAGCGCAGCGGGGATGGTCCAGCCCAGCGGGCCGGCCTGGCCGCAATTGATCCAGTGGCGCGGCTTGTTGACGCGCAGGAACTGCGCGCCGGCGATCTGCGACAAGCCGATGGTGCTGACGTAGCACACGTCCTTGCCGAAGGCCTTGTTCATTTCCTCGTAGACGCGCTGCGGCTTGATCGGCACGTTGTCGAAGTGGGTCTTGCGCAGCATGGTGCGCTTGCGCTCCTGGCAATCCGCAGCCCAGTCGCTCCAGTCCGGCAACTGACCGGCCTGCTTGCGCTCACGCGCCACTTGCACGAACAGTTCCAGCGCCGCCTTGGCGTCGGAGACGATGCCCAGGTCGGGGCAGAACACGCGGCCGATCTGCGTGGGCTCGATATCCACATGCACGAACTTGCGGCCCTGGGTATAGACCTCGACCGAGCCGGTGTGTCGGTTGGCCCAGCGGTTGCCGATGCCCAGCACGAAGTCGGCCGCCAGCATGCTGGCGTTGCCGTAGCGGTGCTGGGTCTGCAGGCCGACCATGCCCGCCATCAGCGGATGCTCGTCCGGGATGGTGCCCCAGCCCATCAAGGTCGGGATCACCGGGACGCCGGTCAGCTCGGCGAACTCCACCAGCAGGTCCGAGGCGTCGGCGTTGATGATGCCGCCACCGGCCACGATCAGCGGGTGTTCGGCGGCGAACAGCATGTCCAGCGCCTTGTCGATCTGCTTGCGGTTCGCCGTCGGCTTGTACAGCGGCAGTGGCTGGTAGGTGTCCGGATCGAATTCGATCTCGGCCATCTGCACGTCGAACGGCAGGTCGATCAGCACCGGGCCGGGACGCCCCGAGCGCATCAGGTGGAAGGCCTGCTGGAAGGCGCGCGGCACCAGCGCCGGCTCGCGCACCGTGACCGACCACTTGGTCACGGGCTTCGAGATCGACTCGATATCGACCGCCTGGAAGTCTTCCTTGTACAGGCGCGCGCGTGGCGCCTGCCCGGTGATGCACAGGATGGGAATGGAGTCGGCCTGCGCCGAATACAGGCCGGTGATCATGTCGGTGCCGGCCGGGCCGGAGGTGCCGACGCAGACGCCGATGTTGCCGGCCTTGCTGCGGGTGTAGCCCTCAGCCAGGTGCGAGGCGCCTTCCATGTGGCGCGCCAAGACGTGGGCGATGCTGCCGCGGCGCTGCATCGCGGCGTAGAGCGGGTTGATCGCCGCACCGGGTATGCCGAAGGCGTGCTCCACGCCTTCGATTTCCATCACGCGGACCGCCGCGTCGGCCGCCGTCATCTTGGCCATGCGAAAACTCTCCTTAAAGGAACTACCGATGAAGCCGCGCGCGAGCGCGCGATGGGATGCGGGCGGGAGAAACTGACGAACACGTCCGCGCCGCGCCGGAAACGACGTCGGCTTTTTCGCGAAGGTGATTCAATCGCCGGTCCAAGATCCCGCTCCTGTCCATCCATTCGTAAATGGTTTTTCTGCTCGCCCGGCACGAGCCGGAACGATGGCAGGATTGTGCGAAAACCCTTCAGTGGAGTGCCTTGACTGCGGTCAAGATTCGAAAATTAAAAGCCGCAAAGCGTCCGCGCGCCCGGTGTGAAGCGTGGCGACCCATGCGTAACGAGCCACTCCGGAACGCCGTGTGGCATCGCTTGCTTTGGCGTAACAAGCGCAGTGGCGCGCATCCGACACACTCGTGATTCATCCCCATGGAACGGGCGCGCCGGCTTTGCGATCTCTTGTCGGAACGGCTGAAAATTCTTATGAGGGTTACGAAGTGATGGCATCGCGAGCAGAAAGATCCGCATCCATCACATGGTGGAACCAGCGGTCAGTCCGCCGGAAAAACATCCTCGTTCACACCGCCCCAAACCCTGCCGTGGAATTTGCCAATGCCAAGACCAGCCGCGCGTCGATCCAGGTGCCGGGGCGGATCGACTTCCTTGCAGCACCGGAAGCCCGGCGCTTCGCCGCAGATCTGCTTGAAACAAAGGGCTTGGATGGGTATTCTGCGCCCCCACTTTTTGGTGGCAGGGACGATGCGCGAGTCGCCCCGACACCCCAGGTCAGTTTAGTTTTCCTAAACTATAGCTTGACAATATCTCGCTTGATGCGATGCAACAATCCGCGTACTCTAAGCCTGTAATATTTAGGTAGTTTTCACATAAAAGCTACTTGAATTCAATTGGTTACAGGAGAACGCGTGATGAGTGCACATGAATTGGTGGGTTCCGCCGAAGAAGGCCTGAAGACTGGGTTCAAGCAGCAGATCCTGGGCGTCTGGCAGAAGGTGAAGAAGCTGGCCAAGGACATCGAGCGCTCGATGGACCATTACGACGAGACGCATCTGCGCGGTCTGTAATTCCAACGCAGTTCTGGCGTTTGAGCGAAGAAAGATGCGGTTGGGCCGGTTTTAAGGCCAGTCGAGGCGGTATTTAGCCGGTCCAGCCTGTTCGGACCTCGAATCCGCATAGGGAACGTCAGCATTAGTATCAAAAAGCGCAGGCCTCAGCCTGCGCTTTTTGTTGCCTGTCGTTCATGGCATGCACCGCCGGGAACTGCCTCGGTGCTCCATCAGCAGCCGCGACAGCGCTCAGATGACCTTCTTCGCGCGCATCGCTTCGATCTGCTCCGCCTTGTAACCCAGCTGCTCCAGCACCTCGGTGGTGTGCTCTCCCAACAGCGGCGAGCGCGTCACCTCGGTCGAACTATCCGACAGCTTGATCGGGTTTCCCACCGTCAGATACTTGCCGCGCGTCGGATGATCGACTTCGACGATGGTGCCGGTTTCGCGCAGTGAGGGCTCGTGGGCGATTTCCTTCATCGACAGGATCGGGCCGCAAGGAATGTCGAACTTGTTGAGGATGTCCATGGCCTCGAACTTGGTCTTGGTCATGGTCCACTCTTCGATGGTGGCGAAGATCGCTTTCAGCCGCGGCAGCCGCGCCGGCGGCGTGGCGTAATTCGGATCGGTGATCCACTCTTCCTTGCCGATGACCTTGCAGATCGCGCCCCAGACCGGCGCCTGGGTGATGAAATAGATGTAGTCGTTGGGGTCGGTTTCCCAGTTCTTGCACTTGAGGATCCAGCCCGGCTGTCCGCCACCCGAGGCATTGCCGGCGCGCGGCACGGCATCGCCGAAGCTGCCGTCCGGATACTGCGGGTACTCCTTCATCACGCCGGTGCGCTCCAGGCGCTGCTGGTCGCGCAGCTTGACGCGGCACAGGTTCAGCACCGCATCCTGCATCGGCGCCAGCACCTTCTGGCCACGGCCGGTGGCATTGCGCTGGTACAGCGCCGCGACGATGCCCAGCGCCAGGTGCAGGCCGGTGCCACTGTCGCCGATCTGCGCGCCCGTCACCATCGGCGGGCCGTCGTCGAAGCCGGTGGTGGAGGCCGCGCCGCCGGCGCACTGCGCCACGTTCTCGTAAACCTTGCAGTCCTCGTACGGGCCGGGCCCGAAGCCCTTGACCGAGGCGACGATCATGCGCGGGTTGAGCTCGTTGATGCGCTGCCAGGTAAAGCCCATGCGGTCCAGCGCGCCGGGAGCGAAGTTCTCGACCAGCACATCGCAATGCCGGATCAGCGTCTCCAGCACCTGCTTGCCCATCGGGTCCTTGGTGTCGAGCGTGATCGAGCGCTTGTTGTGATTCAGCATGGTGAAGTACAGGCTGTCGGCGTCAGGCACGTCGCGCAGCTGCGCGCGCGTGGCATCGCCCTCCCCGGGGCGCTCGACCTTGATCACATCGGCGCCGAACCACGCCAGCAACTGGGTGCAGGTCGGTCCCGACTGCACATGGGTGAAGTCCAGGATGCGGACGCCGTCTAATGCCTTGCTCATGCAACCCCTCCTTTGGGGATTTTCTGATTTGCCGCAGCAACTTCGACAAGCTCCAGGAGCTTATCCGCGAATCACTTTCACAGGTACTGCCACAGCCGTACACGGAGCATACATGGCCGGGCGCACGAAGCCACCAGCCCGGTCTGCACCGGACCCGTACACTTCCCTGTGGTGATTTCGAGGCTTCCCGCGGACCTGCGGGACGAATCCCCGCTCAGTGGCTTGCCGCCGTCGCCGTGCCGGCCTGGGACTCCAGCTCCGCCAGGCGCTTGCGCAGCTCGCGCTCCTCGGCGAAACGCCTGGTTTCGTCCCGCACGATCGCGACGATTCCACTCACTTTACCGTCCGCCGTGTGCAGCATCGACACGGTGAAGGCAATCGACAGCGTACCCCCGTCCTTATGCAGCGCCGGCACCCGCAGCAGATCGGCACCGTACTTGGTCACCCCGGTATCCATGGTCTTCTGGTAGCCGTCCCAATGCCGCTGACGCTGGCGTTGCGGAATGATCAGGTCCAGCGACTGCCCCAGTGCGTCGGCATCGGTGAAGCCGAAAATACGCTCGGCGGACCGGTTCCAGAAGGTGATTGCGCCCTGCGCATCGCAGACCACGATCGCGTCGGCCGCGCCCTCAACAAGCTGCTTCAGGTCTGGATTGGAAAGCACGGCATTCTCCCCGGAACGTGCACACGAACCCCGGGGTGCTTCGTTCGCCATGAACGAAGCGCCCCCGGACTGTTCAGTCTAGCCCGCTCAGACTGCTTCGGCCTTGTGCAGCGCAGCGATCTGCTCTTTGCCATAGCCCAGCTGGGCAAGGACTTCGTCCGTGTGCTCACCCAGCAGCGGCGAACCGGTGATCTCCGGCTTGAGGTCGGAGAACTTGATCGGGCTGCCGACGGTGAGATAAGTACCGCGCTCCTTGTGCGGCACTTCGGCGATGGTGCCGCTGGCGCGCAGCGAGGGATCGGCGGCCAGTTCCTTCATCGACAGCACAGGCGAACAGGGGATGTCGAACTTGCGCAGGATGTCGACCGCCTCGAACTTGGTCTTGTCCGCCAGCCAGGCTTCGATCACGCCGAAGATTTCCATGATGTGCGGCTGGCGCGCCTTGGGCGTGTTGTAGTTGGGGTCCTTGATCCACTCCGGCCGGCCCAGCGCTTCGCAGATCGGCGACCAGGCATGGCCCTGGATGGTGAAGTAGATGTAGGCATTCGGATCGGTTTCCCAGCCCTTGCACTTGAGCACCCAGCCCGGCTGGCCGCCGCCGCCGGCATTGCCGCCGCGCGGCACCACGTCGCTGAAGGTGCCGTGCGGGTACTGGGGATACTCCTCAAGATAGCCGAGGCGATCCAGGCGCTGCTGGTCGCGCAGCTTGACGCGGCACAGGTTGAGCACGCTGTCCTGCATCGACACGGCCACTTTCTGGCCGCGGCCGGTCTGCTGGCGGCCGATGATGGCGGTGAGGATGCCGATGGCCAGGTGCATGCCGGTATTACTGTCGCCCAGGGCCGCTGCGCTCACCGTCGGCGGACCATCCCACCAGCCGGTGGTCGAGGCCGCGCCGCCGGCGCACTGCGCCACATTTTCGTAGACCTTGAGGTCGTCGTAGTGATGACCGTCGCTGAAGCCCTTGACCGAGGCGACGATCATCTTCGGGTTCAGCTCGTTGATGCGCTCCCAGGAGAAGCCCATGCGGTCGAGTGCGCCGGGGCCGAAATTCTCTACCAGCACGTCGGACTCGCGGATCAGCTTTTCCAGGACTTCCTTGCCTTCCGGCTTCTTGGTGTCCAGCGTCAGCGAGCGCTTGTTGCTGTTGAGCATGGTGAAGTACAGCGCATCGACGTCGGGGATGTCGCGCAGCTGGGAGCGGGTCACGTCGCCCGAGCCGGGGCGCTCGACCTTGATCACATCGGCGCCGAACCAGGCCAGCATCTGCGTGCAAGCGGGGCCGGCTTGCACGTGGGTGAAGTCGATGATCTTGATGCCTGCAAGTGGCTTGTTACTCATGGGATATTTCCTCGATTGACTGGAACTGTTATTTCTTCGCCGCGCTTTGCGGATTCAGGTTGGTCAGGCGGCCGCTCTCGGTGCCTGCCGCTTCGTCGATGACGGCATTGATCAGGGTTGGCTTCCCCGAGGCGATGGCTTCCTGCAGCGCCTTGGTCAGCTCGGCCGGCGTGGTGGCGTTGTAGCCGATGCCGCCGAAGGCCTCGATCATCTTGTCGTAGCGCGCGCCCTTGACGAACACGGTGGGGGCAACGTCCTTGCCGCCGCTCAGGTTCACGTCGGTGCCGCGATAGACGCCGTTGTTGTTGAACACAATGGTGCAGACCGGAAGCTCGTAGCGGCAGATGGTCTCCAGCTCCATGCCGCTGAAGCCGAAGGCACTGTCGCCTTCGATAGCGACGACGGGCAGGCCGCTGACGACGGCGGCGCCGATGGCGTAGCCCATGCCGATGCCCATGATTCCCCAGGTGCCGGAATCGAAGCGCTTGCGCGGCTCGTACATGTCGATGATGCTGCGGGCATAGTCGAGCGTATTGGCGCCCTCATTGACCACGTTGATGTCCGGACGCGTCTTCAGCACATCGCGGATGGCGCGCAGGGCGCTGTGGAAGTTCATCGGCGACGGATTCTGATCGAGCGTCACCGCCATCTTCTTCAGATTCTTGTCCTTGCGCTCAGCCACCGCGTCCGTCCATTCGGCGCTGGGCTTGGGGAAGCCGGATCCGATGCCCGCCAGCAGGGCCGCCACGGAGGAACCGATATCGCCGATGACCGGCGCGGCAATCGCCACATTGCTGTCGATTTCAGTGGGCGCGATGTCGAGCTGGATGAATTGCTTGGGCCCGCCCCAGGTCTTGCCCTTGCCGTGCGAGAGCAGCCAGTTCAGGCGGGCGCCGATCAGCAGCACTACATCCGCTTCGGCCAGGACGAAGGAGCGGGCGGCCGAAGCCGATTGCGGATGGGTGTCGGGCAGCAGGCCCTTGGCCATCGACATCGGCAGATAGGGGATACCGGATTTTTCGACGAAGGCACGGATATCGGCATCGGCCTGGGCATAGGCAGCGCCTTTGCCGAGCAGGATCAGCGGGCGCTTGGCGCCTTTCAGCAGGTCGAGCGCACGCTTGACCGAGTCCGGAGCGGGGATCTGACGCGGCACCGGGTCGACCACGCGCACCAGTGATTTCTTGCCACGCGCTGCATCCATGGTCTGGGCGAGAAGTTTTGCCGGCAGGTCGAGGTAGACACCGCCGGGGCGGCCGGACACGGCCGCACGAATCGCACGCGCTACGCCGATGCCGATGTCTTCGGCATGGAGCACGCGATAGGCAGCCTTGGCGTATGGCTTGGCCGCATTCAGCTGATCCATTTCCTCGTAGTCACCCTGCTGCAGGTCGACGATCTCCCGCTCGCTCGATCCGCTGATCAGGATCATGGGGAAGCAGTTGGTGGTCGCATTGGCCAGGGCGGTCAGACCGTTGAGGAAGCCCGGCGCGGAAACGGTCATGCAGATGCCGGGCTTTTGCGTCATATAGCCGGCGATTGCGGCTGCATTGCCTGCGTGCTGTTCATGGCGGAAGCCGATGAAGCGCATGCCTTCGCCCTGCGCCAGGCGCGCCAGGTCGGTGATGGGGATGCCGACCAGGCCGAAGATGGTATTCAGATCGTTCAGTTTCAGCGCGTCGATGACCAGGTGAAACCCGTCGGTCTGCTCTGCCTGTACCTCGTGCAGATGGGTCACCGGTGCAGCGCCAGCTTCGCGGCTTTTTGCCTTGAGCGCGTCTTCCGTCGCGGGCGGCGCCTGTGTGAGGACTGATGCCATGGTTTCTCCTGGTTGCTTCTCTGTCGTAAAGTGGACTTGTGAGGCGTACTTGTATTCGTACCTTGCAGGCCGTGGTCCTTCGGCGCCCCGCTCTGGATTGGGCGCATCATATGGACACTGTTTCATGCACTGCATTGACCGCGGTCAACTTTCGCGGCAACGGTGAAACGGGCACGGCAGATTGTTAAGGCGCGGGAAGCTGCGGACCGGTTTCCGCGGCAAAAGTTGTCCCTGCTGTCGGCACGGCGGGCACGGCAAAGGCGATGCCGGAGCGGCAACGCGCTTGACCGCGATCAATGCAAGAGCGGACCGCACTCCCTACAGTTGACTGGACGAAAGGCCCCGGCAGGCTATCGCCCGCTCGTCGGCCGGTACCGCCCCCACCTTGTCCGGAGCCGCAGATATGCCATGGGACACCATCGTCGCCGCCCTTCTGGTTCTGAGCGCCACGTTCGGCGCACTCGCGGTATCGCTGGGCCTGGCACTGCTGCTTGGTGGAGGCAATTGGCCTCGGGCGCAGGGCGACGGCCTGCGCTGGTCCGGCGCGGTTTCGGCGCTGGCGACAGAGTCAAAACGACACACGAATAAACCCTGATCAGCTTGCTGCAGCTGCCTTCCGCCACGAAGCAGGCGGCGTTGGCACCCTGAAAACAAAGTGCGGAATCTTGACCATGGTCAATGTCATCTTAAAACTGACATCTTCATAATTTTCTCTGGCGTCGTGCGCCTGTGCTGGCAGAGACATGACGAAGCTTGATGCGGAGCCCGAAGAGGCTACCTGCAGTGCTGTTCCTATAAGAATTCGTGAGGAGATCTGAAATGCCACCATTTCCGAAGCGCCTCCATGCTGCCTGCATGTTCGCCCGCTGCGTTGCGGATAGGGACTGTGCGGCCACGGCATCGGCTGATGACGTGGTCAGTCCCTCACTGCAGATCGGCTAGCCGGAATACCCCTGGAATGCTTCCTCAAGAACGCAAAGAGCAGCACAAAAGCTGCCGATAGTTGGCCGGCTGTTCAATTTTTATAGATGTCCTTTAACCACTGGGATGGGAGATGCAAGTGAATAAATTGCTACGTTACAGCGCTCTGGCCGTGTTCGTCGGCGCGGGCATGGGTGTTGCGCACGCGGATGACGCCTCGACCACGGGCGGCATCAAGATCAAGTCCAGCGATGGCAATTTTGATGCCAGCCTGGGCGGCCGCATCCACTTTGATGCCCTGCTCAACATGCCGGACAGCAACACCCAGAAGATCGGCAGCGGCGCGGCGGACGACGCCAACAGCGACTTTGAATTCCGTCGTCTGTTCATTTCCCTGGCCGGCCACCTGTACGGCTACGAATACCACGTCGATTACGACCTGAACGGTTCCAGCCTGCAGGACGCGTGGATCGCCCACAGCCTGCTGCCGGGCGGCACCATCTATGTCGGCCAGCACAAGCCCTGGCGCAGCCTGGACGAAATCTCCAGCAACAACAACACGGTGTTCCTGGAGCGCAACATCGTCTCCGCCACCGGCGTGTACGGCGGCGTGGATTACACCAACGGCCTGTACTACAGCTGGAACAAGAGC
>FTIF01004390.1_pt2 | contig 22819 bp, 25 predicted proteins | sample 1658001 | NCBI WGS metagenome assembly FTIF01 (sample SAMEA3914789, study PRJEB12502) | metagenome | biome: forest; material: soil | place: Canada | collected 2011-07-03 | depth 0.3 m | reverse complement strand
CCGAGATCGCGATGATCAAGGTGGTGGCGCCCAACATGTCGTGCAAGATCGTCGACTGGGCGATCCAGGCGCACGGCGCCGCGGGCGTCAGCGGCGATTTCTGGCTGGCCGACGCCTATGCGCAGCAGCGCACGGTGCGCATCGTCGACGGGCCCGACGAGGTGCACCGCAACGCGATCGCGAAGATCGAGATCGCGAAACGCGCGGCGCTGCGCCTGTCCAGGGCGCCTGCCTGAGGCCGTCGCGCGCGCCCGTGCGGGACGCGCGCGATCCGTGACTCAGCGCCGTTCGCCGTTTTCGGGCTTGCCGCCGCCACGCTCCGGCTGGCCTTGCGGACGCTCCGGCTGGCCTTGCGGTCGCGCGCCCGGGCCAGGGCGCACCGGTTGCGCGCGCATCTCGGGCGCCGGACGCGTGCGTTCGACCTGCGGGTCGCCGAAGCCGCCCGGACGCGGCGTGGCCGCGGTGGGCGGCGCGCCGCGGTTGTTGGCCATGCGTTGCTCGGGCATCTTCATCGCGCGCTGCTCGTGGTCCATCTGCTCGGGCGTCGGGTTGCCGTGAGGCGTGCCCTGAAAGCGTTGCTGGGCGGCCGTGGGCGGCGTGCGGTAGTGCGAGTTGCCGCCGTTGTAGCTGTCACGCGGTGCGGGGCGCTGCGCCACCGGCGTGTTGTAGACGTTGCGCACGCGGCCTTGCGGCAGGTTGTTGACCGACTGGTTGTAGCGGAAATGGCCGCGATCCCAGCGTCCGCCCCAGTAGCCGCTGCCGTTGTAGCCGTAGCCGTAGTTCAGGCCGCCGTAGTAGCCCACGCTCGTGCCCCAGTAGCCGCCGTGCCACAGGTAGCCGCCGCCGCCGAAGGCCCAGTAGCCCGGCGTCCACAACATGCCCGAGCCGGGCGGCAGCACCCAGGTGCCCGGCACCCAGTTGTAGTCGCCGTCGCTCGGGTCCCACTGCCAGTAGCCCGGCGTCCAGAGGTAGCCGTCGCCCGGAATGGGCGGCTGCGCGTACAGCGGCAGCGGCGGCGGCGCGATGGCGACCGACACGGAGATTTGCGACCATGCGGCCAGCGGCGCCATCAGCGCAAATCCGATTGCGAGCGTCGTGCGCTTGAAAACGTTTGTTGTCATCGAACAGGCCTTTCCATCGGGGGGACGGTGCCGCGAAGGGTCGCGGTGCTCGGCAGTCAGAGGGCAATCGACGATCCCGCGACGCCGCGCCGCGGATGCCTTTACATGGCATCATGATGCGAGGGTCAGCGCACGCCCTCGATCGGGTTGCCGTACAGCGGCTTCGCGCCGAACTGCGTGCTGATCGCGTACGAGATGGCGCAGGCCAGCATCACGGGCACGGTCAGCTGGAACTCGTTGGTCATCTCCAGCACCATCGTGATGGCCATCAACGGCGCGTGCGTGGCGGCGGTGAGCACCGCGGCCATGCCGATCACCACCAGCGAACGCGGGTCGCCCACCCACGCGGTGGGCAGCCACAGCGCGGCCACCTGCGCCAGCACGCCGCCGGCGCTGGCGCCGACGAACAGCGACGGCGTGAACATGCCGCCGATGGCGCCGCTGCCGGAACTCCACGACGTGGCGATCACCTTGGTGAGCAGCACCAGCGCCAGCCATTGCCAGGTGTCCGTGCCGGCCAGCGCGCGCGAGACGACGCTGTAGCCGTTGCCCCAGACCTCCGGCACGAAGGCCGACAGCACGCCCACCAGCAGGCCGCCCAGGCCCAGCCGCAGGGCCGGCGAACGCACGCGCCCGAACAGCTTGCGGCTGCGCTCGACCAGCAGCAGGAAGCCCCAGCCCAGGCCGCCGAACACCACGCCGGCCATCAGCGTGAAGACCAGGCTGGACGGCAGCATCGCGATGGGTGCGGTGGCGTAGAGCGGCCGCGGATCGATCATCACGTAGACCAGCGAACTGGCGGTGCCCGACGCGATCAGCACCGGCGCCACCGTGTGCCGCGCGAAGAAGCCGAGCGCGAGCTCCAGCACGAACACGACGCCCGCCACCGGCGCGTGGTACGCCGCCGCGATGCCCGCCGCGATGCCGCAGACCATGATCGCGCTGCGTTGCTCCGGCGCGATCGGCACGATGCGCGCCAGCCAGGCGGACGCCCAGGCCGCCAGTTGCACCATCGGGCCTTCGCGGCCGATCGAGGCGCCGGTGCCGATCGACAGCGCCGCCGACACGGTGCGCACGACGTTCGCGCGGTCGTTCAGGTCGACCCTGCCCTGCCGGGCGGCATCGATATAGTCGAGGTAGTGGTCGCCCTGCCTGCCGCGGGCCACCCAGCGCGCGCCGTATTGCAGCGCCAGGCCGGCCAGCAGGCCGCCGACGGCGCACACCAGCGGGCGTTGCCACGGCGCGAGCGCGCGGGCGGCGTCGACGAGCCCGCTGCTCTGCCGCGTGGCCAGCCATTCGATGCGCTGCGTGAGCCAGCGAAACGCCAGCGTGGCCCCCGCCGCGGCGGCGCCGGCGGCGGCGGCCCACAGCCACAGCCGCAACGTGGCCGCGGTCGACGCCAGCAGCGCGAAGTGCTTTCTGCGGGGGACAGCGTCGGCGAGAGGAGTGGCGTCGTCGGTGGCGGGCATCGGGGGCAGTCGTGAGCCCCTATTGTCGGGGCTTTGTCGGCCCCGGCCGTCACGTCACGATTCGCGCGCCGCTTCCCGCGTGTCCTCGCCGCGGGCCTGCACCGCACCGGCCAGCAGCACGGCCGCCGCGGCGCCGAAGGCCGACACGCCGAGCGGATTCTCGGCAATGGCGCCGGCCACTTGCTGCAGCGCGTCCGGGCTCACCTGCTCGACGAAGCGGGCCAGCTCGAACACCTGCTCGCGGGTGAAGCTGCCCAGCTCGTCGATGGGCAAGGCCGAGCCGAGCGCGCTGGCGCGGTTGAGCAGGCCGGCGAACGCGCCCGAGGCCACCGCCACCAGCGCCAGCGGGCCCAGCGGCTTCAGCAGCGTCACGACGATGCGCGAACGTTGCACGGCGCCGGCGCCCGCGTAAAGACGCGAGGCCAGGCGCGCGGCGCGCGAGCGTTCGCCGGGCAGTCGTGTCCGGATGCCGAGCGCCATCGCCCGACGCGTGACTTCGGCCTCCAGGGCCGTGTCGATGTCATTGTTCATTGTTGCTTGCTCCGCCATGGTTTCAGCAGGGATGGAGTGGGTGCGGCGGCGTCGGTTCCGCATCCGCGCGTATGCCAATGTAAAAGACGGCGCCGCTTCAGGCGCATAAGGCAACCCTCCGCCTGTCGGCTGTGGTGCGAGCGCCTGCTGGCGGCCGGGCGGCGCTCATGCCACGTCGCTGTCACGCAGGCTTCACGGAGTGGTCACACGTCGTCTAGATGATTGCCTCCGGCGCGCGGCATTGCACGCCTTGGAGATTCCATGGACGACATCGCGATCGACGTGCGCCAGCTGCACAAGACCTTCGGCACCGCGCCGGCCCTGCGCGACGTGTCGCTGCAGGTGCGGCGTGGGGAGATGGTGGCGTTGCTCGGCGCGTCCGGCTCGGGCAAGTCGACGCTGCTGCGCCATCTGAACGGCCTGCATCGCGCCGACGCGGGCACCGAGTCGAGCGTCGAGGTGCTGGGCCGTAGCGTGCAGCAGGGCGGCCGCGTCGCGCGCGACATCCGCGCCACGCGCTCGCGCGTGGCCGTCGTGTTCCAGCAGTTCAACCTGGTCGAGCGCCTGCCGGTGATGGTCAACGTGCTGGCCGGCGCGCTGCATCGCCTGCCGCTGTGGCGCGGCCTGCTGCGCCGCTTTCCCGCAGCCGAACTGGCGCGTGCGCAGGAGGCGATGGTGCGCGTGGGCATCGCGCGATGCGCATGGCAACGGGCGTCCACGCTGTCGGGCGGCCAGCAGCAGCGCGCCGCGATCTCGCGCGCGCTGGTGCAGGGCGCCGAGATCATCCTGGCCGACGAGCCGATCGCGTCGCTCGACCCCGAGGCCAGCCGCAAGGTGATGCAGTCGCTGGCCGACGTCAACCGCGACCTCGGCGTCACGGTGCTGGTGTCGCTGCACCAGGTGGACTTCGCGTTCGCGTTCTGTCCGCGCACGATCGCGCTGCACGAGGGCCGCGTCGTGTTCGACGGCCCGACGCGCGCATTGACGCCGGCCCGCCTGCGCGAGCTGTACGGCGCGCAGATCGACGAGCTGCTGCCCACGCGCGCCACGCAGGCGCCCGAGAGCTTGCCCGAGCCCGAACCCGTCTTCGCGAGTGCCGCGTTGCGCGTCGCCTGATTCTTCTTTCCCGTACAACTCCAGGAGCATCCCCATGATCCGTCGCCATACCCTTGCCCTTCTGGCCGCCACGTCGGCCTTCTGGTTCTCCGGCGCGCAGGCGCAGGCCCCGGCGCACGAAGTGAACTTCGGCCTCATCTCGACCGAGTCGTCGGCCAACCTCAAGAGCGCATGGCAGCCGCTGCTGGAGGACATGCAGAAGTCCACCGGCCTGAAGATCAACGCGTTCTTTTCCACCGACTATGCAGGCGTCATCGAGGCGATGCGCTTCAACAAGGTCCAGGTCGCGTGGATGGGCAACAAGTCGGCGATGGAGGCGGTCGATCGCGCGAGCGGCGAGATCTTTGGCAAGATCGTGGCCAAGGACGGCAGCGAGGGCTACTACGGCCTGATCATCGTCAACAAGGACAGCCCGATCAGGACGCTGGACGACGTGATGAAGAATCACGCCAACCTGACGCTGGGCTTCGGCGACCCGAACTCCACCAGCGGCACCGCCGTCCCGAGCTTCTACGCCTTCGGGCCGGCCCACGTCGACCCGGTCAAGGACTTCAAGCGCACCGTGCGCGCCAGCCACGAGACCAACCTGATGGCCGTGGTCATGAAGCAGGTGGACGTCGCCACCAACAACACCGAGAACATGCAGCGCTTCGAGCAGACGCATCCGGAGCAGGCCAAGCAGGTGCGCGAGATCTGGCGCTCGCCGCTGATCGCCAGCGACCCGCTGGTGTGGCGCAAGGACCTGGACGACGGCACCAAGAAGCTGGTGCGCGACTTCCTGCTGGGCTACGGCAAGGACGCGCGCGAGAAGGCCATCCTCGCCAACATCGAGTACAGCGGCTTCCGCGCGTCGTCCAACGCGCAGCTGATCCCGATCCGCCAGATCGAGCTCGCGCGCGCTCGCGCGGCCGTCGAGGCCGACACCACGCTCGGCGCCGAGGACAAGGCGAAGAAGCTGCAGGACATCGACGCGCGCCTGGCCGACCTGGGCCGCCAGATCGCCAGCGCCAAGTGATCTCCCGCTGACGACACGAACGTGAGCGAGCCGTCTCTCGCCGCCCCGGCGGGCACCGTCCCGCCGCCGCCGCGCACCTCGTTGCAGCGCCTGCTGCTGTGGGGCGTCCTGGCCGCGATGCTCGCGGCGAGCTGGAAGGGGGCGGACATGCGTCCGCTCGAACTGATCCACTCCAGCGGCAACATCGCGGAGTTCGTGCGCGGATTCTTCCCGCCGCAGTTCGCCGATTGGCGCGACGACCTGTCGGAGCTGCTGGTCACGCTCGAGATCGCGCTGTGGGGCACGGCGCTGGCCGTGGTCTGTTCGATGCCGCTGGCGCTGCTCGCGTCGTCCAACCTGACGCCGTGGTGGATACATCACCCCGTACGCCGCGTGCTCGACGCCTTTCGTGCGATCAACGAGATGGTGTTCGCGCTGCTGTTCGTCTCGGCCGTGGGCCTGGGCCCGTTCGCCGGCGTGCTCGCGCTGTGGGTGCACACCACCGGCGTGCTCGCCAAGCTGTTCTCGGAGGCCGTGGAGGCCATCGACCCGCGCCCGGTCGAAGGCATCCGTGCCACCGGCGCGCATCCGCTCACCGTGATCCTGTACGGCGTGATCCCGCAGGTCGTTCCGCTGTGGGTGTCGTACACGCTGTACCGCTTCGAGTCGAACGTGCGCTCGGCGTCGGTGGTCGGCATGGTGGGCGCCGGCGGCATCGGCATGGTGCTGTGGGACGTCGTGCGCGGCTTCGAGTACGGCAAGACGGCGTTCGTGCTGATCCTGCTCGTGATCTCCGTGACGCTGATCGACATGGTCTCCGCACAGGTTCGCAAACGACTGATCTGAAAGCTCTCCGCAAGCCCATGCCCTCCGATATCCTCGAACGCATCGAGCACTGGTTCGCGCTGCATGGCGCGACCTCCTATGAAGGCGCGCGCCACGAATCCGTCAGCGCCCTGAACCACGCATTGCAATGCGCCCAACTCGCGGAGAACGCGGGCGCCAATGCGCCGCTGGTGGCCGCCGCGCTGTTGCACGACCTGGGCCACTTCGTGGCGATCGCCGACATCGGCGAGTTGGAGGACGTCGACGACGTGCATGAACTGCGCGGCGTCGCGGTGCTGGTGCACGACTTCCCCGCCGCCGTCATCGAGCCGATCCGCCTGCACGTGGCGGCCAAGCGCTATCTCACCGCCATCGATTCGAAATACGTCGCTTCGTTGTCGCCCGCGTCGGTGCATTCGCTGGCGCAGCAGGGCGGCCCGATGCCCGCCGCCGAGGCCGCCCGCTTCGAGGCGCTGCCGTTTGCCGAGGATGCGGTGCGGCTGCGGCGCTGGGACGATTCGGCGAAGACGCCGGGGCTGGCAACGCCGAGCCTGGCGTACTACCTGGCGCTGGTGGACGAGGTCAAGGTGGCGGGGCGGCCGATCGGAGGGCATTGAGCCGTGGGCGCCGTGGGATGATCGCGGACCCGTTGCGGAATTCGACGGGCCGGGTTCTACTGCCCGAAGCCGCTACGGCTCGCCGTTCTCGCGGCTGCTCCCAACCTTGACTTCCCTCCATGGCGCCATCCGACCCGCTTCCATCCCACTACGACCGCCACACCGTGGCCCTGCATTGGCTCACGGCGGCGCTGGTCGTCAGCCTCTGGGTGCTCGGCCAGACCATCGACTGGTTTCCGAAGGGCAACCCGCGCTCGATCGCGCGCAGCACGCACATCACGCTCGGCGTGGGCCTGGGACTCGTGCTGATCCGCCGGATCTGGTGGCGCTTCGGCGAAGGGGTGCAGATGCCGCGGACCGGCACCGGTGCTCTCGACACGTTGGCCGCCTTGACGCACAAGATCCTCTACCTGCTGCTGGTCGGCACCGTGTTGCTGGGCGTGGCGAACGCCTGGGTGCGCGGCGACACGCTGTTCATGCTGTTGAAGATCCCCGCCTTCGACCCGGGCAACGCGGCGCTGCGCGAGTCCGTCGAGGATTGGCATTCGTGGGCGGCCAACATCCTGCTGATCGTCGCCGGGCTGCACGCTGCAGCAGCGCTCCTGCACCACTTCGTGCTCAAGGACGACGTCCTGCGGCGCATGCTGCCCAGGCGGTAGAGCGGGAGCGAATCGCGGCCTTCCCGTCTGACGCGAACGCAACACCGCCCGGATCAGACTACGGCCAGATCGCCTGCAGCAGTTGCGCGAGGCGGGCGCCGCCTTCGGTCAGTTGCCTGCGCTTGATCTGCGCCATCTGCGCGGGGTACGCCGGTGGCAGCGCGACGGTCCACAGTCCCTGCGACTCTGCGCCGAACGTCAGCCCTGCGAACGCGGCCTGGGCCTGGCCCAGCGAATCGGTCGCCCACACGGTCGGCCAGGCGTAGACGGCGCCCGGCGTCGCGGGAATGGCCTTCGCTTCGGCCAGCCAGACGGCGTCGATCTTTCCGACCTTCAGGTTCGCGGGGATCTGATCCCACGTGGAGTGCAGGTTGGCGCCGCGCGTCTTCTTCTTGCCGCTGACGGTGACGATGTCGTTGGCGCCGACCGTCCCGGTCGCCGGACCGAAGGCGCCGGAATCCGGATCGACCTGCATGCCGGCCGCGTTCAGGTACACGGCGCCGACGTGCAGGGGCTGGTGGATGTCCCCGGCGTAATGGGCCAGCAGCAGCAAGGCCTCCCGCTTGTCCTTGATGTCGAACGGCGCGGGGGCGGGATCGCCTTCGAGGACGTGCGTCGTGGCGGCGACCGCGCCCACCACGTCGAACGAACGCGTGCCGACGTCGCCCAGGTGGTAGATGTCGCGCTGGATCGCCTCGTCGCTGTAGTGATACTGCTTGTGGCACGACTCGTCGCCGGGAACGCGCGCGCAGTTGGTGTCGTTGCGCTTGACGAAGTCGACCATCTCCGCCTCGCCGGCAGGCGTCTCGAAGAGCTTGCATTCCGGGTAGACGCCGGCGGAGGTGTAGGCGAAGCCCTTGCTCGGGTCGACGCCCTTCGCGCAGTCGGCCCAGACCGCGGCTTGCTGCAGCGAGAGACCGCCCAGCAAGGCCGTGACCTGCGCGGCCGCGTTGCTGCCCGCGATCAGGCGATCCGCGAGCGCGCCCACCGTGTGGTGTCCGTCCGGACCCCATGCGGACGCGGTGGCGGAGACCAGCAGCGCGACGGTGCCGACAACGATTCTTGAACTGCGTGCGTGCATGGCGAACTCTCCGATCGGGTGATGTCTTGCCGAAGAAGACTAGCGCAGGGCCATGACCGTGTGGCGACGACGATCGGCAAGCACGAAGTCGTCGACGCGGTCGTTCCCGTCGACAACGCGACTGCACGATCCGTCCGCCATGTCGATAACCCACCCAGGGTATACGCATGATCCGGACCACGGCCCGAACGCGCGGTCGAGTCACGAGATTTTCAAATTGAAGAGAGTGGCCGCAAAGATTGGGGGAGGTCATCCAATCGTCACCGCTCGGCCACATACGGTCACTAGCCTGCGGGCTCTTGTTGAACTCTTCCCGAGTGGCCCATGCAGGTTCGTCGTCCAACGTCTTCTCGCTCGGCAGCGGCCCGGGCGGGCATCTTCCTGCTGATGTCGACGACGGCGCTGTGGGCACTCGCGCAGACGCATGACAACGCAGCCACGGCGCGTCCGACCGCCGACGTCGGGCAGTTGGCCGCCATCGGGCGGCTGGCCTTCTTCGACAGCAGCCTGTCGGCCTCGGGCAAGCTGGCCTGCTCGACCTGCCACGATCCGCGCCATGCGTTCGCGCCGGCCAATGCCTTGCCCGTGCAATTCGGCGGCCCGGACAACCGTCGGCAAGGGTCGCGCGCCACGCCCTCGCTGCTCTACTTGCAGGACACGATTGCGTTCGTCGAGCGTCGTTTCGACGACGACGACGGGGGCGATGCGGACGATGCGACGCCCACGGGCGGACTGACCTGGGACGGCCGCGTCGACACGCTGCACGACCAGGCGCGGATCCCGCTGTTCAACAGAAACGAGATGGCCAACGCCAGCGCGGAGGCGTTGAGCCGCAGCGTCGCGAAGGCGGCCTACGCCGGCCTGTTCCGGGACGCCTTCGGCGCGCCGGGCGACGATGTGTTCGAGCATCCAGACGATGTCGTGCGCGACCTCACGCTGGCGCTGGAGGCCTACCAGCGCACGGCGCCCGAGTTCCGTCCGTTCAGCAGCAAGTACGACGCGTTCCTGCTTGGAAAGGCGACGCTCAGCAAGCAGGAGCGGCGCGGGCTGGCACTGTTCGACGATCCCGAAAAAGGCAACTGCGCCAACTGCCATCCGAACACGCCGTCGCCCCGCGGCGCGCCGCCCGTGTTCACCGACTTCGGGCATGTCACCACGGGTGCGCCGCGCAATCGCGAGCTCGCCAGCAATCGCGATCCCGCGTATTTCGATCTCGGCCTGTGCGGCCCCGAACGCGAGGACCTGGTTCGGCACAGCGACTTCTGCGGCGCCTTCATCACGCCCACGCTGCGCAACGTGGCCACGCGCCGCAGCTTCTTCCACAACGGCGTCTTCCATTCGCTGCACGAGGTCATGGCGTTCTACGTGCAGCGCGACACGCAGCCGGCGCGCTGGTATCCGCGCAACGCCGACGGCAGCGTCCGCAAGTTCGACGACCTGCCGGCCGCCTACCGCGACAACGTCGACGCGGAGGTGCCGTTCAAGCCCACGGCCGCGCACCAGCCGCGCCTGAGCGAGCGCGAGATCGACGACGTGATCGCCTATCTCAAGACCCTGACGGACGGCTACATCGTCCCGTCGAACCGGGCTGCTTCCCATCAGGTGGCAGCTCTATCAACGCCGGCTGCAGGCCGGCTCAACAAAGCAGGAGAGACCCAGCATGACAAGCAAGATTGACCGCCTTCGAAACGCCGGCGTGGCACGCACGCTTCTGAGCGTCGCATTGTTCGCGTGCGCCGCCTCGGCAGGCGCGCAGACGATCACCGGCACCGTGGACACGTCGGCCGCCAACAGCTCGACCAACCAGTCGACCGACGGCACGACCTACTACAACGCGCCGTACGGCGGCACGTTCCCCGCGGCCCCTGTGGTCGTGGGCGCGTTCGACTTCACCGTGCCGACCGGCTCCGTGGTTTCCGGCGCGACGATCAGCGGCAACTTCGGCAGCAGCGAGCTGGGCAGCAGCAGCTCCGCGGTCGACCTGTTCGTGAACTCCGTGGAAGTGGCGAGCTGCGACAGCGTCTGCGCGGCAGCGACGCAGTCCAACGACGTCGCGTGGTCGTTCACCTTCGCCGCGTCGCAACTGGGCGCCTTCGCGAGCGGCAGCGCCGTGCTCAGCGCCGTGCAGCAAGACGGCTCGCAGATCGTCCTCGACCCGACGTCGGTGTCGCTGACGCTCAGCGCCGTGCCCGAACCCGCCGGCCTGCCGATGCTGCTGCTCGGTGCCCCGCTGATCGCCCTGGGCCTGCGCCGCCGCGCCCAGTCGCGCCAGGCCTGATCCGCCGTCCATCCATCCAAGGAATCCCCATGAACAAGCACCTCCTGCCCGGCCTCGCCGCGCTGGCCGCGTCCGCCTTCGCGCTGACCCCGGCCGCCGCCGCTGCCGTGACGTCGACCTGCCAGCTCGGCAACGGCATCCAGCACGTCGTCTACATCCAGTTCGACAACGTGCACATCGAGCGCGACAACCCGAACGTCCCGTCCGACCTCGAGCAGATGCCCAACCTGCTGAACTTCCTGCAAGGCCGGGGCACGTTCCTCACGAACCACCACACGCCGCTGATCTCGCACACCGGCGACGACATCCTCACCAGCCTGACCGGCATCTACGGCGACCGCCACGGCCAGCCCGTGGCCAACGCGTTCGGCCATTTCAACCCGAACGGCAGCGTCAGCTTCTCGAGCACGTTCGCCTACTGGACCGATCCGACCGGCTCGACGAGCGTTCCGATCATGGTCGGCCAGAACGGACTGGTCGCGCCGGCACCGTGGGCTTCGTTCGCACGCAAGGGCTGCGATGTCGGCCAGGTCGGCGTCGCCAACACCGTGCTCGAGAACATCACGTCCGACATCACGACCGTCTTCGGTGTCGGCTCGCCCGAATACATCGAGTCGACGAGCTCCACCACCAAGGCGCAGGCCGCGGCCGACTTCGAAGGCATCGCCGTCCATTGCGGCTACAACAGCACGACTTGCAACAACGTCAACGCGCGCAGCGACAAGCTGCGCAACGAGGCGGGCGGCTACGTCGGCTACAAGGCGCTGTTCGGCCACAAGTACGTGGCGGCCACGCTGTCGCCGAATGCGCCGCTGACCGACATCAACGGCGCCGTCATCCAGACCAGCGCCGGCAAGGTCGGCTTCCCGGGCTTCAACGGCACGTCCGCGCCCGTCACGCTGGGCTACGTCGCGACGATGCTGGAGAACGGCGTTCCGATCGTGTTCTCCTACATCTCCGACGTGCACGACGACAACGCCGGAGGCACCGGCGCGTTCGGTCCGGGCGAAGCCGGCTACGAGCAGAACCTGCACCTCTACGACGCCGCGTTCGGCAAGTTCTTCGCGCGCCTGAAGGCCGACGGCATCGACGAGAGCAACACGCTGTTCATGATCATGACCGAGGAGCAGGACCACTACGCGGGCACCCGCTCGCCGACCCCGGCCGGCTGCGATGGCGTGAACGTCCTGTGCACGTACTCGCACACGACCTCGCCGGTCAACAGTGCGACGCTGGGTGAAGTCAACGTCAACCTGAGCCGCCTGCTGAACACGGAAAAGGGCAACACCACGCCGTTCTCCGTCCACAGCGACCTCGCGCCGGCGTACTACATCACCGGCAATCCCGCTCCGACCGCCGCGGTGACGCGACAGCTCGAGCGCGACGTCGCCGGCCTCACGGTCTTCAATCCGTACACCAACGTGACGGAGCCGCTGAACGACTACGTCGTCGATCCGGCCGGCATGAAGATGCTGCACATGGTGACCTCGGACGCCACGCGCACGCCGAGCTTCGTCGCGTTCCAGAAGGGCGACTACTACAGCGCCGCGTCGGGCACCTCCAAGTGCACCGCCCCGAACTTCACGGACTGCGTCAACATCCAGCCCGGCTTCGCCTACAACCATGGCGGCTACCAGCCGGAGATCACCACGCTGTGGCTCGGCATGGTGGGCCCGGGCGTGAAGGCCAGTGGCACCGACGCGGTCACGTGGACCGACGAGACGGACGTCCGTCCGACGATCCTCCGCCTGACGGGGGTGTCCGACACGTATGTGCATGACGGTCGCGTCATCGTGGAAGCGCTAGCCGACAGCGCGCTGCCGGCGACGCTGACGGGCGCCAACCGCTCGACCTTCGTCGCGCTGGCGCAGGCGTACAAGCAGATCAACGCGCAGCTCGGCCAACTGGGCATCGCCACGCTGAAGGCTTCGACGCTCGCCCTCACCGGCAACGATGCCAACGACGCGACGTACACGGCCTGCACCGCGAAGATCACGCAGTGGACGCAGACGCGCGACACGCTGGCCGGCCAGATGAAGACGATGCTGGACGCCGCCGCGTTCGACAACACCCCCATCGACGCATCGACCGCGAACTCACTGATCTCGCAGGCCGACGGCCTGATCGCTTCGGCGACCTGCAACTGATCGTTTCGATGGACCGAAAGGCGGCCCGGCGGGCCGCCTTTTTCGTTGGCGCCACCGCCCTGCGGCGTTTCGCCCGCGCGTGAAGCGCGCAGAAGACCCCACGCGACCGCCCTTATCCCGCGATCCCGGTACCCGCCTGCGGCTCGATCCGTCGCAGAATCGGCGTGTACCCTCAACCGCATCGCAACCGGCCTTGCTCGCCCGCGAGACAGGCCACCCCAATGCCTTTCAACAACCGTTCGCCCCTGACCGTGCTCGTCGTCGACGACGACAACGCCGTGCGCGTCCAGCTCGCCGCGATGCTGGATGCGAACGGGCATCGCGTGATCGAGGCGCACGACGCGGAGTGGGCGCTGGAGCTGTTCGACAAGCACAAGCCGGACGTCGCGCTGCTCGACGTCAACATGCCCGTGCACGATGGCTTCTGGCTGGCGCGCCGGCTGCGCGAGCGGGAATCGGGCAAATGGACGCCCATCGTCTTCCTGTCGGCCCGCACCACCGACGGCGACCTGGAAAGCGGCATCGAGTCCGGTGGCGACGACTACCTGTTCAAGCCGATCTCGGGCGTCGTCCTGAACGCCAAGCTGCGCGCCATGCAGCGCCTGTTGGCCATGCAGGCGCGCCTGCTCGACCTGTCGGCGGAGCTGGCCGCCAGCAACGCGCACCTGCAGCACTTGAGCGAGCACGACGAACTCACCGGCCTGCTGAACCGGCGCGGTTTCGACAACCGGCTCGGCGAGGCCATCGCGCTGGCCAGGCGCGAGCAGTCCGCGCTCACCTTGATCCTGTGCGACCTCGATCACTTCAAGGCGTACAACGACGCGCTGGGGCATCCGGTGGGCGACACCTGCCTGAAGTCCGTGGCCGACCTGGTGCGCCAGATGTGCCGCCGCCCGGGCGACCATGCGGCACGCTACGGCGGCGAGGAGTTCGCGCTGATCCTGCCCACCACGCCCAAGTCCGGCGCGATGACGCTGGCACGCGCCGTCCGCCGCGTGTTCGAGGGCGCGGCGATCCCGCATCCCGCCTCGGTGACGGCGCCGCACGTCACGCTGTCGGGCGGCATCACCACCTGCGTGCCGGACGACACGACCACCGCCGAAGGCATGCTGACGCGGGCCGACCAGGCGCTCTACGTCGCCAAGGAGAAGGGGCGCAACCGCTTCTTCAGCTTCGAGATGCAGCTCGACTCGGTGGAGCAGCGGGCACGCGAGATCGAGTGAGCGGTGTCACGCCACGCGACGTCCCAGCGACCACACCTCGCGCACCACCGGATGCCCGTCGACCTCGCGCACGCGCACCAGGTCGGCACGCAGGCCGTTGGCGATCTCGCCGCGGTCGTCGAAGCCGCAGGCCCGCGCCGGCGCCCGGCTCACCACGGCCACGGCCTCGCTCAGCGAAAAGCCGGCGTCGCGCTTGAGCAGCCAGGCCGCCAGCAGCAGGCTGGCCGGCACGTAGTCGGACGACAGCGCGTCCAGCACGCCTTCGCGCGCCAGGGCGATGGCCGAGACGTTGCCCGAGTGCGAGCCGCCGCGCACGACGTTGGGCGCGCCGGCGATCGTCGCGAGCCCGCAGGCGCGTGCGTGACGCGCGGCGGCGAGGCTGGTGGGGAACTCGCTCATCGCGGCGCCGAGCGCGACGGCCTCGTCGACGTGGGCGACGGTGGTGTCGTCGTGCGTCGCCAGCGCGACGCCGCTGCTGCGCGCGAACGCGGAGAACCACTGGCGCTGCGGCTCGGCGTACTTGGCCTGGCGTTCGGGTGCGATGCGCATCTCCTCGGCGAACTTCTCGTTGCTCCAGCCCTTCTTGCCGGTGTAGTAGACGCGGGCGTGTTCGATCTCGGTCCACTGGCGCTGGCCCGGCGTGTGGTCCATCAGCGAGATCAGGCGCAGGCGGCGGTGGTTGCGGAACGGCTCGAACAGCTCCAGCGCGTTCGGCGCGGGCAGCTCGGCGCGCACGTGGATGTGGTGGTCGACGCGCAGCGAGCCGGCCGCATCGAGGCGGTCCAGCACGCGCAGCAGCTCGCTCTGGTCGCGCGAGCGGAAACCGTCGTCGTACGGGTCGCCGACGCCGATCGCGTCCAGCACCGTGGTGATGCCGGCCGAAGCGATCTCGCCGTCGTGGGCCTGCACCGCGGCCTGCATCGGGAACGTGACCCGGGGGCGCGGCATCACGTGGCGCTCGAGGTTGTCGGTGTGCATCTCCACCAGGCCGGGCAGCAGGAAGTCGCCCTCCAGGTCGTGCGCGCCGGGCGCGGCGGTGGGGCCGCTGCCGACGGCGACGATGCGGCCGTCGCGCACCACCACGTGGCCGAGGACGGTCTCGCTGCCGAGGACGAGGCGGGCGTTGCCGAGGACGATATCGTTCATGGAGGGAGTCTCTTCGATTTTCAACCGAGTTCGACGCAGCGGCTGGCGACGGCGTCGCGTACCTCTTCGTCATGGAAGATGCCGACGACGGCGGCGCCGCGCGCCTTGGCCTCGGCGATGAGTTCGACGACCACGCGGCGGTTGGCGGCGTCGAGCGAGGCGGTGGGTTCGTCCAGCAGCAGCAGCCGCGCGGGCTGGACGAAGCCGCGCGCGATGTTGACGCGCTGCTGCTCGCCGCCCGAGAACGTGGCCGGCGGCAGGTCCCACAGCGCCGGCGGCAGGTTCAGCCGGCTGAGCAAGGCGCGGGCGGCGTCGCGGGCGACGGCCAGGCGCTGTTCGTGACCGGCGTCCTCGAGATCGTCCGACGCAGGCGCCGGTTCGCCGTCCAGCAGGCGCTGCGCGACAACGTCGAGCGCGGGCACGCGCGGCACCGCGCGCAGGAACTGGCTCACGTAGGCGATGTCGCGCCGGCGCAGTTCCAGCATGCGTTGCGGGCTCGCGGTGGCGATGTCCACCGGGCCTGCCGACGACTCGAACCGCAGCGCGCCGGCGTCGGCGCCGTAGCTCCCGAACAGGCACTTCATCAGCGTCGACTTGCCGCGGCCGGAGGCGCCCACCAGCGCGATGCACTCGCCGGCGTGCACGTCCAGCGAGGTGTCTTCGAGTACCTGGAGGCGCGCCCCGCCGCGCAGGTGCAGCGTGAAGTGCTTGGCGAGGCCGCGCACGGCGAGACGAGGGGCGAGGGCGTCGGTCATCATGAACCTCCGTGCTGCGCACTGCGGCGCGAGCACCTTCGGAGCGGCCGGGCGGTGCTCATGGCATCACCACCGAGGAAACCAGCAATTGCGTGTAGGGGTGCTGCGGATCGTCGAGCACGCGGTCGGTGAGCCCTTGCTCGACGACGCGGCCGTGGCGCATCACCAGCGTGCGTTGCGCGAGCAGGCGCGCGACGCCCAGATCGTGGGTGACGATCAGCGCGCACAGGTGCATGCGCGTCGCCAGCATGCGGATCAGGTCGAGCAGCCTGGCCTGCACCGACACGTCCAGGCCCGAGGTCGGCTCGTCGAGCAGCACCAGGCGCGGCCGCGTGACCAGGTTGCGCGCGATCTGCAGGCGCTGGCGCATCCCGCCTGAAAACGCGCGCGGCGAGTCGTCGATGCGCGCGGTGTCGAGCTCCACGCGTTCCATCCAGCGTTCGGCGCTGGAGCGCAGCCGGCCGTAGTGGCGCTCGCCCTGGCCCATCAGGCGTTCGCCGATGTTGGCGCCCGCGCTCACGTCCAGCCGCAGGCCGTCGCTGGCATTCTGCTCGACGAAGCCCCACTCGGTGCGCGCGAGCACGCGCTGCTGGCGTTCGGTGAGGCGGTGCACGTCGAGCCAGCGGTCGCTGGCGTCGCGGTAGTGCACGTGGCCGCGGGTCGGGGCGATGCGGCCGGCGATGCAGTTCAGCAGCGTCGACTTGCCGGAGCCCGACTCGCCGACGATCGCGACGACCTCGCCGGCGAACAGGTCCAGGTCGGCGTCGCACACCGCGTAGCGCTCGTCGCGCGCGGAGGCGAAGCGGTGCGAGAGGCCGCGCACGCGCAGCAACGAGTCGTCGGCCTCAGCCATGAGCGTGTCCTTGATGTCCTTGATGTCCTGGGTGTCCTTGATCGACGCGGTCGGCGCACCAGTCGGTGTCCGAGCAGGTCCAGCGCACCGCGCCGTCGGCGCCGGCGATCTCGTCGAGGAAGCTGCCGGTGTCGCCGCAGCGGGCGCAGGCCTGACCGTGCGGCTCGATGCGGAACGGGTGGTCCTCGAAGTCCAGGCTGCGCACGTCGGTGTACGGCGGAATCGCGTACAGGCGCTTCTCGCGGCCGGCGCCGAACAGCTGCAGCGCGGGCATGCGGTGCATCTTCGGGTTGTCGAACGCGGGGATCGGCGAGGGCGACATCACGTAGCGGCCGTCCACCTTCACCGGATAGTCGTAGCTGGTCTCGATGCGGCCCCACTGCGCCAGGTCCTCGTACAGCTTGACGTTCATCAGGCCGTATTCCTCCGCCGCGTGCAGCTTGGTCGTCTCGGAGCGGCGCGGCTCCAGCTTGTACAGCGGCTCGGGCTGCGGCACCTGGTAGACCAGCACCTGGCCTGCGACGAGCGGCGCCTCCGGGATGCGGTGGCGCGTCTGGATCAGCGTGGCCTCGCGCGTGCGCGTGGTGGTGCGCACGCCCGTCGTGCGCGCGAAGAACTGGCGGATGTTGACGGCGTTGGTGGTGTCGTCGCTGCCCTGGTCGATCACCTTGAGCACGTCGTCGCGGCCGATCACGGCGGCGGTCACCTGGATGCCGCCGGTGCCCCAACCGTAGGCGAGCGGCATCTCGCGCGAGCCGAACGGCACCTGGTGGCCGGGAATCGCGACGGCCTTCAGCAGCGCGCGGCGGATCATCTTCTTCGTGCGCTCGTCGAGGTAGGCGAAGTTGTAGCCCTCGGCGATGGCGTCGTCGGTCGTCGTCATTCGAGATCTCCTTCGCGAGCGGCTTGCTCGGCTCGCGCATGCACGTCCTCGCGCAGCTTGCGGATCAGCTGCAGCTCCGACTCGAACGTCACGTAGTGCGGCAGCTTCAAGTGCTGCACGAAGCCCGAGGCCTCGACGCTGTCGCCCTGCGGCAGCGCGAACTCCTGTTGCTGCGCGGGGCTGGACGAGTCCTCGCCGAACTCGGCGGCGCGCAGCGCGCGGTCGACCAGCGACATCGCGATCGCCTTGCGTTCGCCGCGCCCGAACACCAGGCCCTGGCCGCGCGTGAAGACGGGCGCCACCGCGGCGCTGCCGACGAACTGGTTGATCATCTGGCACTCGGTGACTTCGATCGCGCCGATCTCGATGGGGAAGTCGAGCTCGTCGGGGATCAGCTCGACGGCGACCCTGCCGCAGCGGATGTCGCCGGCGAACGGATGCGTGTGCGCGTAGCCGCGCTGCGTGGAGTAGCCCATGCCCAGCACCCAGCCCTCGTCGGCGCGCGCCAGCATCTGCAGCCAGCCGCTGCGCGGCAGCGGGTAGGCCGGCGGGTCGCGCGTGATGTCGGGCGGCTCGGGGTCGCCGGGCGAGGGCAGGCAGGGTTCGACCAGGCCTTCGCGGGCGAGTTGCGTCAGCGCGTTGGGCACGTCTTGCGGCGACGTGTCGGAAGCGGCCGTCGACGCTTCGAGCGCGCCGGTGGCGAGCGCGCCGAACTCCAGCAGCCGCTGCGTGTAGTCGAAGGTCGGGCCGAGCAACTGGCCGCCGGGCAAATCCTTGAAGATGGCCGAGACGCGGCGATCGACCCGCATGCGGTCGGTGTCCAGCGGCTCGCTGTACGCGAAGCGCGGCAGCGTCGTGCGATAGGCGCGCAGCAGGAACGCCGCCTCGATCGCGTCGCCGCAGGCCTGGCGGATCGCCAGCGCCGCGAGCCGCGGGTCGTACAGCGAGGCCTCGGCCATCACGCGGCCCACCAGCATGCCCAGCTGTTGTTCGACCTGCGCGGCCTCGAGGGCCGGCACGTCGGCGTCGCCGCGGCGTGCGGCGGCGAGCAATTGGCGCGACGCCTCGATGGCGCGTTCGCCGCCCTTGACTGCGATGTACATGTCAGGCCTCGAAGGTGATGCGCGTGCTGCGCGGAATGGCGGCGAGCTGTCGGCCGCACACGAGCACGAGGTCGATGCCGCGCGGCAACTCCGGCTGCAGCGCGACGCGCCAGCGCCAGAACGCGTCGCTCAGTCCGGCGACGACCAGGCGACGCGAGGTCTCGATGCCGGCGCCGTGCAGCGTCAGCGCGATGCCGTCGGGCCGCGGCTGCTCGGACAGCGCGTCGACCTCGACGAACAGCGTGGCGCCGGCCTGCGGCACGTCGTCGGTGCCGGGATCGAGGCGGCTCCACAGCGCGGCATCGACGTCGCCGGCCAGCGCGGCGGTCATGCCCGTCACCGACGGGACCGCGCGTGCGCCCGTGTGGAAGCGCAGCCAGCCGCGCGCCTCGTCGTTGCCGAGCGTGCCGGCGAGGTGGACGGGCGTGTCGGCATCGAGCAGCGTCAGCAGCGTCGCGGACATCGCGACGTCCAGCGGCGGACGCATCTCGGTGTCCTCCGTCGCGAGGCCATCGGTGGCCGACGCGGGCAGTGCGTGCAGGCGGCCCGGCTCGGACATCGCGACCAGCAGCGCGCGAAACGTCTGCTGGGCGCCGTGGACGGGGTCGGCGAAGCCTGCGCCCATGCGAGCCAACGTCGTGGTCATAAGGCGACCCTCCGCCTATCGGCTGCGGTGCGAGCGCCTTCGGGCGGCCGGGCGGCGCTCATTGGGAGATCTCCGAGGCCAGCGTCTCGAAAGCTACGCGCGAGCTCGCGGTCAGCGCCGCGGCGGCGGCGCGACGGCGCGCGGTCTCCGCGGCGAGCGGGGCGATCACGTCGTGCATCAGCGCGGCGTGGTGTTCGGGCTGCTGCAGCATCGCGTCCAGCCGCGCGACCCATTCGGCGCGGGCCGCGTCGCGGCCCAGCACGTAGCCGACGCCCGCGGCCAGGCGGCCGTCGACGCCGCGGTGGCGCACGACGCAGCGGGTCACCGTCGCGTCGCCCAGGTTGAAGCGGTCGCCCTGGTTGCCGATGCGCGCACGTACCATCGTCAGGCCGATCTCGGGCGCGCGCAGGCGGACGAACGCGGCGTCGGAGATCGCCAGGGCATGGCGTTCGAGCAGCTCGCGCGGCGCGTGGGCCAGGACGGCCAGCCAGTGTTGGCGGAGCTGGCGTTCGGGCGTGTCTCGATCGATGTTGGTCATAATGAAGTCATCTAGATGACTGAAGATGCAGGCCAGTATAGACAGACCCCATGACATTTTTTTGACCTTTGCGTGAAGACCATGCTCAAAGACGAGAACTCACGAACACCCTCGGCGAACGACCCGGTCGATGGCGGCCTCGCGCGCTGGCAGACGATCGCTTCCCAGTTGCGGGCAGACATCCTCGCCGGGCGCGTCGCGCCGGGCGAGCGGCTGCCCAACGAGCAGACGCTGGCCGAGCGCTTCGGCGTGAATCGCCACACGCTGCGCCAGGCCGTGCAGGCGCTGGTGCGCGAAGGCCATCTGAACGTGCGCCAGGGTTGCGGCACCTTCGTGCGCGAACTGGTGCTGGACTACGCCCTGCAGCGGCGCACGCGGCTCACCGAGAACCTGGCGCGCATGGGCGAGACGGCCGCGCGCGAGCTGCTGTCGCAGGCGCAGGGGCCGGCCGGCGACTGGGCGGCCGCGCTGAAGGTGAGCGCGCGCGCCCGGGTGGTCGTGCTGGAGACGCGGGCCTCGGTGCGCGGCCGCCACGTCGGCCTGTCGACCGCGGCCTTCCCGTGCCCGCGCCTGGCCGCGATCGCCGCACTGGTGTCGCGCCACGGCAGCATCACGAAGGCGCTGGCCGAGCTGGGCGTGGTGGACTACACGCGTGCGCGCAGCGTGGTCTCCACGCGGTTGCCCACGCAGGCCGAGGCCGATGCGCTGGCGCGTCCCGCGACGCAGCCGGTGCTGGTCGTGCAGTACGTCAACGTCGACCGCGACGGCACGCCGGTGGAGGCCGGCACGACGCTGTTCGCTGCCGATGCCGTGCAACTGGTCGTCGAGCCGGACGCGCTCGCATGACGCGCCGCTACGCGCTCTACTTCGCGCCGCCTGCCGCGCATCCGTTGTGGCGGGCCGGCTGCGACTGGCTGGCGCGCGACCCCGAGAGCGGCATCGCCGGCACGGCCGCGAGCCATCGCGCCGAGCCGCGGCGCTACGGCTTCCACGCGACCCTGAAGCCGCCGTTCGCGTTGCGCGACGGCCTGGCCGAATCGCAGCTGCTGGCCGCGTTGGCGGCCTGGGTGCGCGAGCGCGGCGCGTTCGAGATGCCGGCGCTGGCCGTGGCCACGCTGGGCGACTTCGTCGCGCTGCGACCCGTGGCCCGCGACGCGACGGCGCCCGGCCTGCCGCTGCGCGCGCTGGCCGACGACTGCGTCCGCGCCTTCGATGAGTTCCGTCGACCGCTTTCGTCCGCCGAGGCGGCCAGGCGCATGACGCCCGACCTCGACGCACAGCAGCGCGGGAACGTCGATCGCTGGGGCTACGCCCATGTCTTCGACCATTGGCGCTTCCACATGACCTTGAGCGGCAGCCTGCTCCCCAGCGCCGAAGGCGATCGCGTCCGCGCCGAATTGCTGGCCGACGCGACGCGGCACTTCGCCCCGGCATTGGCCCAGCCGTTGCGGTGCGACGGCGTGGCGTTGTTCGTCGAGGACGAGCCCGGCGTCGACTTCCGGCTGGTCCGTCGCTTCGAGTTCGCACGATGACGCCGAACGATCTGGCCCCCATCGCCGCGGCGCGGCGCCTGATCCTCGTGGTCGGGCCTTCCGGCGCCGGCAAGGACAGCGTGCTGAAAGCCTGGCGACAGGCGCTGGGCACGGCGGCGCCGGCCTTCGCGCAACGCGTGATCACCCGCGCGCCCGACGCCACCGAGGAGCACGAGGCCGTGACCGGCGACGATTTCGCCGGCCTGCGCTCGCGCGGCCTGCTGGCCACCTGGTGGCAGGCGCATGGACTGGACTACGGCGTGCGCTGGCAGCAACTGGAGCCGCTGGCGCACGGCCGCTGGGTCGTGCTGAACGGCTCGCGCGCGCACCTGCCGGCGCTGCGCCGCCAGGCGCCGGGCCTGCGCGTGGTGGAGGTGAGCGCCCCGGCGCACGTGCTGGCGCAACGCCTGGCCGGGCGGGCGCGCGAGGACGCGGTCGCGCGCGACGGCCGGCTGGCGCGCGCGGTCGAGACGCCCGTCGGTGCCGACCTGGCGCTGGTCAACGATGGGGAACTGCAGCATTGCGTCGACCGGCTCGTGCATTGGTGGGACCGCGTGCGCGGCGAAGTTGACTGAAAGAATGACCGGCGGATCGGTCGGAAGAGGGTAGCGCCGCCGCGCCGGGGCAGGCTCAATGGTTGCCACCGGCGATTCGCGGCGCTATCGTGCAGACACGTCGACGTCGCCCCAGCCCACTCGCGTCCATCGAGGATCCCGCATTGCAAACCCAGGCCTGGCAGCATGGCGTGCTCGACCCGCAAGGGCCGATCGCCGCCGCCGAACGCACGATCCTGCTGAATGCCACGGTGATCATGCTGGCCGTGATCGTGCCGGTGATCCTGATGACGCTGGCGTTCGCGTGGTGGTTTCGCGCCGGCAACAAGTGGGCGCGGCGCGCGCCCGACTGGGCCTATTCGGGCCCGATCGAGGTCACCGTGTGGGCCATCCCGACCCTGGTGATCCTGTTCCTGGGCGGCATCGCCTGGATCGCTTCGCACGACCTCGACCCGGCCCGGCCGATGACCTCGTCGGCGCCGCCGCTGGAGGTGCAGGTGGTCTCGCTGGACTGGAAGTGGCTGTTCATCTACCCCGAACTCGGCGTGGCCAGCGTGAACCGGCTGGTGGTGCCCGCGGGCACGCCGCTGCGGCTGCACCTGACCTCGGCCAGCGTGATGAACAGCTTCTTCGTGCCGCAGCTGGGCTCGCAGATCTACACGATGGCCGGCATGACGACGACGCTGCACCTGCAGGCCGACCGGCCGGGCACCTACGTCGGGCTGTCGGCGCAGTTCAGCGGCGACGG